>Ga0315903_10002719_pt1 | contig 25429 bp, 19 predicted proteins | sample LakEriMetagenome_7_FD_203524 | JGI IMG/M metagenome (GOLD analysis project Ga0315903, IMG submission 203524) | Freshwater fungal communities from buoy surface, Lake Erie, Ohio, United States - Buoy 2 MA119 | ecosystem: Environmental > Aquatic > Freshwater > Lake | place: USA: Lake Erie, Ohio... | reverse complement strand
TAGATCGAGTCGGCTCTGATTATGAATACTATTGCGGAAGGCCAAATTGGTACGGTTCAAGATGGGCAAATTTAATTAATCAACAGGCGGATCTAATAATTGCAATTGGATCTCGACTCTCATTAGGTCAAGTAGGTTATAACTGGCAAGAATATGCTCCGAAAGCTAAAGTTATTCAAATCTCAAGTGATAAACGAGAACTACAGAAAATATTTCCCAAAAAGAATTTGACAGTCTGCGCAAATGCAAATGATTTTTTGCAAAATTTAATCTCTAAACTAAATACAAGTGAGAGAAAGTTTGATTTCAGTGAGTGGCAAGATTTTATAGTTGAAATAAAAAAGAATTTATCTCACCCTGACCCAGGAAATATCGCTCGCCAAGAATTTGTAGAACTTCACACCTTTCTTGCTAGCCTGTTTGCAATACTCGACTCATCTGATCAAATTATTCCCTGTAGTAGTGGCGGGGTTTATACGGGCACCATGCAGGTTATGTTGCATAAATCTGGGCAAAAAATTGTTACCAGTAGTGGGTTAGCGAGTATGGGTTTTGGGCTTTCTGGGGCCATCGGCGCTGCACTTGCAAATCCCCTAAAAAGAACGATTTTATTAGAAGGAGACGGAGGTTTTGCGCAAAATTTACAAGAACTTGGCACATTAAAAGCTAATCAATTGAATTTGAAAATATTTATTTTCGATAATCAAGGATATGCTTCCATTAGAACTACTCAGAAGACTTACTTCAACAACCACTATGTTGGATGCGATGAGTTTACTGGATTAGGTTTTCCGAGTTGGAAAAAGCTTGCCGAATCATACTCATTCTCATTTTATGAATTAAACCCATCAACCTTATTTGACTCAACTTTTCACGAATTATTGAATTCGCAGAAACCTGTAATTTTTGTTGTTAAACTTGATCCTGATCAACTTTACTTCCCTAAGATAGGAAGCAGAATTAACATATCTGGCTCAATGGAATCAAACCCTTTACATATTATGGATCCACAACTAAATTCTTCTCAAATTTCTAGATATCTAAAATACCTTTAATAATGACTCTTACTGTTGCTATATCTGGCGCAAATGGATGGTTAGGTACAAGTGCAATAAACGTTTTAGTAAATAAGTTTCCAGATTGGAAAATTTATGCATTAACCAGAGTAGCAGCAGGTAATATTCGTTATCCGAACGTTGTAGAAATAACGTATGAAGATTTTGCCAAGTCAAATATCCAAGTACAAGGATTAATACACACCGCATTTAAAACTAGAAATTTTATTGGTGATCTAGGTGTCGAGAGTTATTTAGCAGAGAATAATGAAATTCTTCAGTGGTTAAAAAATTTTTTAAGCCAACAAAAATTGTTATGGGCAGCAACAGTTTCAAGTGGCGCCGTAGCGATATATCTTGAAAAAATTGAGAAGAATTCTCCACTAAACGAGCTCGACTTGTATGGGAAACTAAAATGGGAGGAGGAGGAAATTCTAATGAGCTCTTCGACCTCGCAGGTTGCCGTTGGAAGGCTCTGGGGCGCTTCAGGTAGATTCATGAAAAATTATAAGATTTATGCTCTGGGCCAATTTATTGAAGCTGGAATAAAGAACGAAAATATTTATCTTTCATCATCCGGAAAAGTATTTCGAAGGTATGTAGACGCTGAGATTTTTATGGAAGTTCTAATTAGATCAGCGCTTCAAAACGATCGGATCATATTTGATTCTGGAGGAATTTTAATAAGTTTGGAAAGTCTAGCTGAAAAAATTGCTCGTTATTTTAATGAAATTAATTTAGGAAAAATAAAAGTAAAGTACTCTAAAGTACGAACTGCAGCAGCACATCCAAATTATTACCCAGATGACTCAAAATTTAATGCGCTTACAGACTACTTTTCAATCAGATCACTTTCGATTACCGAACAAATCAAAAATACTGAATTAGCAATTCGAAAACAAATTTCTAGTGATTTAATAACTAATGATTAGTAATCGTCCTTGCCCCATTTGTTCAGTATCTAATGGAAAATTAATAGTTGAAAGTAATCAAAATCCTCAAAATATTTCTGGCAAGGAATTAGGTAATTTGTTTGTAGGATTGCGTGCGAATCAAAGTTTCTTTCCATACTTAAGATGCAAAGAATGCCAACTTTGTTATAACAGTAATTATTTTTCCCAAGATGCCTTAGCGAAACTGTACAGAAATATGCCACCTAATTTAGTTTTCGATGAGGAGCGCAATGTTAAAGAAACCCACAAAAGTTATGCTGATTATATAATTAGTAATCACGAGCACTCAGAGTCACTCATTGAACTTGGGGCAGATTCTGGATTTGTTACTGAAAAAATCATTTCAAAGTTTAGTATAAACAAAGGAACTATTATTGAGCCCAATCTTGAGGTTCGCCCAGTTTTGGAGACAATCTTAATGGGAAGGGACTTCGAGATTGTAAATTATTTAGATGATTCGAAACTAAATGGGCAATATGATTTATTCATCGCCGTGCATGTTTTAGATCATTTATTGAATCCATATAGCGATTTATTAAAAATCAATAAATCTATGAAAATTGGAGGGAAAGCTTTTATTGTTATTCATAATCAGAAATCATTTCTAGCTAAAATTTTAGGAAAAAAATGGCCTCCTTATTGTCTCCAGCACCCCCAAATATTTGATATGAAGAGCATTGAAATTTTATTGTCAAGAGTGGGCTTTAGTGACGTTAAGATTTCCCGTACTAAAAATAGAGTTAGTATTAAAAATTTGATTTCTATGTTATTTGAAATTTTGCGCATACCTAGTTTTCTGCTGAGATTTGTACCTGACTTTACTATTCCAATATATTTTGGGAACATAATCGTTAGTGCCAAAAAATAATAATTTTTTGCAAATAGGATGTTAAAAAATCAAAAGAATGAATAGTAGTTTCTATGAATATGTATCATAATTCTTCTGTATGTAATTTACATTAAACTTATTGTTTTTAAAGCTTAAATAATTAATTGTGATTCGGATTTAGCGGATCAAGAATTTTGAGTTTTTCGAATGCTCTTTGCTTTTCAGAGTATGGAGTAATTGGGTTTAAATAGATTTCTCTCCAAGCCTCGTAATTTTTAGGAAACTTTTTTACACTATCTCTTGAGATTTCTAAAGCTTGTATATTAAATCCTGCATTTCTCATGATAAGTGAGGAAGTATTTCGATAACTAACTTGTTGGGGCCATTGATCTATTTCATTCTTTATCAATTCAATTTGTCCTATATTTAAAGCTTTTCTAAAATCCCGATCCGCTTTAAAAAGTGGATAGCTAAGGGAAATTCCTACTAGAATCCCAGCGGTAATTCTTAATTTCAAGAACTTGATTGCGTTTTGTTTTGGTATACTACGAATATCACTGTTAAGTTGAAGGCAGTGCCCAATTATTGCACCTGAAATTGCCCAACCCCAAACTAGAATTGAGATTTGTCCCACTGAAATAATTGACTGGGCCAAATAAGCAATCCAAAGAGCTATTAAGCCAATTACATTAGAATCTTTAGAGTTTCTCCTAATGATCAATATAGATGCTCTCAATGTCAGGTACACCATAGTTAAATAGGTAATTAATAGAAAAATACCCCCAGAGCTTGCAACATCAATGAAAAAGTTGTGTGCGGAATCAACTGGTACATTAGAATTTCGGCCTACAGCAGTTAAGTCTCTATAGAATCTGAAGTTATCTCTATATGAATCAGGTCCTAGACCTAAAATTGGATTGTTTCTGAACATATTAAATCCTGCACGCCAAAAATCACCTCTAAAGGAAACTGATTCTTTATATAAAAAAGACTTCCAAGGAGCTTTTTGAAAGATATCAAGTGCCATTAAAAATGTAATTAGAAATACTAAAAAAACGAATGCCAATTGGTATTTTCTTAAAAATGAATTTCTAATTTTGATAAATATCAAGAAACTTGCTCCTATGCATAAGACTAAAAGCCCTTGTATAGATTTAGAAGCTAGAATTAAATAAACCAAAATAATCTGAATTGAAATTAGCAGTGCATTTTTACCCGAGAAGAATTTCGAATTAAGCGTTAAATTCAATAAAAGGATTGAAGTCATTCCTAAATAAGATGATAGAAAATTTGGATTTCCCAATAAGCCAATAATTGGACTGTAAGGATTAACCCAATCAAACACATCATAGCCAAAATGTTGAATTAAAGCGTATATTCCATTTAATAATCCAATTAAAATAAAACTGTGATACAACTTCTCGTTAAGCCATCTACTAGAACTCAAGATTGCAGTAATCATGAGAACCGAAAGGCCTAAATAAGTTAAAATCCCTGTATTCCGACCCGAAACTCCAAATATACCATCTGTTATTGGTAAATTTGATCTAATCATTGAAAAAGTAATCAAAGAAATATAAATAGTGCAAAGAACTAAATATATTTTGATTTTGGTAAATTGTTCCCTAAAATATTTTGAAGGTAAAATAAATATAAGTGCGCATGAAAAAATTGTTAATAAACAAAATCTAGGAATATTGATAGGCTCGAAAGAAATAAATGGTGTCACTCCTAATGAAGTTGTGATGAGTGCCAGTAAAAGAGTTCTTGCAAGTATTTGTGAATTTTTTATCACGGTTTAATTCTACTAGCTTATTAATGAATTACCCAAAAAAGTACGGCCTAACTTCCGTTAGGCCGTACTTTTAAATGACTAGAAGTTATCTACGAAGGATTAACTTCTGTAGTGCTTGAATTTGTTTATTAATTGATGCAATTAATGAAACAATTGATTTAAGCACGTCGGCATTTGAAACTACAGTTGCACCTTTCACTGTAAAGCTTGCGCTTACAGCTGAAGTTCCGGTCAAGTTTGCCGCTGTTGCAGCTTCATTGACGTCTGGAACATTTACAACGTTAGTATAAGTACCTTCTGTAGTTCCTACAGCATACTTAAATGTAAGTGTTCCTTGATCAATATCTGCTCCAGAAGATCCGGCATCGGATGGTCCAGAAACTGTTTGTGCCATACCACTGGTTGACACAGTTATTTCACCTGCGGCGCCATCTGAATCAACGTCAGTGATGTCATTAGCAGCATTTCCCTTTGAATCAAAGAATCTCAAAGTTAATGTTGCAACTTCACCTGGTGCGTAAACTGCTTTGTCATAAGATGCTGAATATTTAACAGCATCTCCGGCACAATTTACGGCTAAGGTGTTAGAGGTAACAGTAGAACCATCATTGTTGGTATATGTAAGTCCGATTGTTCCTTTACCGGCAGTTGAACTGCAAGTAAATGTGACTCGACCTGAAGTAACTACGCCCGTTGAAACGTTGATACTCAAATCTCTTGCACCAGTTGCTGACAATGAGACTGCTGTTGCAGAACCCGTGATCAAACTAGAAGCTGCAGCCAATCCTGTTGGAGGAGTGAATGCGTTATCAGTGCCTGAGTAATCAGCATATACAACATTTCCAGCTGCATCATACAAAGTATAAGTTGCAATATTGTTGTTGGTTGCTGAAGTTTTACCAATCACTGGGCTTGAAAGTGTTACCCTTGCTACTTTACCTGAGAAACCGTAAGTTTTTGTTGCGATTACAGTTCCATTCCAAGTAATAGTTACAGTACCAGACATTGGATTTCCTGTTGGATTTGAAATCAAGATTTCCTCTGAATCAGGGGCAGCACCACTGTAGAAATCTGTATTTGAAGATCCAGTATTTGTGTCACCTGATGGAGCGACGTTTACATTAGCGCCACCTGTTGCAACTGCTTGCAGTATGCCGGTATCAGTAATTGCTGTCTTATATGCATCACGAACACGCACATCAAGGTACAAGTTCTGGCCACCATCTGTGGAGCCACTATATCCAGCAACATCAGATGTTAGATCAGAAAGTGTTGAAGACGCTCCCCAGTAGGCACCAGAGTTTGCAGTTGACAATGTTCCTGCAGTGTTAGATGCAGCAACTGTAACTGTTACCTGTCCCTTTAAGGTTCCCTTTGATGGGTTTGCTAGAGCAGCTGATACTGCACCAGATTCAGAAGCTGACCCATCATCATCATAAGTAGCTTGTGCGCCAACATACATTTGAACTGTAAATGATGTAGCACCTGAATTTGGCTTAAATGCAGCAACGCAGTCATCTGCAACAGCTGCACATGCCATGGTTGTTAAAGTTGAATTTACGCCATCAGAGCTTAATGTGTCAGAAAGTGTTGCACCAGTGGCGGTAAACACCACAGTGTAATTTGCGTCACCAACTGTAGAAGAACCCAAAGAATAAACTACAAGTGTTCCATTACTAGTTAGCACTGCAGTTTGTGTAGTACCTGGATGGAAATTACCACCCAATGAAGATACGTTCACTAACCCCACAGAAGCATTCGTTGCAGAAGTCAAGCTTAAATCAGCTACGCCATCAGTGTTGGTTGTCGTTGCTATATTCATGGTTTGCGCAGCGGCAGTAGGTGATGCTGTACCGACAGCTACGTTGTTTGCAGCATTTGCTGTAGGTGCAACAGAAACAGTCAAAAACCCGGCTGTTAGTGCTGTTACAGCAACCACTGCAATACGTTGCTTTATTGTCTTAATAGACATTTGTTTCCTTTCGTTAGTCGAAATTAGGTATTTCCTAACCTCGGCTCGAAGGCCTTTGGGCCTTCTAATTCCGTCTTCCCTGGCACACACGTGTAATGCCAATGAAGTCGGAAATCTATTTATTCAGTGGGGGTTGGCCCACCATCTGTTTGCTCTAGTACTTGCAGTAATAGAGTTACAGTCTCAAGTTGTGCGACAGAAAGTTGCATGTGATCTGCGTACTCAGTAGCGGAAATACTTTGGGTATTCATTACTGGCTTTACAGCAGGAGCCTCTGGTGTGACAGGAGCTGGGACAACTGGTAGATCTTGGTTATTTGAAAGCTGAGAGGATGAAGTAGTAACAGATGTATTTGTTTCATTACCAGTGAGTGAGTTAAGACCTAGAAATGCTGTTAGAACTAGAATAAAGGTCAGTGCGATCTTTGATGATTTACCAGCAAGCTCTGCAGCCTTTTTATAGGTAGTAGATAAAAGATCTAGAGCAGTTAAGCCGCGGGCCTCATCGATAACAAGCTCAGATAGAACCTTGCGAAGGGAAGCACGAGCACGAGAGACTGTGTGTCGAACAGCAGACTCTTTGATACCAAGCTCTTTAGCAATTTCAGTAGTTGAGCGACCCTCAACCTCCCACATAACCAAAGCAGCACGCTCTGCAGGTGATAGTAAGGAAAGTGCTTGACGAATAATGGCAGCATCTTCAGCTGCTGAGATCGCTAGAGAGTGATCTCCAGATACCTGCCAAGCTGATTCAACTTCAGCTGAAGCATCATCTAGGGCGACAAGATTTGGTCTGCGGTTTTCAGCACGGAATAGATCAATGCATAGGTTTTCGATTGTGCGGTGCAGATAGGAAAGAGCGTGATCATCACTTGATAGTTCAGGGGCTGCAAGCATGAACTTAACTAGCGCCTCTTGAGTGATCTCATCTGCCTTTGCCTTATCTTTTACAATCCGATTGGCATGGGCAATTAGCTCAGATCGGTTTTTTGCATAGAAGGATGAAAATTGGGCAACGCTCCAGGAAGCAGGAGTTGAAGACTTAACTGCGTTGGATTTCTTGGCCTTAAGTGCCATCTTGTTTTGCCCCTTGCATAACCGGTTTTGTCTTACAGAGCCAGCCGTCGCTGCCTCTGTACACGTCTACGGATTAATCACTTGATTGTCGTGGATAACGGACAAATCGGACATTTGACCTGAATTCCTAGTTAAATCATATCAAAAAGTGGGCCCTGTCGGGATCGAACCGACGACCCACAGATTAAAAGTCTGTTGCTCTACCGACTGAGCTAAAGGCCCCACGCTTATTAATCGAAATAGAATAGCAGAGGTTAATCAAATTAAATAATTAATTAAACTATTAATTAAATTATTATCTTTTAAAGAATATGATAGAAATAACTATATTAACTTACGGCTTAGTTCCACTAACCCACATATTACCTAGAGGAATGATAACTTTTAGATTCCCTAAATAATTTCCATACTTTGAAGATAAAATATTCTTACGATAACTTCTGAAGAATGGAAATAGTTGAAGTATATATCTCAGTGAATAGTGGTTACTATAAAATCCAAATTTAATATCTACATAACCAGCTTTTTCTAACAATTTTTTTGCTGTTTTTTTATTAAACAAGAAAGTATGCTCAACGTCAATGATTGGTGATTTACTACCAAAAAGTCGTGCAGACCAAGATCTTTCATTATGAACTGCAACAATTAAAGAACCTCCTCTATTCAAAGTATAAAGGCAATCTGTTAAAACATTTATTGGATTTATTAAATGATCCATTACATGGAACATGACGCCAACATCAAAACTATTTTGTGGAAGTGAATTTCGATTCATAATTCCATTGATCATATGAGGGAGAATGTCAGGTCTAGATTTATTTACTGCATCTTTACTTGGCTCTACCCCAGCGATCACATTAAACCCAGCATCCTTTGCTGCTTCGAGAAAAAAACCATTCCCCCCTCCTATTTCAAATATTGAATTTTTTAACCAACCTTTTCCTAATGCTTTTTTTAATACATTTATATAAGTTTTTTTTAAACCTTGCAGTTCATTTGTATAATTAAATTGTGAATCCTTATACAAAACTTCTAAATCTAGAGGCATCACTGGGTCTGACCTTAATAAGCCACATGATTTGCATCTAACCCACTGAAAATATCTTCGATCAGGTAATCTGCGGGCAGAAAAAATCTCAGTTGAAAAACTTTTTTCATCAAAATTCGCTTCATGAATTAACTTGGAATTATCATATGTTTCACAAATTGGACACATAACCTTATTCATTGTGATTAGCCTTAAAGTTAATATTTTCAATTTCGAACATCGGTGGATTGCGCCTAACTTGTCCGTGAATACTTAATACATATTCTCCAATAATCCCTAGGAATAATAATTGAAGGCCCCCAAGGAAGAAAATACCAACAATTATCGTAGGTATTCCTGCTTGAACCGTTACATTAAAGAATAAGATACTAATTGCTGTAAATATTGCGAATAAAAGCCCCATGGCTGAAAGTAAAAATCCACCCAATAATGCAAGTCTGGCAGGAACTCTAGATGTGGAAACAAAGCCATTTATTGCCTGGTCTATCAATGAAAGAAAATTGTTCTTTGATTTACCTCGAGCTCTCTTCACCCAAGTGTACTTAACCGATGAACTACTAACTTTTGTTTGAGCGATTAGCCCTCTAATGTATGGGTAGTAGTCATCGTTTGAAAGTATTGAATCAATCACCTTTCGATCAGCGAGTAGAAACTCGCCAGAATTTACCGGAATATTATCTTCAGAAAACTTATGAATAATATTGTAGTAAATCTTTCGAAGTAATCTCATAAAAAAGGATTCTTGCCGTTTTGTTCTCTCTCCATATACTACTAAATAACCTAACTCCCACTGTTCAACCAATTTTGGAATAACAGAAGGAGGATCTTGTAAATCAGCTGGTAGAAGTGGAATAACCGCATCTCCTTGAGATTTTTTCATTGCATTCCACATATTTCTAAATGGGCCAACATTTCTACTATTTAAAACAACTTTTATATTTTTATCATTAAGTGCTAATTGCCTTAATTTTTCCATTGTAGAATCGGTTGAAGCATTATCTGCAAAAATATGTTCATACCGATAATTACTCAAATCTTTTTCCATGACTTTTCTCAACTCGTTCGCACAAATTTCAACATTTAATTCTTCATTAAAACATGGCGTAATGATAGTGATTTTTTTCATTGTTTACTCCCAAAGAATTCTAAAATTTGATTATCTAAAGCTTGAATATGTGATTGAGAAATTGATAACTTTTCCCACTCGATAACCCAACGTACAGCATCTTTAGCCTCTAGAAAATTAGACCAACCTAAGTCACGTTTTGCTAACTTTGAATTCAACCATAGCAATTTCGATTCTGGTGGAAACTTTTCCCCTGAATCAATTACTACCTTTGCTCTATCTCCCCAATATCTAACTGCGTAATCTGCAATTTGCTTTACAGTCAATTTTGATGATTTGCCAGGTCCAAAATTGTAAGAATTTGATAAATCTTTTTTTTGAATTAGTCCTTTGCCCAATTTTAAATAGCCATTTAACGGGTCAAGCACATGTTGCCACGGACGTATTGAATTTGGATTTCTAATTTTCCCATTTGTGTTTAGGCGGAAACTCTTAATCAAGTCTGGTAGGAGTCGATTTTCTGAAATATCGCCACCACCAATCACATTACCGGCTCGGACTGAAACAATTCTTACTCCAGTTTTTGATACATCACTCAAATTTTGCCATGCCATAACAACCATTTCGGTTCCGGCCTTACTTGCACTATAGGGATCTTTACCACCCAGTGAATCATTTTCTTTATAACCTTTGCTTTGCTCAATGTTTTTGTAAACTTTATCAGTGGTTGCAACTATTACCCAGTTTGCTGCTTTATGCTTTATAATCGAATCTAAAACATTTGCAGTACCGATCACATTGGTCATAAATGTTTCAACTGGTAGATCATAAGATTTTATGACTAATGACTGGGCTGCAAAATGAAAAACTCCTTCAAAGCTATTTTCTGTAAAAAAATTTTCAATATCTAATCTTGAATTAATGTCAAGATATGTCTCTTTTTCCATTCCTAAATTTTCAATCTTCGATTTAAGCGTTCCGGGTTCTGGGGGTAAAGAGAGTCCAAAAACTCTTGCTCCGCTTAGCACTAAGACTCTGCTTAACCAGGTGCCCTTAAAACCGGTATGACCTATTACGAGAACTTTCTTTCCTTCGTAACCTTCAAGTCCAATAAGCATCAGTTTTAATTACCAGTTTTTCCAAGGCGCGGAATTCTCTATCCACATTCTATTCAATTCTTGAACCTCACGGTAAGTATCCATGGGCTGCCAAAAACCATTGTGCTTATAAGATTTAAGTTGTTTGTCTTGAACTAATGCTTCGAGAGGATTTTTTTCAAGAGCTGATTCAAAATCTAAATAGGAAAAAATCTCTGAATTGAATACAAAAAATCCGCCGTTTACCCATGTATCAACTTGAGGTTTTTCTGTGAACTTGGTCACTAAATTATCTTGGTCAATTTGCATAGCACCAAATCTATTAGTGGGCCTTACAGCAGTAACGGTTGCAATCTTCCCATGTGATTTATGGAAACTAATTAGTTCACTCAAATTTATATCTGCAAGTCCATCCCCATATGTGCATAAAAAAGTTTCTGTACCAACGTACTTTTTAATTTTTAGGAGCCGTCCTCCAGTCAAGGTTTCCAATCCAGTATTTGCTAAAGTAACATTCCAATTTTCTGTGATTTCTTTGAAGTTCTGAACTGTTCCCTCGTTAATTCCCAATTTAACTGTGACATCATGGGTTCGAGCTTCATAATTAAGGAAATAGTCTTTTATTACCTCGCCTTTGTATCCTAAACATAATACAAAATCATTAGTCCCTTGCATCGAAAGGTTTTTCATTATGTGCCAGATTATTGGTCGTTCACCAATCTCGACCATTGGTTTGGGCTTAAACTCAGTTTCTTCTCTCAACCGAGTTCCATACCCTCCAGCGAGAATCACGGCTTTCATTTGGCCCCTTTTCACATCAATCCTAAAGACATAACCAGTTTAGTTGAAATCCATACGAGTATACTGGCCCTTAATATTTATTACTGTACGTCCCTATAAAGATGGGTGGGATAAGTGTTAAATAACCAAACACCGATGATCTCTGCCTCAGAATTGGCCTTGGCGGCGCGAAAATTGATTCTCAAAATGACAAGTAGTGCGGGAGCACCCCATGTTGGCTCGGCTCTTTCAGTGGTAGATATCTTAAGTGTTTTATACACTGGAGCAGCAAACATCACTCCTAAAAATTTAAATGCCGCTGATCGAGACATAGTAATTCTCTCAAAAGGACATGCTGCCTCAGCGCTTTATTCAGTTCTTGCCCTACAAGGATTCTTTCCAATCGAGTGGCTTAGTGATTATTGCAAAAACGGTTCAGTCTTAGGTGGACATGTTAACTCTAAAGGAGTACCTGGAGTCGAATTTTCGAGTGGATCCTTAGGTCACGGTATGCCTTATGGAGTAGGTATTGCACTTTCTAGAAAAAGAAGTTTGATTGGCGGCCATGTATATGTAATTGTTTCAGATGGTGAATGTGATGAAGGAACAACTTGGGAAAGTGCCATGATTGCGAACCATTTTAAGCTTGATAATTTAACTGTGATTGTTGATCGAAATGGGCTTCAATCACTTACTTTCACTGAAGATACAATAAAACTTGAGCCATTTGAGGATAAGTGGAAAGCTTTTGGCTGGCAAACCCAGAGTGTAGATGGACACGATTTTAGTGGAATTAAATTAAGCCTTTCGAATTTTAGTGGACCTAGGTGTTTAATCGCTAATACGATAAAGGGTAAAGGAATAAAATTTATGGAAAATACTGTACTTTGGCACTATAAGTCATTGATGGAGAAGGATCTTAAATCTGCTTTGAAAGAGCTTGACGGGAATCTGTCTTGAGAGATTCATTTATCAATTCGCTTCTTGAGCACGCAAAAGAAGATCCAGATATTTTTTTAATTACTGGAGATTTAGGTTTTGGCGTACTTGAAAAATTTCAAGAAACACTTCCAAATCAATTCATAAACTCGGGCGTAAATGAACAAAGCATGATGGGTTTAGCAGCTGGACTTGCTTCGACAGGCAAAAAGGTTTTTGTGTACAGCATTGGAAATTTTCCAACTCTTCGATGCCTGGAACAAATAAGAAATGACATTTGTTATATGAATAATCCTGTCACAATTGTTTCAGTTGGTGGCGGGTATTCATATGGAAATCAGGGATACACTCACCATGCACTTGAAGATGTTGCTGTCATGCGTGCATTGCCCAACATGGAAGTGATAGTGCCTAGTGATGAAGTTGAAACACGTGCAATCACTAAACTAATCGTAGATCTTAACCGACCCAGCTACTTGAGATTAAGTAAAAAAATTGGTGATGATTTGTCGGAAATTGGAGTGGGCCCTGAATTTGGAAAAATTAGAGAAATTAAACACGGGCCAGATGGCACGATTCTTTTTACAGGATCTTTAGCAGAACTTTGCATAGAAGCCGCTGTTGGACTTGAAGCAGATGGAACAAAGGTTGCCGTAGCATCTATGCCATTTATCTCATCAATAGATTTACAGTATCTGAAAAATGCTAGCAATAAAGGTCCGCTGATATATGTAGAAGAACATTCATACCGCGGTGGTTCTGGAAGTGCATTGCTAGAGAAAATTATTGAAAATGATTTGAACTTAAGAGTTAAACTAGTTGCCGCTAATCAAGTTAACTTAGCAAATGTCGGTACACAAGCATATCTCAGAGAAATAAATGGAATTAATAAATCAGAAATTATCTCGAAATTTAAATCTTTATGAAATTTTGATTTAGTATCACAGAATAATTCAGTTTTTCTTTTTCATTTAGTTGATATCTTTCTACTTAAGGTAATCGTTTGGTATACACTCAGTATAGAGCAGCAATACTGTTATTTATCGATAGCATATTTACGGTCCTGTGCTGAAACCAAGATACTCAGGTTGAATTCATCATAAAAGTTTTGGAAAATTCTTTAAAGTATGTGAATAGAACTCAAATTCTAAATTTACGTACGTATTTGCTTTGGCAGGTGAAAACTATAATTATTTACTAGTATTTCATCATGTAGCGACCTATAGTTTATCCATGGAAAATGTAAAAAAACGAACACAAATAAAATTAGGTGCTTTATTCAATAACTATCAAATTGATTTCTATTTATTTATAGCTACCGTGTTTTTCTTTATGTTTCTATTGCAAATGTGGGTATTGACTTTTTACTACGGGATATCAGCCAATGAAAGGCTAACCTGGATTGCTCAAGATGGTAATTGGGCTGGTGAAAACTGGGGCAACGATTTAGCCACCGGAAAACATTTTTTCAGTGACTTGTTAGCGTTGAGGGAACTAAAGATAATTGAAAATTCTTATACACATCCATACCCACCTTTTCCAGTATTGCTTTCTAAGATGCTCTTTTGGTTACCTTATAAAATAAATTTGTACATATATCTAATTATGTTTTTAATTGCTTTAGTTTATCCGATTTATTCTGCTACGAAACATTTAGACTTTTACCGTAGATTGAACTTTACAGTAATTTTTGGACTAATGAGCATCGCAACAATATCTGGTTTAGATAGAGCCAATATGGAATGTATTATTCCATTACTTTTATTTTTATTCTATAAGAATAGGGACATTAACCCTTCTAAGTCGGCAATTTATTTGGGGTTAGCGATCGGACTAAAGATCACGCCGATGGTATTCTTTCTATTTTACTTGTTTCACAGAAGTAGATATAAACAAATTATAATTGCTTCAATTACTGCGATTACTATAAATGTATTAAGTGCTCAAATTATGGGAGCAAGTAATCTAATTTTATTACTAAACAAGATTCTGACTCAAAATCAAACTATACAAAGCAACTACATTGGCTTTGGTCCAATTCCAACCAATATTAGTGGGTATCAGTTGATATTAAATACTGCGTATAAGCTTAATATAGAAGAGAACTCTTTAGTGAATTACTTCTTAGTGAATCCTGGGTATGCTATTTTATTAATTTTCTTATTGTTGATTACTGGCTACACGATAGCAAGTAATGAAACTAAATTCTTATACCCTTTGTATGGCATGCAATTGCTAACTTTGATATCCTGGAATTACCATAAAACGTGGGGAATTGTTGCTTGTGCAATACTGCTTGAATTAGATAAGAAAAGGGCAGAGAGAGTTTTTGATCGGTTAGTTTGGTGGCTAATTATCATATTTACCACGACACCTTTAGTATTTTACGCACCAAATACTATAAACTTATTTCCAACGCTTTCGTTCGTACTACTTTTGATTTTAATAATTACAAATATAGTTGTATTCATCAGGGGCAGCAAAACTAAAGGAAGTCTGAAGTGAGCAGCAAAACTGTAGTACCCAGAATTATCCACCAAGTTTGGATCGGTGGAGGAGAGCCGCCAAATGAAATAGCTAAATACTTGAAAACGGTACCAAAAGTTAACTCATCATTTGAATATTTTCTTTGGGATGAGCAAAAACTATTAAATGATTTTTGTAAACAATTTCCAAATCAAAAAGACAGGATCTCGCAACTGCTTGATCTACAGATTTTTAAAGCTGCAAAAGTGGATTTAATTAGATTCATAATTTTGCTTGAGATTGGTGGTGTCTACATTGATGCGGATTTCGAATTTCTTAACCCGATACCTCATTTATTCTTAGATTCAGAGGTAATTCTTGCGGCTGAACCATTCGGGATTACGAACGCTTTAATTGGTATGACTCCTCAGCATCCGCTAGCAATAAGTTTGGTTGAACAGATATGGAGTAATATTTGTCATATGAGTATAACTTCATCCAATATTGTATCAATAACTGGACCAGTTCAACTTCAAAAAGTGATTAAATCTTTTGATTTATACAATAAGTATAAAACTTTTATCTTCCCTCCCCATGCACTTGGGTTAGTTCCGTTTCAAAAAAGGATTTTTCTAAAAAAGTTTTATGATAATTCAAATTTTAATGATAATTTGCCAGCAGACATAATTGCGGTCCATCACTACCAAAATTCCTGGAAAACACATAATTACTCATTTGTCTCTTCTGCTTTGTATTATATTAAATCTTATTTATTAAGAAAATTCCTATCTGTAAGTCATAGAAAAAAATCTTAAAATGTCAGATTTCACATTATCAGTAATTGTACCTTGCTATAATCAAATTGAATATCTAACTGATTGCTTACTGTCAGTTTACGATTTGAATGAATTAGTGAATTTGGAAATCATTGTTATTGACGATGGGAGTGCTTATAATATCAATGATTTAACATACGGAGTTTTAGAGAATTTTGATAAAAATAGAATAAGAGTTATCAAAAATTCAAGCAATAAAGGTGTTTCATTCTCAAGAAACACTGGCTTAGCATTAGCAACCGGTAAATACGTCTATTTCCTGGATTCTGATGATTATCTAAATCCAAGAAGCGTAGAAAAAGCGATCAATATAATGGATGTGTCTAAGTTAAATTTCTTAGTTGGAACCTATCTCATTAAATCAGAAAATACCTCTAATATAAAAAATACTTTTGATTATTTCTATTTTAGTAAAATTAAAAGTGGAGATCAAAAATATTTTGATCTAATTGATAATCAGCAAATTATGAATATCTGGGGACTGCTTGGAGCTAAGATATTTAATAGACATTTCTTAATAAGCCATGATATCAAATTTGATACTGAGCAAGCTTTTTTTGAAGACTACACATTTTTCATAAAAACGTTATGCAAAAATACGAAGATAGGATATCTGCTTGACCCACTTTATACATACAGGGTTTCCACGGACCATCAAGTCACTTCTCAAAACCAATTGGACCATACTACTAAAATAGTTGATTCAGCAGCAAAAGTAATTTTATGGTGCTATGAGAATAAAAATGCCGAAATTGATCTAGGAATCGCCCAATTGCATATTCTTGGAAGCCTATTCTCAACACTAAAAAGGTCGCCTAAAAAAATGGACTTTATCAGGTATACCAGATCAAAGATAAATAGTGACTATTTTTTAAACTTTCATGATTCTTTTAGGCACATAGGCAAAAAAAATAAACTTATACTTCTAAAGAATTTAATTGTATTTGGATATCTCAAAGCTTTTTTGACTTGTTTTACTGAACTAATCAAAGAGTCGCCCGGATTAGCTTTCTACGCAATTTTATTTATATTAAAAAAGATGAAAATGTATCTTGGAATCCGTCGCACAACATGGGAATTTTGATTGATTTCATTAATTGTTATTTACAAATGTAATTTAGAGCGATAAACTTTGATATGGTAAGAAAAGAGAATTTAGCTGAAAACAAAAGTTCGATAGATCTACTAAAGATCTCTGTTGAAATTCTTACATTTCTTTTTGGTTGGGTCGGAATTACAAGTTTTGTGGTTGCTAATTTCCATCTTCAAGGTAATAATATTGAGCAAGCAGAATCGACGGAGAAGATCTGGTATGTGTGCTTGTTCGTGACAACTTGGATTATTCTTTATTTTGCTCTAACTAGGAAAAAATATAGTTTTAAGCGCTCAATATTATTGCAATTAGTTGGATTGATAACAGCGATCACTGGACTTATAAACTGGGTTGGAGACCCTGCATGGTATAAGGGAATCTGGCTAGGGTTCGAATGGCCGTATCTACTACTTTTTGCATTAATGCTTTTTATCTTGGTAATCAATATTGTCTATGGTATTTCTTTAAATAAGAATTCTATAAAAATATCCATAAATCTACTTGCAATATATTCTATCGTAAGTTTTATTCTAACTGCATTTCAGGACAATAAATCTATACCTGACAAATATTCATATTCTTTTGTAAATAATGAACTTCTTGGGCCAAGCTCTGGTAAATACCCATTTATAAATTTTAATTATCAATATTCTGCATTGCAAGGTTTTCTTATTTCACCAATTAGATTGATTGATTCTTCTTTTTTCATCAAAAATATGAACCAAATAACCGCTATTAGTTTAAGTGTATTTGCTTGCGCTACGGCGATCATGGCGATGCATTTAATTAAGAAAATCACTGGTAATAAAAATAGTTTGGTCGCGTTAGGATTTGCATGTGGATGGTTGAATTTTGCCCAGTTTAATCAGATAGGTGCTCAGGGTTCATTGCTTACACCGCAAACGTCTATCCAAATTAGATTATTTTCTATGTTCTTGGTGATTATATGTCTAAACAAAACGTTTAACTATCTAGAAAATAGTAGATTATTTCTTGGGTGGGTTTTCTTTTTCTTAGCTTTTTTGTCTGCGACTAATAACCAAGATTTTGGATTAATTAGTTTTGCTTCGATGATGATGTTGAGGTTTTTCTATAGTGTAAATAAAATTCGATTTACTCTAATAAGTACAATCTATTTAGTTGCATCTGTTTTGATATTCATTGCGATACTTAGATTAATTTCAGGACAATGGATTTCCGCAGAATTTATCCTATTTTTCCAAAGGAATTACTCATCATCATTCATTGCTTCAATTCCAATTGATTTTGCTGGTCCAGTATTAATCGTTATTCCTTTTCTTCTTGCTGGTTTTTTCGTCCCGCTAATTGTAAACCGCAATTCTAAAAAAATTGGATACAATTATTTTATACCTCAAGCAATAGCATTAAGCGGGATTTTGTCGTTTCCATATTTTCTAAATAGATCAATTTCTAGTACCCAACTTCAAATCTTTATCCCAATTGCGTTCTTGTCGCTTTTACCAACTTTGATACATTTTTTCACAGTAGTTTACCAATCAGAGGTGAACACAAGCTTCCGAGTTGTTTTAAATCCATTTCTGGTTTTGCTTGTAAGCATAGGCTTATCACTAGTAATATTTAGTTCCAAACCTATGAATCAAATAGATCGAATTTTCTCATCTGAAACTCGATCTTCTAAAGGGTTTCTATATTCTGTAATTTCTAAAGAAGACTTGTCGGCGATTAGTCAAAGTGGCTTATACTATTTTGGTGAAAATGCTAATATAGTTTCATCTATAACTGGAGTTAAAACCTTAAACATTTTTAATCAGACAGGTGATGTATTAATCTCACCAAAAGCTCTAGAATTTCAATGTAAAGTTTTTGAGGAAATGAATGTAAGTCAAATTGTAGCTAACTGGGATGCCCTAGACCCTGTTTACAAAAATTCACCCAATGGTTTGTATCCAAATGAATTTTGTGTCTTAGAGTTAGAAGAAGCAAACATTTTTGGATCAGCCTTTAGTGTTGTTAAGGTTATACATGAATAAGTATTCTAACTCCCAGATACTAAGAAATACACTAGACTTTATTGCAAAGTATTTTTTGTTTACAATGTTATTGACTATTTTCTCCAAAATAAGTTCTACTTTTGTTTTACATGACGATTTTGAGTCATACTGGGCGCCTTTTCTATACTGGTTCGGAGATAAAATCAGTATTGGTTTAATTCCTACAATTATGGGTCCTGGAGGGATTGGTTTAAATTACATAAGTGAGGCTCAGTTTGGATTTTATAATCCATTTGTAGTTTTCTTCGCTTTGATTACTAATTTTTTTGACGATATTTTGTTTTTTTCTATTTTGTTTAAAGCTTTTATACTTGTAATGTTACAAATTGGCAGTTCTAGAGTTTTTAAATTCTCAGGTGCTGATAAATTTCATAGTGAGTTATTTGGATTTGGACTAGCTACATCAGGATATATCATGTACATGGAAGTTAGTTCCTGGACACAGTCGCTTTTCAGTATGGCTTTAACGTTAATATCGCTTTCATTTTTGATTAAGCCCCAAAGGAATAAGAAGGACTTTTTTTTAGCAGTGTTTTTTCTTTATCTTAGCTTTACAGTTGGGTATGTTTACACAGCTTTTGTTAATGCGATACTGGTTTGTTTACTTTTCAATTGGTATAGAAAATCTGAATTCATTAAGTCATTGCGAGTGATTGGTTCTGGAGTTTTATCTAGCCTCGCTGTATTTGCAATTTATGCCCCGGGTTTATTTACCTCACCATATACTTGGCGCTCATCCATTTATCCTAATAATTCAAATTTCTTCACTCCTAATTTGGGTGATTTAGTAGGATCTTCAATGTTAAGTATGCAACAAGACCTAACTACATGGGGTGGTCCAGTTACACCGAATCCTACTGGCTATATTTTTATAGGAATAGCAGCAGTAGCGAGTTTGTTCTCGTGGAAAAAGTTAATCTCAACTAACTTCATTGGTCGTTTAGCAATTTCTTCTTCCTTTCTATTTTTGCTTATTTCTTTAGGACCTAGTGATTTAGGACCATTTCATTGGCCTGGTCGGTACACACCTTGGTTAGCTTTTTCAATTTTATGGGTATTGAGTATTTCGCAAAAGAATGCTGAGTTAACAAAAAGAAATTACTATGTAGCGATTCTAATTATTGCAATTAGCTTTGGAAGAGCTGCTTCATTGAATCCTAAAAATTACCTGGCTCACATTATTTCACTGTTAATACTTCTGTTATTTACTTTACTTTATTTTGAATTAATCAAGGGCAGAACTGCAGTAAAACCAGCCATTATCATAACTCTTCTTTTAGGATCTATAACTCAACATCTATATATGAATTTTGCAGAGGTCAAAGGTTTTGCAGCTTATAGCTCACCTTCATTCAAATCTTCATTTAATTTAGAGGGAGTTGACCTTTCTTTAAATACATTTCAATTGGCTGATTTTGGGAGAGTTTACGAGAAAGGTGTTAACTCTGGCTCGCGATTTTTCTTTGGCAAACAATCGGATATGGTTGGACTCAGGCAGTTGAACACTGGGACTGCAATTGGTCATAGAAATTTAAGCTACAGATATTGCGCGACTTTTAATGGTTCGACATGTCCTGAGATTTTAAGTCAGATCACAGAAAAAAAATATGAAGGAAGTAACAATTTACTTGATTTGATGGAAGCAAATCAAATTATCGCTGAACCAGAATATCATTACCAACTAGATAAATTAATGCCTGCTCTCGGATGGTACATGACAAGCAAAGACAATTGGAGAGAAGTTTGGAGAAGAATCGAGCTCGAACCTCAGGACATGGTTGTCAATTCTAGGTTTTCTCAATTTCAAATATCAAAAGATCGTAATTTTGATAACGGTATAAGGAAAATAACTATTGTTACTGGTGATAAATTTACTGGCGACAACATCATCTTAAGCCAGTTGAATTACCCTAAATTGCAAGTAAAAAGTCAGGGTAACGTAAAAATAATGCAGAGCAATAATACAATTCTGAATTCATTCTATGTTTTAGCCATACCGGCCGGCAATAATTCGGTTGAAATTGAGTGGAAACCCCCTTTATGGGGATTTAGTTACTTTATAAATTCAATAAATTATATATTTTGGATTTATCTTTTAAATTATTCTTGGTTAAGAAGAAATAAACATAAATATCATACAAAAGCTTGATTTTTTAATCCTACCATATTCTTATCGAATATCTTTCCGATAAAATGTTTATAATTTTATCTGAGTTTAGAATAGCAAAATTCTTAGCATTGTAATAGCTATCTGGTGTATTTCTGTACTAGATCATTGTGAAACCTAAATAAGCATTTTACTTAACTATCTTCGATATAGTTTTAAACAAGAAAAAAACTATGCGCAAAGGCAGAATTTTAGACAGAATCAACATTATTCTTGCTCGATTACCCAACACAAGAATTTTCTTATGATTCTTCAAGCCCTTATAGATCTTATATGAAACTTTAGTTGGGTTTAAAACACTTTTATTGAAACCTTTTATAGTTGTAGTTAAATACAGATTAGTGTTCATCCCACTTGGAATAACATTCATGAATTTGGTTTCTGAATCTAAGGAAGCTAGCGACCAGTAACTTAAAGCAGATTTCGTGGCGCCATAAATTGAAAAATCTGCAAGTGGAACTAGTGCTGAGGAAGATGAGATATTGATGACTTTAGAGAGTTTTACATTCTTTTGCAGTAAATAATAAAGGTTTACTGGGGCTTCTAAATTAATTCTAAGCATAGATTTGATTTCATAAAAGCTTTCAGCATTAAAAAGTAGGGCATCACGATAAGCAATTCCAGCATTATTTATTAGTACTTTTTGGTTTTCTACACTTACACTAGTCCAGTTATTTACTATTTGTATCAATTCAGATTCATGCGCTAGATCACCTTTAAAGAAATTGGCAAAATATCGGGCACTTGATGGCTCAACTCTATCCACTCCATAGACGTTAAATCCTTTTATATACCCGACCTTGGATAATTCCCAACCTAGTCCAGATGCGCACCCTGTTAAAAACAAATCAGTCTTGGTGGATTTGGCCGCGATTGAAATATCACGCGCGATGTCTTCAAAATTCTCTGAAATTTGTTGAGATATTCCAGTATATTTCGTATCACTGAGTATTACATCAAATAACATGGCCCTCAATTGAAAAGGAATTAAACCTCTAACTAAGAATAAAAATTTAATAATCGATCGAGGAAAATTTGCTTGGTTAGACCCATGACCTGCTAATTTCAGGCCTTCTTTAAAAATGCTCCCGAACGATACTTTGTGAGTAATATCGGTTAGGTCAACAAAGCCCCTTGAACGATGATTTGGCTGCAGTAATTCAGAGATCTTTTGTGCAAGGTCTTGATTAGAAATCAGCCCAACATTTCCGGGCCAATTTATCCGAGAAACTATGTTGGAATTCATGGAAAGCTCAATGAGTCTTCGCACATGCTGGCGGCTCATCCCTGAGCCAACTACCCAAGGAATCCTTAAGATATAAACTTCTGGAAGATGAGATGAAGAGAGTTTCTCCTCATCATCCAGTTTGCCAACACCGTATTTTGATCTTGGATGCGCTGGGCTATTAAAATTTAAATTACACCTTAAGGAATCCCAGGGCGAACGATCCACTGATCCCAAGGTGCTTGCAAAAATAAATTTAGGTGGTGTAGTAAGCGAAGTTGCATATTCAAGAAGATGCCTAACTTGAAGACTATTTCGAACATTGATGTCACTCTTGTCAAAAAAATCAACTTTTGCAGCTAAGTGCACAATTATATTGGCTTCGACATTAAGCGTTTTATCGAATGGTAGTGTTAAATCATGTTCTAAAATCTCAATAGACTTACTTTGTAAAAAATCCTCAGGAACATTATTTTTAGATCGACACAACAATACTATTCGGTAGTCATTGTGATATTCAGCCAAAATATGTCTGACAAGATTTCTTCCAATGAATCCCGTCGCTCCAGTAATAAGAATACAAAGCTTTAACTTATCTGTAATTTGATTCTTTACTTCCATATCACTACCTGTAACTTATTGGACGGCCATCCAAAAAAACTCTTTTTTAATCTAAATTTTCTAGGCGTGACTTTCGACATCAAGTTTAACCATTCCATTTGTGTCATATAAGACAAAGGATCCAGAGGATAAAGTCTACGATCAATTATCTTTGTTAAAAAATAATCCAAGCTCATTGATTTTCGGACATCCCTTACCAGAATCATTCCGCCAGGATTTACTCTTTGGATCAAATTAAACAAAAATACTTCGTGGTTATTTCTGCTGATGTGATGGAGCATGTCATTCAACATATATACATCACTGTGAGGTAAATCGCTTACGTTCAAAATGTCTTTGTCCAGGGTATTCAAGTTTAAAATAAAATTGTTTTCTTCTATAAAACTTAAATACTCTAGGTTTAAATCAAGACATATAAAATTAATGCCTGGGTTGTATGATTTCAAAATTGCTGAAAGAAGCCCTTCACCGCTACCTAAATCAACAACGGTCTTATAGTTTCTAACGTAAGAATTAATACTTTTGAATTCATACGATAACAATTTTAAGGTAGTGCGTAAATAACCAAAATTTTTCCCGTACAAATGTACGATTTCTATAAATGAAAAAATCTTCATGGTCACCCAGTAATTCTATTTTTAATTGTAGCCAGCCTCGAAACAAATGAAGCAGGAACTTGAGCTAGTAAGTAATGCAAGACTTTAGTAATGAATTTACGCTGATCTGTTGAAATTGCAGTACGTTCCTTGAAAAATGTTCTTGAGTTTGGATCTGAAATAGTACTTAAAATTTTGTCATAATTTTTCTCATGAACAAAAAGTAAAATATTATTCTTATAATAACTTGGTATTTTATGATTGTGTTTTATTTGTGGACGTATTATATCTATAGGTATCCACCCATGAGATTTAAACTGATTGACCCAATATTCAAGGGTTTGTTCGTTAATATGTCCAGTTCCGCCTTGACCCTTTACAGCTCCACTAAATAGGATTACGTCGGAAGTTTGGCACATACGCAAGATGTGTAAATTGGCTCGGTCCTGACTAATATGCTCCACAACCTCTAGACAGATTGCCAAATTACTTTTTTTGTATGAGTATTCATGTGTCTCAAAGTTGATTGACTCATAATGCAAATTCTGTAATAACTCTTTTCTTACTTTATTTTTCGCAATTGTAGAATTTAGATCAAAGCCCACTACTTTTGATGAAGGGAATTGGGAAGCAGCGTTCTTAGCCCATATTCCATACCCACAACCGTAGTCAAATATTATTTTTGGATCAATGAAACTCTTTAAAATCTTAAATACAATTTTTGAGGCTTCAAAACCACGATCTCCAACTGACAAATAGAATTCATTGTTGTAATTCCAAGCCATTTTTACACTTACTGACGTTTTTCTATAATTGAATTATCGTCTTTAATAAAATAGTTTGGCCTTCGTTTTATTTCAATCACAATCATAGACATATAAACACTGAGAATCGACAGTATAAAGAGTATAAATAAACTCAATAATATAATTACTAGATTTGAGAATGCATATCCCACAGGATAAAGACTGGGATTTTGCAGTCGAGAGATTAATACAAAAAGTCCCGCAATAATTCCAATAACCAATCCCAAAAGAGAGATATAGACGCTCAATATGAGAGGTCTAACGCTAAAACCTGTCACACCTGCAATGGCCAGTTTTAACATTTTTGGAAAGGTGTATTTAGTCTGTCCCGAGTCTCTAGAATTTCTATGGAACTTAACGATCTTAACATTTGTACTTACAATTTGGATCAAGCCACGAATATACTTAGATGTTTCGCTATGTGATAGCAGTCGCTTTTTGGCATAAGGATCTATTCCAAAAAAATCTCCAGAATCGACAGCAAGGTTACTAGGCGCCAGAATCTTCAATATCTTGTAATAAACAGATGCAGACATTTTTTTCAATAAATGATCTTTTCTTGATAGCCGTTGAGTGAGAATAACTTCGTAACCATCATTGAAACCAGAGGCAAATTCCGGGAGTAAATCAGGTGGGTCCTGTAAATCACAATCCATCGCAATCAAGAACGAATCTTTTGGGGAATCTTCAATTCCGGCCCAAAGTGCATTTTGATGACCAGCGTTGGTAGCTAAACTCACGATCTTTACTTTAGTTTTCATAACCACAAGCGTATTCTTTATGACATTAAGAGAATTGTCAGTGCTCCCATCATTGACAAGTAAAATGCTAGTTTCCCAGAGCTTGAAAATTGGTAAGACCAAAATTTTGTCAAGTTCGATTAAAAAAGTTTTAAGTGACTCTTGTTCATTATAAAACGGTGCTACAACAACAAGTCTTTTTAATTTGCTTTTCGATTTAGAATGCTTTGCGATAG
>Ga0315903_10002718_pt1 | contig 25433 bp, 13 predicted proteins | sample LakEriMetagenome_7_FD_203524 | JGI IMG/M metagenome (GOLD analysis project Ga0315903, IMG submission 203524) | Freshwater fungal communities from buoy surface, Lake Erie, Ohio, United States - Buoy 2 MA119 | ecosystem: Environmental > Aquatic > Freshwater > Lake | place: USA: Lake Erie, Ohio... | reverse complement strand
ATGGTAGTTCTGGTTCATCAGGAACTTCAGGTTCTAGTGGAAGCTCAGGTACTGATGGTAGTTCCGGCTCATCAGGTAGTTCAGGCACATCAGGTTCTAGTGGAAGCTCAGGTACTGATGGTAGTTCTGGTTCTTCAGGTACATCAGGTAGCTCAGGTACTGATGGTAGTTCTGGTTCATCAGGAACTTCAGGTTCTAGTGGAAGCTCAGGTACTGATGGTAGTTCCGGCTCATCAGGTAGTTCAGGCACATCAGGTTCTAGTGGAAGCTCAGGTACTGATGGTAGTTCCGGTTCTTCAGGAACAAGTGGTTCTTCAGGTAGTTCTGGAACTGATGGTAGTTCTGGTTCTTCAGGAACTTCAGGTTCTAGTGGAAGCTCAGGTACTGATGGTAGTTCTGGTTCTTCAGGTTCTTCAGGAACAAGTGGTTCTTCAGGTAGTTCTGGAACTGATGGTAGTTCTGGTTCTTCAGGAACTTCAGGTTCTAGTGGAAGCTCAGGTACTGATGGTAGTTCTGGTTCTTCAGGTTCATCAGGAACAAGTGGTTCTTCAGGTAGTTCTGGAACTGATGGTAGTTCTGGTTCATCAGGTAGTTCAGGTACATCAGGTTCTAGTGGAAGCTCAGGAACAAGTGGTTCTTCAGGTAGTTCTGGAACTGATGGTAGTTCTGGTTCATCAGGTAGTTCAGGTACATCAGGTTCTAGTGGAAGCTCAGGAACAAGTGGTTCTTCAGGTAGTTCTGGAACTGATGGTAGTTCTGGTTCTTCAGGAACTTCAGGTTCTAGTGGAAGCTCAGGTACTGATGGTAGTTCTGGTTCTTCTGGTTCTTCAGGAACTTCAGGTTCTAGTGGAAGCTCAGGTACTGATGGTAGTTCTGGTTCATCAGGAACAAGTGGTTCTTCAGGTAGTTCTGGAACTGATGGCAGTTCTGGTTCATCAGGAACAAGTGGTTCTTCAGGTAGTTCTGGAACTGATGGTAGTTCTGGTTCTTCAGGAACTTCAGGTTCTAGTGGAAGCTCAGGTACATCAGGTTCCAGTGGAAGCTCAGGTACTGATGGTTCTTCAGGTAGTTCAGGAACAGACGGTAGTTCTGGTTCTTCAGGAACCTCAGGTTCTAGTGGAAGCTCAGGTACATCAGGCTCTAGTGGAAGCTCAGGTACTGATGGTAGTTCTGGTTCTTCAGGAACCTCAGGTTCTAGTGGAAGTTCAGGTACATCAGGCTCTAGTGGAAGCTCAGGTACTGATGGTAGTTCTGGTTCATCAGGAACAAGTGGTTCTTCAGGTAGTTCTGGAACTGATGGTAGTTCTGGTTCATCAGGAACATCAGGTAGTTCTGGTTCTTCAGGAACAAGTGGTTCTTCAGGTAGTTCTGGAACTGATGGTAGTTCTGGTTCATCAGGAACATCAGGTAGTTCTGGTTCTTCAGGAACATCAGGTAGTTCAGGAACTGATGGTAGTTCTGGTTCTTCAGGAACATCAGGTTCTAGTGGAAGCTCAGGTACTGATGGTAGTTCTGGTTCATCAGGAACAAGTGGTTCTTCAGGTAGTTCTGGTTCATCAGGAACAAGTGGTTCTAGCGGAAGCTCAGGTACATCAGGTTCTAGCGGTTCTTCTGGAAGTTCTCCTCTGACTTGTGTTGAATCAACAGATACAATCACACTCTGTTCTGGAGGTTCTTGCACTGACGTAGTTTTGTTCGATTCCACAAACGAAGTAGGTGAATATACCTATACAGAAAAACTACTCAATTATAACACTTACATAGGGAATATAGATGTCTTTTGGGATGTATTAGACACTCCAAACAGATTCATTTTATATAATTCAACAGGTGGAACAGTATATGATACAGGATGGAAAGGTATTGCTGCTTATTCAGGACCATGGGGAGGTAGCTTAAGTACATCAACTTACGGTACAGATACTATATCTGTTTCAAGTGATACATATTCATTATCGGTTCTTACCTCAGCTCAATCAGGAAATTCTGATAATTGGATTTTTGAGGTTACATGTTTATCTGGTGGCTCAAATGAGAATACAATAGTTGTTGCCTCAGGGGCTTGTTTTGTTCCTGGACAAACAGTGATAATAAGTCACGACGCATCAAATTATATTGTAGCTAAGGTTGTTGAATATTCTGGAAATAGTTTGACATATTTCACACTTGAATGCCATGGAAGCGGAAGTTATTCAAGTTGGACAGTTGCACTATCAGGACCAATTGGACCTATAGGACAAGAAGGTCAATCAGGAACTAGTGGCTCTAGCGGAACATCCGGTTCTTCAGGAACAAGTGGTAGTTCGGGCTCAAGTGGTTCATCTGGTACATCAGGTACAGGATTTACAACAGTTCAGAATCCTGCGCTTACAAGGATTCTTACATCTGACGGTACTCCCGATGGTGCAATAGCACAATCTGGATTAACATATGATTTCAATACACAAACTTTAAGTGTTAGTGGAAAAGTACAGTTTGATTTAGCTACCACCGCAACAACTTCTGTAGGTGGCTTATTATGGGATGACGGTAATGGTACTTTATCCTTCGGCTTGAAGGGAGGAAACGTTAATTTACAAATAGGTGAAGAAAATGTTGCGTTATGTTGGAATGACGATAGTATTACCTTGACAGATGGAATGGTTGTTTATGTATCAGGTTCTCAAGGGAACAGACCAAAAATCAAAAGAGCTTTAGCAACGTCCGACCAGTATTCAGTAACGGTTTTAGGGGTTGTAACTGAAACGATAGGTGTTGGGCAGGAAGGATTTGTCACGACTTTTGGTATGGTTAATAACCTGAATACTTTAGGTTTGACGGGAGGAACCGCTTTATGGTTATCTCCAACTACATCAGGAGCATATACAGATGTAAAACCTGTTGCACCAAATCATACAGTTCTTGTTGGATATGTTGTTAGAGTTAGTGCGACTGTAGGTTCAATATTTGTTCACACAAGTAATGGATGGGAAATTGAAGAGCTACACAATGTAAGAATAAGTGGGGTTACTGAAGGAGATTTACTTGTATATGACGCGGTCAATCAATTGTGGGTAAATAGCAAAACTATTACGAGTGGTTTGACTATAAGTGGAGACACAAAAATCATAGGGGATGTATATATTGATTCTTCTTCAGGTTCATCAATAACAACAGGAACAACAATTGTATCTACGATACCTTGTGTTTCAGGTTCCGCAGCACATTTTGATTACTTTGTACAAGGTTCTTCAGATGAAATCAGAACAGGTGTTGTTATGGCGGCATGGAATTGCACAGGAACAACATATACAGACTATTCAACACCCGACCTCAACAGCTCAACTGACGGAATAAGTTTTGAAGTGGATGCTAATAGTAATAATATACGATTAAAAGCTGTTGTAACAAATGGTACATGGACAATAAAAGTGGCAACGAGAATAATATTCTAAAATGCCTTCAACAAGACCCTTTGCATATAACACAGGCACAACAATAAGTGGGACAGAACAAGTTGGTAGTTTGGCTATTGGTGTCGACGACTTGAGATACGATGAAAATGTGGGAGGAGTCAAATGGTGGATGGGACCTGACGAAGATTTGGGATATGTAATTGCACACCCAACGACAGGGGGAACACAACCTAATCCAGTATTTATCCCTGCTTATCTAGGTTTTTGGAGGTCGACAACAAAGACAGAAGAATCTTTCGTTTTATTGGCTAATTGGGTTGCTTCCGGACAAGCGGTTTTTACTAACGGTTCTGATGCTAATTCATGGTTGAATAGTAATGGATTTTGGTCTTCTTTTGTTTCAGTAAGTCCAACTCCTACAAATACACCGACGGTTACAAGAACACCTACACCAACTCCAACAAATACACCGACGGTTACAAGAACACCTACACCAACTCCAACAAATATTGCTAATTTATTAGTTTATTTAGATTCGGATAACTCATCATCTTATCCTGGTTCAGGTTCTACATGGACTGATTTAGCGGGAGGAAATAATAATGCAACATTATTTAATTCACCGACATATTCTTCAAATTATGGGGGTATTTTAGGTTTTGATGATGCATCTTTAGAATACGGCACAATACCTAATATTGGAAATCTTACAAATTGGACGGTTGAAGTTTGGTTTAGATTAACAACGAATCTAACAGGTAAAGTTACTTCTATTGTTTCAAATCAATTTGATTTGGTTAATAAATTAAATTTTAGTATTGGTACAAATAATGCACCTAGTAACTATAACTTAGCGGTCGGGTATTTCAACGGAGCTTGGAGAACAACAACAGGGTTTATACCACAAACGAATGTATGGTATCAAGTTGTCGGAACTTATGATGGTTCTACCATAAGACAATATGTAAATGGTTCGGCCTCTGGTGGAACCTTAAATTACGTCGGAACATCACAATCAGGTGGTGAAGTCAGATTGATGAGAAGGTGGGATGAAACTCTAAGCGCTGGTAATTTAGTCGATGGTGATTTAGCGATTGTTAAAATATACAACAGTGTATTATCAGAATCTGAAATTTTACAAAATTATAATTTAACTTATACAAGATTCATATAGACAATATTTTGGTCTTTCAAATTTATTGATTTCTATACTACAGAATATCTTAATCCTTGCATATTTATTGTTTAATAAACAAGGAAGAACTTTTCTTTTGGATAGTGAAAAAAGAAAATCTGAATGGCTAATGAATTTATTGCCCGTAGAGGTCTAATAACTCTCGGAAGTTTTACAGTACCTTATACCGCAGTAACCTCAAACTATACAGTTGGAGAAGATGATTATGTTGTAAATGCTACCTCAGGTTCGTTTACAATAACGTTACCTACCGCTGTAGGTATTACAGGTAAGAATTATTTTATAAAAAATTCAGGTTCAGGTGTTATCACTGTGGATGGTACAGGTTCTGAAACTATTGATGGCGAGATAACAGCTACGCTAAATCAGTATGGTAGTGTCCAACTTATAAGTGACGGTACCAATTGGATGATTGCGGGTAGTGGAAGTATTGGTAATATTAGAAACTACTTAAGTGTTGGTTTAACGGGTAGTACTGATGTAGATTATTTTTCAGTAAAAGACGCTGTTGATAGTATCACAGGTGCAACATCAGCAAATACATGGACAGTTGAAGTTTATTCTGGGGTATTTTATGAAGACCCAATTACACTAAAATCATTCGTTTCAATTGTTGGTCAAAGTTCAGAATCTACAGTATTGGAGGCTAAAGACCCTAATCAGAGCCTTATCATTGGTGCAAATCAGAGCTTCATAAGTAATATGAAGTTACAGGGTTGTACTGGTACAAATGTTCCTTGTATAATATATTCATCTTCAACTGCAACAGCATCCCAAGCGATTGTTTATGTTGAAAATGTAAGATTTGGGGCGAATTATACTCATGCTAAAATATATCCGTTTAGCGGTGGTAATATTGCGATGCAATTAACCAACATTAAATATGGTGCACAACCTTTCACATTAGGTTTCTATGCGACAAGTGATGGTACTGGTACTTGTAGAATGCAACTGAGGAATGTTACCACCACTGCTGGAGGTATACAATCAACCACAGGTTTAGTTTTTGCTAAAGCTGACCAGCCAAACTGTACTTTGATTTGTAACTTGGTTGGTTTGACTAAAGTGGGCAGTGGAGCGGTTCAAGGTACAGCGTACTGGGTTGAGAATGGTGCGTTACTTAGAATAAACACCACAAATATTCAAAGATTTGCAACGGGAATCTATGTACCAAATGTTGGTACAGGACCAACCATAGATGCGGTAGGTTTGAATTTTGAAAACTGTACAACAGACGTATTAGTTGAGAATCCAAATACGACAGGTAAAGTAAATGGTACTGATACTTTCTTGAAAACCATAATACCAATTGACGCACCTCTTTATGAGGTTAACCAAGACCCGAGAATTATTAGTGTGGCAAAGAAAGGTGGTGATTTTAGTTCTATTGCTGCTGCGGTCGATTGGATTACAGGTTCAACTGAAAATAGTCGTTTCTTAGTAAGTGTGGGTCCTGGCCAGTTTTTTGAACCTCAAATCAATTTATCAGGTAAACCTTATGTTAGTTTACAGGGTAGTAATATCCAAACAACTCAAATTATCCCAACAGGTTCAACACAACACATTATTAACATAGGTGTTAATAATGAAATTTCGTTCTTAAGTTTATCAGGGGCGGGGTCTGGATATGCTGCGATTTATGCTGATGATATAGGTGACTTTGGTCAAGCCCATAAGGTTTCAATATATGATTCTGATATTGGTATTTGGGTAAAATCTTCAACTCAAGATACACAATTCTATGGTGAGTATGTGGATATTAATGGTGTTTATAGTTACGGTACATTAGTTGAGGCTTCAAATGGTATTTCATGTTCTGTTAACATGGAAAACTATTACTTGTTCCCTGAAAGTGATGATGTAATTGGTAACAGTGCTTCAGGTTTAGGTGCGGTTCTAAGTTTAGGACTTTGTACTTTTGAAGGTGCATCGTTGACGGGAAGCACCGCACTAGAAGTTTTCGACGAGGCGGTTTTAGAATGTACTTCATTGGATATACAGCAATGGGATAGAGGAATCTATGTTCCAAATACAGGTAATCCACCGTCATTTAGAATAGTGGGTTCGATGATTCATGATTCCATAACATGGGATGCGTTGATTGAAAATCCAGGAACACAAGGTAGATACCAAGGTGTTGCAGACCATTCCAAGTTTTCAACTGCGAGTGAGGACTTCTATTGGAACTTCTTGGATGATGCGGATGGTGAAAATGACATCACAAGGAAATTATCCGTAACTTTCAGAGACGGAACACATACAGACGCATCTACCCTTATCTTCCAAGGACAACAAATGGGTCTTTTGAGTGGAGGTACAATTACAATTGTAAGTGGTACAACAATTAATACAAGTTCTGGTTTTGGTTATGTTGTAGACCAGTTGGATAATGAAATTATCAAAAGATATGATTGGGTTGACGGACAACTCAACTTAAGTGCAAACACAAACAACTACATTTTCATATCAAATTCGGGTACATTATCTGCAAACGGAGCACTACCTGACCCATTCTTCAATATTATTATGGGTCGTGTTGTTACAAATGCGACAGGTATTGAACTTATTGATGCTTCACCATACAATGCACAACACACTGCGACCTTACTTTCGAGCTTTAACAGACAAGCTCTTGGACCAGTTTACGCTTCAGGTTCAATTACTACAACAGGTTCGACTGCATTTACATTGGACGTAACAGCTGGTAATTATTGGTTCTCAGAAAATAATTTTACCCCAACAGGAGCAACTCCGATTACATTTACACAATATTGGAATAATGGTTCAGGTTGGGTGACAAGTGCAACAACATTTGTAAATAACTATCAATATAATCCTAACGAAAGTTCTTTATCAGGTTTGACAGCTTCGGCATACACAAAACATACATTGTTTGTTGTTGGAGAGGGAATCAACGAAGAGTATTTTTTGGTTTTGGGACAAAATGAGTTCTCCACTTTAGTAGAAACAGAAGACGCACCACTATCAACACCACCAACATTTTTCAATGACGGTGTTGTACCAATTGCGGCAATATACATACAAGAAGGTTTATCCAACATAGTACAAATAGAAGATATTAGACCTGTGATTGGTTTTAAGGCTAGTGGAGTTAACGCAAGTTCAGTACACGGAAACCTACTTGGTCTGACTGCCGACGACCACCAACAATACCTTTTGGTTGATGGAACAAGACAAATGTCTGGTGATTTGGGATTAGGAGGTAACGACATTTACAATGTTAATACAATCACAGCATCTGCAACAACATCGGGTAATCTCACCTTAACAAACATCACTCAAGATAACTTACTCACTAAGTTTTTAGTAATCGATAATGCCGGAAATACTTTTTGGAGTAATTCAGGTGCCGATGGAAGCTCAGGTTCTTCAGGTTCATCCGGAACATCTGGTTCTTCAGGCAGTTCAGGTTCTAGTGGTAGTTCAGGTAAGTCTGGTTCTTCAGGAACAAGCGGTTCATCTGGTTCTAGTGGAAGTGCTGGCTCATCTGGTACTTCAGGAACTAGCGGAAGCTCAGGAACATCAGGTAGCTCAGGTTCTAGTGGTAGTGCTGGTACATCTGGCTCTTCAGGTACTTCTGGTTCTTCAGGAACGAGTGGTAGTTCAGGTTCTAGTGGAAGTGCTGGTACATCTGGCTCTTCAGGTACTTCAGGAACAAGTGGAAGCTCAGGAACATCAGGTAGTTCAGGAACAAGCGGTTCATCTGGTTCTAGTGGAAGTGCTGGCTCATCTGGTACTTCAGGAACAAGTGGTTCATCTGGTTCTAGTGGAAGTGCTGGCTCATCTGGTACTTCAGGAACTAGCGGAAGCTCAGGAACATCAGGTAGCTCAGGAACAAGTGGTTCATCTGGTTCTAGCGGCAGTGCTGGCTCATCTGGTACTTCAGGAACTAGCGGAAGCTCAGGAACAAGTGGTTCATCTGGTACTTCAGGAACAAGTGGTTCATCTGGTTCTAGTGGAAGTGCTGGCTCATCTGGTACTTCAGGAACTAGCGGAAGCTCAGGAACATCAGGTAGCTCAGGAACAAGTGGTTCATCTGGTTCATCCGGTACTTCAGGAACAAGTGGTTCATCTGGTTCATCCGGTACTTCAGGAACAAGTGGTTCATCTGGTTCATCCGGTACTTCAGGAACAAGCGGTTCATCTGGTTCTAGCGGCAGTGCTGGCTCATCTGGTACTTCAGGAACATCAGGTTCTTCAGGAACAAGCGGTTCATCTGGTTCATCCGGTACTTCAGGAACATCAGGTAGCTCAGGTTCTAGTGGAAGTGCTGGTTCATCTGGTACTTCAGGAACTAGCGGAAGCTCAGGAACGTCTGGTTCTTCTGGAACAAGTGGAAGCTCAGGTAGTTCAGGTTCTAGTGGTACTTCAGGAACTAGCGGAAGCTCAGGAACATCTGGTTCTAGTGGAAGCGCTGGTTCATCTGGTACTTCAGGAACTAGCGGAAGCTCAGGAACATCTGGTTCTAGTGGAAGCGCTGGTTCTTCTGGAACAAGTGGAAGCTCAGGAACATCAGGTAGCTCAGGTTCTAGTGGTAGTGCTGGCTCATCTGGTACTTCAGGAACTAGCGGAAGCTCAGGAACATCAGGTTCTTCAGGAACAAGCGGTTCATCTGGTTCTAGTGGAAGTGCTGGTTCATCTGGTACTTCAGGAACTAGCGGAAGCTCAGGAACATCAGGTAGCTCAGGAACATCAGGTAGCTCAGGAACAAGTGGTTCATCTGGTTCTAGTGGAAGTGCTGGTTCATCTGGTTCTTCTGGAACAAGTGGAAGCTCAGGTAGTTCAGGTTCTAGTGGTTCTTCAGGTAAATCAGGTTCTTCAGGAACAAGTGGTTCATCTGGTACTTCAGGTTCTTCAGGAACAAGTGGAAGTTCAGGTTCTTCAGGAACATCTGGCTCATCTGGGTCGAGTGGAAGTGCTGGTTCATCTGGTACTTCAGGAACAAGTGGTTCATCTGGAACATCAGGTAGTTCAGGTTCTAGTGGAAGTGCTGGCTCTTCAGGTACTTCTGGTTCTTCAGGAACAAGCGGTTCGTCTGGCTCAAGTGGAAGTGCTGGTTCATCCGGTACATCTGGCTCTTCAGGTACTTCTGGTTCTTCAGGGACAAGCGGTTCATCAGGCTCGAGTGGAAGTGCTGGTTCATCTGGTACTTCAGGAACAAGTGGTTCATCTGGGACATCAGGTAGTTCAGGTTCTAGTGGAAGTGCTGGTTCATCTGGTACATCTGGTTCTTCAGGGTCTAGTGGTAGTTCAGGTTCTAGTGGTTCTTCTGGTAAATCGGGTTCATCTGGAACATCAGGTAGTTCGGGAACATCCGGTTCTTCAGGAACCTCTGGGTCATCTGGTTCAAGTGGAAGTGCTGGTTCATCTGGTACTTCAGGAACAAGTGGTTCATCTGGGACATCAGGTAGTTCAGGAACGAGTCCTATTGCAAATATTTACGATGAAGGTGTCTTAATAACCTCAGCAGCAACAGGAATGAACTTTGTTGGTTCTGCGGTAACCGCAACAATGTCCGGTTCTGTTGTTACTGTAAGTGTTATTGGTAGTGCTTCAGAAACTAATGTACTTTCAGGTATTACAATCACAGGAACACAAAATAGTGTCAATAAAACATTTACATTGGCTTCTGCATTACCTGCCGGTTCCCAACATCAATTTTTCATCAATGGACAATTACAAACATATGGTTCAGACTATACAATTTCAGGAACAACATTGACCATAGACCCAGACAGACCAGCACCAACATCAACTGACGTGTTGATATTGTATGGAAGTTTAGGTATAACTGTCTCTACTGGTATTCCTGGTACGTCGGGAAGTTCAGGCTCTAGTGGTTCTTCGGGAACTAGTGGTTCTTCGGGAACTAGTGGTTCTTCGGGAACTAGTGGTTCTTCTGGAACTTCAGGTAGTTCAGGGACTAGTGGTTCTTCAGGTTCATCTGGTAGTAGTGGTTCATCAGGTTCATCAGGTAAATCTGGTAGTAGTGGAACAAGTGGTTCATCAGGTACATCAGGTTCTTCTGGTTCATCAGGTACATCAGGTTCTTCTGGTTCATCAGGTACATCAGGTTCTTCTGGTTCATCAGGTTCAAGCGGAACTTCAGGGAGTTCTGGAAGTTCGGGTTCCTCCGGTACATCTGGTTCATCAGGTACTAGTGGTTCAAGCGGGACTAGTGGTTCATCAGGTACTTCAGGAAGTTCAGGTTCCAGTGGTTCAAGTGGTTCCTCAGGAACAAGTGGCTCAAGTGGAACATCTGGTTCTTCAGGAACAAGTGGCTCAAGTGGAACATCTGGTTCTTCAGGAACAAGTGGTTCAAGTGGAACATCTGGTTCTTCAGGTAGTTCAGGTTCTTCTGGTTCAAGTGGCTCTTCAGGAACAAGTGGCTCAAGTGGTACATCTGGTTCTTCGGGTACATCTGGTTCCTCAGGTACGAGTGGTTCTTCTGGAAGTTCAGGGTCTAGTGGTTCCTCAGGTTCATCTGGAAAATCTGGTTCGTCAGGAACATCAGGTTCAAGCGGAACAAGTGGTTCGTCTGGTACATCTGGAAGTTCAGGGACATCAGGTTCTTCAGGTACCTCAGGAAGTTCAGGTTCTTCAGGCACGAGCGGAATAAACGGTTCTAGTGGTTCTTCAGGTACAAGTGGGTCATCGGGAACATCAGGTTCTTCAGGTACATCAGGTTCTTCAGGTACATCAGGTAGTTCAGGTTCTAGCGGTTCCAGCGGTTCTTCTGGCACGAGTGGTTCAAGTGGAACATCTGGGTCTTCGGGTACGAGTGGTTCAAGTGGAACATCGGGGTCTTCGGGTACATCAGGTAGCTCTGGTTCTAGTGGTTCTAGTGGTTCTTCGGGACGGTCTGGTAGTTCAGGAACCTCAGGTTCTTCAGGTACGAGTGGTTCAAGTGGAACATCTGGGTCTTCAGGTACATCAGGTAGCTCGGGTTCTAGTGGTTCTAGTGGTTCTTCAGGAACAAGTGGTTCTTCAGGAACTTCGGGTAGCTCAGGTTCTTCTGGTTCAAGTGGTTCGTCAGGAAAATCAGGTAGTTCAGGAACCTCAGGTTCTAGTGGTACCAGTGGTAGTTCAGGAACCTCAGGTTCTAGTGGTACTAGTGGTAGTTCAGGTACATCAGGTTCTAGTGGTACTAGTGGTAGTTCAGGAACGAGTGGTATAAATGGTTCTTCAGGAAGTTCTGGTTCATCTGGAACATCGGGGGTTTCACCAACAGGTCAAATTATGTTGACTGCAGCAGGAAGTTGGCCTTCCATAACATCAGGTGCACAATTACCCATACAGGCGGAAACAACAACAAACGATGTTAACTTCTATTATGTTGGATTTCCTGACACAACTCAACTTTTTACAAACTGGGCAATGCCGATGCCTTCAGACTATAATGGTGGTACAATTACTGCGGTATTCTATTGGATAGCACCATCAGTATCAACAAACAGTGTTGTTTGGGGATTAGCGGCAAGAGCCTATGCTGACAGTGACCTATTTGACCAAGCTTTTGGTACTCCTCAGGAGGTTACAGATGCTAATGGTGGTAACGATGATGTAAACATTTCTGCAGCAACACCGGCAATAACAATTGCAGGTTCGCCAGCGGCAAGTAACTACATTCAATTCAGGGCTTACAGAAATCCCGCAAATGCGAGTGATACCCTCGCAGCAACCGCTGAATTATTGGCGATAAGAATCACATATACAAGGGCTTAATATATGGCTTTAGATTTTTCACACGGTGCTATACAATGGTTAACAGCAAGTGCGATTGGTACTACGTATACTGTAAGTGGGCTTAGTTTTCAACCACGGGCATTACGTTTTTATTGGGTGGGTTTACAATCTAACTCTCCAACATCAGCATCATCACAAGCTGTTGACGAAAGGAGAGGAGTTGGTTTTGCGTCGAGTACAACAACTCGCAGAGCCGTTGGTTCTTATTCTCAAGATAACTCTGGTTCTGCAAACTGTGGTGTTGTAGTTGGTAATACTGAGGTATGTATAACCGTTGATGGTAACGGTACTATCGACGGAAGATTAGACTTAAATGCTATAGCGGCAGACGGATTTACTTTGATTGTGGATGACGTTGTACCTGCTAATATTACGGTATTTTGGGAAGCTTGGGGTGGTAATGATATTCTTAATGTTACTGTTGGTGATATAGCAGAACCAGCTGCAACAGGCACTCAAACTTATACAGCAACAGGATTTGGTGTAAACCTACGGAATCAATGTGTTATGTTTGCTGGTTGTCAGTCTACCGCTGCAGTAGGAACAGGTCAAGCTAATGATTCTGGATTTTGTATTGGGTTTGCAACAAACAATACTACTACGGAGAACGTGACAGTATGCGGAAATTCAGATGATGGTTCAGCTACAATGGACACGGACGGATATTGTATCCAAGGAGAGTGTTTATCTATGATTGCGGTTGCAGGTGGAAACCCTAATGCTAGGGCAACCTTGAGTGCTTATGGAACCGACACTTTCACTCTGAACTGGTTGGCCAGAGGTGTTACAAACAGAAGGTATGTTTATATGGCAATAAAGGGAGGTGCGTGGCAATCATCATCAACAACTATTGCGGGAAATACGTTGAATTCAACACGGACATTGTTAGGATTTCCATTCAATATTGTCGGAATATCTTTGATAGGTAGAATGACTGCAACACAAGCAGCAGGAACATCAACAATAAACGACAGGATAGGTTTCGGGTCAGGATTATCAACTACGTCAAGAAATTCTGCCGGTGTACTAGATGAAGATGGTGTAGGTACTTCAGAAATAGATACAACGTTACAGTATGCAAGTGTTCTAGCCTATCCTAGTGCTGCTGGCGGACTTCAAACGGCATATGATATTAGTAGTTTACAGGTAAATGAAGTTACATTGATTACCGATACGGCTGGAGGTGTTGCAAACGAATTCATTGGGTACTTGGTTTTTGGACATGAAAGAAAACCAAGACCTGTGTCTGTTGGACATCCTTTTATAATATAAAAATTTGGAATAAAAAAAACCAAAGATATTTATTTTAGATGATAACAAGAATAGGTACATATTCACAAATTAAAGGTAGTAGTTGGAAACTTCCATGTAAAGTTGCTACAACTGGAAACATCATCCTTAGTGGATTACAAACCATAGATGGTGTTACTCTTGTAGCAGGAGAAAGAGTACTTGTAAGAGCACAAAGTACTGGTAGTCAAAACGGTATCTATATTGTTTCTAGCAGTACGTGGACGAGGGCGGTTGACATGTCAATCAGTGAAGACGCTTTTGATGGTGTACAAGTTTTTATAAATTCAGGTCTAACAAATGCTGAGACAGTATACGTTTTGACTAGTGACGACCCAATAATTTTAGGAACAACAAATTTAGTTTATAGGAAAGTAGAACTATCAGGTACATCTGGTAGTTCTGGCACCTCAGGTTCTAGTGGTAGTTCTGGCACCTCAGGTTCTAGTGGTAGTTCTGGCACCTCAGGTTCTAGTGGTAGTTCTGGCACCTCAGGTTCTTCAGGTACAAGTGGCTCAAGCGGTTCAAGCGGAAGTTCAGGAAGCTCAGGAACATCTGGTTCTTCCGGTACCTCGGGCTCAAGTGGTAGTTCGGGAACTTCTGGCTCGAGTGGTTCGAGCGGTAGTTCTGGAACATCTGGCTCGAGTGGTTCGAGCGGTAGTTCGGGAACATCTGGTTCAAGCGGCTCTAGTGGAACTTCTGGAAGTTCGGGTTCTTCAGGTAAAAGTGGTTCGAGCGGTACATCGGGTTCTTCAGGAACAAGTGGTTCTAGCGGGACGAGTGGAAGTTCAGGTTCATCAGGTACAAGCGGTTCTAGTGGTTCGGCTGGTTCATCAGGTACAAGCGGAATAAACGGTTCTTCTGGTTCATCAGGTACAAGCGGAAGCTCAGGCACATCAGGCTCATCAGGCACATCAGGTTCATCGGGTACTTCGGGTTCTAGCGGGTCAAGTGGAAGTTCGGGTTCTTCGGGTAAAAGTGGTTCATCAGGAACAAGTGGGTCTAGTGGTACATCAGGTTCATCGGGTACATCAGGTTCATCGGGTACTTCGGGTTCTAGCGGGTCAAGTGGAAGTTCGGGTTCTTCGGGTAAAAGTGGTTCATCAGGAACAAGTGGGTCTAGTGGTACATCAGGTTCATCGGGTACGTCAGGTTCATCGGGTACTTCGGGTTCGAGTGGTTCTAGTGGTTCGGCTGGCTCATCAGGAACTAGTGGAATAAATGGTTCATCAGGTTCATCAGGGACATCAGGTTCATCAGGTACATCGGGTAGTTCTGGAACTTCTGGTTCTAGTGGGTCGAGTGGTAGCTCAGGTTCTTCTGGTCGGTCAGGTTCTTCTGGAACAAGTGGCTCATCAGGAACATCTGGTTCTAGTGGGTCTAGTGGTACTTCTGGTTCTTCAGGTACGTCGGGAAGTTCGGGTACATCTGGGAGTTCAGGTTCTTCAGGTTCAAGCGGTTCTAGTGGTTCTTCTGGAAAATCTGGTTCGTCAGGTACTTCAGGAAGTTCAGGAACATCAGGTTCATCAGGTACATCTGGTTCTTCAGGAACAAGTGGTAGTTCAGGTGCCTCAGTTGTAATAAATAACAATACTAATAATTACGTTGTTACTGCTACAGGTACCGCTAATACATTACAAGGTGAACCAAATATGACTTTTGATGGTACGGTTTTGACCGTAACAGGGGACATAGTCGCAACAACAAAATCATTCGACATTATACACCCAACTAAACCTGGATGGAGATTAAGATATGGTGTATTGGAAGGACCCGAACATGGAGTGTATTTGAGAGGTAATACAACCAATAAAGAAATAGAATTACCTGATTATTGGTTGAACTTAGTTTATGACGATTCAATTACCGTACAACTGACACCCATCAATAGCACTATTGTACATTTTGTGAAAAAAATAGAAAACAACAAAGTGTATATCGATTCTGCAAACGGAATTATCAATGTGTCTTTCTTAGTAATTGCAGAAAGAAAAGACATTGAAAAATTTGATATTGAATATATACCTGCTTAATTTTTAATATAGACAATAACTTCAGTGTAATATTCTATGAAATGGTCATTCAATAAGTCCCATTTTATATTAACACCATCAACAGAAAATACGTTTACATTATTGAATTTAGACAAGAAGTTATCTCTGAAATCTCTAAATTTATTTTTCAACTCCACTGTGGCTAAATGCCACTCACCAACAACGTGACGCACATTTTCTTTTATAAATGGTAAGTTTTCCTGAGTGAAAATGTGGTACTCTCCCCCCTCACAATCTGTCTTCAAGAAATCAATTTTTTCGATATTATATAGTTTACAAAATCTATCGAATGTTATTCCTTCCATATTATTACCACCACCAAAAATCTTATTATTCACTTCAAAAGTGTTAATCTTTGAAATACCTTTGTTTATTGGCGTTACAGGGTACCCACAAGTATTTTTTACGAGAATTGGAAACTCAACAGAACTTGGTTCCAAACAATAAACGTGTTTTGGTTTTTTGTGTAAGATACTATAAGTGAATGGACCATTACTGGCTCCGATATCAACAACTATATCATTTTCTTTTACTTCAAAAAACTTTTCGTAAAGCCCTTGAATGAAGATTTCACCTATGATATGTTCTTTATGAAAAATACCATCACCTGAATCCATCCAACCCCAATCAAAATTATCCAAACTTAATTTATCCATCCTTTTATTTTTTCAAAAACCATTTCAGGTTTTATTGATTTATGACATTCAAATTGTCTATCAGTATCTTTATGACGAGGACACCAATACCAATCGTTATAGTCAAATTTATATTCTTTTCCTACTAAGTTCCAACAACCATGACAAACTGATTTGTCGGTGATTCTGATGTAGTCAGAAATTGATAAATCAATCTCATGCCAATCTTCTGTAAAGTTGGAAATCATACATACTGGTTTACCCGCGGCATGAGCTAACCATGTCAAACCTGATGATAAACCAACGAAGAACTCACAATGTTCTATCAGTTTCAACACTTCTTCCAAACTCAATCCTAACTTCTTAACTGACTTTACAGGAACAAAATTATAGAACGGTGGTTTACCAAAGTCTTGGTGATAATCAACACAAATGGGGGTATACCCGGCATTCCTCAACATTCCACAAAGGTCATTCCAATTCGATGAAAACTGATGGTCGTAAATACCATTTGGGTGGTTCCAATGTTTTAGTTGTGCGGTTGAATGTGTACTGATACAAACATATTTGTTTTTAATTTGTCTCTCTGATTTAGGTAAATCTAAAGTGGGTCTAATATATGGTGCATCGATAAAACCTAGTTGTTTTGCAAAAATTTGTTGTAATGGTAAACTGTGGTCTTCGTGTACCAATTTGATGTGTTTCTCACAATCAATTTCCGTACCCAAAGGTATAAAATGAATATTAGGAAATGACTTGGAGAACAACTTGGATAATGAAACATTTTTTAACATGAAGTAAAGTTCAAAATCATAAGATGTTCTAAACTTCTCCAAATAAGGTATTATGACTAAAATGTCTCCAAGTCCTGCACTTGCGTCACTCAATTCAACTAAACATTTTTTCATAAATTCAATGAATTAAAAACCTGTATCGGTGTTATTGACCTCTGACAAATATGTTGTTTTTTTGTTCCTTTGTAAACAGGACACCAGTCCCAATCACCCGAATCAAAAACTAAAACCTCATCATTCCAACAAGAAATACAAAGATTTTGATTGTATATTCTTGTTACATTTTTTGTAAATTCATGCCCATCTTTTGCGAATCCGTTAATCATGTAGGTATGTTTTCCGATAGACCAATTTAACCAAGAAAGACCTGAACCCAAACCAATAAATGCTGATGAATGATTCAAATAGTTTATAACCGAATCCAAACTTTCATTGAACACGTTAACAACACCATCAATATGGAATGGGGTTTTGGTTAAAGTTACTACTTCATAACCTAATTCTTTTATCATCTTGGAAAGTTCTACCCAATAATCATATCTCCATTCTTTACATCCTGCAGTAGATTGTGGACCGAACACCACATACTTCTTTTTGATTGGAGACTCTAAATCAGGGATGTTTATTCCATAATTTATTTCTTCGAAATCCAATCTCAAAATATCGGTTGCCGTTTGTTGTAAAGGGATTAAATTAACCTGATTTGGGTTCCTATCAAAGTCTTCCCACTTCCCTTTTTTTCTAAACCAACCCAATCTATAAACTGTGATACATCCATGGGACTCACCCGGCTCTATAAACTTAATATCTTTATATTCATCAAGACCAACAAACAAGTGATTGTGAAAAGTAGACATTATTACATTACATTTATATTTTTTCGCAAATTCAACAGAGTAAGGAACCCAGGCCAAAGTATCACCCAAAGATTTTGATTCCATTGAAATCAAAACATTTTGATTTTCAAGTTTGAGTTCATCAACCACTTCACCGTTTATTCTAATTTGCCAAGGAATATAATACTTTTTGCCACAGGCGACCCACATGTTATTTCTGATTGTATCAGAATGTAATACCTCACCCGTCTCTTTGTTTACAAATTCAATCAAATAGATTTTATCTTCATCACCCAAAATTTCAACTCTTGGACCATCCAAATAACTTATTTCTACCTTATTTTTCTTGAATGTTTTTATTTCTGTGGTTAAGAAAGGAACCCTTTTCATAAAGTCCTCAACCGCATGATAACCTATCCTTGCAACATTTTCCCAACTGAATTCTTTTATTAAGTATTTTGAGTCTACGATGGCAAGTTCTTTGAACTTATCGTATTTTTCATAAACCAATCTCATCATTTCTGATAAATGGTTAAAATCAGGTTCATAGTAGTTTCCAACCATTTCGTTAAAATGGTTATATGAACTTTTATTTGCCGGTTTCTCACCCAATATATTTACAGGAATACCCCTACCTTCAGCAAACTCTAACTGACCCGAACAATTTGAATATATTGAAGGTGTTCCACAAGCCATGGCTTCGATTAGAGGTAAATTCCAACCCTCACTTCTGGCACAGGACACAAAACAATGACAAGATTTCAAAATATTGATATATTCGTCACGAGAAGGAAAATGTAATACTTTAATCCTTTCATCATCCAAACCATAATGTTTCAACCTTTCTTCGGTTGTTTTCAATCCATCATTAGAGAATGGATTATCAACAGATACAATCAAATCAACAGGTTCTTCCTTATCAAAAGTCTTCAAGAAGGTTTCGATTATTTCTTTTATTGATTTTCTGTAGTCCCATCTTCCGGCTAAAAAGAACTTGAATCTACCATCAGAGGTAGTTTCATGTTTGGCTTTATCATCGTGGAAGAATACTTTGGTATCAACACCTTCAGGAACAACCTTTATCCTATCTTCAGGATAACCCTGTTTTATCATACACTCCATTTGCCACTTTGATGGCACCCACATTTCATCAAACTCCAATAACTTATTGAAATATTGTTCGGGTTGCAAAGTAGTTTCCCAAACATTATATGCGATTTTTGGTCCATCATATTTGTCATAAAATAGATAGTGGTTCGTTTCACATAACACAATATTCAAATCATGTTCGAACTCCTTTTCTAATGATGGATAAATCGGATAGTTACCCCTTTTTCCATCACCCTCCCAAAGAATTTGTTGATACAATATTTTTCTATCTGTTTCATTGAAGTAGGTTTCTTCATCGTGAGGAGTCAAGTTATAACCTTTCCAACTGTTACCAATAGTAAAGTTCCTTACTTTGATATCGGCATGTTTTGTTAGAGCTCTGAAGAAATCACGAGTGTGTTGGTTATAACCTGTGTTACCAACATAAGAACCATGAACATATATTTTTGGTCTTTCCATTTATAAGTTTTGTTGAAAATATAAGGGATTGGAACTATAATTCAAATACTATGGCACAAGGAGTACACAAAATCACTGAGGATTTCGAGAAAGCACTATGTGATTACACAGGTGCACCACATGCAATTGCATTAGACAACATGAGTAACGCTTTGTTTTTGGCACTTTACTACGAGAAAAATATTAAAAAGACCTTAGAGGATAATTCAGTAAAATGTCCTTCGAAAACATATCCATCAGTTCCGTGTGAGATAATTCACGCTGGATTGAAAGTGGATTTCTATCCTGTGGAAGGGAAGTGTATTAAAGGAGCATACCAACTTTACCCAAGTAAAGTTTGGGATTCGGCTTTGAGATTCACCGCAGATATGTACATACCAAATTCACATATGTGTCTTTCATTTACAGGGCCATATAAAACATTGAAGTTGAGTAAAGGTGGTGCAATTATAACCGATGATTATAATGCGATGTTATGGTTCAAACGAGCAAGGTTTAGTGGGAGAAGAGAGTGTTCATATCATGATGACCACTTTGATATGTTGGGTTGGAATTTCTATATGATGCCTGAATTAGCTGCGAGAGGACTTCTAATGATGACCCAATTTTATAATTTGGATGGTACTAAAAAAAATAATGATGATTTGGAGTTACCATATCCTGACCTATCAAAATATGAAATTTACAAAAAATGAAAAAAAACTTAGTTTACTATTCAATAGGGTTAAATGATGAATATGCGGAAATGGTGAAAATATCTTTGGAATCAATGGATAGAGTAAATCCTGATTACCAAGATGTTGTTATAATAACGGATAGAGATTATTATCTTAGAAATTTTATAAATTACAAGAGACCTAAAACATCTGTTCTACTATTACCTGAAATTACAACTAAAGACCAGTCCTGTTTCAATAGACTCAAGATTTTTAGTTATCCCAATATCAACGAATATGAAAATATTTTGTTTTTAGATGCTGATATAATCGTTAATGTTAATTTGAACGAGTTTTTTGGAAAGTGTGAAGAAGATGGTAAGATATATGCGGTTGTAGAAGATTATAATATTGAAAACCACAAAAGATTACCTTTCGGTTTAGGGACATACAAAGAAGATGATTTGGAGTATTTCGATAAGAACAAAATATACACTTTCAATAGTGGAACACTGATGTTCAAATCATCACTTCTGATGAAAAAACATTTTGATAATGTAACGAACATTATAGAAAATTATAATGGTGAATATTTCACGGACCAGTCTTTTATTAATTACTATTTTAATTCATACAATCTCACAAATACTGACGCAATAAAAAAAGATGCTGATTATCTCTATATCGTCGAGTCAAATTATACTGAAAATTTAGATTATACTAATAAATTTCTCCATGTAATAACTGAATCGATTGGTACTGTCAGTAAGATAGATAGAATGAAAGAACTTCAAAAAAGGATTGACGGAGATAAAATTTACAATCATAGGGACCTTTGGATTGAGGATATAAACAAATACATTGGAGTGGGAAAGGGTGTAGAAATCGGAGTTTTCAAAGGTGAGTTTTCTAAACAAATATTGAAAAATTGGGATGGGGTTCTTTATATGGTTGATGTGTGGAAAGCTTTAGGTGATGAATATATTGACAGCAGCAATCATGCTCACCACTCAACAGCGTATAAAGAAACGATGGATAATATCCAAGGTTACGAGGATAGAGCAATTATGATAAGAACAAACTCCAAAATCGCAAGTGAAATGTTTGAAGATGAGTCATTGGATTTTATTTTTATAGATGCTAATCATGCATATGAATATGTCGTAGAAGACATCGAGTTGTGGTTTCCTAAATTAAAAAAAGGAGGAATGTTTTCAGGTCATGACTATATTCTTATGGATTGGTATAACGACCCGAACTTTTTGGAAAACAAAAAAGATAAACACATCTATACATTTACTACAGATGGAAAACCATTCTATAACGGAATATTCGGAGTAAATCCTGCTGTGGATGAGTTTTGTGAAAAAATGGGATATAAAGTTAACCATACAGGTGAGTGGTTCTCAACATGGTGGTTTGTTAAATAAATTATTATGATGTTAGCTATTTTTGGTTACGGAGGGCACGCAAGAGAAGTCGCAGCAATGATTGACCATCCCGTTGATTTCTTTGTCGATGATGAATATTCAAATGATACAGTCAGACCTATCAGTAGTTTCGACCCTATGATTTATAAGATGATTGTTGCGGTTGCAGACCCATCGCACAGACAATCAATTGTCAACAAACTTCCGAAAGAAACAAAGTATTTCAAGTTCATTCACCCAACTGCACTGATTACATCCAAAGATGTAGAAATAGGTGAGGGTAGTTATATAGGTCCAAATACTATTATAACAGTAAATGTTAAAATAGGTAAACACGCGATTTTGAATAGAGGCAATCAAATTGGACACGATAGTAGGATTGGTGATTTCTTTAGTGCGATGCCTGGCGCGATTGTATCAGGTAACGTGAACATCGGAAATAAAGTTTATATGGGCACAAACTCAAGTATTATTGAAAAGATTAACTTGGGAGATAATATAATAATAGGTTCTAATGGAACTGTCGTCTCTGACATAATGGAGAGTGGTACTTATGTTGGGGTACCGGCAAAAAGGAAATTATGATAATAGAACAAGAAGGTGAAAAACTTAATTTTGTTTTGGGTGTATTTACACCTTTTGCAAGAGCTTTGACTGGTGGTATAGTTGCAATGCACAAACTAGCAAATGCCATTGCTAACAGAGGACACAATGTCTATATTTTTTGTCCACCTGAATTCCCACACCAAAACATCAAAGTGATACCATCAAACCTAACGAACGAAGAAGGGTTTGTTCAGAATTACAGTTGGGAAGGGTTTTCGTTCCCACTCCACACAACAATTTCAATATACCCACAAATTACAAGAGGAAACCCCTTCAATACTTTACACGTCTCAAGGTGGATTCTATATGATACTGAAAAAGATATTGAGGACGGATACGGAGAAAATGATGTTTATTTTAACTACGGTAATTTCAAAACTTTCAGAAAACAGGAAAATAGAGAGTTGACGGTATTCAACTATTACTTCGACAAGTTATACAAAACTAATTTTGGAGAAAGAAAAACATTCTGCCACATCATACACAAACACACACCACCTAATGGTATGGATATATTCGAAAAGTTAGGTTCCGAAGATTTAACAAGTTGGAAAACAAGAGGGGCGTATGATTATTTGAGACAAAAGTTAAACGAATACAAATATTTCCTTACCTATGACCAAAAAAGTTTTTATACTTTGGCAGCTGGTTTATGTGGTACACAATCAATAATATTGAATCCTGGACCATCATATGAATTTGCAGGAAACGCTTTCTCCGATTCTGAAGAATATAAAAACATAATGACCCCAACAGAATACAGGTTACAAAATAGAATTCAAGCTTTTGGAGTTGCATATGGGTGGGAAGATTTAAGTTGGGCAGAAAAAACAATAAATTTCGTTCCTGATTATTTGAGGGAACTTGATAAAATAGACAACAAATCAGTTGACAAATTTATAAAATATTGGGAAAATAAAGTTTATGGTAAATTATAGTATTATATACAAAGGTTGTAGTGAGGATAAAAGAGTGATTTATACTGAATTAAACGGAGACCAACCACAAAGAGTTATTATGAAAGTTTATAATACCTATTTTGGTTATCCAGAAACAAATACCGAGATAACATTCAATAAAGATGTTCAACATTGGCATTATTTGGTTAATAATTCTAAAAATCGATATGTTGAATTCAGGGATGCTGAAACTTGTGAAATAGTTGGACTTTTCGGATTAGAAGGTACTTTGGACTTGAAAGACTATGATTACGACAATTATGTTTATAATCTAATGAGAAGTTTACCCTACAATGGTAAACACAATGTTTGTGCCGTTTTCAACGAAATAGTTTGTCAAAGCGTTTATTTTGGAACTTTTGTTGATGTGGAAGAAGGGGATGTCGTTGTGGACATAGGATTCAACTACGGATTATTTTCAATAAATGCACTTAAAAAATCACCCAAGAGGATTGTTGGATTTGAACCGAACTCAAGACTCGTAAACATATTTAACAAAAATGTAAAAGATTCAATCATAGAAGTTCATAATTGTGCAGTATCCAATGAAAACGAAAAGATAAAATTTTATGAAAGTTTCAATTCAGAAATGTCTACTATAGTTGAGGACTTTTATCGTGAAAATACGTGCAATATTGTAGAGGTCGACGGGTTCAGTTTCATGCACTTGGTAGACCAGCACGGATTAGAAAAGATAGATTATTTGAAGGTTGATTGCGAAGGTGCGGAGTATGGAATATTCCAAGCAATACCCGATTTTTATCTTTCTAATAATGTTAAGAAAATTGCAATAGAGTTTCATAATAAACTTGAACATCCTAATGTTCAAAATTTAATAAACAGATTAAGAGGTTTGGGTTTTGAAACCGCAACTTCGGGAGAATCAGGTACACCATTAGGAATGTTATATGCGAGGAAATAAAGTTGTTCTAATTCAAGTTTGGTTCGGACCTATCCCTGATTATTTTTGGTATCATTACGAGACCACAAAAAATATCAAAGGGTTCGATTTTTTATTTTTTACCGACCAAAATATAAAATTAGATTCACAAAATTATAAAGTAATTCGAACTTCAGTTTCTGAAGTAGAAACCCTACTTCAGGGTAGGTTAGGTGTCGAAATAAAAATCAAGTCGAATAAAAAGGCGTGTGATTTGAAAGCTTCTTTCGGTGATATATTTTCAGAGTATATTAAGGATTATGAATACTTTGGTGCCTACGACATTGATACTCTCTTCGGTGATGTTTATAACTATACATCAGATTTGATAGGTAAGTATGATATAATTTCTATTGCGGATGAAAAGTTTCACAACAGATTATCAGGCCCTTTTTTAATTTTTAGGAATGACAATAATTTGAAAAAGGAATATAAAAGTGAAGAGTTTATAAAGTGTTTCGAAAATAGCGAAGTAGAATGTTTTGAAGAAGTGTATTTGGACAAAAAAATCAGAGACAAATACAAAACCAAGTTCATATATTCGATAAATTGTGAAAATGAAAATGGTGGTAAAAACACTTACGAATGTTATTGGTCTGGCGGTAAGGTATTTGTTGATGGTGAAGAAAAGTTACTTTATCATTTTTACCAAAAAAAACACACTAAAATAGATAGAATTGGTAATATTATCATTGCAAAATATAATAAAGTTTTATTAGACGATTTTTATTGGGTGGTATCTTTCACTAGAAACTATGAAGGTTTATTCCATAATTTGTTAAAATCTATAAAAAAGTATTCAAATAGAAAATGTATAATTTATTCTATTAATTATGATTATGTGTTACCCATAGGAGATTTATCTAGTGAACAATTTATCATACGTAGAATCAATATTGCTGAAGGTGAGAAGGATAGTAGAGGTAGGGACAATAACATAATAAGTTCCAAACCACTGATTAACTATGATGTTATACAACATTTTCCGAATAAAAAATTTGCAACAATAGATTCTGATATATATTTCACGGTTAACTCGGATGATATTGCAAAATATTTTGATATTCTCGAATACTACCCTTTGATAAATTCACACATACATGAAGTGATATACCTAAACAACATCTACCCAAATGAAGAATGGACAAGTCCGTTACAATTACTTTTGGATGAAATGGGGGTTGTTGATTTTGTTGTACCAAGGAGAAAAACAAACGTTGTACTTTTTGACAAAAGAAGTGAATGGTTTTTTATTGAGCAAATGGAGATATATCAAAAATACAAAAATAAAAAACCAGGTATATTAG
>Ga0315903_10002715_pt1 | contig 25457 bp, 22 predicted proteins | sample LakEriMetagenome_7_FD_203524 | JGI IMG/M metagenome (GOLD analysis project Ga0315903, IMG submission 203524) | Freshwater fungal communities from buoy surface, Lake Erie, Ohio, United States - Buoy 2 MA119 | ecosystem: Environmental > Aquatic > Freshwater > Lake | place: USA: Lake Erie, Ohio... | reverse complement strand
AGACCCACCGCCCCGAAATCGTCATTTTCGCCGCCGCCAAAGTCGGCGGCATCCACGCCAACAACACCTACCCAGCCGAATTCCTCGCCGACAACCTCTTCATGGCGACCAACGTCATCGAAGCTGCATACCGCACCGGCACCGAACGGCTGCTGTTCCTCGGCAGCACCTGCATTTACCCACGCCTCGCCCCCCAGCCGATGCCCGAGGATTGCCTCCTCTCCAGTCCGCTGGAAAAAACCAACGAAGCCTACGCCATCGCCAAAATCGCTGGGCTGAAGATGTGCCAGTACTACCGCCAGCAGTACGGCGTCCTGTTCCACTCAGCCATGCCGACCAACTTGTACGGGCCGGGCGACAACTATCATCCCCAGAACAGCCACGTCCTTCCCGCGCTCCTGCGGCGATTCCACGAAGCCAAACTCTCGGGTGCCCCGAGCGTCACCATTTGGGGCAGCGGCACGCCCCGCCGCGAGTTCCTTCACGTCGACGACCTCGCCGCCGCCTGCCTCCATTTGCTCACCGTTCCCGACCCGCCCGACTGGGTGAACGTCGGCACCGGAACCGACGTTTCGATCGGGGAACTCGCTCAACTCGTCGCCCAAACCGTCGGCTTCACCGGGCAAATCGAATACGACCGCAGCAAGCCGGATGGCACCCCGGTCAAGCGAACCGACGTCACCCGGCTTCATCAGACCGGCTGGCAGCACCGGATCACCCTAGCCGAGGGGCTCAAACTGACTTACGATTCATTCCTTGACGAAAGCCGAACCCAGCGACTTCGAGAGGCATGAATCCCGTGGGAAACAAGATTGCAATCATTACTGGTATCACCGGCCAGGACGGCTCCTATCTGGCCGAGCTTCTGCTCGAAAAAGGATACGATGTCCACGGCATCGTCCGCCGCAGCAGCAGCTTCAATACCGACCGGATCGACCACATTTACCGCGATCCGCACGACCCCTCGGCCCATTTGTTCCTGCACTACGGCGACCTGACCGATGGGCAGAACATCACTAACCTGGTGCTCGATATCGAGCCCGACGAGATTTACAACCTTGGTGCCCAAAGCCACGTCCGCGTCTCGTTCGACGCCCCGGTTTATACGTTTAACGTCACCGGTGGCGGGGCCTTGAACGTGCTCGAAGCCGCCCGCCAGCTGAACAAGCGGAAGCAAGTCAAGGTTTACCAAGCGAGCAGCAGCGAAATGTTCGGCGACGTGATTGAATCCCCCCAGCGGGAGACGACGCCTTTCCGCCCGCAGAGCCCCTACGCCTGCGCCAAGGTTTTTGCCTTCCACCAGACAGTCAACTACCGCCACGCCTACAACCTGTTCGCGGTCAACGGCATCCTCTTCAATCACGAATCACCCCGCCGTGGTGAAACGTTTGTGACCCGCAAAATCACCCGTGCCTTGACCCGAATTAAGCTCGGGCTGCAGGAGAAGCTCTACCTCGGCAACCTCGACGCCAAACGCGACTGGGGTTATGCGAAGGATTATGTCGAGGGGATGTGGCTGATGCTCCAGCAGAACGAACCGGACGATTACGTATTGGCAACCGGCGAAACCCACTCGATTCGCAACTTCCTCGACTACTGTGGCGAGCACCTCCAGTTCGACTGGCAGCAGCACGTCGAGATCGACCCGCGCTACTTCCGTCCCACCGAAGTCGACCTCCTCCTGGGCGACTACAGCAAAGCCAAACAAAAACTAGGCTGGACCCCGCGCGTCAACTGCCGCGAGCTAGCCCAAATCATGTGCGACCACGACCTCGACCTCGCCCGCACCGAATCCTCGTCGCACGCGTCGAGTATGTAGTTGACAGTTGTTAGTTGTTGGTTGTTAGTTGACAGGAAAAACCAAAGCAGTAAACTTTCGTACACCACTTAACTTCACCCTCATTCTTCCTAACAACTATCAACTAACAACCAAACACCATGCTCCATGGCTTCGAGGACCTCGAATGCTACAAGGCAGCCAGGGAAATTCGGAAAGCCGCATCAGCATTCTGTAAAACGCTTCCAAACCACGAACGCTATCGATTGACCGATCAGCTCGTTCGCGCCACTCGCTCCGTGACGGCCAACATTGCCGAAGGATACGGGCGGCATCATCACCAAGAAAACCTTCAGTATTTGCGTCAAGCCCGCGGCTCGCTTTTCGAATCTCTCGAGCACTATCACACCGCATTAGACGAAAACTACCTTTCCGCTGACGAACACCTTACGGCGTCAGACTCCATTCGCAACGCCCTTCGCATCCTTAACGGCTATATCCGTTACATCCAGTCCTGCCGGGGTTAGTTGATTAGTTGGCAGTTGTTAGTTGTTAGTTAATAAACGATCCCTCTGCCGCCCCTCCTTTTTTTCCCTGCCAACCAACAACTATCAACTAACAACTCCTCCCATCCTTCCCCTTTCCTTTTTGCCAACTAAGTTGAAGTTGTCCTTGCGTTCTTCACTAACAACTATCAACTAACAACTATGTACTCTATCCGCAGGATCTGCTGCATCGGCGCCGGCTACGTTGGCGGCCCCACCATGGCGATGATCGCCAACAAATGCCCCCACATTGATGTGAAGGTTGTTGACATCAACGCCGATCGCATCGCGCAGTGGAACTCCGACTCGCTCCCGGTCTACGAACCGGGCCTTCTTGAAATCGTCCAAGCGAACCGCCACCGCAATCTCCACTTCACCACTGCCATCGATGAATCCATCCGCGGCGCGGATATGATCTTCATCGCGGTCAACACACCCACCAAAACCTTCGGCAATGGAGCCGGCAAAGCCGCCAACCTCGAGTTCATTGAAAAGTGCGCCCGCCAGATCGGTGCTGTCTCCACCGGCCATAAGATCGTCGTCGAAAAGTCAACCCTTCCCGTCCGCACGGCCGAAGCAGTCAAAAGCATCCTCTCGCACTCCACCGGCAACGCCACCTTTGACATTCTCTCCAATCCGGAGTTCCTCGCCGAAGGAACCGCGATTGAAGACCTCCTCAATCCGGATCGGATCCTGATCGGTGGCGAGTCACCCGCCGCCGTGCAGTCCCTGGTCGACGTCTACGCCAACTGGGTCCCGCGGGAGCGGCTCCTCACGACCAATCTCTGGTCCAGCGAACTCTCCAAGCTCACCGCCAACGCCTTTCTCGCCCAGCGGGTCTCGTCGATCAACGCGATTAGCGCCCTCTGCGAAGCGACCGGCGCCGACGTCGATGAAGTCGCAGCCGCCATCGGAACCGACTCGCGGATTGGTCCCAAGTTCCTCAAGGCTTCGGTGGGCTTCGGCGGGTCCTGTTTCCAGAAAGACATCCTGAACCTGGTTTACCTTTGCGAGCACTTTGGCCTCCCCGAAGTCGCCGCTTATTGGGAGCAGGTCGTCCGCCTCAACGACTATCAGAAACGCCGCTTTGTCCAGCGCATGGTCCGGACCATGTTCAATACAGTCTCGGACAAGCGGATCGCAGTCTGGGGATTTGCCTTCAAGAAAGACACCAACGACACGCGGGAGTCAGCGGCGATATACGTTTGCCGCGACCTACTCGAAGAGCGGGCCAAACTCTCAATTTACGACCCCCGCGTTTCCGAAACGCAAATCCGCACAGAACTCGCGCAGGCAATGCTCGGCCCTGACGGCCGGCTCAGCCCCGCGTCCGAACGGCTGCTCGCAGAAAACATCGAAGTTGCCACTTCAGCCCCAGCGGCGGCCCACAACTCCCACGCGATTGCCCTGCTCACCGAGTGGGACGAATTCCGCCACCTGGATTTCCTGGCTGTCTTCCACCACATGCACAAGCCGGCCTTTCTCTTCGACGGCCGCAATCTCCTCAAGTCTCAGCAGCTCCATAAACTCGGCTTCCGCTACCACGCGATAGGCTCTAATTAGGAATTCCCTCGCTATTGCTTACCTTTGCCACTCGATTAGCTCCTAATTACTTTCACCTACAACGGAATATGGGATATTATTGCCTCAATTTTTTAACGTACCATTTCAACTGGCGGCAACGAGGCCGCTAGACAAATCAAAAAACTGCCCTCGTCACCGAGCCGGTCGCGAGATTTCACTTGGCCGAATGCACCCAAGCCTAAGCGCCCCAGCCAACCGATTTATTAGTTCGCTCATCAATTAGCGCAGATCACCCAAACATCATTAAAGTCGGCCGAACCAGCATGAGATTTCTCGAACCATTTCGCGTTGCGATGCGATCGCTTATCCCGAAATCAACTTATCGGCGATTCTCATCAATTACGAACCATATAACAGCTCTAGCGTCCCTTGGCTATCCGAACTACAAGCAACTATATCTCGCCCCCCAAAACGAGCTAGCCCAAATCATTATACAAAACAACACATTCCACTTCCGCCCCGGGACTCCAGATACAGATGCAATAATCCAAAACATCGTTCGCCATGAATGGCTTCAATGCCCACTAAAGCAGGCCAAATACATCCTTGACGGGGGGGCATATATCGGCGATACAACGTTTGCATTTCTATTGACGTACCCCGATGCCAAAGTTGTTTGCGTCGAGCCCAATCGCGCCACACAAACACTGCTACAGCGAAACTTGGATTTGATGGCAAAAGACACTATTTTAGTTCGTGGGGGATTGGCAAGTGAGAGAAAAGACGTCCAGTTTGGTGGTGAATATATTAGTGCATCGATAAACGCAGCAGGCGACCACGAGGGCGGTCTCGTCACCTGTTTTGACATTTGCTCCATTATGCTTGAGCACAACATACCTTTTTTTGACATCGTTAAGCTGGATATCGAGGGCGCAGAGGCTGAGGTATTGCTGACTAATAATTCTTGGCTGAGAAGTACACGGAGGTTGTTGGTTGAGTTTCATGGACACGACATCGAAAGAGCCTGTACAACAGAGTTGTTCAAGCATGGCTTTTCTCACTTCCAACATCGATCTGTCCATTACTTTGATCGCCAAGATCGAGTCACGTCTGGCAAACCATCCTGACTTCGTCCTTCTACTGCCGGAAACACTACAACAGCGGGCGAAAACCTGCTAACGCAAACTGACCATCTCGATATCGGCAGAGGATTCATCACCGCCCTCGCCAAAGCGAGGCCCTAACTCGACGTTTTGCTCTTGCTGAAATTGGTTTAAGGCTTGTTTCACGGCGCCTAAAAAATCATGCCAGCAGATTTACCGATTCCGGCCCGAACCCTCCCTCCCGTGTTTCCGCAGATTCGAGGAAATAGAACCTTGCCGCCAAGCGTGAGCTGGCGTTGGAGAACGCGGACCAAAAGTTCATTCCGCAAGTGGACAGAAGTATTGCGAGTCGAGTGAAAGCTACCATAGTCAATCTTCTAGCTAGGCAGGACATTCGAACGACTCGGCTACTTCGAGCCGTTCTGTTTGGGTTAGTACTGAGGATCGGAACCTCCCTTACACACGTTCTAACCTTAGCTCTCGTGTTGCCTGCACTTGGGTCCGAGAGATTCGGAATCCTGGCCGCAGCCAGCAGCTTTGCAACTTGGATTTCGCTGTCCAATCTGGGACTCGGGATCGGACTAACCACACAGTTAAGTAATAGAAAACCTGATAGCTGCTCAAAGTCGATCGCAACAAGCGCCTTTTTTTTACTCTCCTTGGTCGGCCTCGTCGTCCTTTTTCTTACGTTTGCTTTGGTACATGTGTTCCCCTTTGGAAATTTTCTCAAGGTCACATCGAATGAATTGGTTAATGATGCAAACGTCGCACTGAGGATCGTTGCGATTTTCTCCGTAATAACAATGGTGCTCAACATCGGCGGTCCCATTTTAAATGGGAACCAGCGGGGTGACGTCGCCAGTTTGTCTGCTCTCACCGGATCACTCGCTGGCTGCTCAATGATTTATTTTGCTGCCACTGCCCGAGTCAGTTTTGCCTCCATGTGCACGGTCATGAGTGCCTCACTCTTGCTTCCAGCCCTGATTCAATGTGCGGCAGCTTACCATTCTGGCTTTCTCTCACTGTCGCGAAGGCATTTCAGCTTCAAACTCGCTACTGAGTCCGCAAAACTTGGAGCAACCTATTTTTTGATTCAGCTGGCAAGTGGTCTTTATCTACAATCGGGACCGCTTCTTGTAGCGCATTACTTCTCGGCCTCTTACGCTGCAAAATACGATGTTGCCTGTCGAGCCCTGATTATTGTCTATGCACTTATATCAGCGATGATGGTACCCTTATGGCCGGCCGTGGGCGACGCAATTGCCAAAGAAGACAAGCAGTGGCTAAAAGTCGCATTTCGAAGGTCTTTTCTCGTTGTTACCTTCGCTTGGGTGTGCTTCGCGGTTGGCTACTTGATATTCGCGAACACGGAGTTGTCGAAATCGGTATCTCGCTATATTCCCTCGGTAGCACTAAGCGTTGCGATTATCGTGCAGGGGTATATCAACAGCGTTTACAATATACTCACAACCTTTCTGAGTGCGGCGCGTTCGTTGAGAATTCTGCTAGTATCAAACTTCGTTCAATTAATCCTTTTTTTCACCTTCATCACGCTTCTTATTCCTTTTCTTGGGCCAATTGGCATTCCCGTTCTGCAATTTAGCCTGACGGCTTCGATCGGGATGCCTCTCGCAATTTTTGCGATCAGGCAACTCTTTCATACTGCTCCCGCTGGTTGACCTAAAATGGAAAGGCTCACAGGGCTGAGTTGGCCAACTTAAAGTCCTAAAAATGAATTTTTTACAAGACCACTACCTATGTTGCTCGTAGTTACCAACATTCCCACCCCCTATCGCACGGCATTTTTTGACCAGCTTCAGATCGCTTGCCAGACAAATGGGCTGGGATTTCATGTCTTGTATTGTAAAAAGACGGAGCCCCGGCGGAACTGGCCATACGACCCGCAAATGATTGCCCATAGCCATGAAGTTCTTCCCGGATTCACTCCTCCATTCAAGTCGTTTTACCCGCATGTCAACCCCTCAGTCGGACGTCGCATTCGCGCCCTTGCTCCGAAATTTTTGGTCTTGGGAGGCGCATGGAACACTCCGACAATCATTCACTCCTCGCTGGTCCGACTCAAAGCGACAAAGGTCATTTTCTGGAGTGAGGGACACGCGGACGCGGCAAGATTCAGTTCCGGTATCGTTGGCGCGCTCAGAAAACTTGCATACAGACAGTATGATGCATTCGCAGTACCAAATCGCAAGAGCTTGGCCTGGGCTAAACAACACTCCCCTGGCGTCAAACATTTTTTTTCCTTGCCAAACTCTGTTGACACCGGGTTTTTTGCGCGTGCTTCCACCGCCGAACGTGATGCTGCTCGTTTCGCGCTTGGGGTTCCCACAAATGCTAGATTACTTGTCCAAATCTCGGGGCTAGAGCCAAGAAAGGGCTGCCTCGAACTTGCAGACGCATTCCTAAGGTGCAAAACCGATATGCCGACTGACTCAATGCTGGCGATTGTCGGCGGAGGACCGCTTAAAAGCGAACTCGAGAAAAGGTCTGCCGAATCTGGGGGCAGAATCTTGCTGCCGGGCCCTGTCGATCAGTCCTCCGTACGCAAATGGCTGATGGCTGCCGATGCATTTTTGCTGAACACCTTCAGGGATCCAAACCCACTTGCGCCGATCGAGGCTGGCGCGGCAGGACTGCCGATCGCGCTCAGTTCAATAGCAGGAAATTTCGAGGAGTTCATGAACTCGGGCCACGCGATACCAATTGATGACCCGAAGGATCCCTCCCGTGCACTTGAGGCACTACTTTCCATGCAAACTGATGCGTTGAGGATGATGGGGGCTGGCTTGGAGGCGTACGTAGAGAAGACGTTCGCGGCCCGGCATGTCGCTTCGAGGTTCCTTGAAGAACTCCTGCACACATTTCCAAGCCGATCGTAAAACGGCGTTTTCAACGCCCCCGACTTAACATCTCTCCGCCGAAAGCAACACGCGGGCCGCCGGCGACTTGAAGTTTCGTGACCTAGATCTGGCAAATCTTGTAATAAACTCCCTCAATTGGCACTCGGGGCTGATGAAAATTCAAATCGCAGCGTTCTAAACGAGCTTTAGTGCGAAATTGAATTACCCAGGCCGGCAGCTCGTCTAATTAGGAAGAAGCGACCAATCCGCTTTCTTCGAGTGACTCGGAAACAGACCTTCGCTCCCCTACCTAAGACCCAACCGTGAATACTCTTTGGCCATACCTACTGATCGACTACGTTTTGGTGCTCTCGGCCATCTTGTTGACCAGAAGAGTCCTTTCGCTTTGGCATCCCTTTACCTGTTATCTGTTCTTTCACATTTACACCTGTACGGTTAGAGGCACGCTCTTGTATTTCGGGGCGCGCCAAGTTCACGAGGGTCTAAAAAATCGAGAGGTTACATCTCCCGAAGAAATAATCCGGGCGATTCAATATCTAGATATTGCACTCGTCGCGTTTTTGGTTGGGGTCCTTTTGGCTCACCGCAAATTTTCCCGTACCGATCGCAACGCGATTACGAGTACAGTCCTTTCGAAAAGCTCGTATAACTGGATTCTCTACACTTGCATGCCAATAGGGCTGCTTGCGTTCGCCTCGCAACGCTTGGGTTTGATCACCGAATTTCAAGGCCATTTGGCGATGGTTGCGTTTTGGCCGATTGCTTGCCTTTGCATGGGTGTCTTCTTCTTTGGATTCAGGCTGGTTCTCCTAGCGCCCATCTTCGCTTACCTCTCCGTAGTAGCCCTGCAGGGCTACCATCGCTTCATGACGATCTTCCCGCTGTTCTTTTTGTACAGCATTTTTCTTCAAAGGAGCAATCGGAAATGGCCTGGAGTCGCAGGGGTCGCAGCGTGTATCGTCGGATTTCTGATTTTTCCCGAGCTTAAATATGTGGGTCGTGAGTTTCAGCGTGATGGTTTCTACGCAGCGATGGAGCGAGCAGCAGAAGGCTTCAAGCTAAAGCGAGACCAAGAGCGTATCGAAGATCTACTCGACCAACTTGGGGGTGCGCTTACACTGATTGACAAGCACAAGAAAATATATTTTGGCCAGACCTATCTGTACATATTCGCGATGCCAATTCCGCGGGCATGGTGGCCGGAGAAACCGGCAATCAACCAGCATGTCGCAGACTTCTCGACTCCCAGACGCCCTTACAGCCAAGAAGGCCGAGTTATTTCGCTTTGCGGAGAAAGCTACGCAAATTTCAGACTTCCCGGGGTGATCGTGATTCCAATGATTCTAGGCTATGCATTGACGGTCTGGTGCTTGCATGCCAATTTCGGACCTTTCCGAACCCTTCGACGTTACTGTTATCTAGTAATCATGGTGACTTTTATACAAGTTTACCGGGACGGTCTTTCTTCCTTTGCAATGTTTGGTCTGTTTCAGAATGTTCCTATGCTCGTCCTTGTTGGGTTCCATCTGGTTAGTCCACCCCTTACCTCTACCGACTACCCCCTGGTTCCGAGGCCGGCAGTCGCTCGGCAACCCAATCCCAGACTGCTGACTCCTTCCCAGAAGCCTTGAGTCCTCCAGACTGTTGCTGTGGGGGCATGCGATTGCATTTTTGAGGAGCTCAAGCCGGACATTGCAGGGCAAACCGGACGATTTGGCTCTGTAGAAAACCATACGAATCCGACGAACTGAGTGGCCCGATGGTTCGTATTCGTGGCCGTGAGCACGACCAGCAAATCACCGAAAGACATTCTTTTGACCGCGCTGAGCGTGTGTCAAGCCAAGCTCTCGGATTACTCTCATCGTAATAGTCCCAAGAAGTTTACCCAGCCTCAGTTGTTTGCCTGCTTGGTACTCAAGACCTCACTCGGCTTGGATTATCGAGGCTTGGAAGGACTGCTCGACGATTCGGCTGACCTTTGTCAGTTGATTGGACTGGAGTCGGTCCCGCACTACACGACCTTTCAAAAGGCGTCATGCAAACTACTCGCCAACGCGCTGGTGCAGTCTTTGCTGGATGAAACCGTGACGCGGGCAATGGGACGACGCAAAGCAGTCGAACATGCGGCGATTGATTCAACGGGGCTGGAGTGTTCTGCCACCAGTAATTACTTCGTCAAACGTCGAGATCGAGTAGAAAATCTCTGGAAAACAGTCACCTACAGCCACTACCCCAAGCTGGCGATCGTCTGCCGAACTTGTGACCACTTCATCCTCGCCTTCTCCAGCCGGCGCGGTCCCAAGCCAGACGTCGATGAGTTCAAGGGCCTGGTTTCAGTAGCTGCCAAGCGAGTCAAGCTTCGCTGTATTGTTGCGGATGCCGGCTATGACTCCGAAAGCAACCACCGTTTCGCTCGCGAGTCGCTCGCCAGCCGCTCAATCTTTCCAGTCAAGCACGGACGGCCCACGAGCAAACCGGCTACCGGCAGGTATCGACGGTTGATGCAAGTCCGCTTTGACCGTGAAACCTATCGAAAGCGAGTTCAGGTCGAAACCGTCGTCTCGATGATTAAACGCCGACTGGGCAACCATGTCCGAGCGAGAAGCCGCTGGGGACAAGTCCGCGAACTCGCTCTCGTCGTTCTGACTCACAACCTGATGATCCTCTGGTGCTCCATACTTTTCTACAGAGCCAGACGATTTCATTTTTAGTTTCATTTGCAAATCAAAGCGCGGGCTCAGTGCCGGCTACTCAAGGTTTGCTAACTTCGTTTAAGTGCGGGTCCACCACTTGACTGAATCCTTATCCGCTAAACGCCGGCCAATTGTAGGCATCGATGCTGCCAATCTGCGCAGTGGTGGCGGTGTCACCCATTTGGTCGAGCTTTTGAGTTCTGCCGATGTGGCGGTTGACTGTTTCGACTCTGTACACGTTTGGACTGGAAGCCAAACAGCAAATCGACTTCCGCGGAAGGACTGGCTGCACGTACACGACCTACCAGAGCTCAACGGAAACTTGCTTCGCCGTTCCTTATGGCAAAGATATAAATTGGGCGATGCTGCAAGGGAGGCGAAGTGCGACTGCCTTTTCGTGCCTGGAGGAGTTTTTGCTGGGCGATTCAAGCCAGTAGTTACGATGAGCCAAAATCTCCTCCCTTTCGAAGGCCGTGAGCTTTTCCGATTTGGGCTCTCGGCGACCACCCTCCGTCTGCTTGCATTGCGATTTCTTCAAAGCAAGAGCTTTCGCCGCTCTGACGGGGTAATCTTCTTGAGCGATTATGCGAAGTCAGTCGTCACTTCTACGACCGGACGACTGCGTGGCGAAGTTCAGGTCATTAACCATGGGTTGAGCCCCAGATTCCTTGCCGCGCCGCGTCCACAGAATGCAATAGAAGATTATTGCGGAGAGCGACCTTTTCGAATTCTGTACGTTTCGATAGTAAATGCCTATAAACACCAATGGAGCGTAGTTGAGGCGGTCGCTGACTTAAGGAAAAAAGGCTTTCCATTGCGATTGGACTTGGTTGGTCCATCCGAACCTAGACCATTAAGGCGTTTACTTAAGGTGATCAAGAAAGTCGATCCTCTAGGCAATTGGGCCAAATACGCAGGGCCAATACCGTACACCGAACTTCATCAGTATTACAAAAGCGCGGACTTGGGTGTTTTTGCCTCGAGTTGCGAGAACCTACCCATCACCCTGCTTGAAAACATGGCTTCTGGTTTGCCGATTGCTTGCTCCAATCTAGGTCCCATGCCGGAAGTGCTGGGGAAAGCCGGCGTCTATTTTGACCCTGAGTCCAGCGAGAGCATCCGAGACGCTATTGAGCAGCTGGTACTTTCTCCTCGCTTGCGGGCCGATGTCGCACAGTTAGCTTTTGCTCGCTCCCAGGATTTCAATTGGGAACGTTGCGCGAAAGAAACGTTTTCATTTCTTGAGCGTGTTTCCCTCGGCCACCGACAACCGGCGTAGCGCTTTTGCCTCCGCCATCTCGACCCTCAATACGAGAAAAGAAGGACGGCTGGCCGAGATTTTCGCTTAAAGCCAAACATGAAACAAATCCTCCAAGATCTCCGTGCTGGCGCGACTCAACTGGCCGAAGTGCCGGCTCCTACTCCGTCGAAGGGTCGGTTGCTGGTCGCCTCACGGCGCACGCTAATCTCGGCCGGGACCGAGCGGATGCTGGTGGAGTTCGGACAGGCAGGGCTGATTGGCAAGGCCAAGGCCCAGCCGGAGAAGGTCAAGCAAGTCATCGCCAAAATTCAAACGGATGGCTTGCTTCCGACACTCGAGGCGGTTTTCTCGAAGCTTGGTGAGCCACTGCCGCTCGGCTATTGCAATGCTGGCGTGGTGCTGGATGCGGGTGGAACTGATTCCGGCTTCCTGCCGGGTGACCGGGTCGTCTCCAACGGGGCGCATGCCGAAGTCGTCTCCGTCCCCCAACTCCTCTGCGCAAAGATCCCGGACAACGTCACCGACGACGAAGCAGCATTCACGGTCCTGGCGAGCATCGGCCTGCAAGGCATTCGGCTTGCCGCACCGACGCTTGGAGAGACCGTCGTCGTTTATGGACTCGGCCTGATCGGGCTGGTCACCGTCCAGCTTCTGGTCGCCTCCGGCTGCCGCGTGATCGGCATCGATATCAACCGCGGTCGACTCGACTTGGCGACCGAATTCGGCGCGGAGGTGATTCACGGTTCGGAATGCTCGGATGTGCCGGCCAAAGTTAACGCCCTGACCGGCGGACGGGGTGCAGATGCCGTGCTCATTACCGCCTCCGCCAAGACCGACCAAATCGTCAGCGATGCAGCCCGAATGAGCCGCAAACGGGGCCGGATCGTGCTGGTCGGCGTCGTCGGCCTGAACCTGAACCGCAGCGAGTTCTACGAGAAGGAACTGACTTTCCAAGTCTCCTGTTCCTATGGCCCGGGCCGCTACGACCCGGAATACGAACAGGCCGGACACGATTATCCGGTCGGCTTTGTCCGCTGGACCGAGCAGCGCAATTTTGAGGCGATCCTCTCCATGCTCGCCGCCCGACGGTTGAATTTCCAGCGACTGATTACCCATCAGTTCGATTTCAGCGACGCCCCGCAGGCCTACGCCTCAATCCAAAACGACCCGGCGGCACTCGGGGTGATCCTCCAATACGCCGCGGCGACCACGGATTGGTCCGCCCCCGGCGCGCGAACCGTTGAGGTCAATCCACCCAAGACCATCGCCAGCCAAGGAGCACCCACGCTCGCCGTGGTCGGAGCAGGGAATTTTACTCGGGCCACGATGATGCCCGTCCTGGCGAAATTGCCCTGTCGCCTAAAGTATGTCGCTGGTCGCAGTGGGACCGCAGCGATCCAACATACCGCCAGCAAGTTTCGGGTGGAAAAGGCCACGACGGATCTATCAGCCGTGTTGGCCGACCCGGAAGTCAACTTAATGATGGTGACCACCAATCATGATTCCCATGCGCGACTGGTTGCCGAGAGCCTGAACGCCGGTAAGCATGTCTTTGTGGAAAAGCCGCTGGCGATCAGCGCCGAGCAACTGGCGCAAGTCAAGCAAGCGACAGCGGCGCACCCCGACCGCCAACTGATGGTCGGCTTCAATCGCCGCTTCAGCCCCCACAGTCAAAAGTGCCGCGACTTGCTCAAGGGTCGCGCGGCCCCAATCGCGATCAACATGCTGATCAATGCCGGCGAGATCCCCCCGGACCATTGGGTTCATGACCCGGAAGTAGGTGGTGGGCGCATCATTGGTGAAGCTTGCCACTTTATCGACCTGGCGGTCTTTCTGGCGGGCAGTCCCGTCCGCTCGGTTAGCGCCCAACGGTTTGGCGGCTCCAGCCTCATCCGCGATGACAAAATGACGATCAGCCTGGGGCTCGTAGACGGCTCAATTGCCAGCGTCAACTACTTCGCCAATGGGAGCAAGAGTTTCCCCAAAGAGTCGATCACGGTCTTCTCAGACAACCGGGTGTTGACGATTGACAACTTCCGGCGAACGACCGGGTATGGTTTCAAGAATTTCTCAAAGCTCAAGACCTTTCGGCAAGAGAAAGGTCACCGGCAGCAATTCGAACAATTGTTACAACGGGTTCAAGGCGGGGGGAGTTGGTTGATCCCTTGGGAAGAACTTGAGAATGTGGCGTTGGCCAGCTTTGCGGCGGTGGTGGCAGCGCGGGAGGAGAGGACGGTGGGGGTGGAGTAAGCGGCGAGCAGCGAGCGGCGAGAAAGAAGGAGTGAGGGAACGCGTAGCGCGGAATGCCTGATCTGAAAACCAACGAGTAAACTCAGCGAAATTCGCCGCCCACCCCCCGGCCACGCCTTCTCTCCACTCGCGCCTGCCTTTCTTCTCTCGACGCTCGCCACTCGCCGCTTCCGCTTCCCCCTCTTTCTCGCCGCTCGCCGCTTCTTCCCGCCCCTCGCCGCTTCTTCTGGAATCACCCTTTGCACGTCATCTACTTCCACCAGTACTTTTCGACCCGTCAGGGGAGCACGGGAACTCGTTCCTATGAAATGGCCCAGAAGCTGCTCAAACGGGGGCATCAGGTCACCATGGTTTGCGCCAGCTATGGGTCCGCCAACACCGGGCTGAGCGGACCCTATCGACGTGGTCGCCGGGAAGGGGTGGTCGATGGGATCCATGTGATTGAGTTTGAACTCCCCATCTCCAACCGGGATGGACTGATCAAGCGAACGTGGACCTTCCTGAAATATTCGCTGCGCAGCGCCTGGGTGGCGATCTTCTCGAAGTATGATCTCATCTTCGCGACATCGACCCCGTTGACTGCTGCGATCCCCGGGATCGCTGCCAGCTGGTTGCGGTGGAAGCCATTTGTGTTTGAGGTTCGGGACCTCTGGCCCGAGTTGCCCAAGGCGATGGGGGTCGTCAAGAATCCGATCGTCCTCTGGTTGATGGGTTTCTTGGAGCGGAGGGCTTACAAAGCAGCCCGACGGTGTATCGGGCTGGCGCCAGGGATCGCTGCCGGGATTGCCAAGCACATCCCGGCCGAACGGGTCGCCATGATCCCCAACGGCTGTGATCTCGCATTTTTCGACCCGGCGACGGCAAAACCGTGGCGGCCGGAGGGACTTAAGGCGACTGATTTTGTCGCCGTTTTCTCCGGAACGCATGGCCCGGCGAATGGGCTGCACGCCGTACTCGATGCGGCGGCCGAGCTGAAACGGCGACAGCGACCAGAGATCAAACTTCTGCTGGTTGGGGATGGGAAAACCAAGGACGGGTTGGTGCGGCGCGCCAAGGAGGAAGGGCTCGACAACGTTGTGTTCCATCCCAACGTCAAGAAAGAACTGATGCCGGGCATGTTGGCGGGCGCGAATGCCGGTCTCCAGATTTTGGCGAATGTCCCGGCGTTTTACTTCGGAACCTCTCCCAACAAGTTCTTTGACTATCTCGCCGCGGGAAAAGCGGTCGTGAACAACTATCCCGGCTGGGTCGCCGAGATGCTGCAGGCGAATCGCTGCGGCCGGGCTTGCCCACCGGAGGATCCCCGAGCGTTGGCCGATGCGCTGGAGTATCTGGCCGATCATCCCGAGGAATGCCAAACGATGGGGGAGAACTCAAGGAAGTTAGCCGAGGCTCAATTCAATCGCGATCAACTCTCCGATCAGTTCTGTGAAGTCCTGGAATCGGTGGGGGCGCGGCGATAACTAACGAGCGACTTGTTTCGGCATGAATCCACTGAGCAAAACTTATTGGATTGGAAAGGGTGTCGGGTGGGACAATGTTCCCCGCCGCGTCTACCAAGCCTTCGCCAGCAAAAGTGGACTGCTTCAGAAATGGACCCGGGCTGAGGATTATCGCGCGAATGAGCCGATCGCCGCCGCGAGCGATGAGGCTTTGGTGAGGTCTTGGCAGGAAAAGCGGCACCGGTTTTTGCCGCTGGCGAAGCAGCAACAACTTCGCGAATTGGTTCCCGAGACGGTCTGGGAGGCGAGCGTCGGCCAAACCTGCCGCGATGCACTCGCGGGCCAGTATCCTTTCTTCAGCCGCTGGCCGGGCGAGCTGGGCTGGCCGCCGAATTTCAACCTCGACCCGGTTCACCACCTCACTTGGCCGGTGGGCGAGCACTGGACCAAAACGACTCGGTCCGGCCCGCCTCGCGATGATATCAAGCTGGTTTGGGAGGCCTCCCGCTTCACTCTGGCTTATCATCTGACGAGACATTACGTCTACACGGGCGACGAACGCTGGGCTGAAGGGTTCTGGACGATGTTCGAGGCGTGGCGGGAACAAAACCCGGTCAACCTGACGGTCGCGTGGGGCTGTGGCCAAGAAGTCGCGTTCCGCTTGATGGCCGTATTGTTTGGGACGATGGTCACGCTCAACAGCCCCCACTGCACAGCCTCTCGCTTACGGGATGTCAGCCTGTTCGCCTGGCAAGCGGGCAAGCGAATCACCGCGAACATCAATTACGCGATCAGTCAGGAAAACAACCATGCCCTGAGTGAGGCCGCGGGCCTCTGGACCGTCGGGGTCTTGTTTCCCGAACTCAAGGAAGCGGAAAAGTGGCGGAACCAAGGACGGAGAGTACTGGAACACGAAGTTCGCCGCCAGATTTACGAGGATGGCTCGTTTGTCCAGCACTCGTTCTCCTATCATCGAGTGATGCTGGATGACCTCTGCTGGGTAGTCGAGCTCGGCCGACAGAATGGTGAAACCTTCTCAGCCACCTTCTCGGACCGGTTTCGAGCGGCCACCAGTTGGCTGAGCCAGTTTGTCGATCCGGCGAATGGGCGCGTGCCGAATTACGGGTCGAATGACGGTGGGAATATCCTGCCGCTGGCGTGTGCCGACTACCTCGATTACCGCCCGACGCTGGAAGCTTGCGAACGAATGACTAACGCTCGGCCCACGCTCGCCCGCGGCCCTTGGAGTGAAAAGTCACTTTGGCTGCTGGGCGAAGCCAAGGACTTGGGCGGGACGACTCCGCAAGAGTCGGCCTGGCAGGCCAAAACGGGCGGATATCATTTGTTGCGTGGCCCCCATTCCAGCTTGTTCATTCGCGCGACCAAATTTCGCGACCGGCCGGGGCAGTGTGACCAACTGCATGTTGATCTTTGGTGGCGGGGACACAACCTGCTGCGGGACGCCGGGAGCTACCTCTACTACCATCGCGACGCCAAGCTAAAAAATTATTTTTACTCGACGGCGGCTCACAATACGGTATCCATCGAAGGCACCGAGCAGATGACCAAAGGCCCCAACTTCCTCTGGTTCCATTGGTCGGAGGGGACCGCGGAGTTGATTGACGACGCGACGCTGGAGTGCACCGCCCGAATTCAGGCCAAGCTTTCTTATACCCATCACCGGACGATCAAGCGGAGCGGTGACCAGTACCAAATCGTTGACCGGGTCGACGGGGCCCCGCAGTTTCGCTTGCACTGGCGACTGAGTCCGGAGTTCGCGTGGCGAGCATCCGGAGCAAATAGTTTTGTCGGCAAGTGCGGGGAGCGTGAAGTCGAGATTACGATCACTGGGGCAGGGCGGCCCAATGTACAGTTAGGAGAGTCGCCTGAGTCGCTGTACTATGGTGAGAAAAATTCTTGCCCGGCAATTGAAGTGGTGCAGCAGGGCGGTAGTTTGGAGACGGTGGTTCGACCGATCGCGTAGCCACCTTCGCGCAGAAGGTGGCCGCGGCGAAGAGAGCGGTCGATTTGAAGCCGCGAGCAGAGCAGCCGTTTGAATCAAGTCGATTTTCCCCTTCCGCGTCGAACTGCCCGTGCCACAAGGCGGCGACGGGCAGTTCGACATTCATCATTTTTGGTGGTTCATAAACGTAGGGTTGCGCTCGCAAAGCCTCGCTTACCCTACGCTAAAATATCGCGCCCTATCGGGGCGAAGAGCCGCACTGGGATGGTGAAGGCCAACTAGGTTTTCGAACGGAAGTTGTCGGGTGGGTTCAAGCCGCGAGTTCCGTTTTACGTTTGAAATTCGCTCTTAACAAAAACCGAATGTCTCAACTCGAAGCAATTATCAACGAAATCCTGGACGACTCTGGTCGCGCGCCGATCTCCTCACTATCGGCTGAGATGCGATTGCGCGAAGACTTGGGATTGAACTCCTTGGAATTGGCCGTGCTGACGGTGCGACTGGAAGCTGTTTATGGTGTCGATGTGTTTGCCAGCGGGCTGGTGACAACGGTTGGTGAAGTACTGGCCAAGCTTCCTCCGCAGGCGAATTGATCGTGAGCGACGCGAGCTCTATGAAGGCCCACGATTGGTTTTTTATTGACCCCACGAATGGCCAGCGCAAGACCTATCCGCAATTGGAACTGGATTCGGCTGAACTTGAATCCGCGGCCGAACCGGCTCAGATAGTATTTGCTGACTGGTATCCGTACCTGACTCGCCTTGTAGCTGCGGTGCGGGGGAGCCGGGCTGCCGAATTGCTTCCGTTCGCCGCACCAAGTCTCGCAACAAAGTCCCAGTCGCATTCGTCCGGCGCTATCGAAAACCCTCTAACTGGCCCAAAGACGTGGCTGGGGCTCGACTGGCGCGAATTGCAAACCAGCACGGCGCTTCTCGGAGTGCGCACTTCGGGTACGACCGGCTCGCCGCGTCTGGTCTGGCATCGACTGGAGACGTTGACCCGCGGGGTACGGACCGGGCCGGCGCGGAAAACGGACATTTGGGGAATGGCCTATCACCCCACCCACTTCGCCGGCTTGCAGGTGATTTTTCAGGCGCTCGCCAACCGCAACCCGCTCGTGCGGTTATTCGGCCTGGACAGCGCAACCATTCATCAGGCAATCGCTGCCGAGCGGGTCTCAGCGCTCAGCGCGACGCCCACCTTCTACCGCTTGCTATGCACTCCGGAGGCGCCAATCCATCCGTCGGTCCACCACGTCACCGTTGGCGGCGAACGGTATTCAGACCAACTTACCGCACGTTTGCATCGGGTTTTTCCCAATGCCCGGATCCGGAACATCTACGCCTCATCCGAGGCAGGTTCATTGCTCGTCAGCGACGGCGATGCTTTCCGGATCCCAGAGCAACTGCAACAACTCATCCGCATTCGCGAGGGGCAGTTGGAGGTGCACGCGGCGTTGCTGGCTGATTCGTTAAAATCAAAATCCGGTGGAGTCACGGACGCAGCAGATGAATTCGTGCCTACCGGGGACCGAGTGGAATGGCTGTGCGAGGGTGATACGTTTAAGATCATCGGGCGCGAGGGCGAGCAGCTCAATATTGGCGGCTTCAAGGTTCACCCGGGTGAAATCGAGGATGCGATCGGCGGATTTCCCGAAGTCGCCGAGGTCCGGGTGTACGGACGGCCAAACTCCGTCACCGGAATGTTGCTTTGCAGTGATATCCGGCTCCATGCCGGCCAAGTCTTGCCCGTCAAGGAAATGCGCCGCCGGCTGGGAGAGTTGTTGCCCGCGTATAAGCTTCCCGGGTTGGTGAATTTCGTGGAATCGATCGCTCAAACCTACTCGGGTAAGCAGGCCAAACCGCAATGAATGTACTCGTGACCGGAGGCACTCGAGGACTGGGGCTCGCGATCGTCCGACAACTGGCACAGCAAGGAGATACTGTCTGGGTCGTCGCCCGCCAAAACACTCCGGAGCTCACTCAACTCACCGCCCGGCACTCCGGGCAGATCCATTTTCGGTCCGTCGACTTGTCGCAACCCGATCGCCTGGATAAGTCCCTGCTCGAGACCGAGGACGGGAAAGCTTGGCCGATTGAGGGACTGGTGAATAACGCGGCAACTGCCTACGACGATCTGGCGACGAATTTGAATTTGGAGCCATTGGAATTGATGTTTCGGGTCAATGTTTTCGCCGCAATGGTGCTCAGCAAATTGGCGATTCGAAACATGCTCCTGCATAAGACGAAAGGGGCCCTCGTTCACGTTTCGTCAGTCTCGGCCCATACCGGATACAAGGGACTGGCGATGTATGCCGCGTCGAAAGGGGCGATGGAAGCCTATTCGCGGAATCTGGCGCGGGAATGGGGGAGCATGGGAATTCGCTCCAATTGCGTCGTTCCAGGTTTCATGGAAACGGAAATGTCTGCCAGCCTCTCGGCCGAGCAAAAGGAGAAGATTTACCAGCGGACTGCCTTACGCCAACCAACCAATCTTGAATCTGTGGCGGCCATGGTTTGCCATTTGTTGGGACCCGCTGCGGGATCGATTACTGGCCAATCTTTCGTCGTCGATTCGGGGACCGTATGAGCGACGCTGTTTTGGTCATCTTTGGAAACCGAACGGCTGCGGAAGTGGCCGAGGCAGCGCGGGCCGCGATGTATGCCGGCAAGCTCCCTGGGCAACGCATCGAGCAGCTGTGGTTTGACCCGGAGCGATTTGTCTCGCACGACCGACCTCGGTTAGAGGCAGCCGCGACTCGAATCTCCTATCTCGCGGCGGTCTCTGATGAAGCTTGGCGATTGCGAATCGACGAAGCGTGTCAGCAGGCGGGCTGGACGGCCGAGACAGTCATTCATCCGACAGCGGTGATCTCCCCATCGGCAACGATCGAGGCCGGGGCCTTTATCGGTCCGTTAGCGGTCGTTTCCAGCGAGGCCCGCGTCGGCGCCCACTCGATCGTGCACATTCACGCCTCGGTCGGCCATGATTGTCAGGTCGGTGCATTCTGTTCCATCCTGCCCGGAGCGCGGTTGAGTGGAAACGTTCGGATCGGTGACCGAGTTCTGGTTGGCAGCAACGCCTTCATTGGCGCTGGCTTAAAGGTGGGCGATGATTGCCGGATTGATGCCCTGAGTTATGTTGGTCGCGACATCCCGGAAGGTCATCTGGTGTCACCTCGGCTACCGCGCCCGGTAAAGCGGACGAGTTGATGTGAGGAGTTGGGCAAGTTGGTGGAGTTGTTTGCGCCACCGAACCGGGGGCTGGCGCGAAGACCCGGCTGAGTTGTAGTTGTAGGGTGGGTCAAGACCGCGCGGGTAGCGGTCCATTTGGGTGGACAGCGCCGCGGCGCCGGCCCACCAAGCGATTCAAGTTGGTAACCTTGCTTGAGTTGCCCAACCGGGGGCTAGCGCGAAGACCCGGCTGAGAAGAAATTTGGAGAACCAACGAAACCGGTTAGCCGGTGAGTGCGTGTTCGGGGCCGAGGGGGTCAGGCACCCATTTCGGCGGGTGATTGTGCGGCAGGGACAGAGTGGGATGGCGCCGAAAATGGAGCCAGACCCCTGGCGTGTTGGCGCTGCCGAACCGGGGGCTGGCGCGAAGACCCGGCTGAGATGAGCGAACTGACGTTACGTTTTAGAGCGGCGAAGGGATATGTGTCGGTTCGGCGCTTGGTTGTCTTTGGCTTGGCTAACCTGTTTTTTTAAATGATTGAGCAATGAACTCGGAAACTACCCAAGCGTTGGATAAACAAGTCGTCGAGGCGGTACGAGCAGCCATTGGACCGGCTGCTGAACTGGTCCTGCTCCATCGCCCCTATTTGCCGCCGACAGCTTGGGACTACATCAAGGAGTGTCTGGATACTGGCTGGGTCTCCTCTGCCGGTTCCTACGTGACCAGATTCGAAGACGAGTTAGCCAAATTCACCGGAGCTCGTCGGGCGGTCGCGGTTGTCAACGGCACGGCGGCACTGCATGTTTGCCTGCACTTGGCCGGCGTCCGCCCGGGCGACGAGGTGATTTGTCCGTCGCTCTCGTTTGTCGCCACCGCCAACGCCATCTCTCACTCCGGTGCCGTGCCCCATTTTGTCGATGCCCATCCTGGGAATCTGGGGCTGTGTCCGGCGGCTCTCGAAGCGCGCTTGCAGGAAATCGGCCAGCCAACCTCAGCTGGCTTGGTAAATCGCCAAACCGGCCGTCGAATTGGCGCGGTCGTCTTGATGCATTGCTTTGGCCATCCAGGTTCGATCGAAGAATTCGCTGCCAGCTGTGAGCGGTACTCGCTCCCTTTGGTCGAGGATGCAGCCGAATCGCTCGGCTCTTACTATCGAAACAAGCACACTGGCAGGTACGGGCTGATTTCCGCTGTCAGCTTCAACGGAAACAAGATTTTGACCACAGGGGGCGGGGGGGCCATTCTCACCGACGATTCCCAGCTCGCCGATCGCGCCAAACACCTCACGACCACGGCCAAGGTTCCGCACCCGTGGGAGTTTTACCACGATTCGGTCGCCTGGAATTACCGCTTGCCCAACCTGAATGCCGCCATGGGCGTCGCCCAACTGGAGATCTTGCCGCAGCTGCTGGCTGCCAAACGCAAATTGGCTGAACGGTATCGCGAGACATTCCACGGAATCTCCGGACTTCGCTTCCTGACCGAACCAGCAGACTCGTCCAGTAACTATTGGCTGAATGGGATTTGCCTCGAAGCCGATGATCTGGAACTGCGCAATCGGATTTTGACGGCATTGAACCAGGCCAACTACCAGTCGCGGCCGTTGTGGCAGCCGATGCATTTTCTTCCGATGTATGCTGGCTGCCCGCGTGGCGAGATGCAGACGACCGAATCGCTTTACCGCCGAATCATCAATATCCCAAGTTCGCCTGACCTGATGCTGGAACGTCGGTAGGGTTGGTCAGTACAGTGCGGCTGCGACTCACCCATTCCTCGAAACGATGACCATGCCAAAGACAAATTTGCCGTCTGTCGTCGTGATTGGTTTCGGGGGCCATGGGCGCGTGGTTACCGACGCGCTGTTGGCGGCCGGACGAACGGTCGTAGCGGTTACCGACCGCAAGACGGAGGACCCCTTTGCCCAACGGATCGGCTTGCCGCTGTTGACCGACGAAGGCTTACTCGAGCGGTACCCGCCGGGAACTGTCGAACTCGCCTCGGGGCTTGGTTCGATTTGGCCGTGCGGTGCGGAGAGCCATCGTCGCTCGGTGGTCCGCCAGCTGGAGCATCTTGGTTATCGATTTACAGGATTCATTCATCCCGCCGCGTGGGTTTCACCCTGGGCCGTAGTCGATCCAACAGCCCAAATTCATGCTGGTGCCGTGATTCAACCCGGTGCCCAAATCGGACCGCACTCAATCATCAACACGGCTGCCTCTGTCGACCATGACGGTGATATCGGTTGTTTCTGTCATATTGGTCCGGGGGCTACCCTCTCAGGGAATGTCCGCATCGGAGACGGCAGCCATCTTGGAACTGGTTGTGCCTTGATCCAAGGTATTGTTTTGGGTCCAGGTTGCTTTGTCGCCGCGGGGAGCACGGTCGTTCAGGACGTCCCTTCGGGAAACTATGTCCGTGGGACGCCCGCCAAGTCGTTTCAGCCCCGCGCTCGCTCCTAGCTGTCGGATATAAGCGTCTCTACCGCGTTCCATTTCCCAGGCTAAAACCTCCACTGCCATGCCTACAGATGCCCTCCTCGAAATGATCGGCCGAACGCAGCCGCTATTTACCAATGACTTGGCGAAGCATGGCGCGGAAGTCGACGCGCTCGTTGCGAACAGCAGGTTCTTGGTCGTCGGTGGTGCCGGGTCAATTGGCGGCGCCGTGGTCAAGGAACTTTTCCGCCGCAACGCCAAAGTGCTGCATGTGATCGACATTTCCGAAAACAACCTCGCCGAACTGGTACGCGACATCCGCAGTTCACTCGGCTACAACGACGGCGAGTTTCACGCCTACTGTTTCGATGTCCTCGGGCGTGAATTTCCGGCGTTCGCTCAAGCCGCCCTGCAGCAGGGCACCCCCTATGACTATGTGCTCAACTTTTCCGCCCTCAAGCATGTGCGGAGCGAAAAGGATCCGTTCACGCTCATGCGACTGGTTGATGTTAACATCTTCCTGACCAAGCAACTCTTGGAATTCTCCAAAGCCGGCGGAGCGAGAAAGTTCTTTTGCGTCAGCACCGACAAGGCGGCCAATCCGGTGAACATGATGGGCGCCTCCAAGCGAATCATGGAAATGTTTTTGCTTGGCGAAGAGAGCCAAACCGCGGTCTCGACTGCCCGCTTTGCGAACGTCGCCTTTTCCGATGGCTCGCTTCCGTTCGCCTGGACGCAGCGAATTCAAAAGCGCCAGCCAATCTCGGCACCCAACGACATCCGCCGCTACTTCGTCACCGCCCAAGAAGGGGCCTTGCTCTGCCTGTTCTCAATCCTGCAGGGACACGATCGCGAGATTTACTTCCCGAAACTGAGCGCCAACCTTCACTTGGTCACCTTCTCCTTGATGGCTGAAAAGTACCTGCACTCCATTGGCTTCGAGCCCGTTGCCTGCAGCAGTGAAGACGAAGCCCGCAGCCGGGTCGACGAGCTCGTTCCGCAGCGCAAGTGGCCGGTTTATTTTTTCCAAACGGATACGACCGGCGAGAAGGACTTCGAAGAGTTTTATACCGATTCAGAGAAGGTCGACTGGGACCGCTATGACGAATTGGGCGTGGTGTTGAACGATGCTGTGGCCGACGCCGGGACCTTGCGGCAGTTCGCCGAAAGAATTGAAGCCCTCCGGTCACGCTGCCAATGGACCAAAGGGGAATTGTTGGATGCTTTTGGACTACTGCTCCCAGACTTTGCTCATAAAGAAACGGGGAAATACTTGGACAATCGCATGTAGAAGCCGGAACCACTAGATGACGGCCGCGTTCTTGATTCCTACTCCGCCGGGTCTTTGCGCTAGCCCCCGGTTCGGCAGCTCAAACAAGGCCACCAACTTGCACCGCTCGGTGGGTTGGCGCCGCGGCTTCGTCCACCCGAATGGATAATCACCCGCGCGGTCTGTACCCACCCTACATCTACAACGAACCAAAACACAAACCATGCTGAAAAGATTATTCGACATCTTGGTCTCCGGCTTTTTTCTGCTGGTGCTGTCGCCGATCCTGCTGGTCGTGATCGTGATTCTCAAACTGACTGGCGAACGTGAAGCGTTTTACTTTCAGGATCGCGTGGGTTACCAGGGAAAGATTATCAAGGTGACGAAGTTCGTCACGATGGTCAAAAACGCGCCGAACATCGGTACTGGTGACATTACCGTCGCCAATGATCCCCGCGTCCTGCCGGTAGGGAAGTTCCTCAGGAAGACCAAACTTAACGAGGTTCCTCAATTCTGGGATGTGTTCGTCGGAAAGCTCTCGCTGGTGGGCTGGCGCCCGCTGATGCCGGTTGGCTTTGCCGATTACCCCACAGCAGTGCAGCAGGAAATCGTCAAAGTCAAACCTGGTTTGACCGGCATTGGCTCGCTATTTTTTCGCGACGAAGAGGCGATCGTCACGCGAGCCGCTCAAGAAGGCCGCGACCTGCGCGACTGCTACCGCAACGACATCATGCCTTTTAAGGGGGCGCTCGAGGTCTGGTACACGAAGAACAGCAATCTTTTTACCGACATCAAGATTATGCTCTGCACCGCGATCGCCGTTCTTCGACCAAACTGGACCGGTTACCGTGCCTGGTTCCCGGGATTACCGGAGCCGACATCCCAAATTGTTCGCGACTGCCTAGGCTATTGAACTCACCACGAAAGACCTGCCCTTGAAAAAGATCATTCTTGCCGTCGGAACCCGCCCCGAAGTCATCAAGATGGCTCCGGTTTACCGCGCGCTCAAGCAGTCGGCGACTTTGCAACCGGTGCTTTTGTCCACAGGCCAGCACCGCGAGATGCTCGCTCAGGCATTGGCGGCCTTTGACCTCACGCCTGACGCTGACTTGGCCTTGATGCAACCAGGCCAGACTCTGCC
>Ga0315903_10002711_pt1 | contig 25504 bp, 29 predicted proteins | sample LakEriMetagenome_7_FD_203524 | JGI IMG/M metagenome (GOLD analysis project Ga0315903, IMG submission 203524) | Freshwater fungal communities from buoy surface, Lake Erie, Ohio, United States - Buoy 2 MA119 | ecosystem: Environmental > Aquatic > Freshwater > Lake | place: USA: Lake Erie, Ohio... | reverse complement strand
AATGGGCTGGGGAACACGGGAGAACTTCGACAGGCAGTCAAAGCTGCTGAGGCAGCCAGCGCCATACGCGCAGCAGATCCCGACGACTGACATGGATAAGATCATCGAGGGATCGAAGAAGCTGGCGGCGGCCATCTACCTGACGAAGAAAGTCTATCGGCAGATGACCCGCGAAGAGCTGAATGACTTCGAGGCGTATGCGCGCAGCGCAGTGAAGGTTGAAAAAAAGGGGAAGTGATGTGGGAGAGATCACACCCCCGAAGACTGATCGAAACTGGGAGATCTGGCGCAGATATGTGACGGGAAATGAAAGCAAAACTGCGTTGGCGCGAGAGTATGGCCTCACCGGGAGTCGCGTTTCTCAAATAATTTGGAAATGCGAAGACAAGGTGACGGCAATGTTGGAGCGTGATTTGTTTCCCATGTCCACGAACGCTTTGCGTGACGAGATCTTGGGGATCGAGTTTTGCTTTGAATACTATTGGCCGTTCCAGCAGCAAGACCGCTATCGTTTTTGCACAAACATCAAAGACGAAATCGGCGAACCTATTAGAGTTTGGGTGAAGAAGGAGAAGTGAAATGAAGAAGTTAGTTATCGCAGCCGTGTTGGCTGCCACAGCGGCGCCGGCAATGGCGCAGTATAACATGACGTATTATCTGGTTAGTCAGTGGACAGAAGGCGCTAATCGGTTCTGTAAATACAGCAACGGCGCAGTGATCCCGGTCGGGATCAGCCTCTGCCCGCTGAGCATCAAGGGCTACTGATGGGCGCGCACCACCCCGCATGTGCAGTCGTTAGGTGCGGCGAACTGCGGGCGTGGTGCGATTGCGGAGGGGATAAGAAGATGAATAATGTTTTCACATACCGGAAAGAATACACGCTGACCAAAGGTTACAAGGTCGAGTTCTCGCTCGATGCAAGCGCGCTTCCTATGGCTGCGCTGAATGCGGAGTGGTCGCCCCGTGTGCCACCCCAAAAGATCATCAAGGGAAAGTTCTTGGAAGCGTATCGAAACGCCCGTGACGATTTCATCGGTTCACTGGGCATGAAGACATTGGTGGTAGAGCAATGAAGAAGTTCGGGATGGGATTCTTGGCCGGGCTGATGCTGGGCGCAGTGGTTCCGGTGGGCGCGGCGACACTGGTCGGGAATACAGGCTATCTGTTTTACTGGAGCGTGACGAAGGACGGAGATGAGATCTGCGATTCGCCGTATGTCTGGGTTTCGCTTAAGGAAATCGAGTGTGACTGACCTGAACCTATTCCTGATCATCATGAGCGTGTTCGCGATGGTGATTTACCTGATCGTGACGAACCCGGCGAGCGAGCAGGACGTGCGCGAGATGCTGGATGATGAGGAGATGTGGCCGTGACTGACACACCACCAGACTGGGTTCTGATCGAAGCTGCGAAGCGGAGTGAATGGACGCTAATAACTACCGATGAAATGCGGAAAAGGTATTGGACCTACAATCCGACATTCCACGCCCTCTGCGACATGATCCAGAAATACGAGCAGCCTCCCGTTGATCGGAAGCTGTTGTGTGCGCGTGAGGCGGATCGGCTTGGGCGTCTGAAAACGGAACACAGTGAGTGGATTGCCATCCGCGCCATCGAACTTTGGGAAGAGGGGTTTGGCCGTGACTGACGCTTTCAGGATTATGCGCGATGCTTTTTGCGCAACCTGCCTATGTCACTCGCTCACGTGGTTTGTAACATGGGATATTTCTTACTTTTGGGAATGGACTGCTGGCGAAAGGACGCTCTTGTTGTTTGTGGTTCTTTGCCTTGTAACACTTCAATTTGTTGGGAGGCGTCTGCGTGACTGAAGACCTAATCGAAGCCGTGGCGCTGACCATCAAGGCGGAATTTGGCAAGCAGATGAACGCGCAGCCGATCCATCCCGACCCCGCAGTCGATGACTGGGCGGCAACAGGCGGCGAGATTAACCTGACGGCCATAGCTGCATCGGTTTGCGGTTTGTTTGCCGACCGCATCGAAGCCCAAGCGGCAGAATTGGAAGATCAATCCAAGCAGATCGCCAGCCAGATGAACGTAATTTACGACATCAGCGCAGAGGTTCAGAACCTACGCGAACTGCTGGCCGCTGCCTATATCCAACTGTCTGGCAAGGAAGAACACGCATCTGACTGCGCTACATCAAACGCGCCAGCCATGATGCCGGGGAGGTGTGACTGTGACTGACGACGACAAGGCGCTGGACAAGATTATCCGCGCATCAATGCCACTTGATTTTGAGCGGAAGGAAACTTTGTCGAACGACAAGGCGCTGGTGGGGCGACTGCGGTGGTCGGCATCTGGCAAGGTAGGTGCAGAACAAGCGCGGCTTGAGCGCAATGCCGCAGACCGCATCGAAACGCTTAACGCTATGCTGAAAGCCGCAGAAGAAAGTTTGGGCGATCAACTGGCAGCGCGTAAGGAACAGGCCGACCGCATCGAAGCCCAAGCGGCAGAGATTGAGCGGCTGCGTGAGGCGTTGCTGGATGTGCTGGTGTATGCGCCTGATTACATGCACGGTATGCCAAAGAAACACTACGCAAAGATTGCTGAGGGTAAGGCCGAATGAGCAGCAAGGACATCCCCCTGCACCAGTACGTCTGGGTCTGGAGTTCGCTGATCCGCGAGGGTTGTCCAGCTGATCTGTTCGAGCCTGCCGTATGGTTTGCCATACGCAGCGAGCCGGGCCGTGCGTGGGGGTGTCACGTCATGCTGGAATGCGGCGCGGTCTATCGGAACCTGCCGCCGCATTCGATTTCGTTTGCCCCACAGGTAAAAGAAACTTGGGGCCTGAGAGATGCGCAGGTTTGGGATTGCTACGGCCACGAGTTCGACGTGGTGCGGTATCAGTATCTCGCTGATCTGCGCGCCCGCTATGACGGCACGGAGAAGCGCGCGCGGTATCTGTTTACAGCCTGCCCCCGTGACGATGGGTTCAGCGCCGAGCCTGAGCAGAGCAAGGAGTTCATGTTCATGAGGACGGATGACAATCGCCTGCTGATCAGGCCGACGAACATGCTTCTGTTCGAGGAGCGCAGCTTCACGGAGGATACTGGCTGGCCATCTGATCTGCGGGTGTCCCGCTGGGTATGGAGGTGCGAGGGATGACTGACGATGGCAAGCCGCTATTCGCAGCGCGGCATCCTGTTGCGCCTTGGTATAAGCGTCTGTGGTATAGCCGCCTGATCGTTCGCCTGTGGTTTAAGCGCCTGCCCTGCCGCCTGTTTGGGCATAGGTTCAACAACACATTGATCGAGGTGGCAGACGGACAGATTTGGCCGATGTTTGACGAATGCACGCGCTGCCATGTGCGCGAAGGTGCTGGATTCTATCGGGTTCTGAGGGGTGTGAAGCATGACTGACCTGAACCAGCAATCACTGGAAGCCACAATGCTTGAGATCAGGAAGATCATGGAGTGGCAGACCATGCGCAAGCACCCAACCAAGATCGTCGTTCGGCCAGTCGATATTCAAGCTGTCGCTGATCGACACGGTGTTTCGTTTGATGAGGCTCTCGCTCTACTGAAGTCTATCGCAAAGGACGGCCAATGAAACCAGCATGGCACGGCGGCAACAAGATCCCCGAAAGCTATCTAAAGAAATTCTCAACTTCTCAGGGTGAGGAGGCGGACCCTGATTTGCCGTATGAGTTACGCCTCTTTCTGCACAACATGGGAGAGAAGCCATGCAAGAATACATTGCACTCGGATTGCTCGCCATCCTGACTCTGGGCGGGATGACGCTGATTTACATTAACGCTGGGCTGCGCAAGCAGCTGGAAGAATTGCAGGACGAATATCACACGCTGGTGGATCGCGACCCAAAGACTGGGCGGTTCGTGAAGAGCATGCGGGTATTAAAGAACGACTGACTTCGGGCGCGCCTCCTGCGTTGGAACACCGCTGGCAGACCGGTGCGAAGGAAGTCTGCCAATAAAGGACACTCATGGTTCAGCTTAGAGATTATCAGGAATCCGCTGTGCAGGCGGTGCGCGATAGCTTTCGCGCAGGCCACAAGCGCACGCTGCTGGTTAGCCCGACTGGTTCGGGCAAGACGGTTATATTCAGTTACATCGCCGCCGGCATGGCACGGAACAACAAGCGCATCCTGATCGTGGCGCATAGGCGCGAGCTACTGAAGCAGATCAGCGGCGCGCTGAAGAAAGTTGGCGTAACGCATGCCGTGCTTTCTGGCGGGTCACTGGGCGTGCCTACCACAAATGTGGTCGTTGCATCCGTGTTCACGCTGGTGCGGCGCATGAAGCTGATGAAGCCCTTCGATCTCATCATTGGCGATGAGGCCCACCACTTCACCCCGCAATCCAGCTGGGGCAAGGTTGTGGCTGGCTTCCCGACTGCCCGTGTGCTGGGCGTTACAGCTACGCCTGAGCGCCTTGACGGCAAAGGCATGGGCCAGATGTTCGATGACATGGTTATGGGGCCGACTGTTGCTGAGCTGACCGCGCAGGGCTTTCTATCACCTGCTATCGTGTATGCGCCGAGCGCGCCAGATCTGGGCAGCGTTGGCACACGCATGGGCGACTTCGTTCAGAAGCAGCTGGAAGAGGCGATGGATAAATCTGTCATCACCGGCAGCGCCGTGAAACACTACGGCAAATACGCGCCGGGACGCAAAGCAATCGCGTTCTGCGTGAGCGTGAAGCATGCCAAGGATGTGGCTCAAGACTTCAGAGACGCAGGTTACACGGCCAGCCATATCGATGGCGGCATGGATGATGGCGAGCGCGATGGCGTTCTGAAGGACTTCGAGGAAGGCCGAGTGCAGGTTCTCACGAGCTGCGATCTGGTGAGCGAAGGCTTCGATCTGCCGGCTGTCGAGGTTGCGATCCTGCTGCGCCCGACGAAATCGCTGGGGCTTTACTTGCAGCAATGCGGACGCGCGATCAGGCCGCATCCCGAGAAGGAGCGCACGATCATTCTGGATCACGCTGGCAACACGGCGCGACACGGCTTCATTGACGACGAGCGAGACTGGACGCTGGCCGATGGCTTCGTGCTGGGGCGTGGGCAGCGGCAGGAGAAGATCCAGTCTGTGCGGACGTGTCCCGCCTGCTTTGCCGTGCATAAGCCAGCGCCGACATGCCCGATGTGTGATCACCAGTATCCGGTCATGGCGCGCGTTGTGAAGCACGTTGATGGCGAGCTGGTGATGATGGCGCGCGAAGGCGATCCTGACATCGCAACGACTGAAGGGCTGATCCAGAAGCGGTTCCGGGTTCTGTCGAGCGTGGGGCGCAAGCGTGGCTACAAGAACCCGACGCAGTGGGCGTTTAATGTTATCTGCGGGCAAGAGGCCGCAAGGCTTGCAAAGAAGGTCGGTATGCGTGATGCTCGCACAACGAACGGCCTGACGGATGAAGAAAGGGCTGAGCTATGGAAGATGACAGTGGGATTGACGCGGTAATTGTGCCGGTGTCTCTGGTCCATAAACTTGCATTCGAGATGGTCTGCGCCCTTGAAGAATGGCATGCGGAGCGCGGGATCGATGAGGTCGATGTATCAAAATGCTTCGTCGCCATGATGGCCGCTGTCGACGCGACGATGGAGCGCATGACCAACGCAGCCAAGGAACACACGTTGCAATGAAGAGCGAAGCCGCAATCCAGCAGGAAATACGCCTCGCTCTGGGCCAGCGGCATGACATCATGATGTTCCGCATAAACGTCGGCAAGTTCCGTCCGCTGGATGGTGGGCCGCGCGTGATCCAGTCTGCGCCTGAGGGCACGCCCGATCTGCTGGGGGTTATGTCGCCCGGTCGAGCATTCGCTATCGAGGTCAAAACCGAGAAGGGAAAGCAGCGCACTGCGCAGGTGGCATGGCAGAATGCGTGGGAAAAGCGCGGCGGAATCTACATTCTCGCGCGATCTGTTGAGGATGTTTACAAGGGGCTTGACATCACCCCGTAGACAACCATATGCTGTGAGTCTACAACAACAATACCGGAGACATACATTGGCAATCATAACTGTGCGTGACCAGACCCACTGGCACGAGCTGCGTGCGCAGCACATCGGCGGAAGCGACGTTTCCGCGCTGTTTAACCTGTCCCCGTTCACCACGCGCTGGCAGTTGTGGATGGAGAAGTCTGGCAAGCTACCGCCCGAAGACCTGTCGGACAACAAATCTGTTCAAGCAGGCACGTTCCTCGAAAGCGGCATCGCTAACTGGGCAGCGCATCGCTGGGGCATGAGCATCGAGAAGGTCACGGATTACTTTACCGCTGACGATTGCCCCGGCATGGGCGCATCGCTGGACTTTGCGACTGACGCCGGCATCCCGGTGGAGATCAAGTGGTCTGCCTATGGCGACGGCTGGGAGTATGAAGGCGAGACGATCACAGGCGCGCCTGACAATTACATCATGCAGGTGCAGCACCAGATGGCTTGCACTGGCGCTGAGTATGGCTGGCTGATCGCGCTGCTGCGCAATGAGCCGCGCCGCATGAAGATCCCGCGCAACGATAACATCATCGACGCGATCAAGTCTGAGATCACGACGTTTTGGGATAGCGTGCGCGCTGGTGAAGAGCCGCCCGTCGACTTTGAGAACGACGCAGAAGCTGTCGTGCGCCTGCTGGACTTCGTCCCCATCTCGGACATCACACTGGATCAGGCGCATGCTGAGCTGTTCCAGAAGTATCTAGAGATGGCTGATCTTGAGAAGCAGGCAAAGACCAAGAAGGATCAGGCCAAGACCGAGCTGCTTGCCCTGAGCATCGAGGAAATGAAGAAGCACAACACGTCGCAGGAAAAGGCAATCGTGAAGTGTGGCGATTACAAGATGTCGATCAGCACCGTGAAAGGTTCTGCTGGCACCGAGATCACCGCTGAAATGGTTGGCCAGTTCTATGGCGCGCGCACAGGCTACAAGAGAGTGACGGTATCCAAATGAAGAAAGACAGTGTGATGATGCGGGTTGACCGCGAGTTGCTTGGCAAACTGCGCCAATTAGCTGGCCGCCACCCCCTAAAGCCGACCCTGCGCGCCACTGTTGAGCGCGCGATTGAACTCATGATTGAAGATCTTGAAGAGGAACTGCGTAATGGAAACAAGTAATCTTCCCGCCAAACCGATGGATCGGTTCAAGCAAGAACTCGCCATGCGTGAGTCGCACCTGCGCAGCCTGCTGCCGCAGGCGATGACTGTCGATAAATTCCAAGGCATCGTCGTGGCCGCTGTGGCTGACAACATGGACCTGCTGGACTGTGATCGCGCGTCGCTGCTGAAGGCGTGCCTGAGCGCCGCTGAGCTGGGCCTGAGCCTCAATAAGAACATGGGTGAGGCAGACATCCTGAAGGTGTGGGATGGCCGCCTGAAGAAGAATATCGCTCAGTTCCGCCCCCGTTATAAGGGGCTGATGAAGCTGGCGCTGCAATCAGGTGAGGTGCTGAAGATCGAGAGCCGTCTAGTCCATGCGAACGATACGTTCGAGGTGGAAGAAGGCATCGAACCCCGCATCATCCACAAGCACGGCCTGTCCAATCGCGGCGAGATGGTCGGCGCATACTGCGTGTGGAAGCTGAAGAACGGCGAGACGCAGTTCGAGATCATGAACAAGGAACAGATCCTTGCCATCCGTGATCGCTCATCTGCTAAGACTAAGGACGGCAACATCGTCGGCCCTTGGAAGACGGACGAAGCTGAGATGTGGCGCAAGACCGTCGTTCGTCGGGCCAGCAAGTATATGCCGCTGTCCACTGAGGCGCAGCGAGCTGTGGCTGTAGACAATCAGGCAGACGGTATCGTCGAGGCTGACGCCTATACTGGAGATGAGATGGACATCACCGACTTCGAGGAGGCACCAGCTGCTGAGGCGCAGGTGCAAAACCTTGAGGAAAAGATTGTCGCCAAGGCATCTGCGCCGCAACCAAAGCCAGATCTACACATCGACATTCTTGAGCCGCAAGAAGACGGCGACATGGTTGATTGGGACGGATGGTGCGACTCTGCCGTCCACATCGTGGCCGAGCTGTCACCAGAAGAGCGTGACGCATGGCGTGAACTGCACAGCGGAATGCTGGATGAGGCCGAGCTTATGGCTCCGCGCAGCGCCCTGCGTCTTTTGAAACTGTTTAAATAAGGAGAAAGTAAATGGCTAAGAAGTATGATCTCGTCGTCAAGGTTGGCGAATACACGGATGGGCAGGGCCAGACCAAGGGCCGCTTCAAGAACGTCGGCGTCATGATGGAAGGCGACAAAGGCCCCTACATCCTGCTCGACCGCACGTTCAATCCGGCTGGCGTCGGCGGGAATGATGGCCGCGAGAGCATCATCGTCTCGCTGTATGAGCCGAAGCAGGATGGCAACCAGCCGTCACCAGCTCAGGTTCAGCACTCGCAGCAGAAGGCTAACGCATTCCAGCCGCAGCCGCGTGATCTGGCGGATGAAGTTCCGTTTTGATCTATTCGATCTCGTCGACTTGGAGGGGGGCGTCTTCGTCCTCCTCCTCGACTTCCTCGGGGATCAGATCTTCCTCATTATCCTCGACCAAAGCAGTGCGCATCGCATCGATCCATGCCTGACGCTTTAGTTTCCCGACATTATTCATCTTCATCTCGGGATACATTTCGATCAGCATAGCTTCCTTGAGAGCCTGTTCTGATGGCGGTTTGATAGCCTTATCCATCTTGCCGGCCTCAACGTCCTTCTGAAACTCATCGACAATAGCGCTTAGCTGCCTATCAAACTCAGCGCGTAGCCGTTCGGCTTGAGCCGGATTACCCTTGTTGTCAGCCTCAGCGGCATCGACCAGCAGCTTGCTCAGGCGCAGCGTATTGTTTCGTTCAGCATTACGAGTTGACTCCGAGATCCGCTTAGCCGCAGTTGCCGCCTGCTGCTTGCGAGCGATGTCAGCTGATTGGAAGCCGAACCCGCGCGCAAAACGCTCGCCCCAGTCAATCGCATCAGGCTTCATCACAGACGTGCCGTAGCGCGTCCTGACGCCCTCCTCGGGGTATTGCACAAAGCCTTTCACAAGATCAGTCGGCCCCTTGCCAATGAACGGAGAAACGAGCGCCGTGTATGCAGCAATAGGCTGCACGCCGGAATTGCGCCGGTCAATGTATTCCTTGAACTTACCAATCGTCGTTGAGAGGGCTGGAATTGCCGACACAGGATCGCCCATTTCAGGAAGCAGTGACGTGAAGCCGACGCGCTGACCGATGTTAAGGCCGGTGAGCTGACGAGTAGGGCCATATAGAACAGCTTCCGCAGCGCGGCGACCCTCTTCTCCGTTGCCAAACATATCAGCGAGCATTTGCTGCGCTTCCATACGGACATCGAGATCCTCGCCATTCATGGACTTATACATCCACTCGAAGATGTTAATCGCGTCATCGCCGAACGGAATTGCGAACAGCAGGCCAGCCACAGTGTACATCGAAAGCAGGACGAACGTGCCAGCAATCTTGCCGCGCTTGCCCTGCTTCATGAAGTTCTGCTTGAGAAGCGCCATGAGGTTCAACGCATACTGCGAGAACTGGAATACCACGCCACCAGCGCCACGCATAATGCGCGGCTTCTCAATCTGGCCGCCCATGAACGTCGTCGTCTCGACCATGAACTCGGCAACCTCGAACGGATCAGAGCCGCGCGCCATAATGTCTTGGGCGCGCTCGTCTTCCTTATAGGTTTCCTTCCAGTTCTTCAGGGCGACCGGGTCTTTCGCGTAGCGATAGGCCACAATGAAGGCGGCATTCTTATTCAGCTCTTCCGTAATCGAGATAACGCTGGATCCGTATTGGAAATAACGACCAAAAGTTTTCTTGACCGGGCCGGGCTTAGAGAGCGCGACCCCGGCCTCCATGCCCATCAACTCAGGGTTCATCTGGGCGCGGGTTGTGCCGCGCTTGTTCGCAAGAGTAAGAGCGTCCCGTTCATCACGGGTGAGGCCCGGAATCTTTTCGGGGTTGATGTGAAGACCGTATCCAACCGATCCCCTAAAGCCAGCCATGACCTGCACGCCCATGCGGTAAACATCTACACCGGCAGTGGCTTTCATGTTCAGCATCTGTGGCGCAGTCACAGCCCATACTGACATGGCGTTAACCGCTGACGACGCGATGCTACCCCACATAGAGTTGAAGAAGCCAATCGTCCGAGCCGCGCGCCACACGCCCCATTCAGGGCTGTCGACATACTGATCCCAGCTCTCAGCGTATTTCCGTTCAGGTTCAGCGGCATTGCGCTTCAAGTTATCGAAGGCTTCCGAATATTCCTTACGATACATGCGATCCGAAACCGTCGTCGCAACGATGCGGTTATAGTCGAGCAGCCGGTCCGTGAAGTTCGTGTCATAGCCCGGGATGTCGCGTGACTCCTTCATGAAGCCGGCGATGAGATCATCCATCAGGACGGAGCGCACGTTCTTATCGAGGTCAGCGATGAAGCCCTTGGCGATTGCCTCAGCATCCCGCGCGCTAACGTTCTTCACGACATCTTCACTAAACATGCCGCCAAGCGTCTTCTCAAAATACTTTTTCACCATGTCGCCGGAGCGAGCATCCATGAGGTTCAGCAGCTTATCGAGAGACGACAAATCATCAATGGACAGGCGCTGGTTCATGTCTGCGCCCATCTTGGACACGACAATCTTGTAGCCTTCGCTGGCAGGGAACTTCGCTTGAATCGCCTTGATCTGCTTGTCGACCCCCGGGTCAGGGATGGTCGACGCAATCTTCGGCCCGACGATGTCTTTCAGCCACTCGAGACTGTCGAGCATGTAGAATGCACCGCTTTCCAGCGTGCCGTCAGGCCCATAAACCATGACGCGCGTGTCACCGGAGCGCATGAAAGGAATGTAGGAAATAACTCGACGAGCCTCGAGCGCATCATAAAGGCGCAGTAGATCGTCTCGAAAGTCCTCATCCTCAACCGTGTTCATGATCGAATCACGGCTGTAATTACCTTCATAACCAAGCGCCGAAAGGATCGACTTAGCATTCAGCGTATAGCGGCTCTCAAGGTAATTGCGGATCTCGTGCAACAGCCGTGTTTCATTCGCATTCAACTTCAGCACCTGACCGGGCTTTGACAGCTCTGGCTGAACGCGCCGATTGATACCGTCCTTACCTTCTCGGAAAAGCTCGCGGGTCTTGATGGAGAAGGGGCGACCAGTGTCACGCACAACCGTGCGAGACAGGCGCAGGTATTCGAGGACGGAGTTGATCTTCTGCCGGGACTCATCCGGCATCAGGTTCAGCTCATGTAGCATATCCTCATGCTCAGCCATGAGGTAATTGCGCATCTTCACCTTCTCATTGGTGATGCGGTGCATCGGCTGGAACAGCTTGCTCTTACGCGCCAAAGACGAAGCCGTCGTAATCCATGAGCCAATCGATCCAATGTTTCGGATAGGATCAATCGTCCTCGGAGGCGGCGTCTGCTTATCCAGAATGTTATCGGTGATGTCGATGGAGCAGTTCGAGCCAAGCATCAGTCGCAGCCCCTATTCTGTTTCTGCAGGTTCGCACGTTCGTTCATGATCTTATCGTCTGGCTTTTCAGCCTTGGCAATTGCCTTCTTCATGGCGGAGGGGCTTCCAGAAGTGAGAACTTCATTAACCTCAGCGTTGTTATCAGAATCGGCAGCAAGCAAATCAGCTTGCTCGGGACTGGAGATGCTATCCAGAATCTGCTCTGGCGTCAGCTGCTCAGTGGCAAAAAGCTGCTCTCCAGTGGTCTGCTCGCGAGCCCGGCGCACATACTTATTCAGAACGTCTGCGATGGCATCGCGACCGGCAGCGCGGCCACCAGTCGCATTATAAAACGAACGGATAAAGCGCTCAGTGATTGGGTTCAGCGGATTGAATGCGTCTTGCTGGGCAAGGAAGTCGTTGATCTTCTGGCCCCGATTGCGCACGTCACGCACAATCTTAGCGGCTTCGACCAGCTGATCCGTGACATCCATCTCTTCGCGAACACGGCCCTCGGTCACGTCATCACGCAGCGCACGCCAGTTCGGAGCAACATCTTCCAGCGCCCCACCAATACTCTTGATGTTGTTGTCCTGAGACTCATCGAGCGTATTAAGAAGATCCGCATCACCGTAAGCTGACGCCTTAATCGCGGTCCGCAGCCGGCGAGAGCCCTCAGCGGAAAGGTTTCCTGTCCTGTCGAGAAAAGCGGCCTGTTCTTGCGCTGGCATCTTGGACAGAAAGCCACGCACGAAGTCACGGTTCACGGCCTGATTAACATCAGGTGATGCCATAAGTGCCATAACATCAGGCGTCAGGGCGGCTGCATCCGTGCCAGCCTGCTCGCTAGTGCTAAGACGCAGCTTCGTGTCCATGTTGCTTTCACGGACAAACTGCGCGCGACCTTCAGGGGTAAGATCATCCAAGCGGCGGCGCACCAAAACGGGACGCTCATAGCCAGTCGTATCATAACCCTGAGACTGAATGAAATCGCGATATGCCTGCGCGCGTTCGGGCGATTCGTCGTAGACCTTGTTGATCGCCATCACGCGGCCATTGCCGCTTTCAACGATGTTGTCAGGGCCGATAATCGGTGAGCCACGATCACTCTCGAGGCTTTCCCCAAGCCGCTCAGGATCGAAGTTCGAAAAGATGTCTTGCACCTGCACGTCGGTTGCAGCCCGGCTGCGGTCGCGGTTCTGGAGATCGCCTGTGGCAGCCTTGAGATCTTTAGCGTCGACAACCTCGAACGCGGTATCGACCTTAGTGCCGCCCGGGGTCGTGACTGTGCGCACTGATTCTGGTGCTGGTGCAGGCCGAGCAGGCGCTGGCGCTTCTGCCTGTTGCCAGTCGCCTGCAAACGGGACATCCGTACCAGCCGTGCGGCTCGCCGCATTGTTAAGAGCCTGAGCAAAGTGCAGCGACGAAACGCTTGTCGCCCCTTGATCTGCCGCGATCTGACGAGCTTCTTTCTCAAGACTCGCCATATACGATGGTGTGTTTGACCGCTCCATCTGTTTAAGCTGAGGCAAAAGGTTTTCATCGATTGGCAGCGTCTCGCCATCATCAATCAATGTGAACTTAGGCTTCTCAGCGGGAGCCTCAACCACCGGAGCCGGTGCCTCAACCTCAGGCAGACCCTCAGTGATGTCCTCGCCAAACGCTACAGCGCCGACGCCCATTTCAGGCTCAGCGGCACCGGCCTGCATAGCCTGTGCGATTGCACTCGGATCTTCAGCAAATACGCTTCCATCTTCGTCAACCAGCAAGACGTTTCCGTCATCATCGAAGCCGTCAAAGATGTATTCCTGCGGGCCAGTCGGCTCTTGCAGCGTAACCTTACCGCCGACAGGGCCAAGCGCCTTGCTGATCGCGCCCATTTCTGGGGGTGGTGCCGAAGGCGGGGCAGGCGGGGCTGTTCGCGGAGCTTCCGCCTCCGGCGTCTCTTCTGTAGCCGCTGCGCGACGTTCTGCAAAGCCCTGAAAGCCGCCAATGGGAGCAGCGAGTGCGCCACCCGCAATGCCGCCCAGCACACCGGATGAAAGAACGTCTTCACCAATCGGCCTCTCGGCTGCAGTCCCGAGCTTAGCCACGTTAGTCGCAAGCTGGGTGCCAGATTCTTCGACGAATTCTTGCGGGATTTCGCCCTTAGCCGCACGAGCTGCGCCGCGAATGATGCCGCCTGCGGCTGGTGCGCCAGCAAAGACCTGCTGCTCAAGGCCGGGAAGACGCGCCGCCACAGCGGACGTAGCTGCCGCGCCACCTGCCGCAATGTTAAATGCGCGCTGAGCTTCAGCCTCAGTGCCACCGGCTTCAATCACATCCCTATAGGCTTGCTGGCCAGCGCTCGCTGCGTTGATTGCAGTTGCAGCACCAACAGCCGTAGCACCAGCAGCACGACGCGCGCCGGTTTCACCAGCCAAACGTAACGCGCGGGTTCCGATCTGTGCGCCCTTACCCAAGCCGAGAGGAATCAAGGTCGGCAGCACCTGCTCGGCAGCAAACTCGGACGCTCCACGAGCCGTTTGGAACGGGGCTTGAACCTTAGCGATAGTCTTCGCCGCCTCTTCTGGAGTCTGCGGCAGGAACTTCTGCGCAAGGAAACTGGCAGCCATGCCGGGAACCGAGAGCGGAGAAAACTGCGGCCTGCTCAAACCAGCCAAAATCTCCGAACCCAGACCGGGCTTGGCTTCACGAACGAAGGCAGCCTGACGTGCTCGCTCAGCGATTGATGACTGCGGTAGCTCTGCCTCTCCACGCTCACGCAATCCAGTTGCAGCCCGCTTCAAGGCGGTCGTGACAGGTCGCTCTGAAATCTTGCGCTCACCGAGAATGGGATCAAACAGGGATGCAGATGAGGGAATCTTTTGAAGGATACTGACTAGACCCTCGCCAATCTCACCTGCAGATTTCTTCAGGGTTGGGAGAACGCCGCTAAGGACTGACTCTTCTTCCTTCTTAGGAGCAGGTGGCTTAGCGCGCTGCGCGGGCGCGGGCGCAGGTGCGCCAGCAACAATCGCCTGAAGGTCATCCTCAGTAGCGCCTTGCGGAGCTTCAATTACATACCGTCTGCCGGCATATTCATATACGTAACGATAGTTTGCCACATGGCACTCCTATCATATTATTTCTTGATTGGCTCAGAAGAAAGAATTCTGCCGGCAGGTTTTTTCTTGGGAGCAGCAGGCGGCGGCATGAGGCCCATCTGGACTGAAAGATTCCTGAGCATCAAGTTGTTCGCTGTCTTCTGCGCGCGCGCCTCTTTCTTGATCGCCGGGTCAGTAACTAACGGATTTGAAAGGATTTTATCCAAGTTAGTATTGCTCGTCGTCAACGCCGTGAACACGCCCGTGACGCCCCTAGTATTACCGCCAGTCTTATTAAGACCGGCTGCAGCAGCCTGAGCGCGCCGCGCCTCACCTAGTGCCAAACTGGCTGACAGTTCTGCCTGAGCAATCTGCGGTGCGAACTCAGCCTCAACCTCTTTAATCCTAGCCTCGGCCTTACCCTTTGTAATCGTCGGCTCCAGCAAAGCCGTGCGCAGTGCCGTTTCGTCGTCTATCTTGGACAGCTCAGCGATGTCCTTGTCCATCGTCATGCCAGACTTAATCATGCTGACGGCGTCATCGCGAGCCTTCTGGATCAGCTCGTAGCGCTTCAGAACAGCAGCATCGCGCGCTTCACCAACGCCCTCGATGCCTTCTTCGTTTTCGTTCTTTGCCTGAGCATAGGCGCGCAAACCTGTCTGCAGGCCGCGAGACAGAGCCTCACCGAAACGTTCGCCACCGCGACCCTGCGCCATAGCTGCGCTGCCAGCCAAGAGAGCCTCCCAAGGAGACAGTCGCTTAGCTTCTGCCAGACGCTCTTCACGGCGCTGCAGGCGCTGCTCTTGCGACGCCAGCGCCGATTGGAACTCCTCAGGGATTTCGGCAGCTTCTTCAGCCTGCACGTAGCCCTTGAGCATGTTAGCACGCTGGGTTAGCGCACGGATGCGAGCTTGCTCAGTGATCGGAACGTCAACGCCCTGATCGCGAGCCTGCTGCATCAACGCTTCACGGTTGTTAAGTTCCGAGACAGTCTCATCCAGCAAGCGCCGATAGCGCGATGGACGGACACCTTCTTTCGGAGCGCCGGCAATAGTCTCAGCGGTCAGCCTTTCTTCAGGAACCTGCGGCGCGGCAACAGGCGCAGCCTCAACGGCGGCACGCTGACGTACATCCTCAGGCAGCTCGAGCGGGCCGCCAACGGCAGGAGCTGTGGGCTTGGGAGCAACCAGCGCCACGCCGGGCTTCATAGGAGCCGGAGTTGCCGGTGTGACAGTCTGCGGAGGGGTGAGCATAAGCGCACTGGCAATCGCGCTCTGCGGTAAACCTTCAAATGCAGTCTCGCGGGACATCCCGCCGGGCGTCATTACTGCCTCGCCGACATTGGCGTTGCCTTCATTGACCATGATCTTGGCAATCAGCGTATCAAGATTCATAGCCTGAAGCTCAGGCTTCATGGCCCGCAATTTAATTGCCGCTGCCCGAGCCTGCTCACGTGTCATTGCCATCAGCGCACATCCTTCAACCAGCCAAGCCCGTGCATCGGACTCTTAAGGTTGCGCTTGCCGTCCTTGACGGGGCTTTCAACCTTGCCGCCCTCAGCCTTAAACAGACCAGTCAGCCAGCCCGTCTTACCAAATGCGCCAGTCGAACCCAGCGCGCCGACAATACTGCCAGCCGTGCTGAGGGCCGACGACAGGCCAGACGTACCCGGCTCAGTGCGTGTAACAGTTCCGCCCACGCCGCTTGCTGACGGGACGCCACCGATACCTGCGAGCTGTTGCACCTGATACAGCGGATAATCCCGCTGACGCTGGAAGTCTTCATAGGCCAGATTGGCAGATGTCTGCGCCAGATCCTGACGCTTAGCGCCAATAGCCTCGAGGCCAGCCAATTCGCGCAGGCGCTGTTGCTGCTCTTGCTCGCCGAGAGAAGCAAACTGACCAGCGCCTGTAAGCGCGCGGCTTGCTTCCGTACCGTAGAGGTCAGCAGCGGTCTTATAACCCTCAGTCAGTGCCTCCATTTGCTTTGCGAGGGCCTGAGCCTGCGTGTCGCGGATCGCGCGCTGCGTGAATTCTGCGCTGCGTGAACCACCGAATGTGCCGCCACCGATAAAGGTGCGGTTGATCTGAGGCAGAATGTTTTCGTAAAGATTGCGGCCAGCCATCGCGCCGATACCCGACACGACGTTCTGAATGTACGGATTCATGTAACGGCCAGCGACGCCCGGATCTGTGAACGAGCCGGTGCCGCGACCAAGCTGAGCGGAAGCCACGTTAATATACGGCTGATACGAGCCCATCGTTGACTTATAAGTGCCGAACGCCTCTTCTTGTTCGGGCTGGAAGCCAGCAATGCGCGGTGCGCTATAGGCCATGTAGGGCTGGTTAGTGGCGGCAGTTGCCCGGCCAAGGAGATCCTTGGCGTATTGAGTATACCATTCAGGAAGAACGGTCTGTGTCTGGGTAGTCTGCGTCGCCATTACACTGCACCTCCGACTGCCTTCAGCATATCTTCAATGCCACGCTGAGGCTTCGCAATTTTCTTCACGTCCTTACGCCCTGCCTGTTTGCGCACCATCTGGCGCATCTTGTCAAGACGCCGCACACCTTCGTCGGTTGAACCGTCACCAAGATCCGCAACGTCTTGCGCACTCCAGACATATTCACCGTCCGAAAGCCATGCCGGAATCTTATCTTCCTGACCGCTGCCGATACCCTTAACGCGACCCGGGCCATTGTGACCACCGCCCTGACGATAAGCCATGAGGTGGCTTACCATATCATCTTCGACTTCGCCACCCTCTGCCATTGCGGGAGCAAGGCCGCCAGCCGTGAGGTATGTGTTCACCGCATTCTGTGCGCCAGATAGATCATTCTTGGCAATGAACGGCTCGACAGCCTGCTGCAAACCACGAGCGCCAGCCGCGTCGAGCTTGCCAGTGCTGAAGTAAGAGTTCGCCAACGGCGTGACGTAATCCATGTAATAGGACTGAGCCGTCATGCCCGGAGCTGGTGCGGCGCGAACGGCTTGCACCTGCGTCGGGATAGCGGAAATCGTGGCCTGACGCGCCGCTTCATCAGCTGCCATCTTGGCCATCTGCAAGTCACGCATCGACATCTGAGTGCCTACCAAATCAGGCTTGCCAATCGCATTCGCGGTTGCCTCATCGATGTCGAAATAAACGCCCGGCAGAATTGAACGCGCCTCAGCCGCTGTCGGCGCTGCTTTTGCCGCCGCCATGATACGGTCGATCTCAGCGAGTCGAGCCTGCTCAGCTGGGCTGGCAATCTGCGTAAACGTCGATCCTGAACCGCCGCCCGTCGTTCCGCCTGTTGTGCCGCCCGTCGTGCCACCCGTCGTGCCACCTGTTGTGCCGCCTGTTGTGCCGCCTGTTGTGCCACCGCCAGTCGTGCCGCCACGATTGATCGGAATACCCGTCGTCGGACCGTTATATGCACCAGAGATGCCAAATGGCGCGCCGTTTTCCGTGAAAAACAGGAATTCACCCGGCTGATTTCCGCTTGCCTGACCATAAGAGAACGGATCGAAGCCGATGTTCGCGAGGCCACGACGGATCGGAGTGTAGGTATACGTGCCGCCAGTCGGGACGAGATTCGGTACTTCCGTCGTTGTCGTCGTGGTTGTCGTCGGGGTTTCATAAACTGGGGTAATATCCCCATAAGGATTGATGACGCTGACATCTTCCTTCGTCGTTGTGGTCGAACCAGTAGACGGGAAGAGATTCGTCGACTCCCTAGCTGTTACGATGATCTCATCGTCCTTAGGAAGCGTCGTGTCATTCTGCTTGGTGGTAATGGTATTCGACCCGGGAGTTACCGTCAGATTGGTAAGGGGCGTGCCATTTACGAAAATGGTGCCTTCCTCATCCTGAGTTACGTCCATATCCTGACCTAAGGCTTCATTTCCGATTCCAGCAATCTCACCGGCAGTGACCTTCGGAATTCCCGGGCCAAGCGTCAGATTCGTATTGCCGGCAGTTACGATGATGTTGCCGTTCTCATCAACAACCTGACGCTCGCCAGATGGCAATGTGCTTTGGCTCGTCACAGGACCAATGTCAGGTGATCCCGTATATGTTAGCGTGGCCCCCTTAGGTGCCGTGACCATAATTTCGTCAGGGTATGAGCTGTTGCTGACCCCATAGTTGCCGCCACCAAGCCTGATCCCAGTGGCGTTTGAAATATCATAGCCAACGTTTGTCAGGCCCTTATAGATGTCGCCAATGCCCAAGGTGTTGTCTTGGATAGCCCCGCTAAGTAAGCGATTCGTACCGTAGGTGCCAATACCAGCCATTGCGCCGCCAGTCAGGGCTTGCTCAAGGCTTTGGCCAGTTACTAAACCTGCGCCAGTTGCCCCAAGGCCGGCACCAACTGCCTGACCAAGCTCTTTCGAGATACCAATATCAGGTGCAAACTTAGCGCCAAGCTGGCCTGCCCCAGCCGTCGCAGCAGCAAAACCAGCGCTCTTGACGATGTCGCCGAGATCACCGCCGCTGATAGCCGTATCGACAGCATTCACCGCAGCAGCAGCGCCGACAGGGCCAAGAACCGGCGTGAGCATAACCGTAGCGCCGATCTTGGCGACGCCCTTTACGATCTTGCCAAGCGTCTTGAAGAAACCAAACGCCGGCAAACCAGTCTCAGGGTTGATCGCCGGCTCACCCCACATCTCACGGAGCTGTTGCAGCTCATACTTGTTGACGTGGATCAGCTCGCTGTCGCCAGCCATGTTTGCAGCAGGGGAGCCTTTGGCTGCTTTGGCAGCGGCGACGAGGCCGCCATCCTTGTAAGCACGGGGCTTACGTGCAGGGACGTGGACCCAGTAACGCTCTTCTCCACCAATGCCTGCAAGAGCTACCATCTTAAGACCCCTGACTAATTACGTCGTTAAAACGCATCGCCCACTCACGCCAATCGTCAAACTGGTATGCGCTTGGAACCCCCAGACCGGCGAGTGACGCGATGGTTGATAACCCAGAAGCCCAATCTTTCCAATCTCTTTCGTCCATAAGGCGCACAGCAACGCCAAAATCCTCGATTGACGGGAACATATAGTCCGCCCATTCGACAACATTGTCGACAACGCGAGGGTCAATCGTGGTAGTGCGAACCTTACTCATGACTGGTAGCGGCCATCCGCCGCTTCAATGTGGGCGATGACCTGACCCATCTGGTAGTCCCCGCCAACCGTGTTCGATGAGAACTTAAAGCGAAGCTCGCGGCGCTGCTCCTTGAAGAACACCTGCTGCTCGTACTTCTCGGTAGCCACAGCCGGGAACGTGCGGATTGGGCCGGGGACTTCAGGCGCACGGGCGTTGATGCGGCCCGTTACCTGCGCCGTCATATCACCAGACTGCACGAAGTCAGGCTCGATCATCTCAACGTGAATGGACTTATTCTTCGGCGGATCGGAGATGATCAGGGCAATATCGCCAGTCTCAAAGTAGCTCTCAACCGCATTGAGCTGCGCGCCGTCGATCTCATCGACACCAAACTCATGCTGCCAGATCTTATAGCGCGTCGGGCCATTACTGACGACGCGGGTGTTATTGTCTTCCGTGATGCGCGTATCGTTCGCCTGCGTGATGCGCGTGTCAGGGATACCCGGGCTGATCGGATCGATGCCGGCAAGTATCGGATCCTGCAGCGAGCCTGAGTAAATCCCCGCAGAGCGGCCCAGATTCGGCAGCTCAGTGTCGTACCATGTGTTCTCGCGGAAGTTATAGATCACGGCGTGCGTGCATTCTGTGGCCTCGCCACGCGGATAGCACCACCAGATCTCACCGAAGCGCGGAACTTTATACGCGAAGATCTTATTCGCATACGGCTTGTTCAGCCCTTCAAAGAAATAATTGATGTTCATGTTGTTCACGACTTCGCGAACGACGCCGTTGTACATCATGAAGCGGCCATCACCGACCCAGAAGTAAATCCCGTCATACTCAATCACGCTGTTAACCGCGATGATCGATGACGACGAGCTGATCGTGTCGAACGCGAATACGTCCGTGCCACCCGTGTAATAGACGCGAATCAGGCTATCCAGCGTCCAGAGAAGCCCTGCCGGGTTCTGACCACCGCCACGCAGCGGCAGGCCCTTGACGATCTTCGAGGAAGCGATGAACGCATCGCCCGCATCCCCAGTCGTGAAGTTCGTCGGATCGTTCGCGTCGGACCATTTAACATAACCGTTCGACGAAAACATAAACAGATACGGGTGAAGCACCACCACGCCGCCAGACACGCCCGGTGTCGGGATCTGCGTCAGGGGAGCCGTATCGTAAATGTTGCCGATGTAAGCCGGATAAACGCTGCTGGTTGAGATGTCGTTTGCCGAGTTCGCGGCATGGGCGATCAGCACAGTCGAGCTGCCAGCGCCGTCATAGAGTGCGTCGAACTGCCACATGAATCCTTCGCCGCCCGTGTACGTCGTGGGTGTACGATCCGTCACGGAGCTGGTGTTGCCGACGTTATCGATAGTCATGCGCTGCACGCCAGTGCCGTGACCCATGTGCGTATAGGTGAAGTTATTCTGCGCCTGCAGGTGGAACTGCCGCACAATGCCCTCAGCGTAATTGCTGATCTGCCGATAGCCACCGATCTTACGCGGCAGCCCGCGCTGAAAGCGGACCCACTGCCCGTCAACGTAGAAGTTCCCCTCGAACTTCGTGCCGTCGCGCTTGATGCCGGCCTCTGATCTTACGTTAACGGGTACGAGCATTTATGGTTTATCCACCCATTCTTCAGCAGGCGCAACAGGCCATACAGGGTTGAGCAAGTCAACGCCACGAAGTTCTTGGCGATAAGCTGCAAAAGCTGTCTTGCAATCCTCCGTGAGCGGAACGTCAGCAAGTTGCGTCCAATCAGACCCACTTAAAAGACTATTGCGCGTCTTGCGGTTCTGCTCTTGCCCTTCGTAGTCAATAAATGCAGGGACAGGTTCCTTTTCGACAAAGGAACCATCAACATACAGCCACCCATTATCGGATGCATGGGGTGGCTCTGCCTCGATAAGCAACGCATCCGGTGCGATGGTTTTGGAGATAACCGTATCGTTCACCATGTATGCGTCAGGCGTTTCTTCAATATCGCCCACCGCAATCACAAAGTTTTTGTCAATTAGGCTGCTCATTGAGCGGCTCCTTTGTCAAATACATGGTAGAGTTCCATGCGGAGATTTGAAGCATTACGGCCAAAGAATAGAATTTTATCGCTATTAGGAACGAAGTTATCACTCTCGACCCAATCTTGGATGTTGCAGTGCATGGATAGACTGGGGGCAAAAGATTTTGTTGGGCCCAAAATTGTGGGGTTTTCGGAAAACGTAGCCGTTGATGGTGTTACGGTTGCCTTGCCAAAATAACCCATGTTGTTTCCGATAACCATGACTGAGTTTTGGTTAAACGGAAGGGTAATTCCCGTTGCATTAAAATTATCAGCACTAACTGAGCCTATTGTTCGTATATTGGCATCTGGTCCAGAATACGAAATCGAACCAAGCGAGCCACTACCGCCAGTGCTACCCATACCAACATAGGTACCGGGGCCGAGAAGAGCGCTATAGAGAATTTGGTTGTTGGCAGATACCGTATTTGTTCCTGACGACAAATTTGTCGGGCTTGTTCCGGAAACGTTAAATTGTTGAATATACCCAAGGGTGCCGGATTGAACTGAATAAAAATACCCGATGGTTCCTAGATTAAACAATATCCGGCGGCTTGTGCTGGACTGCGCTGCGGCATCACTCGTGGACACATACGACGGGCTTTCCGTCAGCGTAGTGCCACTAATCGCAATGTTGTAGATACGATGATCCGTTGATGAATTAGATACATACATCATCGCTTTTGTAGAACTAATTCTGCAAAGCGCAGGCCGAACACCAATTAATGAAGCGCTAGTAATAGACGTATTAAAGGTAAAAGTATCACCAGTAATGTCTAAAGTCCTAATTGTACCTGCTAGGTTAGGACTTGTAGAGTAGGCAATAAGCGCCCGTGTCGGCGACAACGGTGTCGCACAAAATATAGACGCGGTTCCAATGGTAGTCGATGTATTCAGTACAACTGGGCGCGCCCCAGATGTATCAATCAAATATAAACGAGAACCAACCGTCCCATCTGACATCATATTGAATGGTACAAATGCAAGCGCGCGCGTCTTAGACAACGTGCAAATCGCAGGAAAGCCAGAAGAAACTTGCACATTCTCTTCAGTTACTAGCAGCCCGGTTCCGGGCGTGATGACCGTTCCACTCACCGACATGGGTACGGCAAACACATAGTTAGTGCTTGTATAATCCATATACAGATCAGTTGATGGCTGCTGAATTGGATCGAACGCAACAAATCCTTTCAGCGAAAAAGGAGCTGGGCTAGTAGACAACGGCGTTGGGTTGTTCGCAATCGTATAAGTGGTACCCTTAACCAAACTTGTCCCAGATTTTGTATAAACCGCTGCGTAAGGCTTGTTGAATGAAGCGTTGGTGTCATACCAAACAACAACCGCAGCTGTACTGCTGATTGGATATGTTGCACAGCTATACAGCGTAGAACCGCTTGGAGTATGTGAGTTCTGAGCGCCAAGGGTAATAGTAGTGCCACTTACGCTTCCATAATACGCACGGATAACTGAGTTATCCGTCATAGCAAAAATGAATTCAGTTGCCGAAAGTCGGCAAAGAGAGAACTGAAAGCCGTTAGAGCCTGTAGTAAATGGACTGACTTCCGTTCCCCAGTTAATCTGGGTTCCAGATAAATCGCCTACTACAATACCTACTTCTAGGCCGGGGCTATTCACATATGCCGCAACGACTTTAGTCGATGACAGCGCGATGAGTTGTGGGAACTGAGTTACAGACGATGCTGCGCCACCAGCCCACGGAACTGAGGTTATATTACCTACAGCCGTTATCAGGCCGCCGGAAAGAGTTAAAACCCTAGAATATAAAAACCCGCTGGCATGATACATTACAACTGCATAGGTCGAAGACAGCGTCGTTATTGCGATGCTATTCGCGTTAGAAACGGACGAATTGGCATCAATGGAAGTCCCACCCGTAATCTGGATATTATCATTTCCATCAAGCGAAAATGTATAGAGATTGATGGCCCCAACAGCGCCGCCACTAGATCCGTTAAAAGTCGTAATAATGCCAGTTGTAGCGCTAGTCATAACGACATTGATTACGCCGATACGGGCGCTGTTTTGAGTGAAATTAAATATATACTGCGGGGCCCCCTTTGTGATGTTAGCCCCACTTTTAGTTATAATCGTAGCCGTCACGCCATTTGTTGAAGACGAACCATAAATAATTCGGATCATTTTTGTCGCGCTAATAGCAGCTGTTACGCTGTTTTGCGCGTTAACCTGAGAAACTGCACTGCTAGTAAACCCAAATGAAACTGGGCTGCTAAAGCCATAATTGGGGTTGTCGGCCACCCAAACGCCCGCAGCAGTCGAAACGCTTTCGGCTGTGATATTTACTGTTTCCCCAGCAGCAACAAACGCCTGATACGTTCCGTCGCTGCTCCTTACGAACATATTGTTCTGTTCGCTTATATTTGTGATTTCGAAGGTTTTGCCTTCTGTAAGCGTTGTCGCATTCGGAAGCTGGATCATAATCGACACAGTTGGATCCACAACGACTTTGCCGACGTTTGCAGCTGTGAGGGTAACATCCGTCGAGCGGTTTAGAAATTCTGTATACACTCCGATTGCTGAGGATACCCATCCTGTTCCGTTGCTGGTCAGGACATTGCCCGCAGAACCCGGCGAAGATAGGCCAGTGCCACCGTTTGCCGCCCCAAGTGTTCCCGTCAAGGTGTTCGCCGGGATCCCGCCCGTCGCCGTCAGCGTCCCCGCCACAGTGACGTTCGCACCGTTAACCGTCAGCCCCGTAACCCCGCCAGACTGAAGCTCCAGAATGCCAGAGCCGTCGCCAGTGACTACCGCGCCGCCAGTGGTGTTGCTTGCGTTGATGGTTGTTGGCATGGGTTATTCCTTAGATATAGCGCTGGCGCATATTAGACGAATTCAATCGGATTGCACCACTGGCCGCAGCGCGAGTCCAAGCCCCAGTTGGCAATGCGTTTGTGTTATAATAAAGACCACCAGCAGTTAATGCGATCCATACAGACCCATTATGGATAAGGGTGTAAACAGTATTCCCACCAGCGAAGCTCGTTACAGATGTCCACGAACCGCTACCGGTTGTAGAGTAGGCAAGCGTGTCAGCCGTTGCTGTTGTTGTAGCCGCCATCACGCCGTTCGACGCTGCGAATGCAACTTGATTGAACGTAACGCCAGTTGAAGTGTTATTAGTCCATCCTGTCTGCGCATTATTATTCGTAAAATATGTCGCTGTAGATCCGCTACTAACAGTAAACGCGAATCCAGACGCTCTGTTATATTGGATTAAAGTACCTCCAACCCCAGAAGCGACGCGCGTCGTCCACGAAGTTGCCCCAGCGGAGCAAGTTCTCAACGAGATAACCGAGTCAATAGAAACAATAGCAACTGTAGCGGATGTGCCTACTGTCCCTGTATCAATGTACAGCAAATCAAAAACAGATCCTGAGCTTGAGTAATTTATCGCGGTTTTTGTAAAACTACTCCAATTTGTCCCTGCGCTTACATATAGGCCAACCTGAAGATTTGTATTATCAAATGTAGTTACAACAAGCGCACCATTGCTATCGTCCACTGCGATTTTTTCGACAGTTTCGGTGGAGCTAGCTCCAGCCTTACCTCTGAAATTCATCAGCGCCAATGACCAATTAAGGCCATTTTTAGAAGAGTAAACGCCGTATTGAGTTGTGGCAATAGCTTCAAGCCCGGCACAAAACCAGCAGCCGTAATATGAGGAATAAAAGATTGAAGTTGCAGCGATTAAGCTTGTGCCGGTATATGTTATGACTTGCGCGCCAGCAAAACCTCCAGCTGACAACATGTCTGATGGAGAAGCGGCTAAAAAGTTACCACCATT
>Ga0315903_10002705_pt1 | contig 25524 bp, 25 predicted proteins | sample LakEriMetagenome_7_FD_203524 | JGI IMG/M metagenome (GOLD analysis project Ga0315903, IMG submission 203524) | Freshwater fungal communities from buoy surface, Lake Erie, Ohio, United States - Buoy 2 MA119 | ecosystem: Environmental > Aquatic > Freshwater > Lake | place: USA: Lake Erie, Ohio... | reverse complement strand
GGGGCTTGGCGGCCGGCTTCCGCCAACTCGCGCAGGTAGGCGACGTCCGAGGCCGGGGAGGGGGTCTTGGTGTCCATGTTGGTGCTCCGTTCGAGAAGCCCGGGATCGGGCTGACGAGAAGTACTTTAAAACACAAAGTACTCCGTGTCAACACGTGATGATCGGGCTACCGGCTGAGCAGGTCTCGTACCACGTCCGCGGCCTCACGCGCCCCGTCTTCCGCCGCCAATCCCTCTGCGACACCGCGCCGGTCTTCCGCCGTCCGGTTCTGGCTGGCCTTGGTCTTGGCGACGACCTCGCTGATCGTCAGCGTCAGGCCGACGAGGCCCTGCAGCATCTTCTCGATGTAGTCGGCGGGCGCGTCCGAGACGGCCCAAGGCTCCTGCCGCTGCGATTCCATGTGGCGCGTCAGCCGATCGACGAGCTGCCGCTTCGTGTCGCGGTCGTGCGTGCAGGCGAGCGTGCCGCGGACGTGCACCGCAACGTAGTTCCATGTGGGCACGACTTCGTGGGTGCGTGCCTTGGACGGATAAAACGACGGCGACACATAGGCCGAGGCGCCCGTGAACGCGACGACCGCCTCGGCGCCGCGCTCGCCGAGACGCCACGTCGGATTGCTCTTGGAGGTGTGCGCGATGAGCGTGCCGCCCGGCGCGAGCCGGTCGGCGCAGAGGACGGGCAGATGGTCGACGACCGGCCGACCGTCCTCGATGCTCACGAGCGTCGCGAGCGGGTGGGCCGCCACGAACGCGGCGATACGCGCGGCGTCATGCTCCGCGAAAGGTCCGGGGATGTACATGCGGGGGAGGATATCACCCCCTATCCAAGCATCTCCCTGCGTACCGGATGTACGGGCGGCGTCGTGAAGCGAGGTCCCGCCGCGAGGGCTCGCGTGCGCCGCCCGCATGCCCTACAGTGCGGCCCGTGACGACCACCGCATCTTTCTCCGCGCTGTTGCAGCCGACGCTGGCCGGCAAGTCCGTCCAGATCGCGCCGTTGTGCGCGGCCGATCACGACGCGCTCTACGCCGTCGCCCGTGATCCGTTGATCTGGGAGCAGCACCCGTCATGGGACCGCTACAAACCCGAGGTGTTCCGGCCGATGTTCGACAGCGGTCTCGCGTCGGGGGGCGCCTTGATCGTGCGCGAGGTCGCCACGGGCGAGGTCATCGGTTCGACGCGGTTCTACGATCTTCGTCCGCAGGACCCGTCGGTCGCGATCGGGTACACCTTCCTCGCCCGGCGCTGCTGGGGCGGCACGTTCAACCACGAGATGAAGCGGCTGCTGCTCGACCATGCGTTCGGCTTCGTCGACCGGGTGTGGTTCCACATCGGCGCGCAGAACATCCGTTCCCGTACCGCCATCGGGCGGATCGGCGCCCTGCTGAGCCACGAAGTCACCGCTGACCCGGCGTTCGGCGACAAGGACATGGCCTACTACGTCATCGACCGGCCGTCAGCTTCTCGCGGATGAGCGATACGGCCTCGCGGCACTTCGCGGGGACGGCGCCCATCGGCGGTTGCGCCGGATCGATCGGGGCGAACGGGATCACCAGCATCAACACGGCGTAGATCAGGGCCAATCCGCCGCCGGTGACGAACAACAGCACGATCGCGAGCACGCGGATCCAGGTCACGTCGATCGCAGCGCTGCGTGCGAGGCCGAGGCAGATGCCGCTGATCCATGCGCCCTGGCTGACCTGTTGCAGCGCGGCCGATGCCGAGGGGGGCGAGCCGCCCGCGGTCGTGCTGCGCTCGGCGGACGCGCCTGCCGCGACCGCCGCTGCCGCGCCGGTCGTTTCGGTGGCCTCGACATGTCCGATCTCCTGCAGCGCCGGCACCAGTTCGTCGAGCGTGATCACGGTGCGACCGGTCGGCAGGCGACGGCTGCACTTGTCGGCGACGGACTGCTCGAGGTCGGCGAGGATCTCGGCGCGATCCGGATCCCCGATCAGGCGCGCGCTGGCGTCGGCGAGCCATCCCTCGAGGCGTGCGTAGGCGTCCTCCTCGAACTGGAAGGCGTTGCGGTTGAGGCTGGCGGTGATGACGCGTTTCATGATGGCGTTTCCGTGGAGCGGCCGAGGCCGGCGAGGGTGCGGTTGATGCGGGTCCAGTAGTCGTCGAGCGTGGCCAACTGGGCCTCGCCCGAAGCGGTCAGGCGGTAGTACTTGCGGGGCGGGCCGACCTCGGACTCGCGCCACTCGTACTGCACGAGGTCCTCTCGCCGCAGCTTGCTCAAGAGGGGATACAGCGTGCCCTCTTGGGTGGCGAACTCGGTGTTCGCCAGGCGACGCAGGATGTCGGGCACGTAGAGGCTCTCGCCGCCGACGATCTTGAGGACGACGAACTCGAGCAGTCCCTTGCGCAGGGGAGCGAGCTTGGTTTCGGTGGGGTTGTTCATGGGTTCAAGTACCTTGTTTGATAAAGATACCTGCCCGAAGGACGGGTGTCAACGGCCGAGAATCATCGTGGCGGTCGCCAGCCGGCCTCGCGCGCCTCGCGTTCGCTGCAGAACCAGCGTTCCCCCCTCGACTCGTCGATGGTGGTCCGCGCGTAGTGCGGGCTGCTCGGCAGGTGGTAGATGCGGCCGCTGCGGCTGATGTTGCCCTTGATGGCGCAAGCGCCGGGTGGCCTCGATGCGGCGCCGCTGCGGGGCGCTGCGGCAGATCCGGATGCGACGGTGGACGGCGCGATCAGCAGGGCGCCGGCCGGTGGCCGCATGCGATCCGGCGTCTTGCGCAGGTTGGCGCGGCAGTTGTCGGGTGTCTCGCGGGACCAGTCGGTGAAGCTCCTCGCTTGCCCTCGCTGGTTGCGGCGCCACTCCCAGGGTGCGATGCGCCGGCTGGGCGGCTGGTCCCATAGGCCGCGACCGCTGCGTCTCGCCTCGTGCTCCAGCCGGCAGAGGCCGGCATCCTGGGCGGGGTCCGCATACTGGCGGTACACCCAGGCATGGCCGGCGCGCACCATCCAGGCGTTGAGGTCCTCACCTTCGGACAGGATGCGCGCGACCATGCGGCCGTAGCCGTCGCTCTGGTCGGTCACGTCGAGCTGCAGTTCGCGGCCGACCGGCAATCTGCGCGCGAGGGCATCGCGCGCGGCGCGGCCGCCGGGTTGGCGCAGTTCCGGCGCGTCGATGGCGTGCAGGCGGACGTTGATGGGGCCGGACGCGAGCTGCACGCGCACGGTGTCGCCGTCGGTGATGCGCAGCAGCCGCCCCGGCAGCACGTAGTCCTGCGCGGAAAGCGGGATCGCTGCGGTGGCGATCGCGATCGCCACGGCCAGCAGCGGAAGGGTCCACCCAAAAAAACGTCGGGGCGCTTGCACGCCCCGACGCTATCAAAAATCCCTGCGCTGTTGGGTGCGCGCAGGTCCCGCGGGCGGGATTATTTTGGCGCGTCGCGCGACATGCCCGGACCTTGCTGGCCGGGACCCTGGATGGGCGGCCCGTCCGGATCCTCGGGGGTCGCCATGCGCGACACGCCCGGGGGGGCGAGGCCCACGCCGTCGGTGTTGCTGCGGCCGGCATACGGCCGCCCGCCTTCGACCTCGAAGATGGCCCGGCAGCCGTCGCTGACCCAGATGGCCTCGTTGCGGATCGTTCCCCAAGTCATGCCGCGGTTGCAGGGCGCATGGCTCTCGCGCCGCACCATCTTCACGCGTCCGCGGATCTCGACCGGGCAGACGCCCCAGCGGCCGCCGATGGACTGGCAGCGGATCTGATAGGGCGCGGAACCGGTGTTCCCCCAGCCGCCGCCGCCAGCGCCCCAGCCGCCGTTGTTGTTGCCCCAGCCGTTGTTGTTGCCCCAGCCGTTGTTGTTGCCCCAGCCGCCGTCGTTGCCGGTGCGGGCGAGGAAGATGCCGCGGCAGCCGCTGCGCACGTAGACGCCTCGCGAGTCCGCCCGCCAGGTGTTGCCCTCGACGCAGGGTGCGCGGGAGAGGGTGCGGACGATGCGGATGCCCCGGTTGTTGATGGCGCAGAACGCGTCACGGCCGTCCTCGGAGTCGCAGCGCACTTCGACCTCGCCGGAACCCTGGTCGTTCCAGCCGCTGGTCGGCGTGCCCATGAAAGCGAACTCGCCACGGCAGCCGTCACGCACGACGATGCCGTTGCGGTCCGCGCGCCAGTTGCGGCCTTCGTTGCAGGGCATGGTGCTCAGGTTGCGGACGAGGCGCACGCGCCCGTCGTTCGGCGCACGACAAAACTGTTCGCCGGCACCGTAAGATTCGCAGCGGATGCGCTGTTCGCTGACGCCCCAGTTCTGGGCGGCGGCCGGCGGCGGCGCGCTGACGGCCAAGAGGCCGGCCACTACGGCAAGGGCGCTGAAAAAGACGGAAAATCTCGGGATTCGCATCGGACGTCTCCTTCTTGGACGGATGTCTTCTTGGTCGATCGATGTCGGTCTGAAGCCAACCCCCCCCCGCGGCCAGTATACTTCTCGCAAATCGGATATCCATGAAAACCATCGGTCGAATCCTCCTCAAGGGACTGCTCACGATCCTGCCGATCGGGCTGACCCTGTACTTCATCTACTGGCTCGGCGTGACCGCCGAGTCGCTGCTGTCCGGCACGCTTAAATGGATGCTGCCCGAGGGGTTCTATCGGCCCGGCATGGGGCTCGTCGCCGGCTTCCTGGTGCTGTTCATCGTCGGCTTGCTGGTGAACGCCTACGTCGTCCGCCGCGTGTTCGGGCTCGGCGAGTCGCTGATCCTGCGCATCCCGGTGGTGAAGACGGTGTACGCCGCGCTGCGCGACCTCACCGGGCTGATGCGCGGCGGAGACGGTGGCCGGGAACTCGAACGGGTGGTGCTGGTCAGCGTCGGGCCGGGCAAGGTGCTCGGGTTCGTGACGCAGGAAAATGCGATAATCCCCGGCGTCGGCACCGATGAGTCGCTGGTGGCCGTCTACCTGCCGATGAGCTATCAGATCGGCGGCTACACCCTGTACCTGCCCCGCGACCGCATCGAGCCCACCGATCTCACGGTCGAGGCGGCGATGCGCATCGTGCTGACCGGCGGACTCCAGAACCAGTGACGTCCTTCATGTTCGAGGTGAACACATGACAATGGTGGATTACTCGCTGCGCGGACGGATCGCGGTCATCGCGTTCCAGGCGCCGCCGGTCAACAGTCTCGGTCACGCGCTGCGCGTCGGCTTGCTGGCGGCGCTCGACCGCGCCGCCGCCGACCCGGCGGTCGACGGCATCGTGCTGACGGGCAGCAACGGCACCTTCAGCGCAGGCGCGGACATCCGCGAATTCGGTTCGCCGGAGATGATCCGCGGTCCGTCGCTCTGGACCCTCAACACCGCGCTCGATGCGCTGCCGAAACCCGCGGTCGCCGCGATCGAGGGCATCGCGCTCGGTGGTGGTCTCGAACTCTCCATGAGCTGTCACCACCGCGTCGCGCTCGCCACCGCCAAGATCGGCCTGCCGGAGGTCAAGCTCGGCCTGCTGCCCGGCGCCGGCGGCACCCAACGCCTGCCGCGCCTGATCGGCGTGGAGAACGCGCTCAACGTGATGCTGTCGGGCGAGCCGCTGCCGGTGACGCTGTTCGCGAAGTCGCCGCTGTTCGACAAGGTCGTCGAGTCCGACCTCCTCGGCGCCGCGGTCGGTGTCGCCGAGGCTTCGGCCGCCGCGCTGCGCGAGGGCAAGCCGCTGCCGCGCGTCCGCGACCGCAAGGTCCGCGAACCCGATCTCGAGGCGCTCTGCCAGTTCGCGCGCAACACCGCCAAGACCGCGTTCAAAGAATATCCCGCACCGGTGTCGATCATCGACGCGGTGCAGTTCGGCGCGACGCGCTCCATCGACGCCGGTTTCGCCGAGGAGGGCCGCCTCTTCAAGCAGCTGATGGACGGCCCGGTGTCGGCGTCGCTGCGCCACGTCTTCTTCGCCGAGCGCGCCGCGGGGCGCGTCGCCGGCCTGCCCGAGACCATCAAGCCGCGCAGCGTCGCGTCGGTCGCGGTGATCGGCGCCGGCACCATGGGCACGGGGATCGCCATCAACTTCCTCAACGCGGGCATCGCGGTGCGCCTGCTGGAGGTCGGACAGGAGGCGCTCGACAAGGGCGTCGCCCGCGTCCGCCAGACCTACGATGGTCAGGTCAAGAAGGGCAAGCTCGATGCCGCCAAGCTCGAGGCGCGCATGGCGCTGCTCAAGCCGACGCTGTCCTATGCGGACCTCGGCGATGTCGACCTCGTCATCGAGGCCGTGTTCGAGGACATGGGCGTCAAGGAAAAAGTCTTCCGGCAGCTCGATGCCGTCGCGAAGCCCGGCGCGATCCTCGCCACCAACACCTCCACCCTCGACGTCGACCGCATCGCCTCGTTCACCGGCCGGCCGTCGGACGTCATCGGGCTGCATTTCTTCAGCCCCGCCAACGTCATGAAACTGCTCGAGGTGGTGCGCGGCGCCCAGACCGCGCCCGACGTGCTCGCGACCGCCATGGCGCTCGCCAAGAAGATCCGCAAGACCGCGGTGGTCTCGGGCGTCTGCGACGGCTTCATCGGCAACCGCATGATCAACCAGTACTCGGCGCAGGCGATGGAACTGTTGGACGAGGGCGCGAGCGTCGAGCAGGTCGATCGCGCCATCGAGAAGTTCGGCTTCGCGATGGGTCCTTTCCGCATGGGCGACCTCGCCGGCAACGACATCGGATTCCATATCCGCAAGCGTCTGTATGCCGAGGGCAAGCTCAAGCGCAAGGCGGTGGTCGCAGACCGGATCTGCGAGCTCGGCCGCTTCGGCCAGAAGACCGGGTCCGGCTGGTACGACTACAAGCCGGGCGATCGCACGGCCTACCCGTCGCCCGTGGTCGCGGGCGTGCTCGACGAGGCCCGCAAGGCGGCGGGCACGCCGCTGCGCCGCATCACCGATGCCGAGATCGTCGACCGTCTGGTCTACGCGCTCGTCAACGAGGGCGCGCGCATCCTCGACGAGAAGATCGCGCAGCGCGCCTCGGACATCGACCTCGTCTACCTCACCGGTTACGGCTTCCCGGTCTGGCGCGGCGGTCCGATGAAGTACGCCGACTCGCAGACGCTGTACGAGGTCGCGCGACGCATGCAGGGCTTCGCCGCGCTGCCAGGCGCCGACACCGAGTTCTGGACCCCCGCGCCGCTCTTGGCGCGCCTCGCCGCCGAAGGCGGCAGCTTCAACGGAGGTGGCGCATGAGCCGCACCGCATCGGGCCGCGAGGCCGTCATCGTCTCCACCGCCCGCACGCCGCTCACCCGCAGCTGGCGCGGCGCCCTCAACATGACCCACGGCGCCACCATGGGCGGCCATGTCGTGAAGGCCGCGATCGAGCGCGCGGGCATCGACCCGGCGAGCGTCGAGGACGTGATCATGGGCTGCGGCCTTCCGGAAGGCGCGACCGGCGCCAACATCGCGCGCCAGATCGCGCTGCGCGGCGGCCTGCCGGTCTCGGTGTCCGGGGTCACCGTCAACCGCTTCTGCTCGTCCGGGTTGCAGTCGATCGCATTGGCGTCGCAGCGCATCATCGCGGGCGAGGGCGACGTCTACGTGGCGGGCGGCCTCGAGTCGATCTCCTGCGTGCAGGGCGAGCTCAACACGCACATGGGCCGGGAAGGCTGGCTGTCGGAGAAGATCCCCGGCATCTACCACTCGATGCTGCAGACCGCCGAGACGGTGTCGGCCCGCTACAAGATCTCCCGCGAACTGCAGGACGCGTACGGCGCGCGCAGCCAGCAGCGGGCGAGCGCTGCGCTCGCGGCCGGGCACTTCAAGGAAGAGATCGCGCCCATCACCGTGCGCATGGCGGGCGTCGACCAGGCCGCGGGCGGCAAACTCTTCACGCGCGAGGTCACTTCGTCGCAGGACGAAGGCATCCGCGAGGGCACCACGGTCGAGGCGCTCGCCAAGATCCGTCCTGCGATGCCGGGCGGCGTGATCGCCGCCGGCAACGCGAGCCAGCTCTCCGACGGCGCCGGCGCCTGCGTGGTGATGAGCGCCGCCGAGGCGGAGCGCGCGGGTGCCAAGCCGCTCGGCGTGTTCCGCGGCTTCGCGATCGCGGGCTGCGAACCCGACGAGATGGGCATCGGTCCCGTGTTCGCCATCCCGAAACTGCTCGCGCGAGCCGGCCTCAAGGTGGACGACATCGGTCTTTGGGAGCTCAACGAGGCGTTCGCGGTGCAGGTGATCTACTGCCGTGACCAGCTCGGCATCCCTGACGAGCGGCTGAACGTGGACGGCGGTTCGATCGCCGTCGGCCATCCGTTCGGCATGACCGGACAACGCCTGGTCGGCCATGCGCTGCTCGCCGGCAAGCGGCTCGGTGCGAAGCACGTCGTCGTCACCATGTGCGTCGGCGGCGGCATGGGCGCGGCGGGTCTGTTCGAGGTCCTGTGATGCGGAGGTCGCCATGACGCGCCCTGTGCGCCGCACGGGGCGTTTCGCCGCGCTCGCGGCGCTGGCGCTGGCCTGCCTGGCGTCGGCGGAGGTCGCGATGGCGATCGAGCAACCCGAGTACACGGTCGTCCGCGAGGAAGGCGCGTTCGAGCTGCGCCGTTACGCGCCGTACCTGCTCGCGGAAACGGAGGTCGATGCCGGCTTCATGTCGGCCGGCAACGTCGCCTTCGGCCGGTTGTTCCGTTACATCAGCGGCGCCAACACCACCCGCACCGAGATCGCGATGACAGCGCCGGTCGAGCAGGCGCGCGATGCGGGCGCCGGCCGCGGCGAGAAGATCGCGATGACGGCGCCGGTCGAGCAGGCGCGTGACGGTGACACCTACCGGGTCGCGTTCGTGGTGCCGCGCAAGTTCACGCGTGAGACGGTCCCTCAGCCCACCGACCCGACCGTACGCATCCGCGAGGTCCCGGCCCGCACGATCGCCGCCTGGCGTTATTCGGGACGTTGGACGGAGGAGAACTTCCGCGGATACGAGCAGGAGCTGCGCGCGAAGATCGCGGCGCTCGGGCTCAAGCCTGTCCCCGGCGACAGCGCGATCATCGCGCGCTACGACGCGCCCTTCATCCCCTGGTTCATGCGTCGCAACGAGGTGCTGATCCCGCTGCTGGAGCCGCCTGCGGCGGCGAAACCGGCGCCCTGATCAGGGCCCTGCTCAGGGCTTGATGGGCGGCTTCGTGGTCGCCTGCGGCACCGGTGCCGCGGTGCGTGCGGCGGGAGCGGCCCAGGCGCTGCGCCATTCGGCCACTTCCTGCGCGTCGGCGCGCCGCGTCTTGCGGTCGTAGAGGCACAGCATCACCGTCTTGGCACCCTTCATGTGCGCGGGTCTCCAGGCGCCGGTCACGAGCCGCGCATCGATGCCCGCCGTGTCGTCGAAACGCGCCGTCGCCGGATGCACCACCGGATCCTTGAGGTTGGAGGCCGTCGCGCAGGCGGTCGCGGCATCTTTCTCGAGCTGCGCCCAAGCTGCAGGCGAGGAAGCCTCTGCGGCCGGATAGGTCCCGAAAGTGGTGGCGAGCGCGATGACCAAGGCCGTCGCCAGCGCGAACGGCGCGGCAAGCGAGAGGGGGGCGGGCGATCGGCCAAGGTCGTGCATGGGAAGGATCCTTCGTAGGGGCGGTCGGGCGGGATATTATCCGGGCGGCCCCGACGCCGTCACGGGGCGCCGTCACGGATGGAGCACCCCATGAAAGAAGACCTGCGCAGCCTGCGACCGCTCGCCACGCTCGACCGTCGCGGTTTCGTCACCACGGCGCTGGCGGGCGGCTTCGCCGCGGCGACGCTGCCCGTGAGCGCCGAGACCCTCGTCACGCCATTGGATGGGCTCGATGCCGGCGAGGTCCGCATACCGGTCGCGGACGGCTCGCTGCCGGCGTACTACGCGCGGCCGGCGCGCGGCTCGAAGCTGCCGGTGGTGCTGGTGGTGCAGGAGATCTTCGGCGTGCACGAGCACATCCGCGATGTCTGCCGTCGTTTCGCGCAGCGCGGCGCGATCGCGGTCGCGCCCGAGCTGTTCGCGCGCCAAGGCGACCCCTCGAAGGTGGCCGACATCCAGGCGTTGATGCGCGACATCGTCTCCAAGGTGCCCGATGCGCAGGTCATGGCAGACCTCGATGCCACGCTGCGGTGGGCCCGTACGCGTGCGCGCGGCATCGAGGGCAAGGTCGGCGTCACGGGGTTTTGCTGGGGCGGGCGCATCACGTGGCTCTATGCCGCGCACAGTGCAGAGGTCGCTGCGGGCGTCGCCTGGTACGGGCGGCTCGTCGGACAGCCCTCGGCGCTGCAGCCTTCACATCCCGTCGATGTCGCTGCCGCGTTGCAGGCCCCGGTGCTCGGGCTCTACGCCGGCAAGGATGCGGGGATCCCGCTCGATGGTGTGGCGGCGATGCGCACAGCGCTGTCGGCACCCGGCGCGTCGTCCGCCGCCGCCGGCTCGCAGATCATCGTCTATCCCGAGGCCGGGCACGGCTTCTACGCCGATTACCGGGCGTCGTACCGTCGTGAGGACGCGGAGGCGGCGTTCGCTCAAGCGATCGGGTTCTTCGCGGGTCGGGGCCTGACGTTGAAGACCGCTTGACCCAAGACCGGCTGACCCAGAGCCGCCCGATCGGACAGTGACACCGTGCTGCTGCGCCTCGACAACGTCTCCCTCGCGTTCGGATCGCGACCCTTGCTGGAGCAGGCCTCGCTGCAGGTCGGCGAGCGCGAGCGTGTCTGTCTGGTCGGGCGCAACGGCGAGGGGAAGTCCTCGTTGCTGCGCTTGGTCGCGGGCCTCGCGCAGCCGGACGACGGCAGCGTCTGGATCCGCCCGGGCGCGCGATTGGCGGCGTTGGCGCAGGACCTGGACGCCGTGGCCGACGATCGGGTCGCGGACATCGTGCGCGGCGGTCTCGCGCCTGATGCAGGCGAGGGGTGGGAGACGACGCATCGCGTCGAGGCGATGCTGTCGCGGCTCGGGCTGGACGGCGAGCGGCGCTTCGCGGACCTCTCGGGCGGTTGGCGCCGCCGCACGTTGCTCGCGCGCGCCTTGGTCGCGGAGCCCGACATCCTGTTGCTCGATGAGCCGACCAACCATCTCGACATCGCGACCATCGAGTGGCTCGAAGCGGCGCTGTCCGCGTTCCGCGGCGCGCTGCTGTTCGTCACGCACGACCGGGCGTTCGTCAACCGGCTCGCCACCCGTGTCGTGGAGCTCGATCGCGGCCGCTTGAGTTCCTGGCCCGGGAACTACGACGACTATGTCGGGCGCAAGACCTTGCAGCTCGAGATCGAGGCCAAGGCGAACGCCGAATTCGACCGCAAGCTCGCGCAAGAGGAGGTCTGGATCCGCAAGGGCGTCGAGGCCCGGCGCACCCGCAACGAGGGTCGGGTACGCGCGCTGCAGGCGATGCGCCGCGAACGACGGGAGCGGCGCGACCGCATCGGACAGGCGGCCTTCGAGGTCGCCGAAGCCGGCGATCCCGGGCGCCGCATCTTCGAGGCCGAGCGCGCCGGCGTCTCGTTCGGGGACCACGTGGTCATCCGCGAGCTCGACGTGCGCATCCAACGCGGCGACCGCATCGGCATCGTCGGGCCGAACGGCGCCGGCAAGAGCACCCTGCTGAAGCTGCTGCTCGGCGCGCTGGAGCCGTCGAGCGGCCACGTGCAGCGCGGCGGCCGGCTCGAGACCGCCTATTACGACCAGCAGCGCGAACAGCTCGATCTCTCCGCCTCGGTGGCCGACAACGTCAACGACGGCAACGCCTTCGTGCCGATCGCGGGCGAGAACCGCCACGTATCGGGCTACCTGCGTGATTTCCTGTTCCGCCCTGACCAATTGCTCACGCCCGCCTCCGCGCTGTCGGGCGGTGAACGCAACCGCCTGTTGCTCGCGCGCTTGTTCGCGCGGCCCGCGAACCTCTTGGTGATGGACGAGCCGACCAATGACCTCGACATCGACACGCTGGAACTGCTCGAGGAGCGCGTGGCGGGGTTCGACGGCACGCTGCTGCTGGTGAGCCACGATCGTGCGTTCCTCGATCGGGTGGTGACGGGCCTGCTGGTGCTCGAGGGCGACGGGCGCGTGCAGGAGTTCGTCGGTGGCTGGAGCGACTGGGTGCGGTGGCGCGAGGCGCAGGGCGTCCGCGAGGCCGCACCCGCGACCGCGCGCGAGGGTGCATCGCGCGCCGCGGCGCCCCGCCCGGACGAGGCGCAGGCGTCGCCGAAGACGCAACGCCGTCGCCTGTCGTTCAAAGATCAGCGTGAGCATGACGCCTTGCCGGCGCGCATCGAGACCTTGGAGGGCGAGAAGGCGGCGCTCGACGCGCTGGTCGCACAGCCGGGGTTCTATGCGCAGGACCATGCGTCGGTGCGTGCGACGCTCGCGCAGCTGCAGCAGAAGGGCGACGACATCGAAGCGGCGTATGCGCGTTGGGCGGAGCTCGAGGCGCTCGCTGCGGGACAAGGCCCGGCGAGATAAGTGTTGGCACGCGCGGCGTGTCGTGTATAGTGCGCCGCCAGAAGGGTTGCGCGGTCAGCGCCCCTACTCAATCAGCTCGCGCCTGACCGCAGCGGAACATGTTCCGCTTCGCGAGCCTCTCCCGGGACATCCCCGAAGGTACTCCATGACATTCTCCGATCTCGGGCTCGAGCCCGAGCTGCTGCGTGCCGTCGCCGACAAGGGCTACGACACGCCGACCCCCATCCAGGCCAAGGCCATCCCGGCCGTGCTGTCCGGCCGCGACGTGCTCGCGGGCGCGCAGACCGGCACCGGCAAGACCGCAGGCTTCGTGCTGCCCTTGCTGCAGAAGCTCGGTGCGGCGAGCGGCCGCGCGCCGCGCGCGTTGGTGCTGAGCCCCACACGCGAACTCACCGCACAGATCGCCGACAGCGCGCGCGCCTACGGCCGCTACAAGGACCTGCGCACGCTGGTCATCTTCGGCGGTGTCAGCGAACGGCCGCAGATGGACGGCCTGCGCAGCGGCTGCGACCTCTTGGTCGCGACGCCGGGCCGGCTCATCGACCTCGTCGAGCAGGGCGCGGCCGACCTCTCGCAGGTGCGGCATCTCGTGCTCGACGAAGCCGACCGCATGCTCGACATGGGGTTCATCCACGCCATCAAGCGCATCCTCAAGATGCTGCCGGCGCAGCGACAGAACCTGATGTTCTCGGCCACCTACTCGGACGACATCCGCGAGCTCGCCGGCCGCATGCTGCGCGATCCGGTGAGCGTCGAGGTCGCGCCGCGCAACACCACGGCCGAGCGCGTCGAGCAGGTCGCGTTCCGGGTCCCCAAGGAGGACAAGCGCCACCTGCTGGTGCACCTCTTCAACACCGGTTCGTCGGGCGAGGGCAGCTGGCACCAGGCGCTGGTGTTCACTCGCACCAAGCACGGCGCCAACCGTCTCGCGCAGCAGCTCGAGGGCGCGGGCATCCGCGCTGCCGCCATCCACGGCAACAAGAGCCAGGCCGCGCGCGTGCGGGCGCTCGAGGACTTCAAGTCCGGCCGGATCGCGGCGCTGGTCGCCACCGAGGTCGCCTCGCGCGGCCTCGACATCAAAGAGCTGCCGCAAGTGGTGAACTACGAGCTGCCGAACGTTCCGGAGGACTACGTGCACCGCATCGGCCGCACGGCGCGTGCCGGCTCGACCGGTCGTGCGGTGAGCCTGGTCGCGCCCGACGAGGCGGGCCTGCTGCGCGACATCGAGCGCACCATGCGCCAGTCCGTGCCGGTGCTGCCGACGCCGGCGTTCGAGCGGCGTGTCCCGGCCGGTCCGCCGGACCGCGGCCCGCCGCCCCCGCGCGGCGCCTCCCGCGGCGCCGAGCGCAGCGATCCCCGCGGCGTCAGCCGCCCGAACGCTTCGCAGCCCAACCGAGGCGGGTCAGCTCCGCGACCAGCAGGTCACGGTGGTCCCCCTGGATCTCGATCGCGCCGTTTCGGACCGTCCCGCCGCAGCCGCAGCGCTTCTTGAGCTGACGCGCGAGTTCCTCGAGCTGCGGCTGGGTCAGCGGCAGCCCGGTGATCACGCTCACGCCCTTGCCGCCGCGGCCCTGGGTCTCGCGGCCGACCCGCACCAGGGCGTCCCGCTTGCCACCGGCGAGCGGTGCGACCACGGTGCCGGCGGCGGCCTTGCGCTTGGCGTCGATGTTCATGCGGCGAGTTTAGGCGATGTCGCCTCGGGCTAGAATGCGGACATGAGCTCCGAACCCGAAGTCCGGCACCCTTTCCTCGTCTTGGGTCTCGCGTTCGCCGCGGCACTCGTGGCGTGTGCGTCCCCGACGATCTTCGCGCAGGCGGCGATGACGCCACCGTCACCGCCCGCGCCCGCACGACCGGTCACCGCCGCGGAGGTCCTCGCCGCGTCGCGGCCCGAGGAGTGGCGGCGCCTCGATCCCGCGCGCACCGTCTACATGGACCTCGATGCCGGCCGCGTCGTCCTCGAACTGGCTCCGACCTTCGCGCCGAAGCACGTCGCCAACCTGCGCACCTTGGTGCGTGCCGGATTCTTCGACGGCCTCAGCATCAACCGCGTCCAGGACAACTTCGTGACCCAGTGGGGTGATGCGGACAACAAGCGTGCGTTCGGCGAGGCCGCGACCGAGGTCGCGCCGGAATTCGAGCGCGCGTGGTCCGCCGACCTGCGCTTCACGCCGCTGCCCGACGGGGATGTGTTCGCCCCCGATGTGGGCTTCGTCGACGGTTTCCCGGTCGCGGGCGACCGCGCCGCCGGGCGCATCTGGATGGCGCACTGCTATGGCGCGTTGGGCGTCGGCCGCGACACGGCAGACACGTCCGGCAACGGCGGCGAACTCTACGCCGTGATCGGCCACGCGCCGCGGCAGCTCGACCGCAACATCACCGTCGTCGGTCGGGTCGTGATGGGGATGGACCTGCTCGCGGCCTTGCCGCGCGGCACGCAGGCGCTGGGGTTCTACGCCACGGCGGCCGAACGCGTGCCGATCCGTCGCGTGCGATTCGCCGAGGACCTGCCGCCGGCGGAACGCATGGACCTCGAGGCCTTGAGCGCCGGATCGGCGTCCTTCGATGCCCTGGTCGAGGCCCGCCGCAACCGGCGCGACGAGTGGTACAAGCGTCCCGCTGGCCGCATCGATCTTTGCAGCGTTCCGTTGCCGGTGCGCAAGGTCGCGTCGGTCCCCGGGCGCTAGGGCAACACGGTCTGCCGCAGCACTTCGCCGCGCGCGAGCCGGTCGAAGCCGAGGTTGATGTCCTCCAGGGCAAGCGTGCCCGACAGCAGGCGATCGACCGGCAGGCGCCCCGACTGGTACCACTCGATGTAGCGCGGGATGTCGCGCGCCGGGACGCAGCTGCCGAGATAACTGCCCTTGATGCTGCGCTCCTCGGCGACGATGCCGACGTGCGGGACCGAGAACAGCGCTTGCGGATGCGACAAGCCGGCGGTGACGGTGGTGCCGCCGCGGCGGGTGATGCGGTAGGCGAGCTCGAACGCCTTTGCGGAGCCGGCCATCTCGAAGGCGAACTCGACGCCGCCCTGCGTCGCGTCACGCACCGCTTCGGCGCAACGCTCGTCACCTGCATTGAAGACGTCCGTCGCGCCGAGCCCTTGCGCGATCGCGAGCTTCGCGTCGGAGAGGTCGATGGCGATGATGCGGCGCGCCTCGCGCAGCCGCGCGCCCATCAGGGCCGCGAGACCCACGCCGCCAAGACCGATCACGGCGACGCTGCGGCCGGGCGGAAGGTCCGCGGTGTTCACCACGGCGCCCGTGCCCGTGATCACCGCACAGCCGAACACGGCGGCCTCCTCGAAGCCGAGCGACCGGTCCACTCGCACCAGCGATTCGCGTCTCACGGTCGTGTATTCCGCGAACACGGACACGCCGAGGTGGTGGTTGAGCGGCGCACCACCCCGGGCGAGGCGGCGCGCGCCGCCGAGCAGCGTGCCTGCGGTGTTGGCGGTGAACCCCGGCTCGCAGAGCGCCGGGCGCGCGTCCTGGCACGGGCTGCAGTGGCCGCAGCTCGGCACAAAAGTGGTGACCACGTGGTCGCCCACCGAGAGGTCGGTGACGCCGGCGCCGATCTCCTCGACGACGCCCGCGCCCTCATGGCCCAGCACCATCGGCAGCGGGCGCGGCCGGTTGCCGTCGATCACCGAGAGGTCGGAATGGCAGAGGCCTGCGGCGCGCACGCGCAGCAGCACTTCCCCCGGTCCCGGGGGTGCGAGGTCGACCTCGAGGATCTCGAGCGGACGGGACCCGGCGTACGGGGCCGGAGCGCCCATCCGGGTGAGCACGGCAGCGCGCGTCTTCATGCCCTCACGCTAAGCCTTGCCGGGGTGTCTGGCAACTGCGCGGCCGCCGACGGAGAATGCAGCGCATGAGCACATCACGCCCTTCGCCGCCGTCGCGCGACGCATTCGCGGCCTTCCATCCGATCGGCACGCGGTGGATGGACGACGACGCCTACGGGCACGCCAACAACGTCGTCTACTACTCGTGGTTCGATACGGCGGTGAACGCCTTCCTGATGGCGTCCCTCAGGGCCGACATCCGCAAGCTGCCGCAGATCGGCGTGGTCGCCGAGACGGGCTGCGTGTACTTCGCTTCCGTGCATTTCCCGCAGGCGCTCGACATCGGGCTGTCCGTCGAGCGGCTCGGTGAGCGCAGCGTGACGTATCGTCTCGGTGTGTTCGTCGCCGGTTCGCCGGATTGCGCGGCGCTCGGCCGCTTCGTGCATGTCTACGTGGATGCGCAGACGCGCCGCAGCGTCCCGGTGCCCGATGCGATCCGCGCCGCCGTGCAGCCGCTCGTCCGCGCGGCGCCGGCGATCGCGGGCGCTCCCTGATCGGGCAGGCCCGGACAGGTCACTCCCTGAGCGATCGCTCCGCTTTCGCGAGGCGGCTGATGCCGAGCGCGCCGCTGCGCACCACTTCCAGCAACTGCGCGCCCTTGGCGAGGTCGGCGACGAAGGCATCGACCTCGGCTTCGACCGCGGTCAACTCCACGATGAACCCCTCGCTCGCGGGATCGAGCACGCGTCCGCCCGAGCGCACCACGTAGCCGCGCACCGCATCCGACTGCTCCGGACGGACCTTGAGCTTCAGCAGCACGAGCTCACGCTCGATGTGCTCGCCCCCGGTCATGTCCTCGACGGTGACGACGTCGATGAGCTTGTTCAGCTGGGCGAGGATCTGCTGCACCACCGCGTCCGAACCGCGGGTGACGAGGGTGATGCGTGAGACCGTGGGGTCGTCCGTCGCGGCGACCGACAGCGACTCGATGTTGTAGCCGCGGGTGGAGAACAGGCCCGCGACGCGCGTCAGCGCGCCGGCCTCGTTCTGCAGCTGTATGGCGATGATGTGGCGCATGGGTCCGGGAAGCATATTGCACGAGGCCGGTAAACTGATAGTCTGGAAAGCCTTTTGTCCGGTTTCCACGGATCTTCGCCATGCCGTCTCCCGCCGTCCCCCAGTCCGCCGCCGCCGCGCACCCGCTCGCCGGCAAGACCCTGACCGGTGCGGAGATGATCGTGCAGGTGCTGGCGGACGAAGGGACGACCGCGATCTTCGGCTACTCGGGCGGCGCGATCCTGCCCACCTACGACGCGGTGTTCCGCCACAACCAGGAACGCGCCGAGCGCGGCGATCGGCAGATGCCGCTGATCGTGCCGGCCAACGAGCAGGGCGCCGGGTTCATGGCGGCGGGCTATGCGCGGGCGAGCGGTCGTGTCGGTGTCTGTCTCGTGACCTCCGGTCCCGGCGCCACCAACACCGTCACGCCCGTGCGCGACTCGATGGCCGACTCCGTGCCGATGGTCGTCATCTGCGGGCAGGTCCCGACCGCCGCGATCGGCACGGACGCGTTCCAGGAGGCGCCGGTGCCGGCGATCATGGGCTCGGTCGCCAAGCACATCTTCCTCGTCACCGATCCGGAGAAGCTCGAAGCCACCGTGCGCACCGCGTTCGAGATCGCGCGGACCGGCCGACCGGGTCCGGTGGTCATCGACGTGCCGAAGGACGTCCAGAACTGGAGCGGCGTGTTCCGCGGTGAGGGCGTGCTGCCGGTGCCCGGCTATCGCAAACGGTTGTTCACGACGCGTCACGCGCACGTCGAGGCCGACGAGGCGGAGGCGTTCTTCGGCATGCTTGCCGCGTCACGTCGGCCGCTGCTCTATGTGGGGGGTGGCGCCATCAACGGCGAGGCCGCCGCTGTGCTCACCGAGTTCGCCACCACGTTCGGCGTGCCGGTCGTCACCACGCTGATGGGCATCGGCGCCTTCGATACCACGCATCCGCTGTCGATGCGCATGCTCGGCATGCACGGCGCCGCCTTCGCCAATTACGCGGTCCAGGACTGCGACCTGCTGATCGCGGTAGGCGCGCGCTTCGACGACCGCGTGGCAGGCGTGCCCGCCAAGTTCGCGCCCAATGCCCGGCGCATCGCGCACTTCGACATCGACCGCGCCGAGATCAACAAGGTCAAGACGGTCGACTGGAGCCACGTCGGCGAGCTGCGCGATGCCCTCACGACGCTCACCGCGTTCGGGCGCGAGCGGGGATTCCACGGCGATTTCGCGGCCTGGCACTCGGAGCTCGATGCTTTGCGCACCCGGCACGCGATGGACTACGACCGCCAGAGCCCGCTGATCCAGCCCTACCACGTCATCGAGGAGATCAATCGCCTGACCAAGGGCGAGGCGATCATCTCCACCGGCGTCGGCCAGCACCAGATGTGGGCGGCACAGTACTTCGATTTCCGGCGGCCCCGCCTGTGGCTCACCTCGGGCTCGATGGGCACCATGGGCTTCGGCCTGCCGGCGGCCATCGGCGCCCAGTTCGCCAATCCGGACGCGCTCGTCATCGACATCGACGGCGATGCCTCGATCCGCATGAACTTCGGCGACCTCGAGACCGTCACCACCTACGACCTGCCCGTCAAGGTGGTGGTGCTCAACAATTTCGGCGATGGCATGGTCAAGCAGTGGCAGAAGCTGTTCTTCAAGGGGCGCATGTCGGCGAGCGACAAGTCCCTGCACAAGAAGGACTTCGTGAAGGCCGCGCAGGCCGACGGTTTCCCATGGGCCGTACGTCTCGACCGCAAGGAAGACATCGAGCGGGTGGTGCGCGAGTTCATCGAGTTCCGTGGCCCGGCGTTCCTCGAGGTCATCATCGACCCGGATGCGGGCGTCTATCCGATGGTCGGTCCGGGGCAGTCCTACGACGCCATGATCACCGGCGATTTCATCGCGGCCCGACGCCCGCCGACCGAGACCTCTGCGCCGGGTCCGTCCGAGATGTTCTGAGAGCCCGGGAATGAAGTACCTGCACACCATGGTGCGCGTCGCGGACATCGAGGCTTCGCTGCGTTTCTATCGCGATGCGCTCGGGCTCGAGCTGCTTTCGCGGCGCGACTATCCGCAGGGCAGGTTCACGTTGGTGTTCCTCGCGGCGCCGGGCGACCACTCCGCCCAGGTCGAGCTCACCCACAACTGGGATCCGGAGGCGTATTCGGGCGGCCGGAACTTCGGGCATCTCGCCTACGCCGTGCCCGATATCTATGCATCCTGCCGGCGCCTCGCCGAGCACGGCGTGACGGTGCTGCGCCCGCCGCGCGACGGCCGCATGGCCTTCGTGCGCTCGCCCGATGGCATCAGCATCGAGCTGCTGCAGGACGGTCCGGCGTTGCCGCCGGCCGAGCCTTGGGCCTCGATGCCGAACACCGGCAATTGGTAGATCGGGCGGACGATGGGCGGCGGTCTTCGTGACCGCGCAGCTGCAGCCACGCGGCCTGTAACGGCCTTCCCCCGGACGATCACCCCTCGGACAGGCATCGTGGAAAACCCGCATGCGCGCCAGCCTCGCGCACCGCCTATGATATCGACCATGTCCGACCTGCCGGTCTGTCGATGGCTTTTGAGGGGGCTGTTGGCCTTCGCCGCCTGTGCCTGGCCCGTCGCTGTCACCGCTGGCGCGGCCGATGCCGCCGCATCCCCCGACCCGTCGCGCGGCGAGCAGCGCTACGCCACTTGCGCTGCCTGTCACGGGGCATCGGGCATGGGCCAGCCGGAGGGGCCGGCGCCCGTTCTCGCCGGTCAGCATGAGCTCGTGTTGCTCAGGCAACTCGCCGACTATCGCGCCGGCGTGCGCTGGGACCCGCAGATGGAGCCGGTGTCGCGGCTCCGCCTCGTCGAGGCAGCACGCGACCGCGCCGACCTCGCGGCCTTTCTCTCGCAGCTCGATCCGTCGCTGCCGGCTGCGATCGGCCCCGGCGATTCGCTCGCTGCGGGCGCTCGCGTCTTCGTCATCGACTGCGCGGGCTGCCATGGCGCCACGGGACAGGGCGATGCCGCGCGCGGCATCCCGCGGCTCGCCGGCCAGCACCACGGCTACCTGCGCAGGCAGGTGCAGGACGCCGTCGAGGGTCGCCGACCACGTCTGCAAGCGTCGCACGGTGCGCGCTTCACGGTGCTCACGGCCGCGGAGATCGACGGCCTTGCCGACTACCTGTCCCGCAATGCACGACGCGTGGCGCCGGTCCGGCCGCGCTGAGGCGCGCGCCGTCTGCCTGGCCGCGCTCGCGTGCCTGGCGGGTTGCGCCTCGCCGCGCGCCTTCCTCGGCGAGCCGTTGGCGCGTCCTGCGGGTGTGGGCGGCTATAGGGCCGCGGACGTGTTGCCGCGGCGTGCGCCCGACGATCTGCGGGTGGTGGTCAGTTTCTCCGGCGGCGGCATGCGCGCGTCGGCGCTGGCGTATGGCGTGCTCGAGCAGCTCGCCGACGACCGCGTCGTTCCGACCGGGGGCGATGAGCCGCGCCGTCTGCTCGATGAGGTGGATCTCGTCTCCGCCGTGTCGGGCGGCGCCGTGACTGCGGCTTATTGGGTGCTGCACGGCGACCGTGTGTTCGCGGACTACCGGCGTCGTTTCCTCACGCGCGACGTCTCGGGCGGATTGAAGCGTGCGGTGTTCCTCGACCCGCGCAACTGGGCGCGGCTCGCCTCGGCCGAGTATTCCCGCGGCGATGTGTATGCCGATTACCTCGATCGCAAGCTGTTCCGCGGCGCGCGGTTCGCCGACCTCGACCGCAGCGGCGAGCGTCCCTTCCTGATCCTCAACGCCACCGACATCGGCACCGCCGCCCGTTTCGCCTTCACGCAGGACAGCTTCGACCTGCTGTGCGGGGACCTCGACCGCTATCCGATCGGACGCGCGGTCGCCGCGTCGTCCTCGGTGCCGGCGTTGCTCACGCCGATCACGCTGCGCAACCGCGCCGGCGGCTGCGGATTCCGCATGCCGCGCTGGGTGGAGCCTGCTGCCTCGACCCATGACGACTCCCGTCGACACCTGCAAGCGTCAGCGATGCAGGCCTATGCTGACGCCGGCCGCTACGGCTGGCTGCATCTCGTCGACGGCGCGCTCGGTGACAATCTCGGCGTGCGTGCCGCGATGGACGCGCTCGCCGACCGCGATGACCCCGCGCGACCGGATCCCGCCGCGGTGTCGCATCATCGGCGCCTGGTGTTCATCGCGGTGAACGCCTCGGACTGGCAGGCGGGCCGCATCGGTGGTTCCCGGCAGCCGCCCGACGCCATGGAGATGCTGCGCCTGCTCGGAACCGTGCCGGTCGACCGCTACACCGTCGAGACCAAGGCGCTGCTGCGTGAGACGCTGCGTCGATGGATGGACGGGAACGCCGGCGCGGAGCGGGCGCACATCGTCGAGGTCGATCTCGATGAACTGCGCGATGATCCGCGGTTCGGGAGGCTGACGCAGTTGCCGACCGCATTCGACGCTGCGCCCAGTGATGTGGACGAGCTCCGGTGCGCCGCGCGGCGGCTGCTCGCGACGAACCCCGAGTACCGGCGCCTGATGCGCGAGGTCGGTGCGGGCGACGGTGTCGCGCCCTCAGCCGGCTGCGCCCCATCCTGATCATCTGCATCGCGCGGCCGAGGGCTCCGCAGGCGCAGCGGGTCGGTCCGGGCGGGTGGCGATCATTGTGACGTAGCTCCGGATCTGGCGGGTCTCCGGGTTCCCCGGTCATCGCAAGCCGTGTATTCTCCGGCGCCGTTGGCCTGTGTCCCAGCCGACCCGCCCGTCCCCGTCTGTCCGGTCAGCCGTATGCGCAGAGATGAGAACCGAAAGGCCGCCGCCGCGTTCGCCGCCGCGTCTGCTTCCCACGACGTGCTGGTCGCCCGCCAGCCGATCTTCGACGCCTTCTCGAAGGTCATCGCCTATGAACTGCTCTATCGCCCGACGGCGGAAGACGCCGCCACCGGGGCGGCGCTGAGCGGCTCCACGGCGACGGCCCGCGTCATCTTGGCGGCGATCAGCGACTTCGGGCTCAAGCGCCTGGTCGGCGACGCCGACGTGCACATCAACCTCCCGGCGGAGCTGATCCGCGACCCGATCGACATCCCCCTGCCGCCGGCACGGGTGGTGCTCGAGGTCCTGGAGGACGTGCAGGCCGACGATGCGGTGATCGCCGGACTCCAGGCCTACAAGGCCCGCGGGTTCCGCATCGCGCTGGATGATTTCGCCGCCGTGGCGGGGCAGGGCGATCCGCGGCTGCTCGCGATCGCCGATCTCGTGAAGATCGACATCCTGCTCCAGCCGGTCGACACCTTGGCCGGCCTCGTCGCCGACCTCCGCGAACGCAAGGTCGGCCTCATCGCCGAGAAGGTCGAGTCGGGCGAACAGTTCGACCGTTGCCGGGCGATGGGTTTCGCCGGTTTCCAGGGCTTCTTCCTGCAGCGCCCCGAGACCTTCAAAGGTCAGCGCACCGAAGGCTTCAAGCCTGCCACCTTGCAGGTGCTCGCGGCGCTGCAGATCTCGGACTACTCCGCCGAGGAGATCGAGAAGCTCGTCTCGCGCGATGTCGCGCTGGTGACCCGGCTGCTGCGCTCGCTCAATTCCGCCTACTACGGCTTCCCGTCACCGGTCTCATCGGTGCGTCATGGCATCAACCTGATCGGCCGTGACAACCTGCTCAAGCTCTGCGCCATCCTCACGCTCGCAGCGTTCCGCGACCGTCCGAGCTGGCTGCTCGGCAACACGCTCATGCGCGCGCGCATGTGCGAACTGCTGCGTTCGTCGCGCGACGAGCACGAAGGGGGCGCGTTCTTCATGGCGGGCATGCTGTCCCACCTGGATGCGCTGCTCGGGGTGCCGCTGGAAGAGGCCGTGAGCAGCCTCGGGCTCGTCCCCGCGGTCAGCGACGCGCTGCTCGCGCGGAAGGGCGCCATCGGGCGCGCGCTGGCGGCCGTCGAGGCCTATGAGCGCGGACGATGGGATGCCGTGATGGCCGCGGGTTTCCAGGACCTGGCGGCGGTCCGCGCGGCATACCTCGAAGCCGTGGGTTGGAGCGAGGAGACGCTCAAGCTGACGGTCGAGTGACGCGCGCGCCGCGCGGGACCGTCAGGGCTTCGGCGCGGCGAGGAATGCGGCGAGCACCGCCGCCTCGCGCTCGGCGGCGAGGCCGGCCTTCAGCGTCGTCTGTTCCGCCGTGGGGCGTTGCCGGTGCCAGCGCAAGGTGTCGCGCACCGTGTCGGCGAGCGGACGGATCCGAAGTCCCGCGACGGCAGCGCGCTGCATGCTCGTGGCCGCGAAACCCGCGGTCTCGCCTTCGGAGGGCACCCAGACCGGCATGTCGGACCAGGGCAGGACTTTTTGGGCGGCCAGGAAATCGGCGGGCAACCAGACCGGTTGCGGCGCATCGGCGATCACCACGGTCGACCGGGCGGCCGCCACCGACTCGTCGACGAGCTCGCCTATCGTGAACCGTGAGGGTGCCGAGACCGCATTGAAGGTGCCGGTCACCCGACGTTCCAGCGTCTCGATGGCGAACGCGGCCAGGTCGCGCGCGTCGATGAGCTGGATCGGGTCGGCGGCTCTGCCCGGTGCGATGAAGCGGCCGCCTCGCGCCGCCCGCGCCGGCCAGTACGTGAAGCGGTCGGTGTTGTCGTCCGGCCCCACGAGCAGACCCGGACGCAGGATGGTCGTGTTGCCTGCGCCGTAGGCGTCGCGCGCCGCGGTCTCGCAGAGCGCTTTGAGCGGTCCGTAGGTCGTGCCGTCGACGGTCTCCGTGGCCGGCTCGGCGAGGGTGCCGAGCGGGGAATCCTCATCGTTGGCCGAAGCGAACCCCGCATACACCGACAAGGTGGATACGAAGAGATAGTGGGGGACCGACGCGCGCAGCATCTGCGCCGCGAGCCGCACATGCCGCGGCACATAGCCCGAGTTGTCGATCACGGCGTCCCAATCGCGTCCCGCAAGGCCGCCGAGCTCGCCGTTGCGGTCGCCCTTGATGCGTTCGACCTGCGGGAAGCGGTCGGTGTTGGTGCGGCCGCGGTTGAAGAACGTCAGCCGATGTCCGCGGTCGAGCGCGTACTGCGTCATGTGCAGTCCGAGGAAGCGCGTGCCGCCGAGGATGAGGATGCGCAGCGGCCGACGCGCGGGCTGCACCGGCCCGGCGGCGTGGCCGGGCGCGAGGCCGGCGAGCGCGATCGCGCCCGAGGCTTGCAGGAAACGGCGCCGCCGCATGGTCAACGTCCGCCGGGCGGCGCGTACTGCTCCACCCACTCGCGCACGGTCTTGTACCAGAACAGCGAATTCTGCGGCTTGAGGATCCAGTGGTTCTCGTCGGGGTAGTACACGAACTTCGACGGCACGCCGCGCTTCTGCAGCGTGTTGAAGAGCTCCACGCCGTGGTTGACCGGCACGCGCAGGTCCTGCTGGCCGTGGATGACGAGCGTCGGCGTGACGAAATTCCCGGCCGAGGTGTGCGGCGAATATCGCGCGAACTCCTCGGGACGCTCCCAGAACTCGAAGAAACGGTCCGTCTCGGCGCCGAAGTCGGCCGCGATCTGCGTGTATTTGTTGTAGACGGCGGCGTGCGCGACCAGCGCCTTGAAGGGGTGCGCACGGCCGAGCAGCGTCGAGGCGAGGAAGCCTCCGTAGCTCGCGCCGGCCGCGACCATGCGCGAGGGGTCTGCCCAGGGCTGCGAGGCCACCCACTGCGATGCGGCGATGGTGTCGGCGTAGGGCTTGGTGATCCAATCCGGGTTGATCGAGTCGGTGAACGCCTGGCCGAAGCCGCTCGAGCCGTGGAAATTGTGCCACGTGACGACATAGCCCCAGCTCGCGAAGACATGCGCGTTCCAGCGCCATTGCACGGCGTCCTGGATGCCGTTGTGCGGACCGCCGTGCAGCAGCATGAGCACGGGATGGCGCTTGGTGGCATCGAAGCCGGGCGGGTAGACGACCCACATCTGGATCGGCACGCCGCCGCTTCCGGCATAGGTGACGCTGTCCACCTTGCCGAGCGGCACGTCGGCGAGCGCCGCATCGTTGAAGTCCGTCAGGCGCGTCGCGGCGCCGCTCGCGAGGTCGAGGCGCACCAGCGTCGGCGGCTCCGAGAAGCTCTGCCGCAAGGCCACCGCGGCGGGTTTGGCGCCGCCCGCGCGGGCGAGGGCGAGCGCGCCGAAGCTCGGGCGGTCGGTGACGGCGCGCGGCTTGCCGGGAGCGGCAAGATCGAAGCGGTAGATGCGGTTGGTCGCGGCATCGTCGATCGCGGTGTAGACGGCCTTGGAATCCGGTCGCCAGAGCAGTTCGCCGGCTGAGCGGTCGAACGTGCCCGTGAGGTCGCGCGTCGCG
>Ga0315903_10002703_pt1 | contig 25530 bp, 38 predicted proteins | sample LakEriMetagenome_7_FD_203524 | JGI IMG/M metagenome (GOLD analysis project Ga0315903, IMG submission 203524) | Freshwater fungal communities from buoy surface, Lake Erie, Ohio, United States - Buoy 2 MA119 | ecosystem: Environmental > Aquatic > Freshwater > Lake | place: USA: Lake Erie, Ohio... | reverse complement strand
GTGAAACCATCGCTGTTGGTGACGTGTTCACCATCGCCGACTGCTTCGCTGCCAACCCACAGACTCGTGAGTCCACCGGTTCGCTGTTCCAGTTCGTGGCCTTGTCGTCTTCGACTTCCAGCACCACAGCTACTGTGACCGTGGCTCCTATGTACTCGGCTGGTAACGCCCTGTGCACTATGGTGTCCTTGCCTGCCACTGGCAAGGCTGTCGTGTTTGTTGGTGCTGCTTCGACCAGCTACCCACAGAACATGGTGTACCACCGTGACGCCATCGCGTTCGCCACTGCTGACCTGTTGCTGCCACAAGGCGTTGACATGGCTAGCCGTGCCGTTCACAACGGTATCAGCCTGCGCGTTGTTCGTCAGTACGACATCAACAACGACCGTATGCCTTGCCGTGTTGACGTGCTGTATGGCTACAACACGATCCGTCCACAAATGGGTTGCCGCATCTGGGGCTAATCCAAAGCGGGGGCTTCGGCCCCTGTTTTCAAAATCAATCTCTGAAAGGAAATCATCATGGCACTCCCAAACGGCGCAGGCGGTTACCAAATTGGTGACGGCAACATCGGCGAAGCAAATCTGACGGTTCAAGGCGCTCCCGTAGCACTGACAGCCGCAGCAACTCTGACTGGTGCTCAACTCTCAAATGGTCTGTTCACATATACCGGCGCTGCCGTCAACCTGACTCTGCCCACCGTGGCCGATCTGGAAGCTGACGTTTCTAGCGCACAGAAAGTGAACTCCGCATTTGAGTTCGGCATCATCAACATTGGCGGCACCAACGCTGCCACTTTGGTGGTTGGCACTGGCTGGACCATCGTTGGTGTGGCCGCTGTCAGCGCCAACACATCGGCCCGATTCCTCGCCCGTAAAACCGGCGATGGTACTTGGACCGCATACCGTGTTGCTTAATTTTTGAGCAACTGATAAAACGGGGCTTCGGCCCCGTTTTCACATGGAGAATTAAATGAACGTCACCCTCGTACACCCAATCCACGGTGCCAAAGTTGCCATCAACGAAGTCGAAATCGCCGAAGATGAAAAAAACGGCTGGACACGGTACAATCCTGCTACGCCCGTCGAGGCGGCACCGAAAGCGGAAAAGCCTGTGCGCAACAAGCTGACTCGCAAAGTGACCGATCAACCTGTCGAACAGCCCAACGAAGTCCCATCTTTTCTGACTTCGGCAAGCGACGAATCCGAAGGAAACTGAAATGGCTTATACCGCTGGCGAACAGATCAACCGAGCACTACGTCTGCTTGGTATTCTTGCCGAAGGTGAAACGGCGTCAGCGGCAACAAGTCAAGACGCTCTGGTTGCGCTCAACCAGATGATCGACTCGTGGAACACGGAACGACTGTCCGTGTTCTGCACTCAAGACCAAATCTTCTCGTGGCCTGCTGGCGAGATCAAGCGCACCCTTGGCCCCTCTGGTGACTTTGTGGGCAACCGCCCCATTCAACTCGATGATGGCACCTACTACAAAGCCCCAAGCGGCGTGTCGTATGGCATCAAGTTCATCAACCAAGACCAGTACAACGGCATCGCTGTCAAAACATCGACATCGACCTTTCCGCAGGTCATTTTTGTCAACAACACCTTTCCCGATGTGGAGATGTACGTCTACCCACGACCCACACAGGTTTTGGAGTGGCACTTCATCTCGGTGCAAGAATTGACACAGCCCGCCACACTAAGCACCGATCTGCACTTCCCGCCCGGTTACATGCGGGCGTTTGCTTACAACTTGGCAATGGAGATCGCACCCGAGTTTGGCGTGGAGCCAAGCCCACAGGTGCAGCGCATCGCCATGACCAGCAAGCGCAACCTGAAGCGCATCAACAACCCATACGATGTCATGAGCCTGCCCTACGCTGTGGTGGCAAATCGTCAGCGGTTCAACATCTACGCCGGTAACTTCTAATGAAGACGCCCATCCTCGGATCATCCTACGTGGCCCGCAGTGTCAACGCTGCGGATGCCCGCATGGTCAACCTATTCCCCGAGATCGTGCCCGAGGCTGGTAAGGAGCCTGCGTTCCTAAACCGCGCTCCCGGCTTGAGCCTGCTCAACACGATTGGTTTTGGTCCGATCCGTGGTCTGTGGGCGTTCTCGCCAAACGATGGTATAGGCTTTGTGGTGTCGGGAACCCAGTTGTTCAAGATTGACAACGCCTACACACCCACACTGATCGGCACCGTGGCAGGCACTGGCCCCGTCAGCATGGCCGACAACGGCACCCAGTTGTTCATCGCAGCCAACGGCCCCAGCTACATCTACAACGCCAACACAAACGCCTTTGGCGCAATCACCGACCCAGACTTCCCCGGCGCAGTGACAGTCACCTACCTTGACGGTTACTTCGTGTTCAACAAGCCAAACAGCCAAGAGATGTGGGTAACGGCTTTTCTGGACGGCACATCTATTGACCCGCTGGAGTTCCAGCAAACCGCCGCATCCCCTGACGGCTTGGTGGCCGTGATCTCCAACTTCCGCGAGGTCTGGGCTTTTGGTACCAACTCGATTGAAGTCTGGTCTGACACCGGTGCACTGGACTTTCCGCTTGAACGCATCCCCGGCGCATTCAACGAGTTGGGCTGCGCTGCCCCCTACTCGATTGCCAAGATGGACAACGGGCTGTTCTGGCTTGGCCGTGACCGCCGTGGTCAAGGCATCGTCTACCGGGCCAACGGTTACGCTGGGCAACGCATCTCGACTCATGCAGTTGAGTGGCACATCCAGCAGTATGCCGACATCTCTGACGCCATCGCCTACACGTACCAGCAAGAAGGTCACAGCTTCTACGTGCTGATCTTTCCCACGGCCAACACCACATGGGTCTACGATGCCGCCACACAGGCATGGCATGAACGGGCTGGGTTTGCCAACGGGCAGTTCACCCGGCACCGCAGCAACTGCCAGATGGCGTTCAACAACAAGGTCGTTGTTGGCGACTTCGAGAATGGCAACATCTACGCTTTCGACCTTGAGGATTACTCGGACAACGGGCAGATTCAAAAGTGGCTGCGCTCGTGGAGAGCACTGCCTACCGGTCAAAACAACTTGAAGCGCACCGCGCACCACAGCCTCCAGCTTGACTGCGAGTCGGGCACTGGTCTGAACCTCGGGCAAGGCAGCGACCCCGAGGTCATGCTGCGCTGGTCAGACGATGGCGGTCACACATGGTCTAACGAGCACTGGGTCAGCATCGGCAAGATCGGTGAGTACTATCGCCGTGCCATCTGGCGCAGGCTGGGCATGACACTCAAGCTGCGTGATCGCGTCTACGAGGTGTCGGGCACCGACCCCGTGAAGATCGCCATCATGGGCGCTGAACTGATCTTGAGTCCGACCAATGCTTAATCCTATCATCACGCCCCCACGGGTGCCGTTGGTTGACGCAAACACAGGCTTGATCAGCAGGGCGTGGTATTTGTTTTTTCTAGCGTTGAACAATGTAGCGAATGCCGTTGTTGACGATCCGGCTGTTGGCCCCAGCGCTGAGTCGTTGATTGCCAGCTATGACGCACTGCTTCAGACGCTGACGCAAGAAGTGCAGACACAGCCGAGTTTTAGTGACACGGTGTCACAAATGGCTGAGATGCAAAAGCAGGTCGAAGCCTTGGCCGTGCTGCCTGCTCAGATCACGGCGATGCTTTCTCAACTGGCCGATGTGAGTGCCATGAACCCTTCTAATGGGGACAAGCTGATTTACAACGGCACCACCGGCAAGTGGGAGCAAGACTCTCGCAGCTACCTCATGCTTGAATAAGGAGAAACCCGAATGACAGTCATCGTCAAAAACATTGTCCCGGCCAAAACGGTCGAGAACGCACAGACCACTCAGTACACGGCCAGCAACGTGACCACAATCATCGACAAGTTCACGGCGACAAATTACAGCGCCACGGCTGCGACGATCTCGGTCAACTTGGTGACTTTGGCTGGTACGGCTGGTAATATCAACCTGATCACCAAGACCAAAACGCTTCAGCCGTCCGAGGTGTACACGTTCCCCGAACTCGTGGGGCAGGTTTTGAACCCCGGCGACTTCATCAGTACAATCGCAGGAACCGCCAGCGCAATCAACATGCGCGTCAGTGGTCGTGAGGTGACTCAGTGATCGTTCGTAAAGCCACCGAAACAGACTTGCCGAAGTACATTGTGCTGGCAGAATCGTTTCACATGGCATCGCCCATGCACGGCGTCATTGGTTTTGACGCAGCAGGGTATTCTCAGTTTTACCTGTCATCTTTGCAAAACGACAATGTTGGCATATGGCTTGCTGAGATCGATGGTGAGATTGTGGGCATCTGCGGTGCGCTGGTGTACCCCATGTACTTCAACCCCTCGGCACTGGTTGTACAGGAACTGTGGTGGTGGCTAACCCCAGCGTCCCGTGGTAGCGGCGCGGGTGGTCAAATGTTCAAACAAATTGAACAATGGTCCAAAGAAAAAGACGCGTCTGCTCTATTCATGATTGCATTAGAAGACAACCGGGCAAAAAAGATGGAAAATCTGTACATTCGCGCAGGCTTTAAGCCGATGGAGCGCACATTCATCAAAGAGGTCACAGCATGGCAATAGCAACCGGAACCGCAATTCTTGGGGCGGCTGCACTTGGGGGTTTAGCCGCCAACAAAGCAGCTAAAACACAGGCTGGTGCGGCTAGCCAAGCTGCCGATCTTCAGCAGCAGCAATTTGAACGACAGGTCGAGTTGCAGGAACCGTGGCGTCAAGCGGGTATTACCGCCCTGAATAAGCTGACCCCGCTGGCGACCGAGTACACCCCGTTTGGAATGCAACAATTCCAACAAGACCCCGGCTACGCTTTTCGTTTGTCCGAAGGGCAAAAGCAACTGGACCGAATGGCAGCAATTCGAGGTGGTCAAATATCAGGTAGTGCTTTAAAGGCGGCTGGTCGATTTGGTCAGGACATGGCTTCGCAAGAATACACCAACGCTTTCAACCGTTACCAGACTGAACGTAACGCCCGTTTGAATCCGTTGCAGTCGCTGGCCGGTATCGGTCAGACGGCAACGAATCAGTTGGGCGCTGCGGGTCAAAACTATGCGACTAACGCAGGCAACGCACTTGGCGCAGGCGCTCAAGCTGCGGCGTCTGGTTACATGGGCATGGCAAATGCTGCTGCTGGTGGCTTGGGTCAATACCTGAACTACGGTCAGCAACAGCAGCAAAACTCGTTGTTGCAGCAAGCGTTGAGCCGTCCTACAGATTATTCTCCCGCCGCTGCACCCGCCCCCAACGTTGGGTATCAAGACCCATATGCTGGGTTCCGTTACGGCACCAGCACATAAGGACTGAACATGGCACTCGTCAATCCCAACATCGCAATGAGTTTTCGTCAGCCTGAGTTTCAGGCTCCGAACGCTTTAGCTCAGTACGCTCAGATTCAGCAAATTCAAGGCGGTCGTCAAGCGCAAGAATTGAACGCGCTCAAGATGCAAGAAGCCCAAGCGGCCATGCAAGAGCGTAACGCGCTGCGCCAGTTGAATCCCGCAGCCGAGGATTACGAAAACCAACTGTTCAAAGTCAGTCCGCAGTTGGGTATTCAATATCGCAAGGAAGCAGCAACTACAGCAGCCCAGAGAGCAGCGCAGCAAAAGTCTGAGTTTGACTTGAAAGCGGCGCAGCGCAAGTTTGGTGAAGACCTCAAGCGCGGTTTGTCGGCCAACCCATCGGATGAAAACATCATTGCGTTTGGTCAAGATGCGGTGTTGCAAGGTCTGTACACGCCCGAGCAAGTTAACGCTACGGTCAGTCAGTTGTTGGCGTTACCAACCCCAGAGCGTGTACGGATTCTTTCTCAGGCGGGCGCTACCGCAGGTGAGTTGAAGCCATCTGTTCAGTCAGTTAACCGCAGCGGGCAAATTGATCTTGTGCGCGTACCTGCGTTCAGCGGCGCACCGACCACGGTGGGCACCTACGCCGATGTGCCGCTGCCCACTGCTGTCGAGGCGCAAAGGTCGCGTATTGCAAAGTCTGGCGCACCCTCAGTTAGCGTCAACACCGAAAAAGGTTACGGTCAACGGTTTAGCGGTCTGATCGCCGATCAAGACGCTGCCAAACTGGCTGCTGCCGAGAACGCCCCCAACGCTGCGGCAACTGCCGACCGAGTGATGGATTTGATCTCTACCGGTAAAGTCATTACCGGCACGGGTGCCAACGCTCGACTGCAACTTGCCAAGGCATTGAACTTGGCCGGTGGCACCGACTCGGAAAAAATTCGCAACACCGAGGTGCTGGTTTCCTCGTTGGCCGAAACAACGCTGGGTGCAATCAAATCGTCGAACCTTGGTGCGGGTCAAGGCTTCACCAACGCCGACCGAGACTTCTTGGAAAAAGCCAAGGCCGGTCAACTCAGCTACGATGCCAAGTCACTCACCGAACTGGCCCGTCTGTCCCGCCTTGCTGCCGAAAAGAGCGCAGAGTCGTGGAACAAGCGGGTTACTCAGATTCCCGCAAGTGCGCTTGAGGGTACCGGTATTTCCACCCAGCCGGTGGTTGTGCCGCCGCGCAAAACCTCGTCCGTCATGAACATACCAAGTGCTGCAATTGACATGCTCAAAAGCGGTGCGGGCACTCGTGAACAATTCGATGCACAGTTTGGCCCCGGATCAGCAGATCGGGTTTTACCCAAGGGGAAGTAAATGGCTGAAAATCCTTTTGCCAAGTTTGCCGCACAGCCCGCGCAAACAGACAACCCGTTTGCTCAGTTCGCCCCCGCAGCACCTTCTGGTGGCATCCCCGGCCCACGCCGTGGTTACTCGCTGACCGAGGTGCCCGTGGAAGCCGTCAAAAACCTGCCCGAGAGCGCAGGCAAGTTTGTCGGCGGTGTCGTGCAGGCCGTGACCAGTCCGCTTCAAACGCTCACCGGCATCCTTGACGCTGGTGCTGGTGCGCTGCGCAACTCGCTGCCGCAGGGCGTGGTCAACTTTATTGACCGGTTTGAAGTCGATCCTGAAGCTGCGCAGCGGGCTGTCCAGACAGCCAACGCCATCGGTGGCATGTACAAAGACCGCTACGGCAGCTACGAGGGCATCAAGCGCACGTTTGCTGAAGACCCAGTGGGCGCTGCTGCTGACCTGTCCACCCTGCTGACTGGGGGCGGTGCTGCCGCGACCAAGCTGGGTGCCACGCAGACTGGCGCTGCACTGTCGAGGGGTGGTGCTGCCATTAACCCGATGCGCCCCATCGCACCCCTCATCGAGCAGCCCATCAAATTGGCCGCAAAGGGTGTGGGTGCTGTCTACAACGCGCTTGACCCAAAGTCGGCAGCGTACCTGACAGCCGTTGAAGGTCGCGGTCCTCAAGTGCTCAACGCCTTGCGTCAACCGTCCGAACTTGTCCCGGGCAGTCTGCCCACTGCCGCCGAAGCCGCATCGTCTGTGGGCGCTACTCGGTTCTCCGCAATGGGTGAGTCTGCACGTAAGACGCTGTCCACACCGTTCTTTGAACGTGGTGAGGGCAACAAGGCTGCGCAAGTGGGTGCGGTGAGACAAGTCGGTCAAACGGCTGATGATTTGGCTGCGGCTGAAGCTATTCGCAAAGCCACGGCGAAAGATTTGTACGGCATTTCCGACAAAGCAATGGTGGCGGCAGATGACACATTCTCGTCGCTGCTCGGTCGCCCCTCAATGGACAAAGTGCTTGGCCGCGCCAGCGACTTGGCTGCGGAAAAAGGTCAGTCATTTCAGATCGGTCAGAACCGACCTTCACAGGTTGTGCCATCCAGCATTGTCGACGAAGCCGGTCGCCCAATGGGTCAGACAGTGATTCCGGGCGAAGTGGCTAAGTATCCGGGCAGTAGCCTTCACTCGATGAAGCTGGCCTTCGATGATCTAATCAAGAACCCTGAACGGTTTGGTATTGGTGCATCCGAGGTTGGGGCAATCAAGGGTACACGGGCACAGTTTCTCAATTGGGTTGAAAGCAAAGCCCCGTCCTATCGCACGGCCCGGGAAACTTTTGCCACCCAAAGCAAGCCGATCAACCAGATGGCAGTCGGCCAGTACCTTGAGGGCAAGTTGACTCCTGCTCTTGGTGAGGAAACGGCGCGGCTTCGTGCCTCTGGTTTTGCCACGGCCTTGGAAAACGCTCCGGGCACCATCAAGCGGGCCACAGGTGAATCGCGGTTCCAAAACCTGTCTGACGTGCTGACTCCCGAGCAAATCAATATTCTCGAAAATGTCCGTGCCGACTTGGCTCGTGCTCAGTTGACTGAGCGGCAAGCCGCTGCTGCCCGGGGCGCTGGTCCTGACGTGAACTTGATGGGCACCGAAGTCATGGGCAGCGTCCGCGCTCCCAACTTCATCAACAACGTCACCACGGTCGCCAACGATCTGTTGCGCCGTATGCAGGGCAAGCTGGACCAGAAGCTGGCAATTGAATTAGCCACTGAGATGCTGGACCCTGCTGCCGCTGCCGCTGCGCTTGAAAAAGCACTGGCGCGTCAGGCTAAAGGTCAAAAGATGGCCGACCCGTTTGCCAAAACTGGCAAAGCCGCCTCCAAGGTGTTGCGTACCCCTGCTGCTGTAAACATGCTGGCCCCGGCCAGTGAAGTCCAAAACTCGCTTATCAGCTTTGAGCCGTTGGCAATGGAGTAACAAGAGATGGCTTTTGAGAGTGCTGAAATCGACCCAGTGAAATACGGCGTCTTGTGGCAAAAGGTCCAAGACTATGAGCGCAGATTCGATGAGATGAGCGCCAAGATGGACAAGATGGAGTCCAACGTCGAGAAGCTGGTGGCCCTTGCCAACCAAGGGCGCGGCGGCTTCTGGGCCGGAATGGCCTTTGTGTCATTTATCTCCAGTGGAGTAGGGTTTGCCCTAAGTTGGATTAAGGGTCACTAAATCATGGTTGACGTTACCAAAGCAATTGGGGCAGTCGCTGCCAGTGTTGCTGCACTGGGCGGCAGTTACACGCTGGCCGATAAATTTGGTTTGCTTGACAGGGCCATTATCGAATGGTCGCCTGAGAATTTCAAAATCACGGCAGAAGCCGGTAAGCCGATCAACGTCACTGTTGCGCGGATCAAAAAACGCGACGATTGCTCTGTTGAAAGTTTTACCCCAAGCATTCGAGATGCTGCGGGGATGGTCCATGCAGCGACTACCACGGCCAGCAAGTTTAGCGGCCCAGCAGGGCCAGAGATTGACACCTTTACGTACCAGCTTACGATGGTGCAAAAAGAGAAGATTGCTAGTGGTAAGGCAACTCTGCTGGCAACAATCAAGTACAAGTGCCCAGAAGGTGAGCGCGTTGTGCAATACCCGCGCCACCCTAATTTAAGTTTTGACCTAAAAGGGTAATCATGGACTGGCTCAAACAAATCGCACCGACCATCGCCACGGCAATGGGTGGCCCACTGGCGGGAATGGCTGTGTCGGCCATTTCCAAAGCCATTGGAGTTGACCCTGACAAGGTGGGAGACATGATCTCCAACAACAAGTTGTCAGCCGAGCAAATCGCACAAGTCAAGATTGCTGAGATCGAACTGCAAAAGCAAGCACAGGAACTGGGCTTGAACTTCGAGAAACTGGAAGTGGAAGACCGCAAGTCAGCACGGGACATGCAGGCCACCACTCGATCAATGATGCCCCCATTGCTGGCTGGCGCTGTCACCATCGGCTTCTTTGGCATCATGGTGATGATGTTCTTCAACCAGATTGACAGCAGCAACCCGGCCATCTTGATGATGCTGGGCAGCTTGGGCACGGCATGGACTGGCATCATTGCCTATTATTTCGGATCGTCTGCTGGGTCACAGGCCAAGACTGACATTCTTTCAAGGACAACAAAATGAACTTGACACCCAACTTCACTCTCGACGAGTTGACAGCATCCGAGACAGCCGAGCGCAACGGCTGGGACAACAGCCCCAACGATGCAGAACTTGCCAACCTCACACGACTGGCTGACTTTTTAGAGCAGGTCAAAGTGGTCATGGGCGGCAAACCCATCATGATTTCGTCGGGCCTGCGCACAAAGAAGGTCAACGATGCCGTGGGCAGCAAAGACACCAGCCAGCACCGCACAGGCTGCGCCGCTGACTTCAAGGTGCCCGGTATGACCCCTGACGAGGTGTGCCGCAAGATCATCGCCAGCGGCATCGGGTACGACCAAGTGATCCGTGAGTTTGACCGCTGGGTCCACATCAGTGTGCCCAACAGCGTGGACACCAGCCCCCGCAAGCAGGCGCTGATCATCGACAAGGCGGGTACCCGCCCCTTCGCTTAACGCAGGGTCAGATAAACCAGCATCGGCCACACGGTCAAACCGATCACTGCCATCAACATCCAGTACCCCAACCGCTTGAGTTGGTCACGCCAGATGCTTGGTGGCAGCGGATCAGCGGTTTTCATACGCTGCCCAACCCTCGCCACCCGGACCGGACAATCCCGGCCTTGGTTGCAGTTGCCGTTGCAGCACGTTGTCATATCGAATCCTTTCCTCGGTTGTGAATCGGTGCAGGTTGGCACACTCGTATCGGCGCGTCACCACGCCGTCTGTTTTGCGTGTCCGGGTTTCTTTGACCGAGGTCCACGCGCTGCACACAGGGCAGGTAATGCTCAAAGCGATCTCCTCAGTTCCCTGATTTTGTCACGAGGAGTTGCCATGTTGAACACGCTGTTCATGCGAAATGGTGTGTTGCGCCTAGCTTCGCTGCGTCTGCGGTTCTCGCGCAGGTTGGGCTTTGGTTTCTTCTTGTCGGGCTTGTCGCCGATCATGAATACCGCACGAGGGTAGCGTTTGGCGTCATCGTGGACATAGGTCCAGTCTGCGATGTGGATGCGCTTTTCGCCAGCTTTGGTGCGCTTCGCCATGCGGTTCAGCACAGCGTGAGCATCGTAGCGTCCGATGTCGGCGTAGTCGGCGAACTCTTGTGCGGTGATCTTGCCGAACTCGTGCAGTGCTTCGTACGCCTTGATGACGTGAAAGCCTGTGTTTGTCGAAGCCATCAGAAAGGTGCCTCCGGTAACTGGCTGCGCTGCTGGCGCTGATACTCGGACTCCTGCTGTGGAGTCCACGGCACAGGGCCACCGGGGGGAGGGAAGGGCCACGTCATTTGACAATCCTCATGAACGCGCCACACCGGACGCACTTGTAAAGTGGTTGACCTTCGACGGGTTCCCAGCGGTGTTGGCACTCGCTCATGCGTCCACCTCAGTGGCTTTGTGCAAATAGGCCGTCAGGCGCTTGATCTGGGCCTCGCGGTACTTGCACATGCTGTCAGCGTATTCACGGGCTGACTGGGTTTCGAGGAGGCTGCGCTTGGCCTCCTCAAGTTCACGCAGCGCCAGCGACTCGGCACTCGGTGTGGCATAGGCGTTTCGCACCCAGTTGTACAGTTCACGGATCATTACAGTTACTCCAGTTGTTGATGTGACACAAGTGTATCACACATTTTTAGATATGCGGTATTGTTTTACAGCGTTACGTAATCCGGCCTGCGTGGTGGCCTTCTCATCGAGGGCCAGTGCCTGCGCTTGGTCAAGCGTGTCTTGCATCAGAATGCGGTGGCACATGACCGGGGCACCTTGGCCTTGGCGGCGCACTCGGGCGTTGAACTGCTCGTACAGGTCCAGCGACCAGTTGAGGCCATACCACACGAGAATGTGGCCGTTCTTCTGCAAGCCGTCGATGCCGTGACCCATCGACGCTGGGTGGCCGATCATCAGTTGGCAGTCGCCCGTCTTCCAGCGGTGCATGGCGTTGGTGAGAGACGCCTCGCTCTTGCACTCGGTCAGGTTGATGGGCCGCAGGTCTTTGAACCGGGTCATGATGCGCTCGGCGTCACTGCGGTACGCATAGGCGCACAGGATCGGTGACCCTTGGGCCTCGTCGATGATGTCCTCCAGAGCGTCCAGCTTCATGTCGTGCACCGGCTCCCACAGCGGCATCCCGGCGATGGGGTACATGGCACCGTTGGAGAACTGCAAACACTTGTTGGTGAGAGCCGCTTGGTTGAACGCTTCGATCTCTTTGCCGCTGTCGAGCACCAAGAAGAACTCCCTCTCCAGCTTGTCGTACTTGGCCCGCAACTCCTCGGGCATCTCGATCTCGATGTTGTTGACGATCAGGTCAGGCAGCGGGTTGTAGTCCTCGGCTGACATCTCCAGCGTGATGTCCCCGATCAGCTTCTTGATCGTGTCCTCGGTATCCTCGTAGGGCACCTCTTTGTACGGCCCGACCTTCTTGTAGAACCGGGTCTTGAACTGCGTCTTGCTGGTGCCCAGCCGCTCACCCCTGTCCACCACGAGGAACTGACCGTGCAGGTCTTTGTACCCGTTGCTGGCCGGGGTGCCGGTCAAGCCCGTGGCCCAGTCGAACTGGTCAGCGATCTTGCGAAACGCCTTGACCCGGTTCGTGGCGCTGTTCTTCATCTTGCTGATCTCGTCCCAGATGATCCCGTTGAAGGGCATCGGCTTGCCCTTCTTGACGAAGTAAGTCTGGAGCGTTTCGGCAAGCCACCCGAGGTTCTCGTAGTTGATCATCCAGACATCAGCGGGACGCAGCAGGGCGCGGGTGCGCTGGTCCTTGGTGCCCGTGACCATGCTGAACTTGAGATGCTTGGTGTGCTCCCACTTTACAGCCTCTTGCCTCCAGACAAGCCGGATGACTCGGATGGGAGCCACAATGATCACACCTCGCAGGAAGCTGGTGCGGATCAGGTGGGCCAGCGTGGTCAGTGTGATCACGGTCTTGCCCAGACCCATGTCCAGCCACAGCATCGAGTGGGGATGCGTGGACTGGAAGTTGACAGCCTTCTGCTGGTAGCCGTGAAGCAGGTCAGGTGTCAGCATTGCTCACCTCGCACGTAAAGCCGCAATCGGCGGGCATGTCCACCTTGAACCGTCCACGATTGGGTGCTAACTCGTCCAAGTACACCGGGCCGTTTTCGTCCTTGTTTATGGCGTGGCCGATAAGTCTTTCCACTTTTGCCATCTTGTCGAAACGATCTGGAAAGTCCTTGCGAATCTTGTTCCAATAACCCATCCCCCCCTTCACGCAACCAATACAGTTGTTGTTGGAGTACCCGAGGTGGTACATGGTTAGCAACTTCAGGCCCAGTCGGGTCAGGTGTGCGTAACAGTCCTGCTTGCTGACTTTGTTGTCAATCAGGATAAAGTCCTCACTGACATCATTGTTGCCGTCAATGAATCGGTCAGCGCGGTCTTGTTCTTCAGCGGTGTAACCAAACACTTGAATGTCGCCGGGGCGCTGGTACGACTTGCGCATGTCTTTCTTCAAAATCATTGTGCATGGTGCACCGTACTGATTCTTGATAAACCCGCGCTTTGCGAACACCTTGTAGATTGACCCCTCGTGTTGTTCATCCATAATGACCTTGACCGGGATGCCGGTCACACGAGTGAAGTCGTCAAGGAACCGAAGGTTGTCCTCGTGTTCTTCAACCACCCGGCAGTAGACAGCCTCAATCTCACCGTACTTGACGGCAGCGAGGATGGTGGCTACCGCACTGGCGGCACCACATGAAAACCATGAAATGACTCTCATCAGCACAACCTCGCTTCAATCATTTGCAGCATGAGGTTGATGGTTGACTTGCCCATCTCCACGTTGTCCACCACGAACACGTTGATCTGGTGCTGGCGCATCCGGTTGTGTTCACGCTCTTGAGCAGGCGTGGGCTTTTGCCCCTCGCGCTTGAACTCGATGAAGAACACGCGACCCTTGTAGATGAACATGCGATCAGGCACAGCGGCACGGGCCGGACTGGTGAACTTGTAGACACCCACCCCGCACTCTTTGGCGTAGTCGCAGACCTTGGCTTCAATCTGTTTTTCGAGCACGGCGGTTCTCCAGTTCGATCAGCAACTCAATGTAGTGCTTGGCCTTCTCCAGATCAGCAAGGCCGTTCTTCTTGCGCCAACGGGACACGTACTTGATCACGTTGCCTTCAAAGTAGCCAATTGCGTTGGCGTGGATGTACTCGACTGGTTGGATCGGTTGATCTTTGTAGTGATTGCCAGCGACCTGTTTGCTCAATGCGTCAAACGCTTCATTTTCTTCCATCGTCACTTCAAACTGAGACATAGCTTCTCCACTTCCTTGATGTAATAGTCGAAATCGACAGGCAGCTTGCCTGCGTCCTTGATGTCGTTGCAGGGCTGGACACCCCAGCCACTCTCAACGGCAAACTTACGCCACTGACCGGGCTTCTTCGCCAGCGGTGGCATGTACTTGACCAACTGCCCGCCACCCTTTGCCACGTAGTAGCGCGTGATGTTTTGAAGCTGCGAGGTCACGCCGTCCTTCTCGATGCCCAAGTGACTGGACCGGGGCACCTTGGTGCGCAGCATGAAGTCCATGATGTGCGGCCACTGCTCGACTGTCTCGCGGATGGGTGCACCATCGACCAGCACCTTCTCGGCCACCTTGGCGATCACCAGCCCACCAGCGTTCTGGTGCCATTCCATGTCGTACTCGTAAGCACCCTTGCGCTTGGTGCTGCCGTTCTCAAACACGCCGATGTAGTTGTTGACATCGCGCACCATCATGGCTTTGTAGACGGCTTCTTCGAGGTTCAAGCCGGTGCGCGTCTGCCATGCAGCGCGGGCCAGATCAACCAGCATCTTGTGGCTGCGGGGCACACGCACAGTCAGGCCGTCAGTGTTGACTTGGATCAGGCGCAGACCGGGGATGTGCATCAGACCCTCGGCCAGCAAGCACAGCAGCAGTTGACCGTTGAGCGTGATGCTCATGGTGAACAGCGGGTCGTAGAAGACGCTGAACTGATTGTTGCTGTCGCCGTACACACCGTTCAGTGCGAGTTTGAGCATCGCGCTTTCTGCTGACTTCTTGGGGTATGACTTGCGCTGCTCGAACAGGTACTTGTAGATGCTGACAAACTCTTTTCCGAGATGGGCCGGGTAAAACCCATTCGTGATTGCCAGATTTGGATAGTATGAAGTGACATCCAAGTCCACGATGACGTGCTCACCGTCAGACTCGATGACCTCAGACTCGACGGAGCCGTGGATGCCTCCAAGGCCGAAGACGAAAGTGAATCCATTGATTGATGCTGTGAGGTCCGTGAAGACCCCCTTGGTCTCTGTGATTGATTGGGCCTTGAGCCAGTCCAGCACCCGGTTGAACTCGGGCTGCTCGAAGTTGATCCACGGCAGGATGGCGTCCTTGAGCGCGATGACTGGGCGCTTGGTCTGCCGGGGTGTGCGACCCTTGGGGCCGAAGTCATAACAGGCGACACCGGCTTCTTCCAGCTTCATGACGAAGTAATCTTTGCCGATCTTGGTGTCGTTGTGGTTCATGAAGTCCCGAGCGTACTTGCGCGTCAGTTCTTCACGGAAGTGGATCATGTCAAGCGAATGGTGATAGAACGCTTTGGTCTGCGCCACATCGTGCTTGTTGTACTGCTTGAGCACCTCGATCTGCTCACGGTTCAGCACGGTGCCCACCGGGAACGGCAGGTCTTCAATGCTGGCGCTGCGCATGTTGAACTCCAGCACCTTCAGGCTGGTGGCTCGTGCCTTGTTGTCGAAGTGGTGAATCTTGAACAGGTCGATCTGCGTGACGAACTGGTCAGACGGTTTGACCGTGTGCATCCAACGGCCACCATCGTCGTCTTGTGCGTGGATGATCGCCATCGCCTTTTGGTACAGCGTGTTGGCGTCACTGTGACCCATGCGGATCAACGTGTGGATCACAGGGTAATCGAACCCCAAGTTGTTAAAGCCGACCATGCGTGAGTCGGTGTCCTTGAGGTGCTGGAGGAACTCAATGATCGCACGACTGTCGTTGCGTAGGTCACTGATCTCGAACATCCAGTGCAGAGGTGCTTCTGCGTGTTCCACTGCCAGCGTGAACACGTTGGGATAGGTTTCGATGTCGAATACATAGTCGTTACTCATTACGGTTACCGTGTAGGTGGGGCTTACTCGCTGCACTGCGCTCCGGAGTCCGTGACGGCACTACGCAGCATCCGCTTTCAGCCCCGATTCAATTACTGGCCGAAAAACGAAGGCAGACCAGCAGGTGCTGCGAACGGTGCGGCAGGCATAGCGGCAGCAGCAGGGGCAAACATACCAGCGGGAGCACCAGCCACAGCGCCGAACAAGTTCGATGCGTCCACGTTGGCTTCACCGAATGGTGTGTCATCACCAGCGAACTGGACAGCGATCAAGTCGCAGCGGATGCCACGGCCATGCTTGTTGTCTTGAGGCCAAGGCTTGACGGCAGCGTTGACACGGCAACCGCCGTACATCTTGCGGGCAAGCTGCTGGTAAGCCATCGTGTTGGTGGGGTCGATGGGTGTACCATCGGCTTGGATCATCTGCGGGGCCGAGTCACGTCCTGCGGTAATGAACACGTTGCCTGCGTAGCCGTCATACGGCTGGAAGGTCTTCTTGTTGACCTTCTCCTCGCCACGACCAAAGCAGCGGGTCTTGCGGTCGTTCTGGATCATGCTCATCACAGCTTGAGCGTGTTCCTTCCACTTCTCCAATGCCAGAGCACCGTAGCGGGCCATGAACTGCTGGAAGCCAGCGTGGTCCTGCGGCATGATGAACTCGCAGTTGTACGAGATGCGTTCTTTGCCGGTGGCCTCATTCATCTGGCGCTGTGGTTCAGCAAGGTGAGGGAAGGACAGACGGACGTTCGACAAAAAGATGATTTCAGACATTACATTTACTCCAGTTTAAGAAAGCCACGAGGGCAGGGATTCGGCAGCGGGTGCTGCCTCGACTGCGCTAAACAGCGGCGCAGCGTTCATGATGACAGCCGGACGGCCATCAGATTCGGGGACCACGGTCAGTTTGCCCGCCAGCTTGCTGACGTACTCCTGATCCATGCGCTTGAGTTGGCGCTCGGTCAGGGTCACCTTGGTGCCGTCCTTCTTTTCCCACGTCAGCTTCTCAGCCTTGGCGGGTGTGACGAGTTTGGTCTCGTAGACAGCAGACTTGGGGATGCCCATCTTGACCAGCTTCTCGGCCATCTGGTCTTCGGGCAGTGCCCAAGCGCGGGAGCCACGACCGTTGACCAGCTTCAAACCGGGGATGCTGCCACCAGACTCCAGACGGCGCAGTGCTTCCTTCTCGACAGCTTCGAGGAGTTGACGCATGAGGGGAGCGGCTTCCATGATCTGACGAATCTGGGCATCGTCCATCGTGGATGGGTCTTTATCGGCGCTTTGCTGCGCGACATCGAGTGTTTCGGTTACGACAGGCTGGAACATGATCCCGACCTCCTTCATTACATTGTTTGCCAGTGCAGAGCATGACCCCTTGGCACGGCAGAATTTACATTGACTGTCACCCGGTACAAGCGGGGCATCCGGTGCATCGGTGGCCGCAGCTTGCGAGATGATTGTACCCATGTTCGCCATCAAGTCACGCACAGAAACCTCGTGCGATGTGATGGGCTTCATGCCCTTCATTGCCAGCTTGGGCTGGATGATGGTCATGCGAACTGTGCTGAACGGGTAGTTGCCATTGACTGGCAATCGCAGTCGGGCCAGCACACCGTATGCGTACTGCTCAAGCTGCAAGTTACCCTCGGCTGTGACGATACCCATGCCGTCTTTGTAGTCGATGAGTTCAAGCCAGTCAGGACCAAGAATCTGGCAGTCCACGGTGCCCGACAGGTCATCACGACCTAACAGGAACTCGGGGTCCACCTTCTGCTCAGAGATGACTGGCAACAAGCCACCCATCGAACGTTCACGGATGTACTCGATGGCCGACTTGACCCGTGCAGCACGGTCAGCGTCCACCTTAAACTCACCCTCGTGATCGGTGAAGGTTTCCCCCACCTGATCCATCGGGTCCGACAAGCCGTTCTTGATGCAGTGCTCCAGCAGCGTGTGGCTGTGGGTACCATCGGCAGCAGCGGGGCCGCTACCGGTGTCAGGGTACTTGGCCTCCTCTCGAATGCTGCCGGGGCACAAGGCCCAGCGGCTGCGCTTCGATGGGGACAGCTTGGCGTGATCGCTCACTTCAGTGCCTCAACGCCAGCGTGGAGTTGACCGTAGTGCTCGGGCTTCACATCGTTGATGTTCTGGTAGCCCAGACCAGTCAAGACGCCTTGGATCATGGCACCCTTTTGTGGGCCGAGGGCTTTGTAGGCACCCATCACGTAGTCGATCAAGCCCTTGGGGTCACTGAACGGTGCGGCCAAAGTAATAGGTGCAACAGGTGCTGGTGCTGCGAATATGGGAGGCGCTGGCATGGCCGGGGCAGCAGCCACGGGTGCTTCCACGACAGGTGCTGCAACAGGAGCGGGGGCAGCTTGTACCACAGGGGCGGGTGTTGGCGCAACAGGTGCGGGTGCTGCTACATTGCTGGACTCCAGCTTGGCAGTCAGGGCAACCACGGCAGCGGTCAGGGCTTCAATCTTGAGTTCGAGTGACATAAAGTTTCTCCAGTTTACGGATTACAGGGGGTTGGATTGTGAGGCGATCTTCAACGAAAGCCTCGACGATTTCACGATGCACTTCGCTCGGTTTCCCGATCTTCTGTGCCTTGTCATGAAACTGGGTGTGCGTCTTGTCTGTCACTCGGACAGTCATGAACGCTGATTTGGGTTGGTTGGTGCGCATGAATAATTTCCTTAACCGTTGACGCAGTGTAGCAGACTTGTGCTACGATTGTGCAACAGTTTTGAAAAATTATTTTCAGGCAAAGAAAAACCCCGTGGTTTGTGGACCACGGGGCTTAAAGGAGAAACACAATGAACTTGTCGGCAACTGCAATCACCAACGAACCTATTCTATGACAGCCCCTCAAACCGTGCAATCTCATCCTGCGTCAGTTGACGCCTACATCAGACACGGATGGAGCCTTGTACCCATCCCAGCCAACACCAAGGGGCCGCGCACACCGGGGTGGAACCTGCGAGAGAACGCCCTTAAGGCCCAAGGCGACCTGCCACCAGGCTACGGCATCGGCTTGGCCCATGCGTACAGCGGCACGATGGCCCTTGACATCGACAACTGGACCGTCACAACCAGCCTGCTGGCAGAGCACGGCCTTGACCTCGATGCCCTCTACGCTGCACCCGATGCTGTGGTCATCAACTCAGGCAAGCCGGGTCACGGCAAGCTGCTGTACTCGATGCCCTTTGGCGCTGCGCTGCCATCGAAGAAGATCATGCACGGGGGCATCACGGCCTATGAGCTGCGGTGCGCCACCGTGAGCGGTCTGACGGTGCAGGACGTGCTGCCACCGTCTATACACCCCGAGACACTGCAACCGTACCACTGGGCAGGCCACGGTCACTGGACCCGTCTGCCTGTCATCCCCCAAGGTCTGCTGGACCTTTGGAACGGGATGCTGGCGCAGGACAAGGAGCGCACCATCGCCACGGACGGCACGATTGACGCCTCGTGGGAAGAGATCAGGCAAGCACTCGATGCAGTCCCTGCTGAGTGCACCCGTGACGAGTGGGTAGGTATCGGCATGGCGCTGCACTGGGCAGGCACACAGACCGACCAGCTTGAGCAGGCGCTGGCTTTGTGGAACGAATGGAGTGCTACCGCACAGACCAAGTACCCTGGAGAGCGTGAGATCCTGACCCAGTGGATCAGCTTCAAGCCTGACAAGGCCACGGCTGTCAAGTTGGGGACACTGTTTCACATCGCCAAGTCACACGGATGGACCAGACCCATGCCCGATGCGTCCGAGTTGTTCAGCAAGATCGAAGTGCCAGTCATGGAGCCGGTTCATGTGCTCGACGGGCTGCGCCCCAAGCCGCCCGAGATGGACTTGAACGTGTGGCCCACCATCCTGCGCCAGCGGTCGCAAGAGATCTCGGAAAGCGTGGGCTGCGACCCTTTGGTCCCTTTGTTCGCTGGGTTGGCCGCTGTCTGCGGGGTGATTGACGCCCGCATTCGGTTGGAACTCATGCCGGGGTTCAAGGTGCCCCCGGTGCTGTGGCTCATGACTTTGGGCGACCCAGCGGACAAGAAGTCACCCGGATCGCGTCCGATGTTGTCGCCCCTGAAGAACATCGAGGCTGAAGACCGTCCCCGCTACGGCAAGGAACTGCTGGACTGGGAGGGCAAGGAAGCGGCCTACGCTTCGGCCAAAAAGGGATTCCTCGAATGGTCATCTTCACCCGAGGCTTTGCTGGGTGCTGACCAAGCCCCGATGGTTCCCGAAATGCCCCCGCAGCCCGTGCCCCTGAAGATTACGGTCAGTGACATCACAAGTCAGAAGCTGGTGCGCTCGGCTGCTGACCGGCCTCGCGGCCTGCTGTGCCACCTTGACGAGATGAACAGTTGGGTGCGCAAGCTGACAGACAAGACCAGCGGCGAGGATCGGTCTGCGTGGGTTGTCAGCTACGAGTCAGAACACTACGAGATGGACCGGGTGGGCGCTGGGTCGATCCACTGCGAGAATTTGGCCGTGAGCATCTACGGGAACATCCAGCCAGCGGTGTTCAGGGCCAGCATCGGGCCATTGTCGGCTGACGGTCTGCTGCAACGCTTTATCCCCGCCATCCTGCGCGGCAGCAAGACCAAGCTGGGCAACCCTGTGCCCGAGTATTTGACCAGTGCAGCAGCCTGGGAGAATACCCTGCGCCTGACTTATGCGCTGCCTGCACAAACCTACCAACTGTCGCCCGAGGCGTACACCGTGTTCCGTGAGTTTCAGACATGGTACGAGTCGGCCAAGCAGGACGAGCGGGTGCTGGACAGCGGGCCTGAGTACATGACAGCCTTTGGTAAGCTGGAGGGCTTGGCTGGCCGGTTGATCTTGCTGTTCCATGTCATCGAGTCCCCATTCAGTCCACAGGTTACGCCCGATGTTGTCAACAGGGTGATCTCGTTTGTGCGCGGCTACGTGATCCCGGCCTACCGCTACGCACTGGGCGAGGTGGGTGGTGCGATCAACAACGACTTTGACCAGTGGGTGATCGACCACATCATCCAGAACAGCGCCGACATAACCATGATTGACCTGCGCACCTTGAAGCGGTCAGCACGGCGTAAGCTGGACGGCAAGACCGAATGGCAAAAAGATCAAGCGGTGATGGACGCCATGCTGGTGTTGGAGCAGGCTGGCTGGGCTGTCAAGATCGAGGAGGAGTTGCACAAGCACCGAGCCATGTGGGCCATCAATCCGAGTTTGGCTACCATGTTCAAGGACTACCGAGAGACAGTGATCAAGGCCAAGCAGCGCCACGCCGACTACATCTACCGCTACGCCTACGAGAAGGGCAAGGAGCGCAAGATAGTCAAGGGGTACACCCCGGACATGGACGAATGAAAAAGGGGACCACTGGTCCCCTTTTTTTACTTTCGGCCCAATGAGAACTTGAGCCAGCACGATTGACAGAACCATTTGGCCGGGGTCATCTGCACCCCACCATCGGGCAGTCGGTTAAGAAGGCAGCGTGAGCACAGCTTCATTCTGTTTCTCCTTCAGCGTGGCCCATGCCACTTGGGCACATCGGGCGCACTGGTAGTGGTACTGGGTGCGGTGTGGCGATGGGGTGAGCAGCCAGCGGTGTTTGCATTGGGTCATGTGTTCTTCTCCTTGAGTTTGGCTTCGATTTCCGCATGGATTAGTTCTATCTTTGTACTGGTCACCCAATGACGTTGACCAATTTCAAAATACTCCTCATCCGTCAGCCCAACCCATTGCCGCTGTGCTGAACTCCCCCATTGCTCCAAAGGCACGCCGTTTGGATGCTGTTCATCAATCACCGTACATTTAAAACGTACTTCTGGCTCCTGCACAAATGCTGGCTGTGCGGATGGGGTGGTGTAGAGCATTGCGCCGTCAAGCTCTTTCAAGCGCCTGTGCTGCTCTGCGTTTCCAGAGATGTCGTAAGACCAGCCAAATTCACTGTCAGCATCATCAAAGACGCAGAGTTTTCCTAACGGCTGCTGCACAGGTGCTGCGGGTGGGGTGGTTAACGCCATGCAAATTTCGTCAGAAACCAATTTTGGCGTGTTGTTTTGGACGTACCGCACAGCAGCAGACAAAGCCAAAGACCGATCTTCCAAGTGGCATTGCTGGCAATGTCCCGGCCCCGCCTCGCAATGCGCCACAGGCTCCTGCACAGGTGCTGAACGGGCTTGCTTGATGGCGGTGATGATGGGCTTGGCCTTTTCATCAAACTCACGCAGATCAACATAATCACCAGTGGCTGTCGGCTCAAACCTGATAAAAATGTTTGATCGTGTGCCCTTGTATCGCTGCATAGTTTCAAAAAACTCCAGCGCCAAGTCGAGTGCTTCGTCTTTGGTCATGCTGTCACCTGCGACATTTCCCAGCCCATTTGGAAATAATTCCAGCGGGTCTGAAGGTTCGTTACGGTGTAGCGGCCATTGTGCTGCGTGAAGTCCGTATGCCCTTTGGTGCGCATGATGGCTTCGAATATCTTTTGAGCTTTGGTCATGTATTTTTCCTTCAATGGTTAGTTCGATGCCTTAAAAATTGGCAGTCGACGGTTAGTTCGATGCCTTAGTTTCAATGGCCGATGGTTGGTTCGATGCCTTAGTTTCAACGGCTTTCGGTCGTCCCCGGGGCCGCTTGGGGGCGGCGGGCACGGCGGCGGGCGTCAGCGCGTCGAGCACGGCGGGCGCGATGGCCTCGAGGGTGCCGAGCACGTCAAGCAACCGCATAGCGGCGGCGCTGGGTGCGCGGGTGCCCGCGATCCATTTGCGAAAGGTGTAAACCGGCACCCCGAGCAACCCGGCAGCGCTGGGTTCGTCAAGGGCACGGCGGGCGACAAAAGCCCCGAGGGTTGCGGCAAAGGGCACGGCGGGGGCACTGGGTGCGGTGTTCATGGTTAGGCTTTCAAGGGGGTAAAAAAGCCCCCGGGGTGAACCGGGGGGACGGGTTAGGGGTTAGGGCTTCACCAGGGACGCAATCAGTAAGAGCACGGCGCGGATAGCGGCGAAGATCAGGGAGATGATCACGGACAGGGTTAGCATTCATCCCCCAAAAAAGCCCGCTCATATCGGGCGGCGTGAAGATCTGTTTTCAGTTGTTCGATTTCGTTGACAGCTTCGCCCAGGGCCTTCTGTAGGTCCGCGATCCTGGCGAACAGGGCGGCGGTCCCGGTGAACCCTTCAGCATAAGCCAGGGCTTCAGCTTCCACGGCGGGCAGTTTCATAAAGTCAATCATGGCTTCATCCTTTCAACGGGTGTACAGGTTTTGGGTTTTGCGCGGCGTCCAGGACCTGGGCGAAACGATCTAAGCCGATACGGTCAACGGTTAGGTCCAGATCCACCAGGGCAGCGGCGCGGGCCTGGGTTACGGTTAGGTCCCTGGACGATACAGGGACACCCTTGTAACTGGCGGTGACCCGGCAAACCCGATAACCGCCCACGGGGTCCGATATCGTCCATTCACCCTTACCCGCCAGAACGGGGTCACGGTGCAAAGCTAACCGCCAGGACCTGGACCCCCTCATAAAAATGATCGGGTGATACTGGACGGGTTCGCGCACGTCATTGGCGCGGATCATGTTGAAAATCAATTTTTTGGGCATGTTTTCATCCTTTCAATATCGGGATCACCCGGCGGGCTTTCGCATCAGTGACGGCGGCGCGGGTCCCGTGGGCGCGAAACCCAATGATCACCTGGCGATCAGCGATAGCGCAAAGCCCGCAGGATTGACAAGTAACGTCGTCCCGGACCTGGGCAGGGCATACGATGATTGTCCGCCCAGCGGGGGTGTAAGTCTTTGGCGGGGTGTCCATTGGCACAATGGCGCACACTGGGCCGGCGTCAGCTTCAGCCAGGGAGTCAGCTTCCCCAGCATCATCAGCGGACAGGTTAACGGTGAAACCCCAGTCATTCGAGTGTCGGACCCAGTCCAGGGCGTCAGCGGTTTTCTTGTGGGTGTACGTGAACCCACGGCGTCCAATATTGGCGCGGACGATATCGCCCAGGGCGGCGGGGTCCAGATCTTCCCCGGATCCGGGCAGATCGCCCGCTACATTGTGACGCCATAGGGACCCAGCGGGCAGGGCGGCGATTGACGCGCAAAGATCCGCCAGGGATCCGCCCCTGGCGGGGACCTTGTCCCAGGTCATCCGGGTGTAATAGTCTTCAGCATAACAGTCCGCCCGATAATGCGGGCAGGACGGCGGGCAGGTGTCCCGCTCAGAATAAGTGACGGGGATCGGTCCAGTTTTGCGATTAGCGGACACGGCGACGAAGTGATAGGCGGGCATTATTTAGTCCTTTCGAGGGCTTCAGTGATCAGGGCGGCGGCGTAAGTCAGGGACCCAGCGGCGCGCTTGTCGGAGAATTCGCAGCGGGGACCCTTTAGGCGGGCAGATCCTGACGTGATCGCGTCCAGGATGTAACGCAGGTCCTCAGGGTCCAGGTGAACCCCAGCAGGCGCGGGGTTGTCGGTAATGGTGACCAGGGTGAAGTGATCCCGCATAAATTTAGCGTCGATCATAATCAGGCCCCCTTCCTGGCGGACACGCGCACCACGTGAAACGGTGCACCCTGGGCGGTGTGCGCGGTGATCAATTGGCGTGAGGGGTTGAATTTAGCGGCGACGGCTTCCCAGTCGATCGTCTCACGTCCTGGGCAGAACGAAACAGCGACACGGTGCGCGGTGCCTTCGATCGCGGGCAGATCCGCAGCGATCAATTCAGCCTTGAGGGCCTTTTCTTCAGCGGACAGATCCGCCATCTGGGCTTTGATCGCAGCGAGTCGATCGACAAGGGCGGACAGGATTACAGGGGTTTTGACAGGGGCATTCATGAGGATCTCCAGTTACAGGGTTACGGGTTACAGGGAAAAGAGAACAACGGTCAACAGGTAGACAACGATCAGCGCCAGGGCAGCGCCTGCCCAGATCGCCAGGGCTGAGGGTTCGCGGTCAACGGGCTGAGGGTGCAGGTCGATGTAGTGCAAAGAATGACGGTTCATGATTGCACCCCTTCGATTGCAGCGGCTTGACGTTCAAGCCAGGGCAGATCAGCCAGGGGAAAATCCGAACAGTCAATTTCACCCAGCACATGATGTGCCGGGTTGACGTTACAAAAAAGATCCATCACGTTAAATTGCTGACCGTAGGCCAAGACAATTTGAGCGCGGGCAATTGCAGCAGTCGCAGCGGTGGCGCGGGCGTATTCGATGCGGGGTCCGCGCTTGTCAATGATTTGAAATTCGAATTGTTTCATGATCAGGTCCTTTCGGGGTTACGGGTTACGGGTTACAGGGTGCCGGATTTGTTCCGGTGATGAAATTATAACCCAGCGGGTTTGATGCTTTTCTGTCACTTATGCGACAAGTGAACAAATAACCCAGCGGGTAACGATCCCGGGGTGCTTTTTGGGGGTGGTGACAATGTGCCCTTTTGGTTCTAGGGGTTCGTTTTGTAGTTTGCTTAATCCTTGTGCAATTTGAAAAGTCTCTTATTTTCGCCTTGCCTGCGCGAAAGGGCACATTGTCACAATCGGCCTCAATCGGCCTATTTTGGCCCACTGGGTGCACGGTTGCCGTCAATCCCTTGACCCACTGGGGCATAAACTCTAACCCACT
>Ga0315903_10002701_pt1 | contig 25544 bp, 16 predicted proteins | sample LakEriMetagenome_7_FD_203524 | JGI IMG/M metagenome (GOLD analysis project Ga0315903, IMG submission 203524) | Freshwater fungal communities from buoy surface, Lake Erie, Ohio, United States - Buoy 2 MA119 | ecosystem: Environmental > Aquatic > Freshwater > Lake | place: USA: Lake Erie, Ohio... | reverse complement strand
CCACCGGCTAATTGCCTCGATCCCTCCGGGATCAGGTGCCCCGGACGGCTATAGCGGGTGCCCCCTCTTAGCCCAACTTGCAAGCCCCACGGCCCCTAAAAACCGAATAGGCCGCTGTACGCTTACTCCGCGGTGACATAATACTCCAGGAATGAGGTTATGTTGTCCAAATCAGCGGAAAATCCACTCTCTAGGAAGGCAAGACAGTTTGGCCTGTTTCCCACACATTCTTTTGGTCCATCCGGCATTATCGTGGGTCGAGATCTAGTCCGCCGCAGTAAAACAACACTGCGGTTTTGAAGTTTTCGATGTTGCGATAGCCTCCCGCTCGTCGTTTTATCGACATGATCTTACTGTTGATCCCTTCGGCCACCGCATTGGTGATCCCATGCGTACAGTAGGTCACAATGTTATCGATTCGCTCCTTCAAACTCCGCGCTAGTTTTTTCATCGGCGCCATCTTGATACGAATGACTCGCTGATACCAATCTCTGAAGTAGCTCTTTGCCTTCCCCTCCGTCTCCTGGGCCCAGAGATCGCGTAAGATCTCTTTGTCTTACATTGCTGGGGGTTCCTTTCCCCAGCAATTGTACCATCACCCACGATAATGCTGGATGGACCATTGTTTTACCTTGCAGAAAACTCTATAAATGGAAAAGCTCGATTTAGCTTTTCTACGAAGGCTCTCGAGTTTAAGACACTGTACCGCCAACCTGTCGAGGCTTCTCCAGCAAGCGTAAGGCAACGTAAAACAGGAGCAGGTAAAGGACAAGTAATCTGAAACTCGGAGCTTTCGTGATCAACAAACATCCTTTCTCGTTTTCCTAGGCGTGCAGCAAGAGCAAGCAGAAGCCAATTTCGAAGCTCAAAACTATCAGCAGTGCTGTTGATGTTATTAACGAAATGCGACTTACAGCCATCACCGGATATCTTCAATAGGAGTGGATGCCATTGATTTTCACTAAATCCCTTCTGGGCACCTATGTAGAAGCCATCTGGGAGCTCTGACGGACTTGTCCATCGATTTGGACCGCTATCCCAGGGCTGACCAAAGAATTCTCCTGGCTGGTTTCTAACTGCGAGAATGGATGTGCTATCTTTTGAAAACGGAGCTCCTTCAGATTCGAGATTGTCAATGTGTACGCTTAGCAGTTCTTCGAGTGACTCAATCTGCTCGCCATCGTTGCAAAACCGTGACCATGCAGGCCTGCCCAACCAATCATCGAATGATTGCTCGTACACTCCAGCGTTTTCCAAATCGAGGATAATATCCGCTTTCGGGGTAAATCGCCGAAGGAACTGCATGGGATGGTTCGAATGAAATCGATACTTCTCAGTTGCTGTTGTCCCTAGAAGAACTGCAACATTATCGCTTAAGCGTATCCAGCGAGAAGCTAATGCTGCGTATCCTCGCTGATTCTCAACCTTGAGATCGGCTATCTCACCCAACTCAACCATGTCATCGGCGACAACTCGAATGATCGCCCCGGTGTCTTCATCGAATCCAGCCGCCAAGAAGAAGGGCTCGAGTGTCATACGTAGCTCCCGCCGTGTAACGAGCCCCCGTCTGCAAACCTCTCTTCGTATCAATCTTGCAATACCCCATCTAGTTGGCTTCGAAGTCTCTAACGGCAGGTCGAGGTTCTCAGAAAAACCTAGCTTCCGCGAAATTGACTCTGCATTGTGCAATTGGATGTGACTCATATTACGACCTTACCAATTTCTAATTCTGCTGATGCAACAGCATTTTTGATTTCATTCAGCATGTCTTTGCCAACGACCAAGAAGTGAATGTGCGAACGTGCTCTTGTGCACGCGACGTATAGATCTGCACGTGTGAATACACTTGAGAATCCAACCAAGTCGTACATTATGACAACGTCCGCTTCGAGCCCTTTAAAGCTCTTCGCCGTTGTAACAAGAATTCCCCTACCGTCGTGCCATCTGCTGAAGATGTTTGTCAGGGGAACTCCGCCGATCTCAGAGACATCGGCTAGACTGCCCTTCTCGTAACCACTCGGACCAATCAGAACGATGTTGTTTGGCTTTAAATCATGATTTCTCAGCAGATCTTCAACAAGCTTTAGCAAAATTCCCTTCATCGCTGATAGCGACGGTACATTGTTTATTGCAGGTCGATCTCCAAGAGGGGATCGACGGAAATAGGCAGCTTCCGTATGCCCAATCGTTGTACTCGTACGACATATCCAGCGACTGTTTCTGCAATTGCGTCTTAGCGTGTACCTTGTCTGGAACTCAACTGGCGGGCAAGAGGGGGCCCAATCCCAAAGCCGCTGTACTGGGTCAGCAAAGGCATGGAAAATTCCTTCGTCCGATCCCTTCAGGAGGGTGCATTGCAACACCTCCCACCATCTTTCGTAAAAGTCTTGCGCCTCGTCCATAATGATTGCGTCCCACTGAAACTCGCGGCCTTGATCAAGACTTATAAAGGCAGCCTGCTCGATCAAATCAGGGACCTGATCAATGAAGAATGCTTCTTGCGTTTCCTGGTCATCTGGAACAGGCCATTTCACACCTGCGTCTTCAATAACTTCTCTCGCGAATTGATGGAAATGGATAATCTTCAATTTTTCGATCGCATCGCTGTTCGATGCTGACAGGTCTCTACTTGCTCTCAAGAATTCTGCCAGATGGCGGTTATAGCAAACAAACAGCGTTCGCTTGCCACTATTTGCTAACGCCACTGCTCTGTCAAATGCGAGTTGAGTCTTACCAGATCCTGCGACGCCGGTTACGTAGACGCGATCGTTCTCTTCATAAAGTCCCCTAAGCAAATCTAGCTGCTCATCGGTTAATTCGTGAATCCTGCTAAAGATGTCGACTGCTTTGCCAGAGATCGGACGGAAGAGTTTAAATTCGGGCAGCAAGGCCGAAGCAAGCCTTCGCCACTGATGCTCAGATAATCTTGTTCCCCTGGAAGGCCAACTAGCTATAGCAGTGTCAATGGCTTCAGCAATCGAATTCATATGACGACGGGATATAATCAGAGCTGGGTCAGCCCCCGGTGGAGCTTCTCCTTTATAATTGTCGTGCGGAAACACAACCGCATAACCATAGCTGATGTCACTAGATTGCACATCCCCTGAGGTTTGCTTCTCGATCCGTTTGATGAGGCAATGCATACTCTTGCGCGCTTGTTTGAAAGGATCGGTAATGGTCTCAAATCCGAAACTCTTCTTGCGCTGCCAAGCTCCCTTATGGTATCGCAACTCGCCGCCCTTAACTTCGAGGACGAGCATGCCTTTCGATTGATGAAGTATGACGAAGTCTGCTTCGCCTTCACGTAAGTTGCCGTCACGATCTGGTCGTAACCAAGGATAAGAGTGAAGCACAACGTAGTCATTTGAAAGCTGATCGCGCAAGGCCAGGTATACAAGCCGCTCCGAGTCGTGCTCAATCTCATCAGACGTCAGGGATGGATGCATTACCGCCATAACAAATTTAGTCCGTTAGATACTTGAAACTCAGGGGAACGAAACGGGAATGAACCTTCCGGCTCGCACTATGCCAATTGGCTTGCCGATAACACTTACTGATTCAGCGGCGACCTTTTGCGGAGTTGCGCGCGAATGAGTAGACGCATACCGAATTGTGATTGAAGTCCTTCCATTGAAGGTACTCCATTTGCAGCCGGCGAGTGTGACACTTAGCCGAGTTGCTTTGAAACTCGATTCAGTCGAGTGAAAGAGCCTAAGGCGATTGTCGTGAAGTTGAATGTTCGCGGGCTCGCTCACTCGCTCAAAAGCCATCACGGTACCGGCGGCAAGGAGCTGTTCCTTTCCATCGACTTTGATTGGAAACTTCTCTAACTGTGGTCCGTCGATCTCCAGCAGAAAGCAAGTACTCGGATTTGTCACTTCGAGAACAATATTCGTTACGATTGCCTTGGTGGCGTCGTTGCTTGCGAGCGTCTCAAAGCTGTGAAGCAACGCACCGTTGGTTGCGCGTTTGAGTCCGGCTGGAAGACTAGAGGCATCCGTTGTTCTTTGGCCTACGGTGTTGAGGCACCTATCAATCGCCGCTGGCAGGGCTCTCTTGACAAGCAGATGCGGTATAGGCGCAGAATTGTTCCGCCCATTCGCGTACGCGGTTTGAGCTTCTGCAGTTGCTGGATCATCCGGTAAAAGCGAATGTGACAAGACAACTAAACGATCGCCTCGCGAGCGAAGTATTAAATGCCCCTCGTGGCGTTCGACTTGCTCTCCAGCATCCCGAAGGTCAACGTCTAGAACCTCTAGCAACTGCCGTTCAGCGACCTTGTCTAGGGATGGCTGTTCCTCCTTCCCTAGAACGTGGCGCAGAAAAGACTTGCCCAGCTCTCGATCCAAATCCTGGTGAAGAAATCGATTGCCGTACGAACGAAGGCATTTGTAACAAGAAGATTCGCAGTCGCAATCGCTCAACAGTTCGACGGCACAATTAAGGAGAGCAACAGGATCTGCCGCAGCGGCCTTGACAAAACCTGCACCACCAGGTGTCGTGTCATAGAGATAAACGTCTGCTTCCGCCCCTCTACTGCCTTGCTCGGTTTGGGCCGCACGGAACTCCGCACCAATGTTGGCTCTGTCAATTTCGAGCATATCAGATGAGACAATCGCAAGTGCTTGAGCAACAGTCGTTAGGCAGATCTTGGTGAGCGTTGATCCAGGGGGAAGCAAAACTCCATTGCCCATTCGAAATCGAAATAGCGAAACGTCAGAAATTAACTTGGTTCCCAAGCTGACGGTCTGTACGAAACCTGTGCATGTCGGCTGATCCCGATTGTCAGGAAACGGCTTCGGATGTGCAGCTCGATTATTCAAATACGCTCGCGCTGGATCATGCCAACCTTTCGGTTCTATTCTTCCGCACTTTAGACAGTAAATGAACCCTCGATTCTTGAGATCTTCCGATCCACGATTCGTCAAAAAGAGCTCCTCCTTCTTGGCCCAGACGGTTATGCTACGGTCCGAAAACGAAGAGCATTTACCAAGTGCGTCACCTTCATGAAACGGTGCGTTCAGTTTTGCTTGAGTCGGACGCGTGTAGTCCGGCGGCTGATCAACCGCCAACTCCTCTTCCATGTCGACAGGATGGGCAAAGCCGGTTGGTACGATCCAGTAAAGGGCCGGCCCCATTCCGGATGCAAGCTTGCATGACGGACAATCCAGCACTTGTCCCTCTTGGAAGGCACCGTCAATTTCTTCGAGCTTTGCATATCCACACCGTTCACACTCAAAATAGAGCTTTCGGCGCTCCCACGACTTTCGACGTTCCCCTCGCATTGGGCTGTGCAAAGCGAATGAGTAATGTCGTTTGCCATCTATGAAAACTTCCCTTCCTGGTGCGTAGCTTGATAGAGCAAGATCAAGTCCTTGCTGGGGTGCATACTTGATCACGCTGCGATAAGCAGTCGATCGATTCCTATCAAAAACAGTCATGCTGACCACGTCGGTCGGAAATGCATAGGAGGGAAGCGTGGCAGTTTCAAACAAACGATCCAAGAGATTTGCTGTTTGCCTTCCCGCTTCCGGCGACTCAACAGTATCCGGATTTGTGTTTTCGCTCGATGAAGGCGAACTCTCTGGGACCGGATCATCATCCCCAAAAAAGTCATCGTCAAATCCGCCCCAGATCGCCATATTCTGTTGTTCGGGAAAAACTTCGGCCTGCGGATCTATTTCGTCGCAACCGATAGCTTGAAGCTGAGCCAGAAGTCGTTCAGGAATCGCGTCTATCTCTTCGGCCTCCTTACTCTCCAGGTATTCTGCCGGCACTATTGACCGAAGTGATGAAAGGACTTCGTCGCGATGCTCAACGAGCCATTTTTGCAGGCCCCGGAAGCTGAACTCAGTTTCCGCGCCAGCACGGAAATCATTGACACGGCCTAATGAAGAAAAAATGTTTGCAGTCGCAGCATTGTGGGCGAGTGCCGGAATCCGCTCGCGCTGAAACATGCTCAGTATCATGGCGAATCCATGACGCCTTACGATCTCTGTGTTTTCAAGATTAAGCACTGGATCAGTTACGGGACCGCTGATCATGTCTGCGGGGTGTTTAAAGTACCGCTGGTCATGGGTGCCCTGATCCGCATAAGTTATCACGGTGGAAAGTGACGATCCGCGACGACCGGCACGGCCAGCACGTTGCTGATAATTAGCTCGATTTGGCGGAACGTTTCGCAGTGAGACAGCAGTCAAGCTTCCGATATCGATTCCCACTTCCATGGTAGTGGTGCAACTCAAGATGTCGACGATGCCGCCACGCTCCCCGCCAGGTCCCTGTACATCAAGATCTTGGAATCGCATTTCATGCCATTCTGCTCTTGAAAATGCATCTTGCGCATCGATTGCCCCAATGGCTGCGGTATGTTCCTCGGCGACAAACGGACGCAAGTCATGACTCTCGTTATCAATGTCCTTACGGTAGAATCCTTTTCTGGTTTGGAACACTTCGTAAACGTCTGTGTTATCCGGTGCCAGCTTCTTGAGCGATGAAATCGCTCCGCACTCTGGACAAATATCTCTGTACAACGCTTGATCGGGCATGGCAAAGGTGCAAACGTCGCAACGCACCCACTTTGGATATTCTAGATCTATCGCAAGACGTTTGGGATCTACCAAATACCCATCAGCACGACCAGCAGTACCGAAGCGTTCTTGAAGGAATCGCTGCCAAGGCTTAAGCCCCTGCTGTCCACCCGAAAGTTGCTCCGAGTAAAAGGATGACCCAAGCCTTACCCGCATCAGTGACTCGAATTTTCCGCTATTGGCATTCAGGCGAATTCCACTCTCGCGATTTCCAATCCACTCGTTGGGAGTGCTTGGCAAACGAACTGCTCGTTCGCGGACCATGCGTCCAAGCCAGAATGATAAGAATTCATAACGTCGATCCGCGTCTGACTCGATTGCTTCGGGGAAGTCCGGGGCCTTAAGCTCGTCAAGTATCTCTTGTAGATAATCCGGAATCACGGGAACAAAACAGCCGATCGCTAAGCTGTGAAGCCCGCTTAGAGGATTGAAGAGAACTTCATACAATGAGATCAGGACATCAGCGGGAGTCCGTTGGCCAATCTGTGAAGAGACTTCCTCAAACGCACGCGGGTTGGACGATTTCCCCTTGCACAGCTGGTTTGCTAGGTCTAGATCCTGGTAATATGAATGTTCCGATTCCTTTAGTTGTGGCCTCAATTCTATCTTCTGCGTATGAGCTCCACAGAGCAGCGAGAGATAGACATGTTCGAGAGAAACGTTCTTCGTGTCTCCATCAAACCAACGTTTAGAGACGTAGCGTAAGCCGTGGATTAGCAGGGGACGAACCGAATCACGGAGCGAGTTTGATTTCAGCTTTCCAGCCAAACGCGATGCTGGTTGACGTCCATCCGAAAAGACAAGAAGTTTACGTCCCTGTAATGCCGTTTCGTTTCCGGGCGTTGGCGGTTGAGACATAAGCTGCGCAGCAACCAAATGCTGGAATGGCTCATCTCCCTTGGTTGCCATGTCCGAAATTCCGGAAGTACGATCACGACATTTTGGACAGACGTCAAAAAGCCCTGCTTTTCGCTCTCCGGCGGGAGCTTCCAGCGGAATATAAACAGGACGAACGCGATCCGATGTGCCAGCATTAGGCCACAGTCGCCCCGTAAGCGGCTCGAGATTCATTTCTCTACAACGATTGGTATTGTCCTCACTTTCATGATCCGCTGGATCTTCCAGGCATAGATGAATAGGAACTACGGCGTCATCCACTTCGTCCATCTCGCCGACATCCTCAGTCCAGAGGTAATCCGGTTGTCTTGCACTTCTAGCATACGCATGTAGCATCGCAGTACCACAGTTTCTGCAAGCCATCAATTCAAATGCCCGGCAGCCACAGTCACATGCTCTGCGTGGCTGCACATACAGTTTCCCGGTTAACCCTGTTCCGCGAAAGGGTTCAGGGAGCTCTTTACAGCCCGGATCACTGCATGCCCATATTCCAGGTATACCTCGAAAAAACCTGTGAACACGAGCTGCAAGGAGCGGTGTTGCTCCTGGCTCTTCTTTAGCCATCGAAGCGGCTTCCACCAAAACATCGGTGGCTAATTGCGCCTTTCTAATGTCACTGTCGGGAAACAGTCTAACCGCAAGCTCACGGATCTCTTGAGCCCCTAAATGCGAATGCGTTTCAGGATCATCTGGTGACCTAGTACGTGAAGTTAGGTTGATTAGCCTTCCGACAACTCCAAGATTAGCGAGAATCTCGAATAAGACGCGCGACAAACCGAAATGCGAGTCCTTCTCAATTGAAGGTGGGGAATCTTCACTGGCACAAATGCACTCAACAAAGCCACAATCTCTGCTTGCGATGATCGTTGCTTGCGGATCGTTGCAAGCGATGTCAACGATGGTGAGATATGCACGATCGGTTCTTTTTGCACCTCCTGCTGGGATCAGTAGCGTTTCTTCAACGAAGTCACCCAAATTAGTAAGGCCTGTGACAATCACCTTGCACTTGGACTTACCAACCGAGGCGGGAACTTCAGATCTCACATCATACGCCCGCTCCTCCAGCCGTTGACTTGCAACTTCAAAGAGTGGCTTGAGTGACTCAAATCTTTTGCGCGTCTCCTCAGAAAGAAGTCCATCGAGGCTTACCGAGGCTAATGCTTCAGTCTCCTCTTCCGTCCCACCGCATGAGGGTAGTTTGGGAACTTGAGTGCCCTGTAAACAGATAAAGTCTTCGTTCTTCGTGCCAGTGAGTCCAGCTGCAAAGCGTTTAGCTGCATTGGCATCTTCGAACGAAGCACTGGTTGTAATGACTTGAAATTGAGAGTCCGATAGTTCAAGACGTTGTCTCAGGCGACGGATCAGCATCGCAACCTCTGTTCCCTGCGCACCACGATACAAGTGGGCCTCATCTAGGACAAGAATGAAACGCTCATCCGGATTAGCAGCAAAGTAATTTCGAGTCTGCTCGAAGATAGGTCGCTCGATAGGTCGAAGCATCATGTATTCAAGCATCGAGTAGTTGGTGACCAACAAATCAGGTGAGCTCGCTTGAATCTCATGCCTCGTGACAAGTTCTGAGTCATCTACGTGCTCAATTGCTCTCCGTAGATTGCCATCTACATCTTTCCAAGCACCTCCAGTGCCCAGCCAATGTGTAAGTCCAGCATTATCCCCGATGTCTTTGGCTGGCCATTTTCCCATCTTGCGCATCGTCGACAGAAGTTCTGATGCTTTGGGATCATTTCCGGCAACTGCACGTTTTTCCAGGTCAACAAAGAACTTCAAACCGGCCAACTTCGCCGACAAGCGGTTGTTGTTCTCTGGAATGACGCCCGGGAATGGTGTCCGACTCGTGTATCGACCAAATTTGACAGGCCTACCCCCACGCTCTTTGAACCATTCACGCGTAGACCTGGCACCAAAAAGCCGGCGGAGACGCGATAACTGGTCGTTAACGAGTGCATTCATCGGGTACAGAAGTAACGCTCTCACCGCCCGCGTCTGGAATGAGCCTGATGCCTGTCCGGCCTCGCGAGCTAGTCTTCCGAGAATTGGAAGCAAGAATGTTTCTGTCTTGCCTGATCCAGTACCTGTTGTGACGATCGTATGCTTCAGCTTTGAACCCAAGACGGATTCGAGAGCATCTGCTTGATGTTCATAAGGCTTAGGGAAAACGATGCGTCCTCCTTGGTCTGATGCAAGATAAGTCAACAACGCTTCCGCATCGGCAGGGATATCAAGCTCTGAAATCGTATTTCCGATTTTGTATCGCGCCGAACTCTCTATAAACGGCGAGTGGCAAATGACCTCCGATTGCTCAAGTAGATCCTTGCGCAGTTGAACCAATTGCGGATGTGACAAGTGATAGGCGGATTCGATGTATGCCAGTAATCGTTGTCGGATTGCGTCAAGTTCGTTAAACATTCCGTCGACTCCACTTCCTATCTTGGTTTGTTGGGTAATTGTTCAATAGTGCTTCTCGATATGCTATCGGCTTCAATTCTGTCTTCACCGATATCCTCCGAATGCCCCTTCGGCTCTATCTCAAGCAGTGGTACGGGATCATTTTCGAGCATAATAGCTGCCATGCACTGAATCTCGACTGAATCGTGTTTGGGATCGCAGACGTGCGAATATGCTTGCTGTAAAAGCTGTAGACGAATGTCTCTGGTCCGCTCAATCAATACACACTCTTCCTCAAGCTGGCGTAATTGCGGCTGATAATTCAACTGTAATCGTTGTTCATTAACCGTTGTTAAGTTTGACTTGAGATCATCGATGATTGCTTGACACTCCAGCATTCCAGCTTTGAGCACGTTCAGTGAACTGGCCGCGTCAATACGAATAACTTCCTTGCGTTCTTCGAGTGTTTCCTGGAAATGTTGACCCGACGTTGACCAGCGGGTTCTCGCATCATTCGCTATTCTTGCAGCGAGCTTCTCTCGAACCTGAGTTGAAGCCTTCTCTGTAACTCTTATTGAAGCAAGAGTCTCAACATGAGGGCGTTCTTGCTTCGACCAATGTGCACCAAACAAATCGATCGCCATTTCTGCTGAGGAGGGCTCCCAGTGTCCGTCTGAGCTTTTCGCCCAAGCGTAAACTTCCATTGAGGCGCGGCAATGCAATCTAACGAATCTAATATCTGATTCGATGGCTGCCACCGCATTGGCGATCGCCTTTTCCCTAATAGATTCCCGTCTGGTCCCAGAGGCGTCAGGCAATCCGTTCAGAATCATGCTCGGAATATCAATTCCGAGATAAGTGTGTGCAGAATCAACGAAACCAGCACCTGCAAGATAGAGTCCAGCGTTCAAGCCGGTTCCATTTGGGTAATGGCGTTTACCGAGCGAGAATATGGTTATACAGAAAAGTCTGTTTGTCCTTCCTGCTTGTTCGAAGCTTGCTTGAAGATCACGGTGGAGCGTTGAACCGAATGACAAAAACTGTAGAGGTTCAAGCTTCTCTTCATTCTTACCAAGTGCTGTATTCACAGTCAGCCTTGGCGGTCGCTGGATATTGGCCCGAGCAATAAAGAACGGCAAAAACTTGTGGTTGTGATCTTGGGTAGAATCAAGCATTGGGACGGTACCGGAACTCTGACCGAGAGTGTAGTAAGTTCGCGATTTCCGACCCTCGGCTTGGTTTTTCCCTTTAAATTTAGTGATATTAACTAACTTGTGTTGCCTTAGCAAAGCGATCCACCGGGCAAAGGCTTCTTCGCTTCGGGACGAGACATAACCAAGGCACTTAGTTTGCCTCAATACAGGGCCGCATTGCATGGATCGAGCGACTGCTTCATGTAACTGAATCGCTTGATCTACAGTCCAATGTGCCCCGGAAGGTACGGCCGTAACTTTAGTGTTTCCTTCCTCTCCATTTTCCAAGCCCGTCGCGTCAGAAGCCACAGAGTTCTCGAGATACTGCCGTTCCTTGTGCTTTGGTAGCGGTAACGACCTCTTCTCGATTCGGTTGGATATCTGTTCTATGAGCTTTCTTTCCGGATCAATCGCGCATTCGAAGACCCGGTAATCGTCAAGGACTGCTTGTACTTCTAGTGTCGGATCACCGTAGCGATGAATAGTTACAAGACGAATCGGCTTTGCACGAGTTGTTGGACGCTCAGGATCAACAAAGTCTCGGCCAAGCCGATCGACGCGACCGATCCACTGGTCAACGTCTTCCGGTTTCCAAGGCAAGGCAAAAAACACAAGAGCGTCTGCCGTCTGTAGATTGTACGATTGCCGGAAGACATGGTGGGCAAGAAGTAACTGGGCATTGGAATCCTCAAAGTTTCGGAGCTGAGCCGTTGCGAGATTGACAAGTGTTTGAGATCCTTGCCCGTCAACAGCACCACTTGCAGATGATCGTTCGTCCAGAGCAGTAACTATTTGAAGTGGAATCCGACTTGAGCGAGGGCCAACTAACGGCACTCTCCACGCTAGTTCTTCACGAAGATCCTCGATGGTCACATTGTCTTCTGCTGCAATGACTACCTTGCGGGTTGGATCGGCGGTCCAAAACTGCGTCAACCAGTCAACTAGGCAATCAAGTCGAGAATCAGCGATCTCCCGTGCAACGAGTTCGCCAATTCTAATCAACTGTGGTTCATTCTCCGATTCGCCTTTTCGGAGCTGCCGAATCCTCGCTTGTAAGCTTGAACCTCCAAGTGCCGTTCGTTGTAACAGGGCACTTGCCACGGCTCTGTACTTTGGTTCGGTATATGTTTCTAAGAACTGACCAACGTAGCTGACAGCTAGTTCCATCCTTTCGGACTCTTCTGCTGTAGGTTCAATGACAATCTGGCGAGGTTCGCGTCGAGGGAGATGATTCGGGTAATCGACTCGGTATGATCGAAGAACATTGCGGTACATCCAGCGTGTTTCCGCTAGAACTCTAATGCGCCGATGTTCGGCAAGACTTTGATAAGCATCAGATACTCCATCCGGACTTTTAGATGTATCGATTCGACCATTAGAAATCGTCGCACATCCCGCGTGGTACTTTGAGTAAACAAGCTCAAGCGTCTCATCGTCGAGGTCGCCTATACGGGATTTGAACCACTCGGAATCGTCGTGTGAACTAAAACCATCCACTTCTCGTCTAGCCTGTGCGACGCGCTCTGGTTCCAAGATTTGGAGAAGCTCTAGCAGCCTACGTGGGTCGCGAAGATTCGGCGAAGCTGTAAGCAGCAACAACCTGGGAAAGTCTGCTGAGTTCGATGCCACAAAGCGAAGGGTGTCAACTTTCAAACTTTGCGGCTCATCGAGAATCAGAAGATCGAAACCAGAGGGGGCCAACGTTTCCGATGGCTTGGCCATACTCGATTCCTCAACGACATCAAACCAATCGTCTCCTACTGGAGTATCACCCAGTTCGGCCGTGCAGTGCGCACGACATTGGACTTCGTTTATCCATTGCGCCTGCAATTCTTTGTGGGGTACAATGACCCTTACCCGCAGCTTGCCCTTCTGCAATCGTAGAGCGTTTGCGATCATCAAAGCTTGAATCGTTTTCCCCATACCTACTTCGTCAGCGATCAAATGGTGAATGCGATTCGAAAGTAGTATCCTTTGCACGTTCTGCACTTGATGAGGGTAGAATTGTGCTCGAACCCCGGAAGCGCCTGCGATCGGACACGCAAGCAGCTCGGTCCGCCTTCGCATCGCTTGAACGCCATGCATTATCAACTCGAATTGATCGATCAGAGGCATTAGCTGTCCTCGCTCTCGTTGAAGGAAGATTTACTCAAGTTACGTACTACCTCTGTCTGCAACCCAAAATCAGGAACAGTGGGCTTTAATTGCATCAGGTCATCAACACGCGACGCCAGACGAGCGTTTTGCTCAACCCGCCAAGCAACGAAAGCACCTGCCCGTGCTACCGGGCGATCGTGAATCAGCTTTTCCAAAACCGATTGCCAAGATGATCTCCGAAGCTGCTCCGGATAAATAAGAAGATTGAGGTAGCAATTTAAATCCTCCTTTGACCATGACTGCCGGCCTCGACCTTTCTTCAGAAACTTTCTGTTCCAATCAAATAGTGATTCAGCAAGTTCGGCCAAACAATACTCACCCACAGTCCACTGCAAAAGGTTATCGCCACCGGTAACCGGAATTAACAAGTCGGCCAAATGTGCACCGCAAAGCACATGATTCGCTTCTCGCAAGGTTTCGGTCAAGACTATGTCATCAATATAAATATCTTCGTCGGAAAGTAGGGATCGCGTGATAGGTTCTAATGCGGCAGCATTATCTGGTGAAACGTCTTCAACTACTCCATCCCACCAAGTTGCAGGAAGTGCAGCGGCGAATTCACGTAACACGAAACCTGGAAGCTCGTGTGGGATGATGCGGGGCTGCTCGATTTTAGGAAGCACTAAATCAGTGTATTTGAGTTGAGTCTTCCACCATAGCGAAATCGGATTAACTGACTCCAATGAACCTCCTTGCGTCACTGCCGTCATCCACGTGGGGCCACACAATGAGGCAATGAGCCATTCTCGCAAGGTTTGAACTGCCCCAACTCTGTTGACTTCAGCGACGATGGAGTCGCTCGTTGCGGAAGCCAGGGCTAGGTATCGCTTAGTTATGTCAAGCAGACCTGGAATTTCAACAGCATTGTGCAGTTGCCGAAGCAACCTTCGCGGACGATCAAGCTGTATTTGAAGTCGCGCATCACCGACTAAACCAACTCTTCCATCAAACAAGAATTCTGTACCTAGATCATCGTGCCCGATGGAGATGAAAGGGCTTCCCTGCTTGATCTCTTGAATTCGCATTCCAGTAATCAAGCATTGGTGAATTGAAGTGACCTCGCCTTGATCGGCTTGTGCATACGGAAAACCATTACCGTCGCCGTTCCACCAGATACTCGTCAATTCAGGTTCAAGTCGCCAGTCCTGTCGGGTAATTCCAGAAACACTCACAGACATAGTGATGTCACAGGCGGAATTCCTTACTCCAGGCGGAACTTTGTCGAGTAGTTCAATCCATATTGGATGCGTGGAGTTTAGCCTTGCGGGAATGCGTGGGAGTGTCTGTTCTACCGCCGCGTCGCCTGGCTGCAGCGACACAACAAGTTGAACATTCTCAATGGTACGGTCAGCTTCAACATCGAGCACCAGTCTGCGATTAAAAAAATCCGATCGAGAAAGAGCTGTAACACCGGCATCGGCATGCGATAACCTGCATTCCCAAGGATACTCGGGATGTGGTTCAATAAAACCATCACCCTTTTGATCAATAATCGAGAATTGTAAGGTCTCAATTGGACGCTCATCTCTAAGCAAGACGGCCTCATAATTGCCAGGTAGCTCAATGTCCAGCAAGGCTGACGAACCAACCGTTTTCGCGTCTAGCTCGTTTCCATCGCCAAACAGCTTTAGTTCTAGATTTCGATCACCTACAATATGAATGCCGATCTCGTCGTCGGTAGTAAAGACTCGTCTCCCGTCTTGACCAATGGATAGAGGTGTCGGAAAAAACCATCGGAATTCGCATTCATATGTTCTTTGATCGGTCTGAACCTTCGGCCAGCCTAGCCAATCCCGCAAAACCGGGTCTGAGGCAGCAACTACACATAACTCAGCGTCGGTAGTTTCACCAATTCGCTCACGTTTTACCTCAGGCCAAATACAGCTGTTTTTCGCAAGCACCCAAACATCACCTGAACTCGGTGTTGGCGAGTTGATCGCGTGGGACGTTTCGTTGCTAGTCGTAATTGGACGGAACACCAACTTTTCTACGGCAGGGAAACGCACGCTGTTTAACCATTCTGTGCACTCGGCGTCCAGATTTAAGTCTTCCACGGCGACAAAGAATGGTTTGTCACCACTGGCACGCGTAACGTGTGACATCTCTACCGAGAAAGTTCCACGAGCTGATCTTAGCGCATCACTTGGAAGTACAGTTGCACCAGCAAATCCCCAGGGTTTAGGTTGCCATTTTCGTCGAACAGAACGAAGACTTGTCTGCACGGCGCGCGGCATTTCTGGAAGTTCACCAAACAACGCGTAATCACCATGCTCGTCCTGGCGCAAAAAGAACTCTCCAAAGCGCAGATCGGATTTTGCGGCCTTATTCGATTTCTTTCCGCTGTTTGCCTCTTCTTTATCTCTTCTTGTTCGGACACTTCGTACTGCCTGAATAATCTCTGGTTCCCGTTTCAGATCTTCAATCAATCGGTCCCGACACTCCTCAGAAAACAGTCCCCGTTCTGAGAGTTTCACCCCCCCCAGCAAATCACGCAGAACCCCAGCAACGACATCCGTACGAGCCAACCAGGTTTTAAACCGCCGCGAACCCACTGAGGTCAAAATACTGGCGAGGCCCAGAACGATTGTTGAATCATCTGAGTCAAGTGATCCGCGAAACCTGCGCAGGCAATCGGCAAAGGGGCGTCGAATATCCTTGGCCGCAACAGCGTGCGTGATTGGCCAAGCAATGTGACAAAACACCTGCTCCCAATCACTGTCGCCCGGGGTAACGCCACCAAACTGCTTGCTGGCTTTCTCGAACCATCCAGAAAGTCGAATGCGTTCATCTATTCCAAACGTATGCTCAAGCCTTTTCTCAAGTAGCGGCCAGAAATCCGTTCCGTTCCCCTCATAGCCGTACCCAACCTCTACTGCGCAAACCACCAGCGGCAAGTACGAGGTTGTCCAAAGAAACGATTCCAGTGAACTCGTGCGAAGCGATTGCCTTACGTCACGAAACAAAGCCGTCAGATCGTCTGGCGACAGTCCATGATCGATAAAGAAAACCTGTGAGCCAGGTTTTGAATTGGCGCTATGCCTCGCCAAAAACCATTCCGAGATCCGTCGATGCGCCGTTTGCAATGTCTCCAAGTCGCTGCTCCCCGGGGCTGAAGTGAAACGTTTCGGTTTTGAGAAAATACATCTTAACAGAATTTCAGGGCGGTATTGGCGTCAGGGGGGCATCAGTGGTAACTATGGGATCTACTTGAGATTTAGCCCTCTGGGCGCAAATGTATTCAGCCGAGTCTTCCATGAATTCTCGATCCGGACGATTTCATCGGCGCCCAGGTCGTGGGCGGTAATCTGAAGGATTGAGAACCGAAAGCCTGCTGGGTCTAGCTTTTTGAGAAGCTTGTTTCCTCCATCCCCTGATTTTGCGTAGTTCTTCCATCGACCAAAAATGTTCTGCTCGCCATAAGCGGAACCCACATAAAACTTGCCGTCAGCCATGTTCTCGATCAGATAGATACCTCTCCACTGCGAAAGCTTTTCCTCCCATGATTTTGGAATCGCACTGAGTTCGGGCCACTCCAGGCTAAGGGTCTTCCAATCGATCGGAGTCGCGTCGAGAGCTGATTCTTGATGAATTGCCGATACCTGAAAAGTGTTCCTGTGTGCCCAACGGTACCAAGACTTGGCCGGTGGAGGCCATGTGATTTCAAGCTTCCCAAAATACTCCGACAGAATATCGGTTTTCTTAAGATCAAACCAAAGCACCGTTTTGCGTTCGGTTTCTACCCATCCAGTCATCCCATAAATCTCGTGGAGTTCTTGATTGGATTGCATTTTCCAAAACTGCTTCTCATTGATCTCACGGGAGCCTCGATTCGCATAGAGGTAGCAGAAAACGGATCGGCTATCGTCCAAGCCAACGAACGATGCGACATACTCAGCGTTGCTCATCGCCGCCTCAGTGCGTGGATACTGGGCCTGTTGGTAAGCGCGATATAGTTCCGGCTTCTTTACGGCTAACGTGGGTAACCATTTCCTCAGCTTGGGTTCAAAGGGTCTGTGCCTCATTACGAGTACCTTGGCAGGATCGATGTTTGCAACCGCAAGGAGGCTGTTGAAGTTGAGCATGATTCAAGAAAAGTAGCCTGAGCTGGATAAAAGCGAACTCAGTTGAACGCTATATGAGCAGTATGGTATCTAATGGAGTGGTCATAAGCAAGATGCAGGTTTAGCGATAAATCGTTTTTCGAACGATCCGTCCCGCTGCACGAACCCTACGGAAAACACGCTTTGGATTTTAGACGTTAGGCTTCAGGGAACAGCCAAGCAATCGGGAGGCAACGCAGTGTGTCGGGCGACGTTCCAGTAACTAAACCACCAAAACTCCATTCCGTAGTTCAGTGGATCACTCGTTTTAGTCGCCCTACCTCCCTAAATTGCAATCTGCCTAGCCATCGCTCGGTAGAGGCCTGCGGGTACCGGATGCTTCAGTCTCCAGGTGATGTTGATCGGTCAGCTGCCGGTGTGACTGACGTACTGGCAAGGACCGAGGAAGTGGTACGGTGCTAAAAAACGGGGGGACGGTCCCCCGTTTTATTCCGAGTGTATCGCCCAGTGAGAACGATCCAATGCCTGCCGCCGTGCCGGGTACTGGCCATGCCCGCGGCTTGCGCCTAGGCGGCTCACGGGGGATCGCCTGCGGCGTTTGGCGTCTGGCGGGTCATGGTGTGGAATGTGATGGGTTTTGAGTCGGAAAGTAGGTGATCTCATCACCGGTACGTGCGGGCTCGGAGGCCCACACTACGGACTAATTGGCTACGCGATGCTGCGAGTTATTGGTCCGAATCGCTGATAAAAAACGGGAATAGGCCCCGGTCCAATTTGGCGTGATTGGGTTCCAATCGAGGTGCGTGATTGGGGCGGTGCCGGGGACTGGCCATGCCCGCGGCTTGCGCCTAGGCGGCTCACGGGACGCCTGCGGCGTTTGGGGTCTGGCGGGTCATGGTGTGGAATGCGTTGGTTTTGAGTAAAAAAGTAGGTGGGCTCGTCACCGGTACGTGCGGGCTCGGAGGCCCACACTACGGGGAAGAACAAACAGCCAAACTTGCTCGATGGTACGTTTCGCGGTCGATGGGTTGTGCGCGGTTTGAATTGATTGGGTCGCTTGGTTATTCGTGCGATGTTTGAATGATCGATCGACGACCGCTCCACGAACCCTACACGGCAATCTGACGGGCCATCGCTCGATAAAGCCCTGCCGGTACCGGATACTTCAGTCTCCAGGTAATGCTGATCGGTCGACTGCCGGTATGACTGACGTACTGGCAAGGTCCGAGGAAGTGGTACGGTGCCGTTAGGCCCGATGGTAAATTCTTGGTCTCTCGCACAAACAAGAGTGGCGTGTATCCCATCTCTCCGTGCCTTAGGTACCGCTGCCCGGTCGACGATTGCTCGGATGTGTTGCTCTGCGTCTGCCAGTGAAACAAATCATGCGAAATCAAATAATCCTCGTACATCGTCGTCGGGGAATACTCGTCCTCGGATTTCTGGAGGGTCACGAAAAATACATCCAGCTTGCGTTCCTTCAAATGCAACACCCCCTCGCGCTGACTCGGACGGCGCTCGAAACTCCAGTGACCTAACGCTACCAAGATCTCGTCGCGCGTGTACGATGCATGGATCGACAACGGCTTGAACTGCGAGGAAACCGGAATCTTCGACTGTAGCGAATGGTTCAATCGATACTCCAATACCGACCGAAGGTCTCTGACGACCGACGGATTGTCCACGAGCCGTCGCTTGGCTTGATCCAACGTCCAATCGCCAACCTTCGGCCCCCACAACGCCGTATGCAACATCTCGACGATGGTCGGCTCTCGATGCGATGCAGGCTTGTCAGACGTCGAGAGATAGTCCAACAATCCACGGATCTGACGCGGGCAGTTGATGTGACTCGCTCGACGTACGCCTTTGGCGAGCCGATCCTCGTCGGGAGCCTCTACGGCCTGGCCGATCCGCGAATCGGCCAACAGCCGTGACCATAACCCACGCTTGAGCAACTCATCGAGGGTCGTGTCGAAGTACTCGAGGGCGTCTTGGATGGTCGGCACACGCCCTAGATACTGATTCAGATCCTTCAATGCGGCGACCATACTCGGTCGAAACAAACGGATCGATTCACGAACATTCGCAAGGACCCGCTGCTGGGCCACCCGCTCTAGCTTGATCACACAGCCGCTGGGCAAATGCGGAAAACATGCTTCGATCTCTTCATCCAATCTCGCCGTCGGTTTCCCACTCAATGCTCGAAATCGACTTGCGAACCGAAACTCTTTTCGCTGGGCTCCGATGAAGTCCAACACCGTCAGACACTCTTTGTCCGGATGAAGCCGCAGGCCTCGTCCAAGCTGCTGCAAAAATACGGTCAAGCTCTCGGTGGGCCTTAGGAAAAGCACCGTGTCGACTTCGGGGATGTCGACCCCTTCGTTGTACAGATCCACGACAAAGATAAAGTTGACGGATCGATCCCGTAGCTTCTGCTGGGCCGTGGTCCGTTGCTCGTCCGACGACTGCGATGAAAGCGCGATCGATGGCAATCCGTTCTCGTTAAAAAACCTCGCCATGAACTCCGCGTGGGCGACACTCACGCAAAATGCTAACCCTCGCACTTCGGTTGGATTCAGAACCGTTTCGCATAGCTTTTCAAAGATCAGTTTTGCACGGACGTCGTTGCCCGTGTATAGCCGATTCAAGTCGTCAACCCGATACCCTCCGCGCTGCCAATCGAGGCTATCGAGGTCCACCGAATCCGCTACACCGAAGTATTGGAAAGGACAGAGCAATCGGCGGTTGATCGCATCGGGTAGCCTTATCTCAGCGCTGCTTCGCCCTCCAAACCAACTCAGTACGTCCAGTTGATCCGATCGCTCTGGGGTGGCCGTCAAGCCTAGCAAGATTTTGGGTTGCGAATGGCCGAGCAACGCTTGATAACTCGGAGCCGCCGCATGATGGAACTCATCGACGACGATGAACTCGTATCGATCCGAAGGTTCCGCGATCAGGTTTCGCGCGTTGTAGCTTTGGATCGAGCAAAACAGATGATCGCGCTGGGTTGGTTCGTGTCCGTCGACCAGCAAATCCCCAAAATTTTGATCTCTGATGACGCAACGGAACGATGCGAGGGCTTGGCTGAGGATCTCCTTGCGGTGTGCGATGAACAGCAAACGGGGCTTACGGCCCAACTCCTTGGCGACGCGGGCGTAATCGAACGCAGCGATCATCGTCTTGCCGGTGCCGGTGGCGGCTACGACGAGGTGCCGATGCTTGTTCTGCACTTCCCGCTCGGCGGCGATGAGGTCGAGAATCTCCTCTTGGAATGGGAACGGTCGCAAATCGAAGTGGATCGCTGGTGCGGCTGACGAGGAAGCTTGGCGCTCGCGCTGAATCGCGTCTCGCAATCGGAACTCCGATTGCTCGTCGTAGCGTTGGAATTCGTCGTCTTGCCAATACGTTTCAAAGGTTCCTGTGACTTTGTCCCAAAGATAGGGCAACTCGTATTGGCTGATCTTGGTCGTCCATTCGAGTCCCTCGGACAATGCGGCATTCGAGAGGTTTGCGGATCCGACGTAGGCGCTGCTGAACCCGGTATTGCGATGGAACAGGTAGGCTTTTGCGTGGAGTCTGGTGCGCTTTGTGTCGTAACTGACCCGAACCTCGGTTCGAGCGAGGTGCCTTAGCATCTCGATCGCTTTGGGGTCGGTCGCTCCCATGTAGCTGGTCGTGATCACGCGAATCGCAGGGCCGGTGCCGCAGGTGCGCTCGGCAAGTTCGCTTAGGTTGTCCAACAGAACCCGCAAACCACTCCACTTGATGAAAGAGCACAAGATATCGACTCGATCGCAGGTCGCGATCTCTTTGCGTAGCTGGCTCCCTAGACTTGCGTCCAACCGAGTGCCGGTAAACAGCGTGGATCGGGATAGTGGGCTGTCGGGACGATCGACCGCTTGGTCGACAACAGCTCGATGTATCGCAAGCAAACGCTGCAGTGGGGTCGCGATGCTCAGTTCGATCGATCCGTGCTCTGATAGGGCTTGGGATAAGGTGTCGATGAGTCGTTCGACGAGTTGTTGCTGTTTGTCAGCCGCATCGGATCCGCGATAGAGGGCTAGGCTCGATGCGATGAGTCGCTCAAGGTATTGGGCTAGTACCATGTGGGACTCTTCGGCGTCGATCGGAGCTAGCTTCGCTAAGCGGGGATCGCCCAATTGTGAAATTTGGGCTTCGATGGACTTGGTCAGAATGTGGTCGTAGAGTCCTGGTTTCACGTGGGTTGGGTGGGCGGTTTGGGGGTGGGGCGTTGTTGGGAAATCGCGGATGCTAGTTTAGCGTGTTTTGGTTGGGGGGAGGGGAACAGCAGCAGCAGGCGTGAGGCGTGAGGGAACCGCCGAGCATCCGGATCTCTACGGGAGATCCACTACGCTTCAGAAGGGTTTTCTTTGCGCCCTTGCGTCTTTGCGTTTAATTCTTAAGAAGTACCCGGGGACAGTCCCCGGGTATTATTACGCTTTGCCGTAGTGGCGGCTTGGGAAAGGTCGAGCGATAATTCGCCAGTTGGTTGGGCATCCGAGGGGCAAATAACATTGCCTTCAAGTGCAGAACTCTCGGGTGGGACCTGGAGAATTGCGATTGACCAAGGATGTTGTCACGCATTCGCTTACGGCTGCTCGTAATCCTCAGAATAATGGGAGGCGATTTCCTTCCAGTTGACGTCCCGCCAGCGATACCCAATCGATTCGTTATCTACTTCCAGGTCCGGCGTCGCTTTGCCTCCCGTACAGTCTTATTTGATTTACTCCACGACCCCACCGTCAGAGATTTGCTACCGCTATCAAGAGCCATTCCGTATTTCAAAATTATACGCTTCGGTGTATTTTTCAATTGTGGCCCATAGGTCTTCGCTAAGTTTTTTTTCTCTTGGGCGCTCATTTCCCAATTCGTCATAGTAGTTTTCATCGACATAATTAGTTGCTTTGCAGATAGCGTCATGAGAATTTATGATATCCTCTAGATGCTTTTTTCTTTCACTCGTAATCTTAGCGTTTACTTCAGTTGCTTTTGAAAGTGCTTCTATCAAGACCGGAGCAATTTCATGGTGCTTTTCGGCAACCTTCATAAGCAACGAACATAAATCGTCTTTCCCGATTTCGATCCATAAGCATGTAGTTCCTCCGCCTTTTGAACTTATCTCCGTTTTGATGTTGACTGTCGCAATACGGTCAACCGTGATGTGACACGCAACATCCGCGTCAACCCACTGATCCTCGGACGCGGTTGCACCTTTCCGGTAAACTCTTGTTGCTTTCGTATGCGCCATGGTTTTATATGGGTAGCTGGACAGTTACCGGAGGTAAAAGATCATCGGTCTGAGCCAGAATTGTATCTTCAGAGAACGCTAATGCAATCGAATAAGCCTAGAATCATGTTCGAGTAAATATGTCTGCTCTTTGCGATTCTCCACCCTTTCTAACGTTCTTCCTGAAATTTGGCGTCACATCCGACGCGCCACAAACATCCCTACCGAATGCGGATAGTTCAGATCGATGTTGAAGACGTGCGTCTAGCTTAGGAGGTTGGCTAGCAGCAGATTGTCCTTGCGGTTGTGCCACTCGCGCCGGATCCAGCCGATGCCGTCGATCACACCCAAGGCTGATAGCTCAGAGACGATCAGGTACTCGACCCCCTCGCAATCGAATTTGATCAAGTCGACCTCGTTGATGCCGAAATCTCGGTAACGGCGCCCAAGCTAGTCCCACACGTCCGGAACTTAATCGGCGTCGAGACTATTCGATACGGGGAACGACAGCAAGAATTTTCCTGGCTTGGACGAAATCGGTGAATTGATCGGGAGCAACTGCGTTCCGGGAATGTGACTTGTGTTCTTGGCCATCAGTGCATCGCTCTGCGGAAGGGCTCGACCGCGACGATCTTGGCGATGGGCGAATAGTGGTGGGCCATCACGGTGTGGAATGCGATGGCTTTTGAGTCGGAAAGTCGGTGGTCTCATCACCGGTACTTGCGAGCTCGGAAGCCCACACTACGCCAGGAAGAAGCAGCCGCGAGCAGAAGGAGAACCGCCGAGGGATTGAGGACAATCGCTTTACAATCTCCTCTGGCAAACTTTCGATGGGGACTAATCGGTTACGCGACGCTGCCAGTTATTGGTCGGAATCGCTGATAAAAAAACGGGGACAGGCCCCGGGCTAATTTGGCGCGATTGGGTTCCAATCGAGGTGCGTGATTGGGGCGGTGCTGGGTACTGGCCATGCCCGCGGCTTGCGCCTAGGCGGCTCACGTGGGTACGCCTGCGGCGTTTAGCGTCTGGCGGGTCACGGTGTGGAATGCGATGGTTTTTGAGTCGGAAAGTAGGTGGTCTCATCACCGGTACGTGCGGGCTCGGAGGCCCACACTACGCCAGGAAGGAGCAGCAGCGAGCAGGAGGAGTACCGCCGAGGGATTGAGGATAATCGCTTTACAATCGCCTCGGGCAAACTTTCGCTGGGGACTAATTGGTTACGCGACGCTCCCAGTTATTGGTCTGAATCGCTGATAAAAAAACGGGAATAGGCCCCGGTCCAATTTGACGCGATTGGGTTCCAATCGAGGTGCGTGATTGGGGCGGTGCCGGATACTGGCCATGCCCGCGGCTTGCGCCTAGGCGGCTCACGGGATCGCCTGCGGCGTGTGGCGTCTGGCGGGTCATGGTGTGGAATGCGATGGTTTTTGAGTCGGAAATTAGGTGGTCTCATCACCGGTACGTGCGGGCTCGGAGGCCCACACTACGGACTAATTGGCTACGCGATGCTGCCAGTTATTGGTCCGAATCGCCGATGGTTCTAAGCCCGGAGGGCTGGAACACCCTCTGCCAGGTACTGGCCATGCCCGCGGCTTGCGCCTAGGCGGGTCATGGTGCGGAATGCGATGGTTTTTGAGTAGGAAAGTAGGTGATCTCATCACCGGTACGTGCGGGCTCGGAGGCCCACACTACGGACTAATTGGCTACGCGATGCTGCCAGTTATTGGTCCGAATCGCCGATGGTTCTAAGCCCGGAGGGCTGGAACACCCTCTGCCGGGTACTGGCCATGCCCGCGGCTTGCGCCGCAGGCGGCTCACGGGATCCGCCTGCGGCGTTTGGCGATCGGACCGGTGGCTTACGCACTAAAGTCAGTGCCATTAGTGCCTGGGCCCGGGCCTTACAAAAACCAGCCGTTAGGAGGTCAGTCCGATGGGAGTCCTAACCACTGAGCTGCATTGGTTTTGAACAATTTCTCAATCCGCTCGGAAGACCAGGAAAGCTGCGATTCGCAGAGATTTCGCATACGACCAAGCGTGGCCCCCGATCCTACAAAGTGCGTTTGATCGGCGCTTCGAGGAACGCCGTCTGCACCAACGGCCACCTTTTGCTGGCCTAACTGGTAGATGCCTGGAGCTAGGCCCGCGGCGCTGATCGCATCGGAGACTATCGCCACGCGATCCTCTCCGAACCAATCGACCCAGCTATCGAGCAACCAAAGAGGCAGATGGAATCCGTCAGCAATCAGGGTGACACGAAGGACGTCTCGCAGCGCTAAGACTCGGTGGATGATATTCTCGTGCCTAGGGATCGACGCTGGGCAAGCGTTCCCCAAATGGGTAAAGAGACTCAGTCCCGAGTCGATCGCGCATCGAAGTTGATCGATCGATGGGTTGCAATGTCCCGCAGCGATCAGAATATTCTCTCGTGCAAGATACTCGATGCCTTGGCCATTTGGGTCGCATTCGGGAGCCAACGTCACCAAACGGATCCATCCGTTGGCAGCATCGACAAGCCGCTTGAGCGTATCCAACTCCAGAGGCCTTGCGTGTTGCTTCGGATGGGCCCCGATGTAGCCAACCTGGGCGCAGAGGAAAGGACCCTCGAGATGAATCCCGACGGCTTTGCAAGAGCCATGTGGCTTTTGAAAGCTCGCTTCGCACAGCCTTGAAAGATTCGCAAGTTTTAAACAGAGCGAATCGACGCTATCGGTGATAAGCGTCGGCAGGAAATCGGTTGTCCCGTCTTGAACGAGCCACTCTAGGGCTCGCTCCCAAGACAATTCCGAGAGGTTCGACTCGTTGAAGTCGATCCCCCCGATACCGTTGATTTGCAGATCGACGTAGCCACGCGGTCGGGTCATCTCGGGGTGCCGGTCGTCTCGTCTGCCGATTCGTGAAACTTAGATCAAGCCGTTGGCGAACAGGTCATCGACGAGTCCATCGACCGTTTGGTCTTGGTCTTCTTCGGCGCTGTAAGCGGCCAGCAAGTTATCGA
>Ga0315903_10002699_pt1 | contig 25563 bp, 42 predicted proteins | sample LakEriMetagenome_7_FD_203524 | JGI IMG/M metagenome (GOLD analysis project Ga0315903, IMG submission 203524) | Freshwater fungal communities from buoy surface, Lake Erie, Ohio, United States - Buoy 2 MA119 | ecosystem: Environmental > Aquatic > Freshwater > Lake | place: USA: Lake Erie, Ohio... | reverse complement strand
ATGTTAAAAAGTAAATACACCGCAGAAGACATTGAGATCAGAATCTGGGGCTTTGTCGTTGTCTGCATAACCATCATCCTTTTCGGAATCGTTTTTGTACTACTTTATAGCCTAATTTTTGTCGTTCAGCCAATTAAATCTATGGCCCCACTCGACATGCAGTTCTCTAAAATCTTGAACGACATTGTGCTTTTGCTTGTCGGCGGCATTGGCGGGATTGTGGGCAAGCGTGCCGTGGGGGCCGTCAGCCAGGCCGTTACACCTACACCGCCACCCACACCCACACATGCCCCTGCCCCGGCTGCACCGGCACCCACAACCCCGCCAGTGCCTGCTGCCCCTGTACAAAATACATTTGGGGCGTTGCCTGTCTGGACAAACCCACCGCTTGATGAGAGCTGGTCGCCACCGCCACCACCGACAACGCCGCCCAGCCTTGAGGATGACGCAGAGCGCGAGCTCCAGGCTGAAGCCAGGGCATCAGTCAAATGATCGGGCTACCCAACCCCTACCTGATCCTGGGCGCAGTTGTTGTCTGCACCTCGGCCTACTTCTATGGTCACCACAAGGGCTGGGTTGGCCGCGATCAAGAAATGCAAATTGAAATTGCAAAGAAGAACGCAGAGGCCAGAGAGACAGAGCAAAAGCTCACTGCACAAATTACTGAAACATCAACCAAACTCATGGAGGTCAACAATGTTGTCAATCAAAAACAGTCTGCACTTGATCGCGCTATCTCTGCTGGTCGGGTGCGCCTCCCGTCCCCCAGTTGTGTATCAGCCGCCCCAAGTGCCGCCGCTGCCCCCGGAAATTGGACTGAAGCGAGAGCCCAACCTGACCGACCGGCTGACACGCCTTCTGATGAGGAGCGAGAAGTCCTCCGACTCATCGCCCAAATCACAGCCGACGGTGACCGTGCCATCAACCAACTCAACGCCTGCATCGACAGCTACAACCAAGTGATGGGGGCAATCAATGCTAAACGCTGAACAACTGACCAAGCTCCACATTGATGTGAAGTGGGTTGATCCACTGAACGAAACATTTGAGCGCTTTGGCATCACCACCAAAAATCAGCAAGCCTGCTTCATTGGCCAGTGCTCGCATGAGTCAGGCAATTTCAGAATGCTTGAGGAAAATTTGAACTACAAGGCAGCGACATTGATGCGGGTCTGGCCCAAGCGATTCCCCACGATGGAGATCGCTAACCAGTACGCAGGCCAGCCGCGTCTTATCGCGAACAAGGTCTACAGCGGTCGCATGGGAAACCGGGACGAGGCCAGCAATGATGGCTGGATGATGCGCGGCAGAGGTCTAATTCAATTGACCGGCTCGGACAATTACCATCACGCAAGCAAAGCATTGGGTGTTGACCTGGTTACCCAGCCCGACTTGGTGGCCACGCCTAAGTACGCAGCCCTGACCGCCGGGTGGTTTTGGTCAACACACAAGTGCAATGCCCCCGCTGACGCTCTTGATCACCAGAGGCTAACCAAGATCATAAATGGCGGGGCCATAGGGCTCTCAGATCGCATCAAGCACACCAACGAGGTGCTTGCAGTCCTTTGATTACTGCGCAGCGCCCAACGCATTGAGTCGGCGCTGATACGAGCTTGTGTGGCGCAATCGCTTGATTGTGTCCACCCGCTGAATGGTTTCCTCATTGATCTGCTTGAGCTCCTTGAGCGCTGTCATGCGCTCCCGTGGCGGTCGCTTGCCAGCCTTGGCCGTCTTGTCGGCCAGATCCTCATAGGCATCTTGCCACTCATCCAAGCTCTGGTGGACTGAGAAGGGCTGCTCCTTGCCGGGCACCAGCAAAGCAAAGCCAATGACCGCAGGCTCATCAGGTGAGCTTGTCTCATGCACCTCGGGTATGTCCACCACTTCAAAGCGCTCAACCATCTTGTCTGCGAAAGCAATGGCATCATCAATCGCATCAAGTACTGGATCTGGCTCGACCGTGTCGGCCAGTGCGGCCTCAATGATTGCCGGGTCGGTGATCTCAATCGGGATGGCCACCGGCTCTGGCTTGGCCACCATGTCCAGAGGGTTGCGTGGCTTTGGACTTCTTTCTTTGACATGCCCAAAGTTTTCGTCTTCATGCAGTGGTGTTTCGTCCAGCGCTTCTTCAATAATCACAAAGCCTTTCAAAACATCTGAGAAGGCATCGCGCAAAGCAAACCCGCGAGCTCGCATCTGCATCATGCGCTTGGGATATGCCGACCACGGCCCTGCCTTATTCCATAGGCCAGCTCGCTTGGCATCCTCAACGCTAAATTTGACGGTCACCGGCTTGCGCCCTTTGCGCTTGGCCACGCACACTGCCACAGGGTTGGGTGTGCCCTCACCCTCAAAGTACTCCTCGATATCCTCGCAGACCGGGCTGGCCTGCACCAAGGCCATCATGGCATCGCCATAGACGCTGGGCTTGCCGTTAATCACAGCGATGTTTTGCAGGGCTTGCATGGGTGCCAGGCCCAACTCCATACCCCAATGAACGGCCACCAGGATGTCCTGGGGCTTTCCCTGGTAGGCCTTGGGCACCATGCTGGAGCTCGCCAGCATGTCGCTGAACTGAATGGCCTCAGTGAGGGTGGCTGGGGCAAAGCCCCGATTAGTGGTGGTCAATTGCATTGATGTCTTTCTCGGATAGGTAGGTTTGCATGGTGGTGAAGATGAGGTCGGCCATCGCGTCAACGAAGACCTCGGCATCTTCCTCGGTTGCGTTTGTTGCGTTTAGCAGGGCCACAACGGCCTGCTCATAGGCATGCCTGATGGCAGGCTTGTCGGGAAGGTTCATGGCTGCAGCTCCTTGATCGACAGCGTGCTCTGGCGCACAGAGTAGGGTTCCTTGGCAGGGATCAAACGCTCCGCTTGGGCTTTGTAGTTGCGCATGGGCCAGTTGATGAGGTACTGCCCTGCCCTGCCCCGCTCGGCCTGGCCCAACTGCGTCTTGATCAGCTTCTCTGCGCTCTCGATGCTGGCCTCGGCTGCCCTGATCGCGGCCTTGTTGGCCACAATGCCGGCGGCCAGGTCGGCCACGCTGACATCGAGCTCGACCTCTTCCTTGGTGGCCACCATGGGGTAGATCCGATCCAGCTCCTTGCTGCTCGCGGGTGGATACCAGTCGATGGCCCCGCTCTCCCGGTAGGCCTGCAGCTTGTGCTCAAAGGTCAGCACCGCCTTGACGATCTCCTTCTGGGTGTCATGGTGGGGTGCAAACAGAAACACCCGCAGCTCGATGCCCTGGTAAAGCACGCAGACCGCGCCCCACCTGTGGCCGGTGACCAGCATCTGGCCTTGCAGTTGGATGGGGCCACGGGCCAGGTGTGGGGTCTCCTCGGGCATGGACTTGGTGAGCTTGGCCTCCAGCACGCCGGGGCCAGCAAGCACGATGGAGTCCTGGCCAACCACATACAGGCCCTTGTCCGGGTCGGTGAAGATCTCCTGGCCAATGCCATACCCAACCCCGTCCAGGCTGCACGACAGCGCGAAGCTGCGGTGCGTGTAGGCCTGACCGATCTGGGTGTCGAACTGCTCGATGCCCAGCCGCTTGGCAGCCTCGGTCAGGATCACCGGCTCCAGCGTGTTGCCCCAGCCCATGGCTTCGTTGCCAATGTCGGGGCGCTCCTTGCCGTCGATGGCGTTGATCGAGAACTGCAGCTCATCGTTGGGGCTGCTGTACTTGCTGAACCCCATCAGGCCAGGCAGGCGGCTGGCGCTCATCTCTTTGTCGTCGGTTAATTTTCCAGCCATTTTTTTACTCCTTGTTGGTGGCGAGGGAATACACACGCACCACTCGGGCGTGAGCTTCTGGGTGGGCGGCCTCGATGAAGCCAACCCGTTTGAACTGCTTGGTGCGGAAGACCGCGCCCAGGACAGATGGGTGGACACCCGGCGGCACCTCGATGAACTGCCTGATGTCGTTGATTGAGACCTGCCCCTGCTGGCGGCAGATGAGCACAGCTAGTGCCCGGCAGCGCTCCAGGAACTGGTGATCTCGCTGCTCAAAGATGTCGAGCTGGCGCTCGCGCATGTCGCGGCCAGCGGCCAGGTTAGGAGCCAGCATCATTGCGCTCCTTGGTTTTCATGCGTTTGACCGTCTGCTGGGCCTTGAGCTCGGCCTCGCGCTCCTCTTTGGGCAGCCAGCCGTGTTTGCGCCAGGTGCGCTCAATGTCAGTGGCCGCGGCGCTTGTGTACTCAGCGCCCTCCAGCAGGGTCTTCGGTGGGGTGGTGGTCTTGACAGTCATGCGTCACCCCGTGATGATGATCAACAGGGCGATGCACACCAGAAATGCTGCGGCTGCAGCAACCCTCTCTCCGAGGGTCTCCTCTGGCTCAGGCAAACACTGCAGGTAGTGTTGCCGGTGTCTACTGACACTATACAAATTATGCGCAATTACAGTACGATGTTCTGGTATCGTCTGAGATGTTCGCTCTAAGTGATTGATCTGCATGGTTCTAATTCCCAAAGGTGTGTTTTTGATTAGACGCTAGATGTAGTGTCGCCAGTGGAATTGGCGATGACGGCCGCTATTTGCTTGGCCAGCGACTCGCACTCGGCTTTGCAGTATTCAAGCGTGCGATGCACATCGCCCTCATAGATGCCGTACTCGGCCATGCGCGATCCAGGCGCAGGTGCATCACCGGAATGGCCGCAGTCATAACCAAACCACCAAAGGTCTGACTCGACCGGGTACTTGCCATTGCCGCCTGAGAATGTCAGGCCACCATGCACCTCAAAGACATACTCGGGCGAGTTGAGGTCGTCGAAGTCTTTGCCTGCCCCGCACAGAATCTGTATGGGGCTCATCTTCTCGGTGGATCGCTCGGGGTTGAGTTTGAGGTGCGGCGACTTCTCGCTGTATTCCACGCCATGCAGCGGATGCTCAGCAGGGATGCCAACGTAGCCACAGCGGTGACCCAAGTCACCCATGATGACGACGGCCCGCAGACCAGCCTGAGTAATCCAGTCTTTTTCTACTTCGTAGCTCATACTGCACCTCCATTGCAGAGGCGCTGCACTGCAGCAACGCTGTCACGCTGTCGCCGTGCTGGCGCAGCGGAACACCATAGGTAGTGCCTATGGCTTCTACTGACGCTATATACATTATGCGCATTGACCTCGGTTTTAAAAAAAGGCTTCACGATTTTCTCCTTGTAAATCAATCTGCTTTCGGCCCCTTCCAAGGCCTGTCCAAATCCCCAACCTGTATTGGCCAGGGCACACTACGGGTAGTGTCCTTTTTCTGCCCAGCCAAGAACTTCTTGGTGCGCAAAAACTTCAATCCGATGCGTGCTTGTTGCATTGCACCACGGGCCAGGATCACCCGCAGAGCTTCATGCCGGTCGTCGGCATAGGCCAGCACCTGCAGCGTCTTGTTGAGCTCGCTGATGAGCACGGCGGCCTTCTTGAGCTCTTCCAGGCTGGTGATCCTGATGTCCAGGCGGCACACCGGGCGGTGGCCGATCTCCTGCAGGTACTCGCCCAGCTTGGTGGCATCTTCTGGGAATAGCTGCTCCCAGTTGAACAACGGGTCAGACACAAACATCTCCTCGATGTGTGGCATTGTGGACACACTCAACCAGCCGGTCAGGGTGACCCGACTGGCGGCGGCGTGCAGGGTGCAGGCGGTCATTTGATGCGCTTCAGGAGGTTGGAAACCTGAGTCGGGCCCCAGTTGGTGTTGCCACGCGGGGTGGCCACGCCACGGGCTTCCAAGGCGGCGGCGATGTCGCGCATGGTGTCGGCACCCGACCTGCGGATGATGTCGCGCACGATGGGGCCCACCCTGTCGGCGTACTTGTCGGCCTTGGCCTTGACCACCTTGACCCCGGCAGCCGAACCGATCTTGGGGGTGGGTGAGCCCAGCTTCTTGCCCTTCTTCTTGAGCTCGGCCAGCGCCAGCTTGGTGCGCTCACCGATCTTGCGTGCCTCCCACTCGGCAAACACCATGCGCATCTGCAGCATCTCGCGGCTGGCCTCGGGGAAGTCGGCGCAGACAAAGCGCACCTTGGTGTCGTTCAAAAGGGTCGCGCCGAACGCCAGATCACGGGTCAGACGGTCGAGGGTGGCCACCACCAGGGTGGCCTTCTCGCGCTTGCACAGCTTGACCGCATCCTCCAGCGCCGGGCGATCGTTCATGCGGCCCGACTCGACCTCGGTGAACTCACCGATCAGAGACCAACTGCCACCATTGAGGTAGGTCATGATGCGCTCGCGCTGGGCATCAAGGCCGAGGCCTGACTGGCCTTGGCGGTCGGTTGAAACGCGGTAGTAGGCGACGAATTTGCCGGTGTGGGGTGTCATGATCAGGCCTCCATCACAGCGCTGATGATGGCCTTCATCTCTGCAGACTTATAGCCGTCCAAGGCTTCGCCAAATGTGCGGAAGTAACGGCCACTGGCTTTCCATGCCTTGTGCGATGCGTTTTTGCAGCACACATTGATGTAGCCAGCATTGCTGATGTAAACATGGGCAGAGGTCTTGCCGCAGTCAACCTCGAAATACTTGCCAGCTTCTGTTTTGCCGGTGTTGGTGATGATGGTGGTGGTCATGTTTGCAACTCCTTGCACGTCATCTGTGCGTTGAACATGGGTGTACTGTAGCACGGTTTGTATATCGCTGTACAACCCCCAAAAGGCGGTATTTTCTAGGGATTTACCCTAATCCAGCGCTAAATCAGTGACTTGGGTGGCCTGTGCAATATCTAGGTGATATACACTTGGATGATGGACACACCCAAACTCAAACCCTTCCTGATGCGGCTGCACCCTGCCACCAGGGCGCTGCTGGACACTGCGGCTGCCGACCAGCGGCGCAGCGTTTCATCCCTGATTGACCAGTGCGTGCGCGACCAGCTCATGCCCAAATATGGTGAGCTTCAGCCCCGGCTGCAGCGATTCTTGTCTGGGGTGCGCCAGCCATGACACACCAGGAAGCCACCCAGATACTGGACAAGGCCAAGGAAGGCCAGCGCTTGCCCGATGACGTGATCACCGAGGCGCTCTTCATGACCGGGGACGCTGCCTGCTGGCGTGACCTGCCCTGCCCTGATGTCGAGGCATTTGTGCAGGCGCTGCGCGAGGCTGGCCAGCTATGACCGCGGTTGTTCTGGCCCTGGACTTGGGCACCACCACCGGCTGGGCCTGCCAGGCGGCTGACGGCACCATCGTGCATGGTTGGTCGAGCTTTAAGCCTGGCCGCTACGAGGGTGGCGGCATGCGCTACCTGCGCTTCAAGAAGTGGCTGGCTGAGATCTACGGCAGCGTTGGCCCAGAGATCAGCGCGATCTACTTTGAAGAGGTGCGCAGACACGCCAGCACCGACTCAGCGCATGTCTACGGTGGACTGCTGGCCACCCTCACCTCTTGGTGCGAGCAAAACAACATTCCCTACCAGGGCGTGCCGGTGGGCACGATCAAGAAGCACGCGACTGGCCGGGGCAACGCCGACAAGCAAGCCATGGTTGCAGCCATGCAACTACTTGGCCACCCGGTAACTGACGACAACGAAGCAGACGCACTGGCGCTGCTGCACTGGGCACTGGAGGCCGACAAATGACACGAGAAATTATTGAGATGGCCCGTGACTCAGGCATGGAGTTGTATGGCCTGGGCAAAGACAGAGCAAGATTTGTGCATCACCTGGAAGCCTTTGCCAAACTGATAGCAGAGAAGGCCTTGGCAGAACGCGCCATGAGCGAAGTGCAGAGGCTTGGGCAAGAGATCGAGGCGACAGATCGCACATGGGTTGGGCTGACTGAGCAAGAACATACCGATATTGCTGTTGAGTGCGGTTGCATGAGTGCTGATTGGGTGTTTTACGGTGCCGCGGTCGAGCGCAAACTCAAGGAGCGCAACACATGACACCAAAACAAGAAGATGCGTTGCGTGAATATCTGCAAGAGATCATAGTGCCATTGATCGAAGATGTACTTGTCAAGAAGCTGGGGCAAGCCATGACTTTTGCAAAGGAAGAACTTATTAAACCAAAACGTGTGTGGGTAGGGCTAACGGAAGATGAGCGAGATACGATTTTGAGATCAGAGGGCAGTATTTTTGATTTAACCGAAGCCAAACTCAAGGAGAAGAACACATGAAAGCACGACAAGTATTCACGGCCCTGATGACGGGCAAAGGTTACACAGAAGATGACTTAAAGATGGACAAGGGCAGATATACCAACGCTGCCATGCAAGGCCGCTGGAGTTACTTTCTAGCAGGGTGGGAAATGCGAGGGGTAGTCGCGTGATTGACCTGCTTGTGATCTTTGGCGTGCTGGTGCTGGGTGCAGTGATCTGCCTGGCCGTGCTCTATGCCTTTGTGAAGGCCTGGGAGCACAAACGATGACTGGCAAAAACACAGTAAACCGCAACGGTCGTGGCTCGCCCTACTACGGCCAGCTCATGACCGAGACTTTGCCCAGCGAGGTCAAAAAGATTTGGTACAGCCGGGATGAAGAGCTGCCCGAGCTGCCCCGGCACAAGTGGTCATGGCAGTTGCAGGACGACATGGATCTGGTTGAGGCCAAAGATCTGTTGTTCAAAATCCTGGCTGACGCAGCCCTGACAGATCGAGAGATGCTGGTCATCAAGCTGATCGTGCATGACGAACTGACGCTCAAAGAGGCTGGCCATGAGCTCGGCTGCACACAAGAGCGAGCCAGGCAGATCTACCTCAAGGGCATGCGCAAGCTGCGCCGTCACCAGCAGAAGATCACCGGGGTGCATCTGTGGGAGCTCGACTGCGACGTGACCACCTGGAACCACTGGAAATGGAGCAAGCGATGCATGTGAGCTACGTCAAGCTATTCCGGGATGACGACGGGATCATCCGCGACACGCAAGAGGCCAACGGTGAGCTGCGCAACCTGCACCACCAGATCGCGCTGCTCAAAGACGCGCTTGAGCGGGAGATGGAGACCGTGGACAACCTGCATGAGCTGCTCAAAGGGGTGCGACGCATTGCCCTGGAGCTCAACAACGAGATTTTGAAAGAAGACTATGCCAAGACCAAAGAGTGAGATGACGGGCGTGACCCGAACAGTCAGCGCAAGGCTCAGACCTCATGAGCACAGGGAATGGACGCGCCTGGGCGGCGTTGTGTGGCTGCGCAAGCACCTTGCCGAGAGCATCAAAGCCGATCAGAACCCAACCATTGCCCAGCGCGTGATCAACGCGATCAAGCTCAAGTGAAGCGGCCATGGAAGCCGCACTACCCAAAGAACACAGGCCCACTGCCCGAGCGCTGGATCACCGAGCGTGGCCAGGCCAGGGACATCCTGGCAGCCTGGGACTACAAGAAGGACAAGGCCATGGTGGAGCGCATGCTGCTGGCCAGCGAGAAGATCTATGGCCAAGGCAGTGCCGAGCGCATCAGGCAGCACATGAAGGACATCTACCGTGAGCGCAATGCCCATGATTGACAACATCGTGCCCTTCAGCATCCCCAAGAAGCCGCGCATCAAAGAGCGTGATCCGATCCCAGACCAGCGCAAGCTGGCCGTGATCCCGATCCGCGCATGCACTGACAGGCGGCTTTCTGAGGGGATGATGCGTGCCCTGATCCTGATCTGCAGCTACTGCAACCGTGCCGGGATCACCTGGGTTGGCCAGGCAAAGCTGGCCGAGCAGCTCAAGGTCAGCCAGCAAGCTATCAGCAAACAAGTGGTCAAGTTGACCAAGCTGGGCTACCTGGAAGTGGTCTGGAAGGCCAAGCCAGGCGAGCGCATGAACACCTGGCGGGTCATCTACGACCCATCAATCAGCGCTCAAGATGCCATCACCATCACGTCAACCATTGAAGATACGAGGCCACCAGTCATGCAAAAGATCGACCAAAAAGCCATGGAAGAACCAGTCAGCAGGGCCGGTCAACAGCGAATCGCCAAGCTCATGCAAGGCGCACTCAAGTCAGTCAAACCACAACCAAAGGAGTACACCATGCCAACAGGCAACGACACATTGACGGTCAAGAAGATGAAGGCAGAGATCGCCAAAAAGAGGCAGTCCAAAGGCATTCCCATACAACCTCCAGAGGTTGTTGCACAAGCAGTCCAACAGCCTGTGGATAACTCATCTTCTCAAATTGATGAGATACAACCTGGAGAGCAAAAATCAACAACCTCTGAGGGTTGTACAAAACACCGAACAGGATCTAGTCAGAAGGTTATTAGAGATATATTTATTAAAAGAAGTTTAAATGTTCTGAACAACCAAAACGAAGAAATGTTGATCGGATACCTGACTGACCTGGACTTCACTGTCGGTCAGGTCGAGCAGGCGGTTGACGACCTGCTGGCAGCGGCCAGGCGCGAGGGTGTCGAGCCCCCCAAACGACTGGAGTGGTGGATCAATGCAGTGATCGAGCACCAATCCGATGCCACGGCAAGGCACCTGGAAGCCTCAGGAAGCCCTGCAAAACCATGAGCTGGTACGCAGGTAGCCAGCCAGCCATTCGATGCGTTGTAGGCCGTTTAAATCGGTCTGTCCAACCATCAGACGAACGTATGGGTTTTGTACAAGCCGGGCAGATCGAGGCGTGTCCTGCTGCTGGCAGACCGGCGGCCTTATATGCGCCAGCGTGTGCGCCTGCGATCCGCGCCCGACGACGCGCCCGGAACGCGACCCTTGCCCCCCCACCCCCTACGGTAGCGTCCGGGGGTTCCCCTCAAATTTTCCCCACTTTTCCAACCTGTACGACAATCAACCAAAAGGAGCATTTGTAAATGGCTACTAACTTTGAGATCAGACCCAACAGTGGGTCGCTGTTCAAAAACAAGGACATGAGGCCTGACAGGAAGGATCCCAACCTGAGTGGCAAGATCATGCTGCCTGACGGGACGCTGCACTGGTTCAAGGGCTGGACGAAGACGACCCAGGCTGGCGAGAAGTGGATCTCTTGTCAGATTGGTGACAGGTGTCAACAGCAGCCTGTGGCGAGCTCGGTGCCGCCTTTGGGTGCTGCCCCGGTGCCCATGCTGGTGAGCAATGATGACGATATACCTTTCTGATGGCCAGGCCTAAACAGACCAGTGTCATCCCTCCCCTGACCAACTGGGGTGGGGTGAGGTCTGTGCAGCGCCGACTGGAGCGCAGCTCGACCCTGCTGGCCAACAAGGAGGCGGTGGCTTATGCGCTGCTGTCCATGGCCAACACCAAGCTGACAGACATCATGTCCTGGGATGACCAGGGCAATGTCAAGGTGAAGGCAAGCCATGAGATCCCGGAGCATGCGCTGCACGCGATCAAGAACATCCGGGTTCAGACCCGGAAGGACAAGGATGGCGACACATACAGCACGCTGGAGATCGAGCTGTATGACAAGGTCGGGGTGCTGCGGCTGCTGGCCAAGGCAAGTGGCTTGCTGGACAACCCTGACAACGAGGACAGGCCGTCTGTGCTTGGCATCAATGTGATGGCACCAGACGTGACTGATGTGGAGCCAGACGATGCTAGATGACCAAGACATCATTGAGATGCGCATGGAGCAGCTCTTTTTGAACCAGCAGCGTGCCAGGCTGATGGCCAACCCTGACTGCAGGGATCCTGATCACCCAGGCTGTGAGAAGTGTGAGGCCGCTGATGACGGGCTGGCGCAAGAAACAAATTAAGGATCGATATGAGCAGAACCAAAGAGACATCAGGCAAGGAGGTGCCCATCACCGGGCTCAACTTGGACTTCAGCAAGTCGCCTGTGATCTACGACTTCATCCAGAGCAAGGCCTTTGTGCAGGGCGTGATGGGGCCGGTGGGGTCGGGCAAGTCTTATGGCTGCGCGGCAAAGATCATGCTGAAAGCTGTCCAACAAAAGCCAAGCCCGATTGATGGCATCAAGTACTCGCGCTGGGCGATTGTCAGGAACAGCTACCCGATGCTGAAGACCACCACCATCAAGACGTGGCTGGATCTCTTCCCTGAGAACACCTTTGGCCCCATGCTGTGGACACCGCCCATCACCCACCACATCCGGCTGCCTGCCCGTGGGGATGCCGCTGGGATCGACTGCGAGGTCATCTTCCTGGCCCTTGACCAGCCCAAGGATGTCAGGAAGCTCTTGTCGCTGGAGCTCACTGGTGCCTGGGTCAATGAGGCGCGTGAGCTGCCCAAGGCGGTGATCGACGGGTTGACCCACCGGGTTGGCCGCTACCCCACCAAGCGCGATGGCGGTGCCTCCTGGCATGGGATCTGGATGGACACCAACCCCATGGATGACGACCACTGGTGGCACAAGATGGCCGAGAAGGAGAAGATGACCGGCCCCTATGCCTGGAAGTTCTTCAAGCAGCCTGGTGGCGTGGTGCCGGTCGATGTCGAAGACCTGCCCGAGATGCCCGAGGCCCAAGACCACATATACAGCGCTGGCAAGTGGTGGAAGCTCAACCCTCGCGCCGAGAACGTCAACAACCTGCCCGGCGGCTACTACCAGCAGATGCTGCTGGGCAAGAACCTGGACTGGATCCGCTGCTATGCCGGGGGTGAGTACACCTATGTGCAAGAAGGCAGGCCCGTCTGGCCAGAATACGAAGACAGCTCGATGTCTGGCGACGTGGAAGTGAGCAAAGATGTGCCCATCCAGGTCGGATTGGACTTCGGATTGACCCCGGCAGCCACCATTGGCCAGCGTTTGCCCAACGGCAGGTGGCAGATCTTGCATGAGATCGTGACCTTTGACATGGGGCTGGAGCGTTTTGGCCAGCAATTGCTCGCCGAGCTCAACTCCAGGTGGCCAAACCACCAGGTAATGATCTGGGGCGACCCGGCAGGCATGGCCAGGGACGCAATTTATGAGGTAACAGCCTTTGATTTCCTGCGAACCCTGGGGCTCAAGGCCCAACCAACGGCCAGCAACGACTTCAAGGTGCGCCGGGAGGCCTCTGCAGCCCCCATGCAGCGCCTGATCAACGGCAAGCCAGGCCTGATTGTGAGCCGAGAGTGCAAGCTGCTGCGCAAAGCCCTGGGCGGCGGCTACCACTTCAAGCGGGTGGCGGTGGGAGCTGGCCAGGAGCGCTTCAGAGATGCCCCAAACAAGAACGAACACTCACACATTGGCGACAGTTTTGGGTACCTGATGCTGGGCGGTGGCGAATACAACCGCATGACCCGCACAAACAGCTACGGTGCCAGGCCGCCTGGCCAAGTCAGCGCCAATACCGACTTTGACGTGTTTGCATGAGGGTATATCCCGCTGATATACAGCCTATTGCATCATGTCCAAACGCCAATAGAATCCTTTGCATGACAACTGTGAGGTGACCATGAAAGAACGCAACAAGCGCACGATGATTGAAGACTCAATGGACGATGATCTTGAGGAAAGCATGGACAAAGCGGCCAAAAAGGGTCGCGGCACCGATGACACCGTTGGCCACCTGACAAAGGGCGAGGTCATCATCCCTGCCCAAATCATGGCTGACCCCAAAAACAAGCAGATGATCGCCGAGTTGTTCAAGAGCTCTGGCGGCAACCTGGATGAGTTCACGGTTGGCCATGAAAAGAACAAGATCAACCCGGAAACTGGCCAGCCTGAGTTCGTTTGGTGGGTGCCATTGGTTGCCGCTGCTGCGACTGTCTACTCTGTAAGCGAATCCAGAAAAGCCTCCGCTCAAGCTCGCGACCAAGCCAAGCGAGCGCAAGCAGAAGCTATGGAGCAGGCACGGTTGGCGCGTGAAACCGCAGCCACTGAAGCCCAGAAGTCACGCGAAGCAGCCATTGAGGCTGCGCGTCTGGCGCGGGAGCAGTCTGCCACTGAGTCACAGAAGAACCGCGAGCTGCAGGCCTCTGCTTTGGAGCAACAAAAGACCGATGCTGCTGCCAGGCTCCAGCAAACCCAGTTGACTGCCGATGAGCAAAAGAAGCTCATGGAGAACATGACCGCCCAACAATACCAAGCTGCAGAAGCTGCCAAGGCTCAGCTTGCCGAACAGCAAAAGCAGTATCAAGAGCAAAAGACCTCGATGGAAAAAGCAGCAACCGACCAGGCTGCAGCGCTGGAAGCCGAGCGTCGCAAGATTGCCCAGCGAGAGTCATCTCAGATGACCGCTCGCCGCCGCAGTGGCCGCCGAGCTCTGCTGTCAGAGACCAGGCTGACACCAGAAACAGGCCTCGCTGGCATGGGCGTGGAAGATCAGCAAATCACATCCCTGCGTGGGTACTGATATGGCAGACAAGCGCGCAATAAAAAAGGCAGTTGAGCTATTGCGCAAGCATGGGCGTGGTGGCGACACCATCCTTGCTCACATCAACCCCCAAGAGGCTGCCGCTTTGAAGGCGATGGGTGGCTCTGGCCAGCCAAATCCAACTACCGGCCTTCCAGAGTTCATAAATCTTTACGATGAAAATAAGAATCTCATTTCTTCTGGAGGTGCCATATCCACAGAAGCATTGAATCTTGAAGATAAGGCGCTGGATGCTGAAACGCAACGATACATTGATGAACAGAAAGCAATAGCAGAGCAAGAGCGCATTGCCTTTGAGAATGAGCAAAGGACGTATGCGGCACAAGTGGAAGCACAGCGCCTGGCTGATCAAGAAGCATTTACCAAGGCACAGGCTGAGATTGAAGCAATAGCTCAAAAAGAGCGTGATGTCATCACCAGGCAGGCCGCTGAATACGATGCGCAGCAAAAGAAGTTGCAGGAAGAGGCGGCTGCTGAAGCGTTGAGATTGAAGGCCGAGCAGGCAGTACTTGAGCAGCAACGTGTCGCGGCTGAACAGCAGGCAGCCCTGGTCAAAGAAAAAGCACGCACCGAGTTTGAAGGTGTGCAACGCGAAGGGGCAGAACGCGAGGCTGGCCGCAAACTCGCCGCCAGATCTGCAACGGCCAGGCCGCTACTCATGGGTGCTTCGGCAAATGGTGGCCCACAAACGCTGGGCTATGGCGGCAATATGGGTGGAGGCGGCACATTGGGATCAACACAAACACTAGGAGTCGGATGAAATGCCAAGTCACTATGAAATGAAAGCGAGCAAGATGAAAGACAAGGTGGCCAAGGTCATGCGCGAATACAAGGCTGGCAAGCTCAAGAGCTCAAGCGGTGACAAAGTCACCAACCAAAAGCAGGCCGTGGCCATTGCCATGTCTGAGGCTGGTATGAGCAAGGAGAAAAACAAATGAAGGAAGTCTGGGACAAGCCAAGACCCAATGACCTGCCCAAGCCAAAGGAGCTGTCTTCGGCTGAGAAGCGGATGGCCATGCGCCGGGCTGCCAAAGCTGGCCGACCCTACCCCAATCTTGTTGACAACATGGCCGCAGCGCGAGACAAGAAGTGAGCAAGTACAAGGATCCAGAGGGTGGTTTGACTGAAGCCGGTCGGCGTAAGTTTGAGCGCTCTGGTGAGAGCGGCAACCTGCAGCCTGGAGTCAAAGACGCAAGCCCAGGTGGTGAGCGTGCGCGGCGCAAGGGCTCATTCTTGACCCGCTTCTACACCAACCCAAGTGGGCCTCTGGTGGGCAAGGATGGAGATCCGACCCGGCTGGCTCTGGCCGCAAATGCCTGGGGTGAGCCGGTGCCGCGCACTGCTGGAGCTGCAGCAAGGTTGGCGGCAAAGGGAAGAAATTTGCTTGAGAAGTACAAGATGGACAAGGATTGAAAATGGAATACGAGAAGAACGCACCAGGCGGCATGCGCTTGACCCCCGAACAAATCTTGAAGCGCCAGCAATTGGCGCAAACCAAGAAGGACGAATTCCAGCAGCTCTACCAAGATGCCTATGAATTCGCCCTGCCCCAGCGCCAGCTCTATGGCGTGTGGGAGGGTGGTGCCGTTGGATCCAAGAAGATGCAGCGGGTCTTCGACAGTACAGCAATCAACAGCACCCAACGGTTTGCAAACAGATTGCAGTCTGTGGTATTTCCACCACAACGCAAATGGTGCCGCCTGGATCCCGGCGTTGACATCCCCATGGAGCGCAGAAGCCAGGCCCAGCAGATCCTCGACCTGTACAACGAGAAGATGTTCGCTGTGCTGCGGCAGTCCAACCTGGACATTGCCATGGGCGAGTTCTTGCTCGACCTGGCCGTGGGCACCGCAGCCATGATGGTGCAGCCTGGCGACGATGTCTCCCCGCTCAACTTCATCCCCGTGCCGCTCTTCCTGGTGAGCTACGAGGAGGGTGCCAATGGGCAGGTGGACAACGTCTACCGGCGCATGCGCATGAAGGGTGAGAGCATCCAGCGCCAGTGGCCAGATGCCAAGATCCCTGACGAGATGGCCAGGCGCATCGAGCACAAGCCAACCGATGACATCGAGCTGCTGGAAGCCACCATCTATGACCACAAGCGTGGCGACTATTGCTACCACGTCATCGACAAAACATCCAAGGAGGAGCTGGTCTACCGGCGCAAGACGTATTCACCCTGGGTGATCTCGCGCTACATGAAGGTGGCCGGTGAGATCTATGGCCGTGGCCCATTGATGACCGCCCTGCCCGACATCAAGACGCTGAACAAGACCATCGAGCTGCTGCTCAAGAACGCCAGCCTGGCGGTGTCTGGTGTCTACACGGCGGCTGATGACGGTGTGCTCAATCCCAACACGGTCAAGATCGTGCCTGGTGCCATCATCCCGGTGGCCAGGAACGGTGGCCCCCAAGGCCCGGCTTTGCAAGCCCTGCCCCGCTCTGGCGACTTCAACGTCACCCAGCTTGTGATCAATGATCTGCGCTCCAACGTCAAGCGCATCTTGCTGGATGAGTCGCTGCCGCCCGACAACATGAGCGCCCGGTCGGCCACCGAGATTGTCGAGCGCATGAAGGAGCTCTCGCAGAACCTGGGTTCAGCCTTTGGCCGTCTGATCAACGAGACCATGATCCCGCTGGTGGCCAAGATCCTGGAAGTGATGGACGAGCGCGGCCTGATTGATCTGCCCCTGCGCGTCAATGGGCTGGAGGTCAAGGTCACCCCGGTGGCACCGCTGGCCAACGCGCAGGCCATGGATGAGATCAACGCAGTGATGCAGTTTGCTCAACTGACCCAGCAGATGGGGCCAGAGGGCACTGTGGCCGTGAAATTTGGCGACATGATCGATTACCTGGGCGAGAAGCTCGGCGTGCCTGCAGCGCTGCGCAATGACGCTGCGGAGCGTGCATTCCTGCTTGAAGAGCGCCAGGCCCAGCAAGCCCAGGCCATGGCCGCACAAATGCAAATGCAGCAAATGCAAGGTGGCGCTGCTGCCCTGCCAGCGCCTGCCGGGGCACCCGCATGAGCTGGGACGAGCTCGATGCCATTGGCCAGAACACCGACATCCGCGATGTCGATCAAAAGCGAGATGATCTCTCGCGCCTGATGCTGCGCGTCTTTGGCGACGAAGATGGCCAGAAGCTGCTGGCCTGGATGCGCGACATGTATGTGAATGTGCCCATCGCCGTGCCGGGCACAGACCCCTCGCATGCGTTCTTTGCCGAAGGGCAACGCAACGTCATCAGGGACATCGAGGCGCGGATTAACCAAGCAAGGAAACTATGAGCGATACAGCAACAGTCGAGCCCGGTGAAACCGGCCTACTTGACAACGTGCAAGTGACCGACGATACCAAGCCAGCAGACAACTCACAAAAGGTCGAGATTGACCACAAGGCCACCCCAGCAGGCGCAGCCGAACCTGATGAGCCTTTAGAGCGGCCAGATTTTTGGCCAGAAAACTTCTGGAAGAAGGACTCCAATGAGCCCGATCTGGAGGGCATTGCCAAGTCCTGGGGCGATCTTCGCAAGATGATCAGCCAGGGCAAGCACAAGGCACCAGAAGGCGGCAAATACGATACCGCAACGCTGGGTGAAGGCCCGGTGGCTGGGGCGCTCACAGAGTTTGCAGCCAAGTGGGGCTTGCCGCAGGCAGCATTTGATGAGCTCGCACAGCGCACCATGGCTATCGCCGAGGAGTCAGCAGGCCCAGCCATTGACACCAAAGCGGAGATCAAGGCGCTTGGGCCAAATGGCCAAGCAGTGATCAACGGCATGGTTGATTGGGCTCGCGGCCTGGTCAACAAGGGCGTATGGGGCAAAGATGACTTTGAAGAGTTCAAGATCATGGGTGGCACGGCCAAGGGCATGCGTGCATTGCTCAAGATCCGCGAGGCCTACGAGGGTCGGGTGCCCATCGATTCAGCGCCCATCGAGGGAGCACCGTCCAAAGAGGAGCTCTACCAAATGGTCAACGATCCGAAATACAAGACCGATCCAGGCTACCGACAAAAGGTCGAGCGCATGTTCCAGCAATTTGTCCAATAATCCAAGGTCTGCCCAAAAGGCAGTTGCCATTTGACCCGGCCAGGTGCCGGGTCTTTTTTTGTCCAGAGATCAAGCGGGGGGTTGCGCTGTTGTAAAAAAGCCATACAATGCGCCCAAGGCCCACCGGGCAACCGACCCTTACCGCAGCGGATGCTGACGATTGGCTGGCGCAACCAGCAAGCATTCGGCCCTGATTCTCAGGCTCACCGGCGCGAGAACCCTGTTTTTTCAACAACCGAATGAGGTATCCAAATGAGCATTTCTTTAAGCAATGCCTTCGTTACCCTCTTCGACGCGGAAGTCAAACAAGCCTACCAAGGTAAGGCAATGTTGGTTCCGGCGGTTCGCCAGCGTCGTGGAGTCGAAGGTTCAACTGTTAAGTTCCCCAAAGTGGGCCGTGGCGTTGCCACTGTTCGCGTCCCCCAAACTGATGTCACCCCTCTGAATGTTGGCTTCAGCACTGTCACTTTGACATTGGCTGACTTCAACGCTGCAGAGTACAGCGACATCTTCTCCCAAGCCAAAGTCAACTTCGATGAGCGCCAAGAACTGGTGCAAGTCGTGGCTGGTGCCATGGGCCGCCGTCAAGACCAAATGATTCTGGATGCCCTCAACGGCTCCAGCACCAGCTTGACTGTTGCCAACAGCATTGGTGGCGCAACTACCAACATGAACATCGCCAAGCTGCGCGAAGCGAAACGTCTGTTGGACAAGGGCAATGTGCCGCCTGATGGCCGTCACATCATCATCCACGCCAACGGCCTGTCCAACTTGTTGTCCGAAACCAGCGTGACGAGCTCCGACTTCAACAGCGTCAAAGCGCTGGTGCAAGGCGAGATCAACACCTACTTGGGCTTCACGTTCCATGTGTTGGGTGACCGCTCCGAAGGTGGCTTGCCCATCGACGGTTCCCTCGACCGCACCTGCTTTGCGTTCCACAAGGACGCAGTGGGCTACGGCGAAGGCATTGGCATGCGCACCGAGATCAATTACATCGCCGAGAAGACCTCTTGGTTGGTGAATGAAGTCTTCAGTGCTGGTGCTGTGGCCATCGATGACGAAGGTATCGTCAAGATCACCTGCCGTGAAACTTAATCTAGGAGACTGACATGGCTTTTTCATCTACTGGCTTTAATGCCGTTGGCGGTCAATCCAAGGCTGGCAATGCTCCCGCAATTTATACCTACGCAAGCACTGACGCACAAAGTGTGATCCGCGCTTCTGGGTATTTCAATTCGGTTGCATCCATCCTCAAGGTTGGCGACATCATCTTCTGCTACTCGGCAACGGGCGGCACCCCTGTGATGTCCACCGCCTATGTGAACAGCAACGCTTCTGGCGTGGTTGACATCACTGACGGTGTGACCGTGACTGCAACGGACACTGATTAAACGGAGTCCAAATAGACGGGCCAACTCTTGGGCAACTAAGGGTTGGCCTTTCTCACATTAAGGGGTTCACATGGCTGCTGGCGATACCGGGATCACAATCTGCTCAGATGCACTCATCATGCTGGGTGCCAAGGCCATCAGCTCATTCAATGATGGCACCGACGAGTCAAGCACCTGCGACCGTCTGTATCCAGACATCCGCGACTCCACCCTGGTGGTGTACCCGTGGACATTCAACACCAAGAAAATACAACTCGCTCAGTTGGTGACGGCACCAACCAGCGTGTGGCGCTACCAGTATCAACTGCCTGGCGACCGTCTGAATAACCCAAGGGCTGTGTACAACAGCTCGGCCCAAGGCAGCCCAGTCCAAAAGGAGTGGGAGATCCAGGGCGATGCGCTGCTCACCAATCTGACCAGCGTCTACATCGACTACCAGTACAGCATTGGCGAGTACGCAATGCCCCAGTACTTTGTCCAACTGATGAAGTACATGCTGTCCTGGCACTTGGCCATGCCTATCACCGAGCAATCAGACCGAGCTGTGTATTGGCAGCGCGTGGCTGTGGGTGACCCGGCTGAAAATGGCCGCGGCGGGTACATGCGCACGGCCATGAACATCGATGGCCAAGGCACCCCGACCAGGGTGATCGAAGACTACAGCTTGATCGCAGTGAGGGGCTGATGCCGCGCTTTGTAGACATCCAGACCAACTTCAGCACAGGGGAGCTCGACCCCTTGCTGCGCTCGCGGGTGGACTTGGCACAGTACAACAATGCTCTGTCCAAGGCCACCAATGTGGTTGTGCAGCCCCAGGGCGGCCTTCGACGCAGGCCTGGCCTCAAGTACCTGGCAGAGCTGCCCAACAGCAGCACGCCAAGCGCGGCCAATGGCGTGCGCCTGGTGCCGTTTGAGTTCTCTGTGGATGACAGCTACATGCTGTGCTTCACCCCGTCGCGCATGTATGTGTTCAAGGATGGCGTGCAAATTACTGCCATCAATGGTGGTGCCAATGACTACCTGGCCACCAGCATCACCGGGGCCATGCTGTCCGACATCTGCTGGACGCAGAGTGCAGACACCATGATCATTGTTCACCCTGACCTGCAGCCGGTGAAGTTGGTGCGCGGTGCCACAAATGCTGACTGGACGATGACCACCATCACGTTTGACAGCATCCCAAAATACGCTTTCACGATGACTGTCACCAGCTCAACCACGCTGTCTGCTGGCCATCTGACACCAAGCGCTGTGTCTGGCAATGTCGAGTTGACATCGCAGAATTCTGCCTTCAGTGCAGCAAGCGTTGGGCAGTACATCAATGCGACCCCACAAGGCCGCGCTCGCATCATTCAGTACACCAGCGCCACCAAGGTTAATGCTGTCGTTGAGTACCCTTTCTTCAGCACAGCCAACATCGCCCAGGGCAATTGGGAGATTGAGTCGGGCTATGAGGACGTGTGGAGCTCCGGCAAAGGCTGGCCACGCACGGTCACTTTCCACGAGGGTCGCCTGTACTTTGGTGGATCCAAGTCTCGGCCATCCACGATCTGGGGCAGCAAGATCAACTTGTTCTATGAGTTCGAAGCGAGTGAGTCGCTGGACGATGATGCTGTTGAGGCAACGCTGGACACCAGCTCGCTCAATGTCATTGTTGACATGATCTCTGGCCGTGACCTGCAAGTGTTCACCACTGGTGGCGAGTTTTATGTGCCTCAATCTGGCACTGAGCCGATCACCCCGCTGACGCTGACATTCAAGGCCGTGTCACGCAATGGCACCAAGACCGGCACTCGCGTGCAATCCCTGGAATCTGGATCGGTCTATATCCAGCGCCAAGGCAAATCGCTCAACGAGTTCCTGTTTTCCGACACACAGCTCACATACGTCACAACTCGCATCTCATTGTTGTCTGGCCACTTGCTCAAGACTCCATCACGCATGGCGCTGCGCCGGGCAACCAGCACCGATGAGGGCGACTTGCTGATGATGGTCAACACCGACGATGGCACCATGGCTGTGTTTTCAATCATGCGCAGCCAGCAAATAACAGCCCCGTCTGAGTTCATCACAGATGGTGTGTTCAGAGATGTGGGCGTGGATGTCACTGACATCTATGCGGTTGTCAAACGCACGTTCAACGGCACCGACAGATACTTTGTCGAGTATTTCAGCTTTGATCGATTCACTGACTGCGCGTTTGTCGGCGGTGCCGCTGCAAGCGCCAGCAGCTTGCCGCACATTGGCAAGGCACTCAACGTCATCTGCGATGGCGTGCCACAGGGTAATGAGACCGTGAGCGGTGGCGGCTCGGTAACCTTTGACCGTGCCAGCACTACCAGCTACGAGGTTGGCCTGCCGTTCACCGTCTATGCCAAGACCATGCCTGTCGAGATCAAGCTGCAGACCGGCACCAGGCTGGGGTTCAAGAAGCGCATTGTCGAAATCAATGCGGTGGTCAACGACACCCAACACATTGCATTGAACAACAACCCTGTGCCTTTCCGAACTTTCGACAACCCGCTGCTGGATGACCCAGAGCCAGAGTTCACCGGCATCAAGCGGGTCAATGGCGTGCTTGGGTATTCCCGCGAAGCCACTGTTGAAATATCACAAAGCCTGCCGCTCAAGATGACCCTGTTGGGCCTTGAGTACAAGGTTGCCGTGTCAGGAGGCACATGATGGATCCCGACTTAACAATATCAACTACACCAGCATTCGATTCTGGTTCTGATGCTGGTGTCAATTCAAGCACTGACATCACCTTCAACGACATCTTGGATGCCGGTGGAAAGCTGCTCAATACCGCAACTGGGGTACTTAACGCGGCATCGCCATATATGCAACTCAGTGCCGACATTGCCAAGGCCGGTGCGCAACAGGCTGCCGGGTACTACCAGCAGGCCATGTACGAAGTCCAGGCAATTGACACCCTGCGCTTGGCCCAGATCCGCACCGATCAAGATCAGAAGTATGCATCAATTCAAGCTGGCCGCAAGCTCAAGCAAGCCGAGATGCAGGCGCTCAACTACACCATCGCTGGCAACACATTGCTGCGGGGAATGGAGCGTGCCAACGCTGCCGTGCGTGCGCGAGCTGCTGCCAACGGGATAGTCGCTGGTGAGGGATCCGCAGCATCTGTCCAGGCCGCCAACGTGGGGGCCACATACCGGGACGTGGGAGTCACAAACCTCAATGCTTTGACCGCTCGGATCCTGGGCTATGAAGATGCAAGCGCCATGGTGCTGGCGGCCAAGGAGCAGGCTGATCTGACCATGAACGCAGCCGAGACTCAGGCCAAGCAAATGCGCCTGGCTGGTGAGTTTGCTGCCAAGTCTGGCGGCATGCTGTCTGGCATCTCATTTGGCGAAGGCGTGCTGCGCTTCGCACAGACAAGGACACCAACATAATGGCCGATCTACCATTGCTTCAATCTGGCCGCGTTGAAAATGTCGGCATTCCTGGTGCTGTGTTACCCAGCGTGCAAGCACCACAAGTCCAGTATGTTGGCCTGCAGGCTGCAGCCAATTACCAGAACACGCTTGCCCAGTCGCTTGACCGATTGAGCGGCACGCTGTTTGGCATCGCCAAGGGGGCCGCACAGGAGGCTGGCTTTCAATATGTGGCGAACAATCCCATCACCGATGAGCAATTGCGAGCGGCCAAGGATGGCAACCCAGCGCCGTTGCAGTTGGGTGGCAAGTTCAACATCTATGACCAGGCCGTGCGCAAAGCCAGGGCGTTTGAGGTGTCCAGCAACTTTGAGGCTGAAGCACGCAACGAGCTGACCGTCATGCTCACCGCTGTTGAGCAAGGCATGGCCACAACCAGCCAGGTGCAGAACAAGATTGCAACCATGATGGATGGGTACAGCAAGAGCTTGGCCGGGGTGGATCCAGAGGCCTCGCTCAAGTTCCGCGCCACCATCGCGACCATGGGCAACACCGTGCTGGCCAAGGCTGCTGAAACCGAGATCAAGCGCCAGAAGCAAGCGCAGATCATCAAATTTGACCGCGACTTTGACAACAGCACCAGGCTGCTGGAGGCCGCTGTCTCAAGAGGATATTGGCTCGATACGAAGAACACGCAAACGTACTACGAGAGCGACGGCACCAAATCTGTGTCTCCAACGGTTCGATCAGTTGATGACCTGGCCGATGTCTTTCGACAGACCATCAACACCAGCGCTTTGCTGATTGGCGATGCCAGCTTGCAAAAGACGTACAGCGACAAATTTGAGGCCGCTCTCAAGACCGCCAAGGTCAACGCTGTCAGCGCGTTTGTGACCAGCAAGGAATTCACGCCCGACTTCAGCCAGGGCTTGACCATGCTGCAAACTGGTGAAGTTGGCAAGATGAAAGATGTCTTTGCCGGCATGCCAAATGATGAGAAGGCCAAGGTGGTGGCCAACTACATGGTGGCCTTCAACAACCGCAAGTCGGTGCAAGATGCCCAACGTGTTGAAGACAAGCGCCTGGCCGTGGCTGAGTTTGTGCCGCTGTATGACAAGGCCTTGGCGCTTCCAGAGGGCAACGCTCAACGCAAGACATTGATCTCTCAGATTGTTGGCATCGCCGAGCGCCAGCCAGATGCGGTGCCACTGGGCGTGCTCAAAGACCTGCTGGAGCCCAACAAGGAAGGCAACCCCATCGCAGAGTTCAACACATTGCGCGGGATCTATGAGGGCACCATCACCAGCCCAGATCAGATCTTCAACAACTCTACCTTGAGCGGCAAGCAGAAGGTGTCTGCACTGAAGCTTCTGACCAGTGAAGACCGCCGCGACCAGCGAGACATTGATACCGGCTTGGCAAGGCTCGCGGGGATACCGACATCACCAGGGTCGGTCACTGTGATCGACCCCAAGGGCAAAGAGTTTGAGCGCTTGCAGCAGCTCCGCGCCAATGCTTTGCAGATCCAATCCCAGGCCATAAGAGAAGGCAAGGTGTTGCAGCCCAGGCAAATACTTGAGCAAGTGTCCAAGGATCTGGAGGCCAGACGCAATACCGAGCAGGCCAAGGCTGCACAGAGATCATTGACCGAGGTTTGGGAGAAGAAGCCATGGATCAATGGCCCCATCACTCGCGACTCGCTGCCAGCTTTGGAGCGCAAGGTAGGGAACGACAAAAACAAACAACGTGAGATCGCCCAGATCAAACGTCTACTTGAACAAGCAGAAGGGAATCAGTGATGGCCTACAGCTCGATTGAGGACAAATACCTGTCGGCCTTGACCGCTGTCCAATTCCCAGACGCACCTGTTGAGCCCGACATGCCAGAGCAGGTTGCACCTGGCACCCAGCCGGGTGATGTGCTGCTGGCCGCTGGCCCGAGCCAGACCATGACCGATGCCGGTGGTGGTGGCCCCGTAGACAGCATCAAGCCATTTGACCCAACCATCAGGCAGCGCCTGTCTGACTTCTTGCAGGCCGGGTTTGAGGGCTTGGGCATGAACCGCTACAAAGCCCGTCAGAACGCTCAATCGATCATTGGCGGCCCCAGTAGCAACCTACCACTGAACATGGGCCTGGCAGACGTTGTGCCATTCCTGGGCACCACCATGCAAACAGAGGAGGCCGCCATCATGGGTGGCGAGGCGGTTGAGTCTGCCAAGCAAGGCAACTATGGCACCGCCGCGCTGCAAGCTGGTGGGGCTGTGCTTGGCATGGTGCCGGGCGCTGTTGGCACTGTGAAGGCCGCAAAACTACTTCCGAAGAATTTGCCTGTTGGCCTGAGTATCCAAGCTGTTGACGGGATCCCAACTGGAGCCCCGCCCGGCCCCAACCTGGTCAGCACCCGCCTGCCGACCGCAGTAAAGAAAACCGAGGATCCGCTGACCAGCAGGCTGGTGATCGACCTCCAGGCCGTCAAGCAAGACCCAGAAGCCTTTGCGCACAACATGGGGCTGATTCGTCAGTACCCCAACTTTGCCAGCAAAGCTCGCAAC
>Ga0315903_10002697_pt1 | contig 25583 bp, 24 predicted proteins | sample LakEriMetagenome_7_FD_203524 | JGI IMG/M metagenome (GOLD analysis project Ga0315903, IMG submission 203524) | Freshwater fungal communities from buoy surface, Lake Erie, Ohio, United States - Buoy 2 MA119 | ecosystem: Environmental > Aquatic > Freshwater > Lake | place: USA: Lake Erie, Ohio... | reverse complement strand
CGCAATGTGAAATGTTTCTCAAGGTATTGAGCACCGTGTGCTGCTGCGAAAAGTGCACCCGCATTGCCCAATGTATGATCGCTGATACCATGGAAAATGGATTTCCCGAAGTCAGGCATGGAAAATTCGTCAACACGTGTTGGGTATTTCACAACGCAGTAGAGGTAGATCGCATGGTCATGCTTCTCTATCTCATCGGGATTTGTGTCCGATGGAATGCTCACGAATGTTGGTTTTTTATGGCTCATAATTGCCGCAGTCAACTCGGGGAACTCCTTGTGCATGCGCGCTGCGACTTTCAAGTAAGGAAGGTCTAATTCTAAACACCAATCCAGTCTGTCCATTGTAAAGGGTGTTGCGAAAAGAGGAATGCCAATGGTATTGGCATAATCACGCAAGCGCTTTAGTCCGTCCTTACTCAACTCAAGATAGGCGCGCTCTGCACCAAACTGAGTGGCCGTGTAAAGTTGGACTTTGATTGCATCGGCGCCGGCAAGCTTACTTTGAAGAATCATTTGTTCGGCTACTGCCAAGCTGCCGCCGTGTTGAGGGAAAATTTCAGAAATAACAAACATAGTAGGACAGGTTTGATTGAGGTTGGTCAAAAGTAAGTGATTTGTCATCAAACGCGAGAATGTGTATTTCCTTAATCGTGGGCACTGCGATGCGTGTATCTTTACATTCGCAATCTCAACCTTATTACCATGTCTACCGACATCAAGATTAAAACCTTAGCATCAGAGAAGGAGCTTAACGGAAGAGCCAAAGCGGCTGCTGCAATGCGCAATTGTCCTATACCCGATAATGAAATATTGGCCAACGCCGGGCTGTTTCTAAAGCGTCAGGAATTGACGAAGCATCTATTCTTCGCTGAGCTTTACCAAAAGCATATTCTTCCTGTGCACGGAGTCATGATGGAGTTTGGTGTTCGATGGGGGCAGAACCTGGTCACGTTGAGTAATCTCAGAGGATTATTGGAGCCGTTTAATCACAATCGTAAATTGATTGGTTTTGATACGTTTGAAGGATTTCCTGTTCTGTCCGGCAAGGACGGAGAGCATGAGATTATCGCCAGTGGCTCTCTTTCCGTTACCAAAGGTTACGAGAATTATCTTCAGGAATTGCTCGACTTCCATGAAGGCGAAAGCCCGCTCAATCACATAAAGAAAACATCGCTTCGAAAGGGGAATGCAATTGTTGAATTAGAACAGTATCTAAACGAGCATCCGGAAACAATCATAGCATTCGCCTGGTTCGACATGACGCTTTATGAACCTACCTATAAGTGTTTGCAGCTCATAAAGCCATTCGTCACGAAGGGAACCGTTATTGGTTTTGACGAACTAAACGACAAGGAGTTTCCGGGAGAAACCGTTGCGGTTCGCGAAGCACTTGGATTGAATAACGTGCGTATCGAACGCAATAGATTCAGCGGTGCACAGTCATATGTTGTTATCGATTAATGATTGCCATGCATCCTCATCAGGAATCGGTAGACAAGTGTAATTTCTGCGGCTCAGGGTCATTTCGTGTAATGCATCACTTTGAAAAGGATTTTTATCCCCATGCTGCTTACGTCACGTTTCCTTGGGATGGAAATCATAGCGCTGAACTAACTATCGTGCAGTGTTCAGGGTGTGGATTAGTTTACCAGAACCCGCGTTTCAAAGCTGACCACCTTGGCGAAGTCTACACAGTGATGGATGCCAAGCCTATCGATTTAAATAAGGCTGTAGCACAGCACAAGTTCAAACCGCTTCTTGACCTGATAAGAAAAAACGCACCTCATGCAGATGGGTCTTCACCGGTGAGCCTGGATATTGGCACCCGTTACGGTCTTCTGCCTGAAGTTTTGCGAAGGGAGGGTTTTAATGCTTTCGGTATCGAATTCAACGCTTCGTGCGTTGAGGCGGCCAAAGTAAGCGGATTCAAAAATGTTTTTCAGGGCACCATTGAAAGTCTACCCGAATGGATGACTCAACAGAAATTGAGGAGAATTGAATTAATCACGATGACAGATGTGATTGAGCATTTGCTCGACCCTATGGCGGACCTGAATTTGTTGGCAAAGTATCAGGAGAAGGGCGATCATATGGTCATACAAACCATTGATGTTTCTTCCTGGGGGCATCGCCTTTTTGGAAAGTGGTGGTATCATTTCCATGCTCAGCATACCTACTATTTCGATATTCCGATGTTGCGCAAATACTACGATAGTGTCGGCTATGATGTGGTGGATGTCTTAAAGGTCAAGCCTCTAAATAATTTGACCTTACTGCCCGGTGTATGGAAGGCTGCTCTGCGTCATAAATCGAAAAGAAGAGACGCACAACAAGGAAAAATTCCTGCAGAGAAAATTTGGTATGCTGCCGACAAGCCCACCTTATTTGATATTATCACAATAGTTGCCAGAAAGCGCTAGCTCCCCAGTTTCTCTAGGTCTTCGGCGGTATGCACATCTAAATTAGGTGCCACTATAAATCCGCAATGCGCACTCAGAAATTCATTGAAAAGAGCGTGATAGCGAACAAGACGGAATGCTGCATTTTGTACACCATTGCTATCTGTACTCATCACTTCCCACAGATTGTGTTCAATCATTAAATCATATGCATCCTGCAGTTGGCTGCTTGTTATTTGAGGCGAATTTGCTTGTGCCACAATTACAATATCATTGCGCTCCATCATCCCTACTTCAGGTGCGTTGACAGCCTGCCGGATGGCAATAATCTTGGGTGTTGCGTCGTCAGCAAGGTTTGCCGGTCGAAGGAGTTGCTTTGCGCCAAAGGCTTCGGCAGTTTCTAGAATTTCGGCGTCGTCGCTGCTCACGAAAATATCGTCTATAAAGGGACACTGCTTGCAAGCATCAATGGTATATCCAATGAGCGGCTTTCCTTTGAACGGATAAATGTTTTTCTTTGGAAGCCTTTTGGAGCCTCCTCGGGCAGGAATGATGGCAATGGTTCTCATAAGTGATTGAGGAGGTCGTTGGTTATGACTTCTGCCCCGTTTGAAGCTATTTGATGCTCGTTCATCATACTCTGAATCATCTTGTATTCATGCTTTAAGAATGAAGGCAGGTAATACCCCAAGCCACTTTCAAAAGTTTGCATGGATATGAATGATCCGAGATGTTGCTTTTTCAAAAGCAGAATATTCTCGTTCATTTCAGGGTTCATGGCTTCTCCGATAAGCAACATGGGCGTCCTTAAACCGATGCACTCCGAAATAGTGTTGAATCCCGCACGACCAATAACCAAATCCATATTAGCTACATAATCGACCATAAGTGAGTCTTGTGGAATGTGTCGCACGTTGGCTTGATCAGATTCAAACTTGGAGGAAACAAAGAACAGATAATCATCGAGTGGCGCAACGCTTAGGAGAGCTTTCCGGATTGATTCACTCAATACTCCCGCACCGCTATCCATAATGAGCACTTTGAATTTGCCCCCCTCGTCGACCTCTTTGTGATCGATTTTGCTGTGCAAAATGAGAGGCACTTCCATGGCTTTTCCCTTGTAATGATGAATAATTTCTTCCGGAGTGAATGGAGGAAAATAGAGTCGCGTGGCTTGTTCAGCCATCGCCATGAAGTGACGTATTACTTCAGTATGAACGGGAGGCGGATAAAGCTTAGAAAAAAACCAGTCCCAGGTGAAATGAGCAACACCAAATGTTTTTACACCCATTCGCTTCCCGATGGGGAAGGCTTCGTAAACGAAATCGCTCAATATGGCATCATAGGAAAAGTCATTGCACTCCGATTCAATAAATCGGCTGGATTGTTCAATGTAGTTTTCATATCGCAGCGCAATTTTGTCAAGGTCGGGGGATCCATTCGGTTTTTTATCCCACTGAATGTTATTGAATCGTTTGATGAGGTTAGCCCCCGGTATGTAATTTCCTGCCGCTTCAATATGAGCCTGAGTTTGCAGGGTTAATTCCAGCGGTTGCACTTTTTCGCGCAGCACCTCTACAATAGCGCGCTGCCGCACAATATGACCAAAACCTTCATCAGATAGGTATACTTTAAAATGCATAGAGTGAACCGTGGTTAGACAAATGTACGTGCTTATGGGTTGGAAATACTTATGCACTGCTCAGTCAATAGATTGCCTTGAAGCCCATCCTTCAAATGATAGATTTGCAGGCCTGGTCTTTTCTGAGCTAGAATTCTTGCCACCGCGTAGGATTGAACACCGTGGTTGCAATAGAGAAATACGGACCTCCCGTCAATCAGATTATTGAGCCATTGGTTTAAGTCGCCCGCGGGCAGGCAAATTCCCCCAATATTGTATTCTTCATGCTCGAAACCTTCGCGAACATCGATGATGTCTAGCGAAGTATTCGTTTGGATCATTGTGTTGAACTCGGATAATTCGATTGCATGAATATGTGTCGAATTCATCCTTCGCGATTCCGGTGCAATCTGAACGGATAGTGTTTCATGAAGAAGCCCGTCGTAGCGAATTAGACGGCCATCTGCACGACAGTTGCCGATAGCGATGTATTGGATGATGGATGTTGCCATCATGCTTCCGATTATGCCTGCAACCGGACCCAGAACACCTTCTTCTTCACAGGATCCGCCAAGAGATGATGTAGGAGGTGACGGATAGATATCAGAGTATCGTGTGCCTGACGTTGCGTGAAAGAGCGAAATCTGACCTTCTGTGCGGTGAACAGCTCCAAACATGACCGGTATTTTTAAAGCCGACGCCCGTTCATCAATGCCATAGCGCGCAGCTATATTGTCGGTGCAATCGGCAATCATGCAGACCTCGGCGGGAATTGCATCCGGGTCTGTTTCGTTAAAACGTGCTAGTCTAAAGTCAACCAAAAGTTCGGGGTAAAGGTTTTTCAGCTTGATTGCGGCGGCTTCAGCCTTGAATTTTCCGCAGTCCTCTGCGCCAAAAAGCAATTGACGATGAATATTGTGAAGTTCGACGCAATCAAAATCCACTAGCGTTAGTTTACCAATGCCGGCGGCGGCTAAATAGGCGGCAACAGGATTGCCAAGGCCACCCATGCCGATGATAAGAACGTGGGCGTTTTTTAGCAATTGCTGTTGAGCCTCCCCGAACCCGGGCAGACGTAATTGCCTGCTGAACTGATTCTTTTCTAGATCGCTTAGCATAAAGAGCGCTATACCTTGATTGTATCGGCAAAGTAACTCGAATACCGGTCTTAGTGAGTGTACATGAAGTTTTTGGTTACGCCGAACACTCTTTTCCATAGACTTAAGTGCCAATGGATCAAAACATTACAGGCTAATATGTGTTGAGGATAAAAAAAACTTGGCAATCCCTCAAAAAAACATACTTTTGCCCCGTTTTAAACCAATTAATACCTTTAAAAAATGTCAGACGTAGCAAAGAAAGTGACCGCCATTATCGTTGACAAACTTGGCGTTGAAGAAGCAGAAGTAACCCGCGAGGCAAGCTTCACCAACGATTTGGGTGCGGACTCTTTGGATACCGTGGAGTTAATCATGGAATTCGAAAAGGAATTCAACATTGCCATTCCCGACGACCAGGCCGAGAAAATCGCCACCGTTGGTCAGGCGATAGACTACATCGAAGGCAACGCGAAGTAATTCACGTTTAAATACTAGTTAGTTATGCAGCTCAAGAGGGTCGTTATTACAGGTCTTGGAGCGCTGACGCCGCTTGGCAATAATCTCAACGATTATTGGAACGGGCTTGTCAATGGGGTAAGCGGGGCTAACCTGATTACCCGCTTTGACGCGTCTAAATTCAAGACACAATTCGCTTGCGAACTAAAAAACTTTAACGTCGAAGATCACATCGACCGCAAAGAGGCAAGGCGCATGGATCCTTACACTCACTATGCTCTTGTTGTGGCTAAAGAGGCCATTCATGATGCGGGTATGGATCTCGAGAAAATCAATAAAGACCGTGTTGGTGTTATTTGGGGTTCCGGCATAGGTGGATTGCTTACTTTCCAGGAAGAATGTGTAGCCTATGCAAAGGGCGATGGAACCCCCCGTTTCAATCCATTCTTCATTCCCAAAATGATTGCTGATATAGCTTCTGGCCATATCTCAATCAATTATGGCTTTCGCGGGCCCAACTATACAACCACTTCAGCTTGTGCCTCATCAAATAACGCGATGATTGACGCCTTCAACTATATACGGTTAGGCAAGTCAGATATCATCGTTACGGGAGGCTCAGAAGCGGCAGTTACAGAGGCCGGTGTAGGTGGTTTTAACGCCTGCAAGGCTCTTTCCGAAAACAACGAAAACTACCAAACAGCATCTCGTCCATTCGACGTAACACGCGATGGTTTTGTGCTCGGCGAAGGAGCCGGTTGTTTGATTCTTGAGGAATATGAGCACGCCAAAGCCCGCGGTGCCAAAATCTATTGTGAAGTGATGGGCGGAGGGCTTAGCGCCGATGCCTATCATATTACGGCACCTCATCCTGAAGGTCTTGGTGCGAAACTAGTGATGCGTCATGCTTTGGAAGACGCGGGTATGAAACCCGAGGATATCGATTACATCAATGTTCACGGAACATCTACACCCCTTGGCGACGTCCAAGAAGCAAGAGCCATTCAAAGTGTATTCGGTGAGCATGCTTATAATGTCAATATTTCGAGTACGAAATCGATGACAGGACACCTATTGGGTGCTGCCGGAGCTATTGAGGCAATAGCTTCGATTATGGCCATCAAGCACGGTATTATTCCTCCAACTATCAACTTTGTAAACACCGATCCGGAGCTCGATCCCAAGTTGAATTTCACATTCAATAAGGCACAACACCGCACGGTAAATATTGCCATGAGCAACACGTTTGGTTTCGGTGGTCACAACACTTCTGCTATTTTCAGAAAGCTGGAATGAGTTGGCTGAGCTCGCTTTTTAAGCGCAAAAAGATTAACCGAGAAATTCAGGCCTTCGTAAAGAAGGCCTTTGGTTTTTCTCCCTCTGATACCACTATCTACGAGCAAGCTCTCCGCCATAGCTCGGCTGCAACGAAAATTCGGCCCGGCTTGAAAAATAGCAACGAGCGACTTGAATTTTTAGGCGATGCCATAATCGACTCAGTTGTGGCGCACTACCTCTACACAAAGTATCCAATGTTGCCTGAAGGTGAACTTACTAAGATGAAAAGTAAAGTGGTTCGCCGGGAAAACTTAAACATGATTGGTTACACATTGCGCATACATGAATTACTTCACTTGAATCTGGGTAAGCAGGATATGCACGATTCGATTGTAGGTAATGCTTTGGAAGCCATTGTAGGTGCTGTTTATCTGGACCGTGGCTTCAACACTACGCGTGACATAGTATTGCGCTTGCTTAAGCAGCATGGTCTTGATACCCGAGTTCATGATGATATCGATTACAAGAGCAAACTGCATGAGTGGTGTCAGAAGAATAAGCGAAGCCTTCAGTTCAAGGTAGTTGCTCATCGCAACGAAGGTGGAGCCAGTTATTACAAAGTTTCGTTACTTATTGACGACCAGGAATATGGAGTAGGAGAAGGTGGCGCGAAAAAATCGGCAGAGCAAAAGGCAGCCAGAAAAGCATGTGAAAAGATCTTCGATTCTAAATAGACGAATCGGTAGAATTCTTTTGATTCAGAACTAACTTAGAAACAAAATACGTAAGCTATGTATACCCGTTTTCAACAGCATCTCGCAGCAGAACTCAAAGCAATTGAAGAGGCAGGATTGTATAAGCGTGAACGCATCATAACATCGCCACAGGGTGCAGTTATAAAGACTTCTGATGGAAAGGAAGTCTTGAATTTTTGCGCCAATAACTATCTCGGTTTGTCTTCGCATCCGCTCGTTCTTGAAGCTTCCAAGCGCGCCATCGATACGCATGGATTTGGCATGAGCAGCGTGCGTTTTATCTGTGGCACACAGGACATACACAAAGAGCTCGAACGCAAAATAGCCGAGTTTTTGCACACGGAAGACACCATACTTTACGCAGCGGCATTTGATGCAAATGGTGGTGTGTTTGAGCCGTTACTCAATGAGCAAGATGCTATCATCAGTGATGCACTGAATCATGCGTCAATTATTGATGGCGTGCGTCTTTGTAAAGCCATGCGCTATCGTTACAACAACAACGATATGGCTGATCTTGAGAAACAGCTTCAGGCCGCTAATGAAGCCGGTGCCCGATTTAAGTTAATCGTGACCGATGGGGTGTTCTCGATGGACGGGTACGTTGCTCAACTGGATAAAATCTGTGATTTAGCAGATAGGTATGATGCTATGGTTATGGTGGATGAGTGCCATGCTACGGGATTCATCGGCAAAACCGGCAGAGGAACTATCGAGTTGAAGAATGTATTGGGTCGAGTCGATATTATTACCGGCACGTTAGGAAAGGCTCTTGGCGGTGCCATGGGTGGTTTTACTTCCGGCAGAAAGGAAATTATTGAACTATTGCGTCAGCGTTCACGCCCTTACCTTTTTTCGAATTCACTTGCTCCAAGCATTGTGGGTGCGAGCATTGCTGTGTTTGATTTATTGAGCAGCACAACAGAGTTGCGCGATAAGCTTGAGAATAATATTCAGCGATTTAAAGCCGGCATTAAGGCGGCAGGCTTTGACATTAAAGACGGCGATTCTGCTATTGTCCCTGTCATGTTGTACGATGCAAAACTTTCACAGGTATTTGCCGACAGACTTTTGCAGGAAGGTATATATGTAATCGGGTTTTTCTTTCCGGTTGTGCCCAAAGAGCAAGCACGAATTAGGGTTCAGCTTTCTGCAGCGCATGAACCGGCGCACATCGACAAGGCCATTGCCGCATTCACCAAAGTGGGTAAGGAATTGGGTGTGATCTAATCATGATGACAGGGCAATTGAGTTCGCCGGCCGACGAATCAGCGGTCATTCGAATTGTAGGTCAAGGCCTGGCAGGTAGCACGCTCGCTTTGCGTCTTCATGACTTGGGTTATCAGGTGCGCATCTATGACAATGGTTATAGAACCTCTTCGAGCCGAGTAGCGGCTGGCATGTGGAATCCGCTTTCATTCGTGAATCTGAAGCGCAGTTGGTTGGCCCATGAGCTTATGCCGGTAATGGAAAAAACGTATCTGAACTTGGAACGAAAACTGAACTGTTCATTTTTCCATCCCATGCCGATGCTACGTATCTTCCCGGATGCCGGCGCAGCTAACTTATGGGAAGAGAAATCTTCCCATCCGGAAGTAGCTTCATTTATCGAAAACAAGTCACTCACTGATTCTGAAAGTCACTACAGTCAACCCTTTGGAAGTGGAGTTGTAAAAGGGGCGGGTTGGTTGGATTTGCCGGTATACCTGGATGCAGCCCGCAGTTTTTTTCTCGCGCATCAGGTTTTCGAGGAACGCGAAGTGTCGACAGAAAATATACTCGATTGGTTGCAAGAAGGTGATTTCGTGATTCAATGCACCGGTTGGAAACCAATGCAACGAAGTTTGTGGGAAAACTTACCGATTCAAACCAATAAAGGACAGGTGTTGACTGTAAAAGCGGATGCACTTACAAGTGCCTATATGAGCAATTTCGGAAAGTTCATGATTCCACTTGGCAATGGACTGTTTCGATCAGGCTCCACCCATGAGCACGGAGCACTGGATGCGCTGCCTTCAGATGTGGCTGTCGAAATCGAGGATGATATAAGAAAAAGTATGAAGCACCCGTTTTCGGTAATCGATCATGGGGCAGGATTTCGACCAACAACCCGAGATCGTCAGCCGGTTGTGGGAATGCATGATGTGCATAATCGGTTGGGTGTTTTGAATGGCTTAGGTTCGCGCGGAGTGATGCTCGTGCCTTTGTTCACAGAACACTTGATAGAACATTTAATGCATGGAACCCCCATTATGACCGAGGTTCATTGGAGGCGATTTGAGGAAAGAAGGCTTCGAAGAATGTGAAAGTCTATTTGCCGGTTGCTCCTGCAGGTGATGCACCCTTCAAGCTTGCTATATCCCGATCAAAGAAATACAAAGCACCTTTATCATTGCCAATGAGGTTGAGCTGATCAAGGATGTGATGGGCCAGTGTTTCCTCTTCTATTTGTTCACTCACATACCATTGCATGAAATTGTGTGTGGTGTAATCTTTCTCCTTCAAGCATACATCCACAACGTTGTTGATGGCAGCTGTCACGTTGTGTTCGTGCGATAGAAGTAAATCGAATATATTCTTCAAGTTTTTGAAGTCTTTATCCGGTTGGCTTACACTGGGGATAATGGCTTTGCCTCCTCGATCATTGACAAACTTGATGAGCTTCAGCATATGCATTCGTTCCTCATCGCTGTGAGCATACAAGAACGTGCTTGCTCCGGGATAGCCGTTAATCTCGGCCCAGGAAGCCATTGCGAGATAAGCATGTGAACTGTCAGCCTCTACTTTTATCTGGTCGTTGAGGGCTTTTTCTACTTTCTTGTTGAGCATAATCTGATTTTTTATCAAAACAAATGTATTGAGGTTTGGTTTATCGGGAACGCACGATGTTTTTCAGCTCTCATCATTAACAACGAATCGTTCATATCAGTATTTGCCACTTTACACACGCGGCAAGCCCGGATTTAGATTTGGAGGTTGATGGTTTTTAGCTTCGTAAAACATAGATTCTCACTGCTTTTGATGGCTTGGCTCTGTTTGTCGGCCTCTGGCTTGTCGGCACAGTCTATTCCCGATGATAACACGGTGGCCATTATTAGGGCGAACTATCTCTATCAGTTTTCCAATTATAACGACTGGCCCACAGAGAATAAGAAGGGGCCATTTGTAGTCGGTGTAGTTGGAAATAGTGATGTGTTCGACATTATGGTATCCAAGTACGCTTCCAAGCCAATAGGGAGCCAATTGCTCACGGTAATTGGCGCCAACGAAGTTCTTACAGCTCCTCAAGTTCATGTGCTTTTTATAGACCGCTCTAAAAAAGCCGAATTGGCGAAATACACAAGAGAGTTTCGCGGAGTAAGTACATTAATCGTGACCAATTGGGAAGGTGCGCTTGCCCAAGGTGCGCATATTAACTTTCTTTCCATAGATGGTTCTATTCGGTTTGAAATGAATAAGACCGGCATGCAGGACATAGCCATAACGCCTGGAATCAAAATACTACAATGGGCAATACAATGAAGATTCTCAAATACACGATTTTACTGATGGGCATGCTCAGCGTGCTTACAGGTTGGTCGCAGCAACTTCCATTGGCCAATGAAGCTGCGCGGTTGTGTCAGCAAAGGCAACTCGACGCTGCTTTGGAAAAAAGCAACCAGGCACTGATGGACTCCAATGAGTCGGCTGATGCCTATGCATGGTATGTGAACGGATATGTCCTGAAGGAAATCTACAAGGAAAGGGAGTACGGATTGCGAAACAGCAGCACCCGTGAGGAGGCCATGAATTCATTTGCGATTTGTATGGAACGGAAAAATGCTAAACAGCATGAATCCATGACTCGTCTTGCATTGAAATACCTGGCATCTACTTACTACAATGATGCATTACAGGCGGCGCAGTCTATTTCTGAGAATGGAGAGAATGAAGCCGATGATTTGTTTGAATCATTTGTAAAGTGGATGCCGATAGCTGAGCCCGATATTTCCATGTCAGGCTACCGAAAGGAATACACAAAGGCGATAGGACAGCGTTATTTCAGTCTTTGGCAGCGTGACACGGATATTCCAACGTATCGTGAAAAAGCGATTGCTCAGTATGAAAAAATTCTGGAGCTTGACTCTTCGGATGTTGATGCGTATTACAATCTTTCTGTTATTCACTACAATCAGGCGGTTTTCATGTATCGAAAAATCGATCACGAAACGGATTTATTCGATATGATGACCATCCAAGAGGCGGCCGCAAAGTTGATTCGTGAAAAGGCGCTTCCATTGATGGACAAAGCCTACTTACTGGCGCCTGAAAAGGGTGAAATAGTGCACGGGAAAATCATCCTGCACCGAGCCCTAGATCACGAAAAAGATGTTGAGTACTTCAAACAGGAGATTAGCAGATTGATACGCGAGGGAAAAATAAAAGCGGAGGCCAACAAGTAGATGAGAGTCGCGCGCCTGTTATGGTCCATATCAGCTAAAATTAGATGGGGCTTCGGTATCTTCATAGTTGTCGTTTCTGTTCTTGCATGGAAAACGTTTACAACCTCAAACGAAAGTCGTGCAATCAATGACCGCATAAACAACCTATACGCACCTTCCGTAATGTTATTGGAGGAGTTGGATTATCAGTTAGAAAGAGCTCATATGCTTATGAAGCATTGGGTGTACGTCCAGGAAACAAATGAAGATCCCGCAAGAATAGAAGCGCGCACGCTGTGCACGCAGATTATACCTCTCCAATTATCTCGAATTGACACTGTGTCCCGAGGATGGTCAAGTGATCAGCGAATGCAGTTTAATGTCATGTCAGGCAAAGTTCAGGAGGTCTTAAATGCATATGGAGACATACGCAACCTTCTTCCTGATTTTAAAAGTCTCGACCCTGATTACACCCCCGTTCCGACTATAATGGAGGCAGAGAGTTATTTCAATCAACCAAAAAAAATTCTGGATCCTCTTCAAAGTGGAAGAGCAATAATTTTACAATTGACCGAAGAGCATCGATCGGACATGGCAATCGAAATCGGCAGGATGAATTCTTCGTTCGAAACACTGAATGGACTTTTGATTTGGGGAGCTCCATCTGTTATTTTTATCGGCATATTAATGGCCTTCATTATTACTCGCTCTATCCAGCGACCGGTAAATTCGTTAAGGCAGAAACTGAACAATCTATCGAGGGGTATATACTCACTCCATAGCACACGTATAAAAAACGATGAGATAGGCGACATGGCGAAAGCGGTTGATTTGCTGATACGAAATTTCGAGCGTACGAAGGAGTTTTCGCTCAGTATTGGCGCGGGTAAATTTGATATGCCCTACGAGCCCCTTTCTGAGCACGATGAACTGGGAGCATCGCTTTTGCAAATGCGCGATGACCTGGCATCCTATCGTAACGAAATGGAAGAAAAAGTATCGGCTCAAACACTTGAAATACGCGAGCAGAAGGAACGAGTTGAGCGCCAAAGTGAGCGTGTAACAGAGCTGTATACGGATTTGCAGGCAAGCATTGATTATGCTCAGCGATTGCAAAGCACAATTTTGCCTAGCTCAGAGGCTATTCGTGAAGTCTTTGCGGATCATTTCGTTATGTACCTACCCAAGGCTACGGTAAGCGGAGACTTCTATTGGTTTGCCAACAAGGGAAAGAAGCTCATGTTTGCAGCGGCCGACTGCACAGGCCATGGCGTTCCGGGTGCATTTATGAGCCTCGTTGGTCACAACGCATTGAATCAGGCCACGAAGGTGTATTTCAAGCCATCCCAAGTTCTGAATACGGTGAATCGCTTGTCGGCACAGGCGCTGCGTGCCAATGAGAATCACCTTGTCAAGGATGGAATGGATATCGCGCTTTGTTCCATTGACATGGAAACAATGGAGCTTGAGTATAGTGGCGCTCAAAATCCGGTCTATATCGTTCGAGGAAATGAGTTGATTGAGATGGATGCTGATGGATTCAGTATCGGTTCGTATGTCAATGGTGAGCGCGAATTCACAGCAAAGAAATTCCAACTTCAAACGGGTGACTGTATCTACGGGTTCAGTGATGGTTACGCAGATCAATTTGGAGGACCGTTCGGCAAGAAATTTATGAGGAAGCAATTCCGTCAACTATTGCTTGAAATCAATTCACTCTCCATGAACCAACAACACGCTGCTTTGCAGCAACGGTTTAACGATTGGAAAGGTGATCACGAACAGGTCGACGATGTATTGGTAGTAGGTGTTCGTATTTGATCACGCAAATTTTTGACTAACGTCTACCAGAAATCTTTTTAACAAGGTCTTTCTTCCAATCAGTACCTGAAACTTCATGTCACTTCGATCGGTTAGAGATACACTGCTCCTGATTTTTTTCTTGCCTATTTGCAGTGTTGTCTGAATGCAAAACCGTTTTTCTTTTTCGCCAAATGAACTCTTGAACTCTTTAGAAAAGTAGTTGGAAAAGTGAAATCGTTTCACCTCATCGCCCTCTAATTTAAAATCAGCCTCGAGCTGTTTTCCTTGAGGTGTTTCCACTTCTTCGCAACGCTCGCAATGAAGCACCGTGCGAAATGCTCCTGTATCGACCTTGGCATCAACTTGAGTGAATCCCAATTCGGGAAATGACACGCGAACATGTCTTCCAAGAACAGTGAGTTTTCGTTGCTTGCCTTCCACAAATTTGAATTATCCCTGAGTCAGGAGTTTTTTTACTACTTCCGAAATCGCTTTTCCATCGGCCTTGCCTGCCAGACTCTTGGAAGCAACACCCATCACTTTCCCTAGGTCGCCGGGTCCCGATGCACCCAAGGAAGAAATGATGGCTTTAATTTCTGCTTCAAGCTTTTCTCCTGAAAGTTGTTCCGGTAAATATGATGCAATTACTTCTGCTTGTTTGGATTCTTCTTCAATCAAATCTTCTCTTCCTTGGGTTTTATAGATCTCAATGGATTCCAGACGTTGCTTGTACAACTTGTTCAGAATTGCAATACCGCGGGCTTCATCTACTTCGCCACTGCCGTCTTTGGTCATTTCAAGTAAGAGCTTGCTCTTGATGTCACGAAGCGCCATGAGTTTGTCCTTTTCACGGGCTTTCATTGCTTCTTTTATATCGTTATTGATTTGCTCTGTAAGATTCATAGGATTCATTTTATCGTTCAAATTTAATCAATATCACATGCGACTAATCAGGTAGGGAATCTGTGTATGCTGACTAATGTCAATGGATGAACTTGGACATAAAAGAAATTTGGCTCTGAAGAATAAATACCAAATCACGATGGAATCAACTGAATCTCCTTTGGATCAAATTATCACACATGCTGAGGATTATTTGAAAACACGACAGCAACTCACACAGCATGTGATAACGGAAAAGGTTGTTGTACTCACATCAACTCTTGTGACCGGCTATGTGTTGTTCTCGGTTTTTTTGCTGGCCATCTTTTTTTCAAGTATGGGTCTGGCGTTTTGGATTGCACGCGAGACAAACGATCCGTTAATGGGTTATTGGTTGGTTGGAGCTGGTTATTTCGTGATTGGTTTATTGCTGGTCATTTTCCGTAAACCGATTTTCAAAACACCGTTGATGAATGCAATGGTGAATAACATTTATAACGAAAGTAATCATGGCTAAAATTTCTACAATCGAGGATTTACGCGCTGAGATTATACGTTTGCGCGGTGTTGCCGTTGAACAGGAAGCATCCATTAAGCGTGATGTTACCGCTCTTCGCGAGCAATTGAAACCGATGAACATTCTGATGAATACCGTGACTTCTCTTACGGGAGTGCAGATGTCTAAATCGATGTTTGTAAACAACGGATTTGTTTTCGGATTAAGCCTCGTTATGCAACGGCTCTTACTGAAAGCCGAAAATCAGGTCTCCGAAAAAGTGCATGAATGGACTGATGCTTTGATAGGCAAGATTAACGACTTTATTTCACGCCATGCGAAGTCTCCGAAACAGGGAGAGTAGGCTTCTTGTATACTGACTTATCCGGCCCGCTAAGTAGAAGTGATAAAGCTTCCCACCCGGGCATGCGATCGGCAATAAGTTTAAGTATGCCCAGAAAAGGAACGAATAGTATCATGCCCGATGAGCCCCACAGCACACCGCCGGCGAGAATGGCTATGATGGTCATGAGTGTATTTAAATTGAGCTTACTACTCACAGCCCAGGGAAATATGACGTTAGCCTCGAGGTATTGCACGAAGGTGAAAATGGCGACTACACCTAAGGGATAATAGATAGAGTCGAAGGTTATCCAGCTCACCACGATGGGAAGCGACGCACCAATCATGATTCCCACATAGGGAATGAATGTAAGAATAGCTGCAATGAATCCGAATAGAATGGCGTGTGGCACTCCTAGCAGCAATAGCCCTGCGCTATTTAGTATCCCGACGCACAAGTAGACGACCAACATGCCTTTGATGAATTGGTAATAGGCATGGATAGTTTCGTTGAGAATTGCCCTTAATTGAATGATGGGAATGTTGGGAAGCAAAGCGTTTATAAAACGAATCAATCTCTTTCGCTCATACAGAATTAACGCAGCAATGATGGGTATGAGAATAAGCATAACGAGGATAATGGAAAGATTACCGGCAGTTGTCTTAAGAAGTGGAAGCACCTCATTGCCGTATTTTGACTGCATAGAGCTAAGCCAGTCTTGCTGTTCTTCGAGTGTTATATGAGCGGAGTTGGCGAGCCAGAAGGAGAGTTGTTGCCATGTCTCGTTCATTTTAATTTGAAGCGTACTCCATTCGGAAGCAAAACCTGCAATTTGCCAAACGAGCAGTGTAATCAGCACTCCCACGACTACCAAAAGTATAGACATGCTTATCGATATAGCCGCCACGGTTGAGAATTTGCGTCCTTCAAGCCAATGGCAAATAGGGTAGAGGATACAGGCTATGAGAAGCGCGAAGCTTAGTGGGATGAAAATCGATTGACCCAAGTGTAAAAAGACACATAGAGCAAGAGCAGATATAGAGTAGGTAAAGATTTTCGGCATAAATGAATGGGTGGACCTCCGACAAGCGAAGTTATGTCTGCATGAAAGACACGTGATGAGGAATATCAGAAAATAAGAAAAGGCTGTCGCGAAGACAGCCTTTTTTGAAAAGAGCTTAGTGTTTAATGAGTCGTTGTCGTTCAACTCGATCGTCGCGGGTCATTAATTCGATCGAATAGATACCAGCAGCCAAATTTGAAAGATCAATAGTGTTCAATCCTTCATGCATGAATTCGCTTTTGATTTCACGACCATTCATATCCAAGATTCTGAAAGGAATTTTCTCATTGGTTCCCTTCAAAATTAAATGGATATTAGTTGTGGTTGGATTCGGGAAAATAGACCATGAAATCGTGGGTTGAATTTCTGATACGTATGTTCCAATTTGTATTCCGAGCGTGAGTATGCTTTCGCAGCCATTGGGGTTAGTGATAACAAGCTCGATGGAAGCAGGCGCATCATCCGACCATTGAACTTGAATGAAATTAGAACCTTGCCCACTTAAAATATTGCCGCCAATGACTTGCCATGAGAAGCTTGCACCGTCAATAGGGCTAGTGGAGTACGTTTGGATGCTGAAGGGATCTACAATACCGAATCCAAGAATTTCCGGAAGATTACCTTCCGGCTCTCCTATGAGTTCGGATACGTTGAAGGTGCAGCCCGTGGCATCCGAGATAGTGCAGCTGTAATCGCCCGCAATAAGGTTGTTGATCGACGAGGTACCGCTAACTCCATTACTCCATTCGTATGTGTATGGAGGATTACCTTCTGTGATGATTATTTCCATGGAGCCGTCATTACCACCAATGCAATTGACATCACTTGAATTGGCGAAGGCAATCACACCATCTGGGCTGATGACTTGCGCAAATGCATTAGCGGAGCATCCATTTGCATCTAAAATGTCGAGCGAGTATTGGCCTGCACTCAAGTTGTTAATCACAGTGCCTGCAGATCCGTTGCTCCAACTGTATTGATAAGGCTGCGTTCCTCCGCTTACTGTAGCATTTACACTACCTTGGGGTGTTCCCGAGCAGGACGTGGGTGCCGTAGCAAGTGAGATATTAATTGGATCAGGTTGTGTTAAGGTTATAACTGCGCTGGCTTGACACCCTGCATTATCGATTACAATGAAGGTGTAGTTTCCTGCGGCTAATCCGGTTTGTGAAGTGCCGCTTGCTCCATTGCTCCAGAGGTATTGATAGGGTTGATTGCCGCCTGTTACAATGGTATTGATTGAACCTGTGTTTGCACCAAAGCAAGCGGGCGAACTGCTAGCTTGATTGATAATCGGAGCGTTTGTGTTATTAACGCTAACTGTGGTTTGCGTTGAGCATCCTCCCGAGTTGACGGACACTGTATAGGTCCCCGCTGAAAGATTTGTTGCGGTTGCTCCGGTTTGCCCATTGCTCCATGAGTATTGAATGTTTCCGGTGTTTCCTGATACAGAAGCACTCGCTGAGCCATCATTTTGGGAACATGTAGCGGATGTTGTTGAAGCCGTAACGGAAAGCGCAACAGAGGGCTGATTAATTGATGCACCGATTGAGTATATGCAGCCGTTGGCATCGGTTACATTAACGGTGTAATTGCCTGCAACCACATTCGAAATTTGTGATGTGTTCTGAATGGGAGAGGTGTTCCATGCATACGAGTATGGAGCCGTTCCACCCGTTACATTTACGGAGGCAGTTCCTGTTGCGGCACCAAAACAACTTACAGCGTTAGTTGATGTAGTCGCACTCAATGCTGTTGGAGCACTGATAGTGAAGCTGAGTGTTTCTGAACAGCCGAGGGCATCTGTAATAATCACGGAATACGCACCTGTTCCGATGTTGTTAACAGTATTCGAATTAGCCCCGTTGCTCCAAGTATAATTGAAAGGAGCCGACGTGCCAGAAGCGCTAACAGATATAAAACCATTCTGCACACCCGCACACGTTGGGTTTGATGTGTTGTTGCTTACGGTGAACCCACTGCATCCGGGATCAATCACAGTGCCGGCGCATTCACAATTGTTTTGAATCGCATCGTTGATGGTATTAGGGTTTGAGTCATTGCATGAGCTTCCAATGATTAAACAAGAACCGTCATTTACCGTTGCATTAGGATTGAAATTACAGGCTGATGAATTGGTGCATCCGGAAATGATTTGTCCGCAAATTGTTTCATGCCAGCCAAGGTGCGAGAAGTCATCCACCATTAAGGTATCCCATTCAATGGATGGGTCGAAAACGTTGGGATTTGAAGTTACACCTTGTAGGATTTCCGGCTTCCTTACCATAGAGTTGTCAACTGTCCACCAGCGTGTGGCAGGGTCACCGGGTTGCCACCAGCCGCTTCCGGGGTCTTCGCCTATTTTACCTAAAAGGTCAATAATTACATTGCCATTTTTCACAAGTACGAATGCATCGTCTCCATTGAAATACATTGGGGAATTGGATTGAACATAAACGGGATTAAGAAACGTATCAGCAACAGCCTCTAGCAAAGGTGAAATAGGAAGCTCTAAGCCAGTTCCATTTGGGTCTCTTTTATCTAGTGCAAATACGCGGACGCCATGGGGTTGAATAATCCCCGTGATGCTCAGTAATTGTGGATTACCTGATCCGTTCGGATCCCTACCCATAGAGTAAACACCATCAAGCAGAACCGGGTTAGAACTGGGGTTGTATAGCTCAATAGCCTTATTGTTATTGGTGCCTTCAAGGTACTCTGAAATGAAAATCTCATCGGCACAATCAGGTAGAACATCAAATCCGATACAATTGCAATTGTCATCAATGGAATCGTACAGAGTATTCGCATTGCCGTCGTTACAGATTGAACCCGTGAATAGGCATGAGCCATCATCTGTCGTTGCTGTAGGGTCGAAATTGCAGGCGGATGAAGAAGTACAGCCGCTGACACTACAGGCAACAGCGGAAGTGTTGTAAATCTGCATGTCGTCTATGTAGAATATTCCACTTCCATTACTCGAATTCGTACCGTAAAAATTTATTCCCGCTAGGCTGTTTTGCCCCGAAGTTCCGTTTGCATTATTGATTGACCATTGCCAGGAATTCACCAAGACATCTTCAATGTATAGTCTTCCCAGATCACTGTTCATATCGACATCAATGGTGATATCGAACCATTGAGATAATGGAACTGAGATTCCACTTCCGGCTTGTCCGCCGGTAACCCATGAAACCGCACCATCGGTATCGAAGAATACATCACAAGCCCACTCATATGCTGTCCCTGTAGGCGACCATTGGTGGAGCAGGTTGAAGTATCCCCCGGATGAAGTTAGGAGCATTTTGAATTGAATCGTGTTATATCCGGAGGAAAATGGGCCAATCGGCAGAACAAGATCCGACGTTGTTCCCTCGATTTTAAGACTCTTTGATCCATCGAATGCATAGTCATTTACAATGGTTCCGTTGCTAGTTGCGGCGGTGTTCCAACTTTCCCAAACACTGCTTTGGTTTACTATTAGCTGATTGAGGGCATATGACTCGAAATTGTCGGAGAATATGGTTGAGGACGCTCGGCAAATACAACTGCCGTCCGAGCACCCCGCATTGCTATCGTAGTTTATAGCTTCTGGGTTGGTGCATCCGGGGTAAGCACAAGATCCATCGTTAACCGTAGCAGTAGCATTGTAGTTGCATGCGTTGGGGTCAGTGCACCCCGGTACATTTTGTAATGCACAGGCCTGACATGAGTTGAAGTACGTGCAGATTGTTATAGGTTCACCGCTTGTGCGATTGAGGTACCTGTTATCGCTGAAAATGGCGTTGTCTAGACCACAACCTCCGATTTCTGAGAAGTCCGCATTTTCTTCTGTATAGTTACCACTAATCGGATTACCGATGGTGAATTTGTATTGAATTGTATTGGGGCAGATTTGAGTAACGGTGACACTCCATATGCCATCACCGTTATTGTCATTCATCTGCAATGCTCCAGGCTGCCAAGAAGGACTTGTGAAATCGCCCATGATCCATACTGACTCTCCGGCAGATAGAGTATAGCTGCCAAGGTTTAAATTGAATGTGATATTGGATGGGGGTATTATTTCTCCGCATGGCTGTGTAGAATTAAAACACACCGTCGATAATTGTTCCGGGTTTTCAGCAAAAACAGTAAGTTGTCTATTCCCAATGCCCTCCCAGCCTGAGTTTCCAATGCGGTATTTGTATTCGTAGTTACCTGGAGAAAGATTTAAGGTCACTGTCCAAATACCATCACCATCACTGTCGCTCATGGCAGCGCCATTCGCCCAGTCTGTGGCGGTTCCCATGAGGAATATTCCCGGAGAGGTGTCAGTGCATGAGGCGTTCATATCAACCTGGAAAGTGATAGGCACGGGCAGTGCGCATGGATCACAGGAACTCCAGCAATAAATTGGAAGAACTGTATTTACATCGTTGATCAGAATCAATCGATTTCCGTTGCCCGAACCGCAAGATCCAAAAATGGTTTCATTCGGAAAATCCCACGAGGGCCCATTAATGAATTTGAATTCGATTGGATCTGCGGAATATGATGAGATTGTTGCTTCCCAAATATTATCTTCATTCCAGTCTTGAAGCGGTATGAATTCTGACCAAACTGCAAAGCTCCCATTCACATGAACGCCATCAGGATGGATGTCCTCGCCAAGTTCACCACCGATACCGTCTCCATCCAAATCTACCGTGCTCATGTCAACGCGAACTCGTATCGCATTTTCGCCGCAGTCTGCGCATTCACCGTAGCAAACGTTGTAGGTGGTTGGGGAAGGTCCAACCATGATCTCCCGGTTGCTATTACCATTTACCTCAACCGTGCAGGTCGAAGGAACGGTTTCAGCGTCCGCCCAATCGACTCCATTGACAAATTTGAATTCATATCTCCCTGGCTGTAACCACAGTGTTGCACTGTAAACAAGATCCATATCGTCATCCGTCATAAGACCGGAAGAGGCGCTTGGCGTCCAATTTTGATAGTCCGGGTTTTCCGGTATATTGTCATAATTAGGGTCTTGAAAATTTCCAACAACATGCAAGTTGTCCGATACACCCATTGCAATCATATTGACATTGAATGTTACGGAGACCTGTGCATAAGCAGTTGAAAGAAGGGCGGTGAACAGAACACCCCAAGCGATAGTCTGAATTCGAAAAGTCATTGGTTACGTTGTTTCGCGGGAAGGTATCGATTTGCAATCGTGCGAGGCAGACTCATGTTGGATTATCATTAACACACGTTGTTTGATTCCTTATTATCTCGCATAACGAAAAAGGGCCGTCGAGAGACGGCCCTTTTGCTATCTGAAATCGAAAAAGCTTACATCATTCCACCCATTCCACCACCCGGCATTGCCGGCATAGCGGGAGCGTCTTCCTTGATGTCGCTGATGACACATTCGGTAGTGAGCAACATACCTGCGATAGAAGCCGCATTTTCAAGAGCTACACGAACCACTTTCGTTGGGTCGATAACACCTGCTTCGATGAGGTTTTCGTAGGTCTCTGTGCGAGCGTTGTAACCGTAATCATCTTTTCCACCACGAACTTTGTTTACTACCACCGCACCTTCACCGCCGGCGTTTGCAACAATTTGGCGAAGCGGCTCTTCAATTGCACGCAACACGATAGCGATACCGGTTTGCTCATCTTCATTGGCTCCTTTCAACTTTTCAAGTGCCTTCGAAGCGCGAATCAAAGCAACACCCCCACCTGGAACGATACCTTCTTCAACCGCAGCGCGAGTCGCATGTAAAGCATCGTCAACGCGGTCCTTCTTTTCCTTCATTTCTACTTCGGTAGCAGCACCGATGTAAAGCACCGCTACACCCCCGGCTAACTTAGCCAAACGTTCTTGCAGTTTTTCACGGTCGTAGTCCGAAGTGGTTTTATCAATCTGCGCCTTGATTTCGCCAATGCGAGCTTGGATGGCTTCTTTACTTCCTGTGCCGTTTACAATCGTTGTGTTGTCTTTGTCGACAGTGATTTTTTCTGCACGACCTAAATCTTCTAACGTAGCATTTTCAAGTTTTAAACCGGTTTCTTCACTGATAACCTGACCACCGGTGAGAATTGCAATATCTTGCAACATAGCCTTGCGGCGATCGCCAAAGCCAGGTGCTTTCACTGCGGCTACTTTCAGGGCTCCACGAATTTTGTTCACAACAAGCGTAGCAAGTGCTTCACCATCGACGTCTTCAGCTATGATGAGCAATGGGCGACCCGTTTGAGCTGTTTTTTCGAGCACAGGAAGAAGTTCTTTCATCGTGCTCACTTTCTTGTCATAGATAAGAATGAAAGCATTTTCGAGCTCTGCTTCCATATTCTCCGCATTAGTTACGAAGTATGGTGATAGATAACCGCGATCGAATTGCATACCTTCAACGGTCTTTACTTCCGTCTCCGTTCCTTTTGCCTCTTCAACGGTGATTACACCCTCTGTACCCACTTTAGCCATTGCATCGGCGATGAGCGTTCCGATGGCTTCATCGTTGTTAGCTGAAATCGAACCTACTTGTTTGATTTTATCGTTGTCGTTTCCAACCGTTTTGGAAATTTTCTTGAGATCCGCTACCACCGCTTCAACGGCTTTATCGATACCACGCTTCAAATCCATCGGGTTCGCGCCGCTGGCTACATTTTTCAATCCGGTGGTCACAATAGCCTGCGCCAATACAGTAGCTGTAGTTGTTCCATCACCGGCGATATCGGCTGTTTTGCTGGCTACTTCCTTCAGCATTTGAGCCCCCATGTTTTCGATAGGATCCTTGAGCTCGATTTCTTTAGCCACCGATACACCATCTTTTGTGATGTGAGGTGCTCCAAACTTTTTATCGATTACAACATTTCGTCCCTTCGGTCCTAGGGTTACTTTCACTGCGTTGGCCAACGCGTCTACACCTGCTTTTAGCTTTTCGCGGGCCTGAGTATCAAAGGTTATTTCTTTTGCCATGGTTTATTCTTTTTTCGAATGATTGTTGACTGAATGAATATTAAACGATTGCGTAGATATCGGCCTCACGCATGATGAGGTACTCCTTTCCATCTACGGTTATTTCAGTGCCTGAGTATTTACCGTATAAAACTGTGTCGCCCGCTTTCACGGTCATAGGCTCATCTTTTTTGCCGGCACCTACCGCTACAACTTTTCCGCGTTGGGGCTTTTCTTTCGCTGTATCGGGAATGATAATACCGCTGGCGGTTGTCGTTTCTGCAGGGCTTGGCTCAACGAGCACGCGGTCTGCAAGGGGTTTTACATTGACTGACATGATGAAATTATTTAATCGGTTAATTGATTTTTTGATTTGCGAAGGCGCCGTTGTCACCTTTTGTGCCAAGGGGCAGAACGGAAAATTTTGTCAGGTTAAGGCAAAAAAAATGTCAGTGTATAGCGACACACTGACATTTTCACACGTGAATGCTTTATGAATTACTGACCTTCAGCCGGAGCTTGTTCGGTCGGTTGATCAGTTGTTTGCTCAGTGGCAGCCGGCTCAGAACCACCTTCACTGATAGTAGAACTGGTATACCAGCGGGCTGAAATCAAGCAGAGTACGAAGAGGGCTATACCCAAGTACCAGGTTGCTTTTTCAAGGAAGTCTGCTGTACGCTGCACACCGCCTACTTGAGTAGCTCCTTGAAAACCAACGGCCAATCCACCTCCTTTCGGGTTCTGCACTAAAACAACAAGAGCGAGCAACAATGCAATGATTACGATGAGAATGACGATGAACGATGCCATGATATTACTTTTTAAAGTGTTCTAAATTTTTTAATTGGGCTGCAAAGTAAATACTTTTTTCGGGATGTTGTTCCATCAATTTTCGGAAAGCTTTACGAGCCTTGTCCAATTTCCCTTGTTTAGCGAATAAAATCGCCATGGTTTCGGTAACAATACTGAAGTCTTCCTCCAGACTATCTTTTGCCAAATTGCCCGATGCATATTCACCGGCCTTACCTCGGGCGATTTGAGGCTCCGTATGAATGAATCGGTCAATCAAGTCTCGTTGATGTTGTTTAGCATCGGTTGAACGCATTCGCTGAATTCCATGCGAGAGTGGAGTTGAACGGAAAGCCGGTAAATCCTCCGAATGCGCTGACGGCTCCGGTGCCAGGTGTTCAGGGGAGGAATTTTCCTCCGGGAGAAGATGCTTGCGCTGCGCTCTGCGATATATGAGTGCCGCGTAAGAATGCTCGTCCATCGATACCGAGTCCTCCGTATCGGTTGATTGGATTGGCGGTTCATCCATTTCGTGCGCCGCTGCGGGCTGCACTTCGAGCTCGATGGAAGTAGTTACAGCTGTCACTAAAAACTGAGCCTCCAACGGGTCGAGCTCGCTCATTTTTAAATGGGCAGCGTTTTCGTCTTCTTGACTTGAAGGAGTTGCTTCAATTTTTTCGTGCTGCTTTTCCTGTTGTTCTGCAGCGACGCTGACAGCTCGATCCGGAGTGGGCTCCCACGATTTCAAACCTGAAGTTTCTTCGAGGATTACCTCGTTTTCAAGAATGATAGAGGCCAATGTGGGTTCTGCGATGATCTGCTCTTCGTTGGTTTGCTCCTTTGGTTGCAAAAACTGCGTTTGGTTGATTGTCTTCAATCTGTTGTAGAGCGAGGAGCGGTGCCCTGTATAAATAGCAGCTTGCGACAATTGATCGGTGAAACGAATATCGCCTCTAGCTTTGAAAGCACGGGTGAGGGCTATTTGCGCAGCCCCGAAAAAAGGGAAGCGCGCCACTGTATCACGCAACTCTCGGAGTTGTTCATCGGAAAGTTGTTCCGGATGCATTAAGGCTCTATGCAGTTCTTCTTTACGCATGTTCGATTACCAGTTTCCTACACTGGCGTTATATATCTCTTGCGTGAGTTGCTCGTTGATAAGCGACCACAAACTTTCTTCAATAGTAAACAAATCCTGGTTTGCGTCATAATCGGCAAACTTGGAGAAGTTTTTTTCAAAACTCAATT
>Ga0315903_10002693_pt1 | contig 25599 bp, 18 predicted proteins | sample LakEriMetagenome_7_FD_203524 | JGI IMG/M metagenome (GOLD analysis project Ga0315903, IMG submission 203524) | Freshwater fungal communities from buoy surface, Lake Erie, Ohio, United States - Buoy 2 MA119 | ecosystem: Environmental > Aquatic > Freshwater > Lake | place: USA: Lake Erie, Ohio... | reverse complement strand
CCGGGTTGCTGGGATTGGTGCCGAGGGAATTCTCCTGAAGGTTGGTGAGGCCATCGCTGTCGGGGTCGCCTGCACCATTCTGGGCGAGGTTGCCGAAGTTGCTGATTTCCCAGAGGTCGTCGAGTCCATCGCCGTCAGCGTCGGCACCGGTGACGGCTTCGAGGGTGACTCCGCAGAGGAGCGGGCTGCGGTCATTGTAGAGCGGGGTGGTGACGGTGGTGCCGTCGAGCCGGATGGTGGTTGAAGTTCCCGAGGCGAGGAAACCGATGACGGCAGCGGCTCCTTGAGAGCCACCGAAGTCTCTCTGGTAGGTGTAGGGGGCGAATTCGTCCAGCTTGAGTTCTCCATCGACGTAGACGTCGCAGGCGCGGCGGCAGCAGCGTTCGAGGAAGAGGAGCTGGAGTTTGTAGGGTTTGCCGGGGGTGAGACCGTTGAGGGTGACGGTCACGATGGAACCGTAGCGGATCGACCAGAGCATCTGCTCGAGGGCGTCGTCGTCTGGCGAGTCTCCCATGTTGGGGACTCCGGACCATCCCGGGATCTGGTTGGCGGCGACCACGCTGATACCCGGTTCCGTGTCGGTGGTGAAGTTGACGCCGCGGACGGCTCCGGGGGTGCCATTGGTGCCGACGTTGAAGGCGTGGAGGAAGGTGCCGGTGAGGTCGAGTCCTTCTCCGGCGTCGCCGCCGAAAATGGTTTTTCCGTGACTGCTGAGGAGGGGGAAACTGCTGGCGCTTTTCGGATTGGTGCCGTTGGCGACTTCCACGCCATCGGTGTAGTCGTCATCGTCCGTGTCCTGATCGGTCGGATTGGTGCCGTGTGTATTGACTTCTGCGCCATCGGTCAGTCCATCGAGGTCGGTATCCGGGCGGAGAGGATTCGACGCGAAGACGAGGACTTCCGGCCCATCGGGGAGGCCGTCGCCATCGGAGTCCGCGAGGCGGGGGTCCGAGCCCGAGGTCAGTTCCACGCCATCCTTGAGGCCGTCGTCATCGGTGTCGTCCTTGCTGGGGATGGTCTTGAGGGCGAGTTCCGAGCCATTGATGAGGCCGTCGCCGTCGGGATCGCCGGTCCATGTCTGGGACAGGCTGGAAAAATGGAGGGCTTCCCATGCATCCGGGAGGCCATCGCCATCGGTGTCGTCGGCGCTGGGGGCAATCCGTTCCACTGTGATGCCCTGCCAGATGGCGTTGCGGTCGCCGCCATCGAATTCGCCGTCGAGGTTGCCCATGACGACATCGAGGGTGTCATCGCCGGCGGTCAGCTGCTGCGTGAAGACGACACCGGTGTCGTTCCGGTAAGGCGGAAGCGAAGTTCCGGGAGCGGAAATGCCAAGGGAAGTGAATTCGTCCACGGAGGTTGATCCTTCCACGGAGATGTCCCAGCGGCGGCTCTCGGGTGCGTTTCCGTAGACAAGAACCTGGACTTTGTACGTCTGCCCGGGGATCACCGGAAAGTGCGCTTCCAGTTGCTGCCCGGCTCCGGCATTCGCCCAGCGGATGTCTTCGTAAACCTGCTCGAGCGCATCCGCGTCCGCCGAAGTCCCGAAATTCGGGCGCGCCTGCCATGGGGCCACCGTGTTGGGAAGAACGAAGAAAGATCCGCCCGGGGCCACGCTGTCCGGCACAAAGGTCACCCCTTTGATGATCAGGTCCGGGTCATTCGGACTGAAATTGACTGCGTAGACGATGTCGCCGGAGAGGTCGAGATCATCGGGGCCGCGGACAGGGCTGACCGAGCCTGCCGAGACCGTGGTCGCCGCCTCGGCCGTCGCCAGGGTCGCGGCGAGCAGCCCGAGCACGGGGAGGGTGTGCTGGTATTCTTTCATGGGATTGGATGGATCAGGGAGTGAGGGGAGCGAGGGGAGCGAGGGGAGATGTTCCGGGGTGCCGGGAAACCCTTCGTGCAGAGGTTTTCCGCCTCCTAGGCATGACACCAGAAAAGCCGATCGTCCGTCAATCCATAAATCCACGCATCGCCGTGATTCACGAATTCACTTGCGTTCCATGCGCAGGAATGTAAATCACTTCTGATAATTTCTCATTCCTGACATCGCAGGAGTCCTATTCTCTTCCCTGCCAACTCTGAAACCTATTCTGCCATGGCCCGCATAGTGATCATTGATGACGACCCGGCGATTCTTGAACTGATGTTGCAGGTAAGCCGGAGGCTGGGGCATGTGGCGAGTGCGCATGCGACTGGGCGGCAGGGATTGGCGGCGGTGGAGGCGGAGAAGCCGGATCTGCTGCTGGTGGATCTGAAGATTCCGGATTGGAATGGGCTGCGGATCATTGAGGAGTGCCGGAAGCGGCATCCTGAGATGGCGGTGGTGATGGTGACGGGGTACGGCAGTGTGGAGACGGCCGTGGAGGCGATGAAGCTGGGAGCCTTTGACTATCTGACGAAGCCCTTTGACCCTGAGGACCTGCAGCGGATCATTACGAAGGCGCTGGAGCGGGAGCGCGGCATTAGTGGGGCCGGGCAGATGCCGGAAGACGGCCGGGAAGCGGCTGGGCCGGGGGTGGAATTCATCGGGGAGAGTCCGCAGATCCGTGGGATGCTGGACTTGGCAGCGCGGGTGGCGGACAAGGACAGTCCTGTGCTTCTGGAGGGGGAATTCGGGAGCGGCAAGCAGATGGTGGCGCGGGCTCTGCACAACATGAGCAAGCGGCGCGCGGCTCCGTTCAAGGTACTGCACTGTGCGGGGCTGCCTGGTGAACTGATTGAGCAGGAACTCTTTGGGACGGGAGGCGGCCGTAGCATCTTCAGCAGGGCGGAGGGCGGCACGGTGGTGCTGGAGGAGATCAATGTGCTGCCGATCCGGCTGCAGTCGCAGTTGGATTCGTGGCTGGAGGAACACACTGGGCGGAAGCGGCAGGGGCCCCAGGCCCCGGGGACCGGGTTCCGGTTCCTGGCCACTTCGAGCGTGCCGCTGGAGCAACTGGTCCGCGAGGCGCGCTTCCGGGAAGATCTGTATTACCGGATCTCGGTGATTCCGATCACCCTGCCTCCGCTGCGGAACCGCCGCGAGGACATTCCGCTGCTCGTGAGTCATTTTCTGAAGCGCTACGCGCAGTCGACCGGCAGTGCCCTGAAGGAGATGGACCGCTTTGCCCTGCAGATGCTGAGCGAGTATGGGTGGCCGGGCAATGTGGGTGAACTGGAGAATGCCCTCGAACGGGCGTGCACTCTGGCGGAGGGAGACAGGATCCGTCCGGCCGATCTGCCTCCGAAGATTTCCCAGAAGGTGGAGGCAGCCGAGGACGAGGGCGCAAAATCCAAGACCGCGCTGCCGGTGGGGACGCGTCTCGCGGATTTCATCAAGAAGCAGGAACGCGCCTTTATCCGCGAGACCCTGCGCTACAATCAGGGATCGCGCGAGAAAACCGCGGCCATGCTCGGGGTTTCCATCGCCACCCTGTACCGGAAGATGGGCCTCAAACTGGAGCGCGACCGCATGCTTGGCTGACCTCCGGCGGCCGGGCTTTCCGGGCGAACGTGTCAGGTTTTGCGTGACAAACTCATTGTTTTTTCAGTCGGTCCCTGATATTTGCGGTTCACTTCTGCGGGAATCTCTGCAGATCCGTCTCCTCATTTTCTCCGAAATCATGAAACGCACCCCTCTGTTCCGCCACCGCGCCTCCGCGGGATTCACTCTCATTGAACTGCTTGTCGTGGTGGCCATCATTGCGCTGCTGGTGGCGGGCTCCTTCAGTGCCTATGGCTTTGTCATGGACAAGGCACGCACGAAGGGCACCCTTGCGACCCAGATGGCGCTGGTGAATGCCATTGAGGGCTTTTACCGCGACTTTACCCGTTTTCCGATGCCGACCTCGGGCGGGGCCAGCAATCAGGATGTCGACACTGACACTTCGGGTGCGGAGGGCATGGTGACGGTGCTGCTCGGCAAGGATCCGACGCAGAATTCGCGCAACGTCGACTACATTGGCGACATGAAGGCCGCCAAGACCCAGAACGGTCGTCAGGTCGATGGTCTGGTGAATGAGGAGAACAATTATGCGATCATGGATCCGTGGGGCAATCCCTATCAGATGCGGATCGATGCGAACTACGACAACGAACTCGACAATCCGAACACGGAAGACCGCGGGCCGGGCCGTTCGAAGCTCCGCAAGCGCGTCCTCATCTGGTCGGCTGGCAAGGACCGTGATCCGTCCACATGGAAGGACAACGTGAATTCATGGACTACCGAGTGAGGTCCATGCCGCTCATGTGAGAGCGTCCGAAGAATGCAGCGGTTCGCCGCTGCATTTTTTGTTTTGCTGTTCCATGTTATCCGCTCCGCGGCTGCACCGTGGTCCCTCCGATGTCTGCTCACCTCAACGCTGTCGCCACCGCGGTACCGCCTCACGAGAGGCACCGCGAATTCATTGATTCGCTGCCTCACTGGATTCCCGGCGAAGAACTGGCGGCGAAGGTGCGGCAGATTGCCCTGCAGTCGCGCATTGACCGGCGGTTTTCCGTGCTGGAGCAGCCGCTGGGCCCTGCGGGGTCCGGAGCATTCTATGAATACGGGGGATTCCCGTCGACGGGAGCGCGCATGGCTGTGTACCGGCGGGAGGCACCGCGGCTGGCGGAAGCCGCCGTGCGGGCACTGGCGGATCAGGCTGATGGCCTTGGCGAGGTGACGCATCTGCTGGTGACGAGCTGCACGGGCTTCTATGCGCCGGGCATTGACATTGATCTGGTGAAGGCCTTCGGGCTGTCGCCGCGGGTGAAGCGGACGGTGATTGGTTTCATGGGGTGTTATGCTGCCATGACAGCCCTGCGGCAGGCCCGGGAAACCGTGCTGGCGGATCCGGCAGCCCGCGTTCTCATGGTGAACGTGGAACTCTGCAGTCTGCACCTGCAGCAGACCACCGCGGTGGACCGTCTCGTCTCGTACTGTCTCTTTGCCGACGGAGCCGCGGCCTCGCTCATTTCCTCCCGGGAAATTGGGATGCGTCTTGATGATGCGTGGTCGGCCCTGAGTCTGGAGGATGCGGACCGCATGTCCTGGATGGTGGAGGATCAGGGATTTGCGATGACGCTCGACGCCCGGGTTCCGGCGAAGATCAAGCAGGCCATCCGGCGGCAGCCTGACCTTGCGGGGGGCTGCGCTGCGGCTGGCCCGGACGATGTCTGGGCCGTGCATCCGGGAGGCAAGCTCATCCTCGACGCCATTCAGGAAGCGTTCGGGCTCACGGAGGATCAGATGGAGGCCTCGCGGGGAGTGCTGCGGGACTTTGGAAACATGTCATCGGCTTCCGTGATGTTCGTCCTGGCGCGGCTGCTCGCGGAGCGGAACGGAAAGGCTCCGGTGGCGGGACATACGCTCGCCTTCGGTCCGGGCCTGACGGTGGAGGGACTCGACTTCACGATGCTTCCGGCCATGGCGGGGGTGTGCGGGGACGGGTTGCCTTGTGTTGCAGCGTGAGGGTGTGGCGTGCAGAATGACCGCATGACTTTTCAGCTGCTTGACCACCCTGTGGCCCACGACCGTCTGGCGGTTCTCCGCAGCGGATCGACTCCGCCCCGTGCTTTCCGGGAAGCGGTGCATCAGCTTGCCCAGTTGATCGCGATGGAAGCCCTGCGCGGTCTGGAGACCCGGCAGGAGGAAGTGCAGACTCCCCTCGCGGCGGCAGACTGCCGGGTCATTGCGCGGCCAGTAGTGGCGGTGCCGGTGCTGCGGGCCGGGCTGGGCATGCTGCGGGGATTTCTTGAGGTTCTTCCGGAAGCACTGGTGGGGCACATTGGCCTTGCCCGGAACGAGGATACGCACCGGCCCGAGCAGTACTACACGCGACTGCCGCGCGATCTGGCCGGCAGCGAAGTCTTCGTGCTCGATCCCATGCTCGCGACCGGTCACAGCGCATCGGAAGCGGTAAGGGGCGTCCGCGAGGCCGGTGCGGCAAGGATCCGCTTTCTCTGCATCATTGCTGCTCCGGAAGGCGTCCGCCAGCTCCATGCCGACCATCCGGATGTGCCCATCTTCTGTGCCTCGCTCGACGACGGCCTGACTTCCTCCGCCTTCATTTCTCCTGGGCTCGGCGATGCCGGCGACCGCTACTTCGGAACCCTCTGATTCACCCAGGTCGCCGGACGGCAAGCCTCGGGTCACGACCGCATGCGCATCTACGCACGACTGATTTCCATGCTTGCGGTGCTGTTTCCGCAGGGAGCCCCGCGGCGCTTTGCGGCTGCCGTGCTCGTTCCGCTCTTCGTCCTTGTCTGGCTGGCGGAACGCGACTGGAAATCGGGCAGCGCCGAGAAGCGCGTGGTCGCCGCCCGGGCAGAAGGCACAGTCGCTTCCACGAGGGATTACGTGGTGTACTGGATTCCGAGGGCAGCCACGGCGGGAGCGGCGGCGGCGGTGGCTCTGCTGCTGGCGTCGCGCTGGCTGGGGCGGCCGCTGCCACCGGGCGATGCCGTGGGCCTGGAATCCGTTGCGGGCAGCAACCGTCTGCTCTGGCAGGTGACCCTCGCCGCCGTGCTCTACAGCGGGGTCATGAACGCGCGGCGGCTCGATTTAAGCCTCTGGGGCGACGAGGATGCCACCGTGCGGAAAAGCGTGGTCGGGCAGTATGTACGCGATGCGGCCGACGATCTGCGCTTCCGTGAAGTGACGTGGTTCGAGGCGGCTTTCCGCTATCGCGATCCCAACAATCATCCGCTGCACAGCCTGCTCGCCAAGGCGAGTCATGCGGCTTTGGCGAGGGCTCCTGACGAGGCCCGCGGTTTTTATTTCGACGAACGCGCCCTGCGGCTCCCGGTGTTTGCGGCCGGGCTGCTGGCGCTGCCTGCGCTGGCGTGGTTCTGCGCGGGGCTGGCACGTCCGCAGCTCGGGATGGTGGCGGTGCTGCTGATGTCGCTGCATCCGTGGTTTGTGCGCTATGCCAGCGAAGCGCGTGGCTACGGACTGCTGCTTCTTTTTGTTCCGCTGACGCTTGGGAGTCTGCTGCGTGCAGCGCAGCGTGGATCATGGCAATGGTGGCTGGGGTTCGCGGGTGGGCAGTTTGTCATCATGTGGTCATTTCCCGGCAGCGTGCTGCTGCTGGCGGCGCTCAATCTTGCCGCCATTGGCCTGATCTGGACGGCTGGTCCGGCGGCGTGGCGGGGGCGGCAGACCGGCCGCTGGCTGGTGGCATCGGTCACTGGAGCCATCCTCTGTGCCCTGCTGCTGCTGCCCTGTGCGGAACCGTTGCTGCTTTATCTGAAGTCGGCGCGCATGCAGGGACCGATGCCTGCTTCGTGGTATGGCGATGCTCTTTCGTGGATCACCACGGGAATGCCATGGCATGCGTGGGACGCAGGCAGCCCGCTCTGCTTCGCATGGGAGACACGGCTCGCAGAGAGGCCGCTACTGTGGTGGCCGGCTGCGCTCCTGCTGTTCTCGCTGCCGGTGGCCGGGGTCTGCTGGTGGTGGAGTGAGGGAAAGATGGGACGGGCGCTGCTGCCGGCCCTCCTGCTGTTTCCGCTCCTCATTCTTGCGCAGGCTGCTGTGACGGGTGGATTCTTCTGTTCATGGTACACCCTGCCCGGCTTTCCTGGATGGATGCTGCTGAGCAGCGGCGGAATTCTCTGGCTGGCCCGCGGACGCAAAGCCGTGGCCACTGCGCTGCTCGCGGCCGTCGGTGTCATCATGGCTCCAGCCAGCACCGGGCTGCGGCAATTCCCCATCGAAGCCATGCGCGAAGGCACCGAGCTGACGCGGAGCATCACGCAGCCATCGCATCCCGGCATCGATGAAGTCATCACCCTCGCAGTTCTCATGAACACGCAGGCCTACGACCCGGCCGCATGGGAATTGGAGGACGATCCGGCCCAGCTGCGGCGGTGGCTCGACACGGCGGACGATTCCGGTGTCCCACTATTCATTCATCTTGGTTCGCCTCACATGGCTCGCGAACTCAAGCCCGGCATCATGGAGATCATTGAAGACCCTGGCGTCTTCTCCCTGCTCCGGATCTATCCCGGTCACGATGCCCCGTACGAACGGCGCGTTTACCGCTACCTCGGCAATAGGGCGGGTCAGCCCACCAGTGAAATCCACCGCGAGGATTGAAACCGCGGGACCTTTCCAGAAATGATGCCCGCGCCTTCCAGATGAACCGAACGATGCTGCCGCTGCCCCCCGCGCTTGTGCGTGCCTCCGTGCCCGTGCTCGTGGTGGCGTGGCTGCTGCTGGCCCTGCGCGCCCTCACGGGATTCGGGGCGCGCTCCGAGGTCGTGCTCGATCTGCCGGGAGGATCGGTGACGGCAGCGGGCAAGGCATGGAAGCTGCCCGTTCCCAAGGAATGGCGCGGCCCCATCACCGCTGAACACGCCGCGGTCTTCGAGGATGGCGTTGCGCTCCACCGCCGCACAGGTTCCCGTGATGTGGAGGAACATGGGGGAGGGCGTTTCAGCACGAGCGGGAATTCGCTGACCTTGTCGGCCCGCGACGATTCGGATCCGCGCGGCAACGGCCGCCGGTACGTGCTGCGTACCGCGGCCCCGCTTTCTCCTGTCCTGCTCTGGGGTTCACTGGCGGCTCTGCTTCTTGTCGCGAGGGCCGGAGGGTATCAGCTCCCGGAACGTCCCCGGATGCCTGCGCGCTGGTGGTTTCCATCGATGCTGCTGGCGTCTCTCGTGCTGCGCGGAATGGTCGCGTGGATGCGGCGTGACTGGAGCGATCCCTTCATGATGGTCAAAGGAATGCCTTACAGCGACTGCATCGGCTGGCTGGAAACAGCCCGGGCTCTGCTGCGGGGCGAGGGGCTAGTGGGGGAATTTGCCGGGCAGCGCCCGCTGTATGCCGTGCTGCTGGCGGGGACCGCTCTCCCTGGCTGGGACTGGATGGTGGCGGCCCGCGTGCTCAATGTGGTCGCCGGCGCGGCCGCGGCGGCCCTCGCGGGAGCGGTCATGCTGCGGATCGCGGGCCGGGCCGCGGCGGTGGCCACCGTGGCCATGCTCTCCATCAGCCCGGCGCAGTTGGGCCTGCTGCCGCTCCCCATGAGCGAGATTCCGGCGATGCTGGCGGTCATCGCCGGGACCGGCCTGCTCTGGCGGGGAAGCGTCAGCGGAAAGCGGGCCGATCTCTTCTGGGGCGGCGTTCTTCACGGCGTCGGCTGCCTCATCTGCCCGTTCACGCTGCTTGCAGTGCCTCTCATGGGAATCGCCTGTGCCTGCGGAGATAAACGGTGGACCGGGTTTCTCCAGCGCGGAGCCCTCGTCGCGGCCGGAGCCAGTGTGATTCTGCTGCCGTGGATCGTCCGGCAGAAAACTGTGTGGGGCGTGGGCTCGATTTCCATCAACAGTTCCATGATGCTTTACGCGACCGTCTCGCCTTCCGGCCGGTACGGTCCGGATCTCGAGACCGAAGCGCTCGCGGCCGGGCTTGCCCCCGGCGACATCAGGGCCCGGGCCGTCTACTACGGTCAGCGCTTCAGCGCAGAGGTCCGCCGTGATCCCCTGCGCTGGCTCCGTCTCGTGAATGCGGGAATCGCCCGCTTCCACTCCCGCTTCGATCCCCGTGATCCCGTTCTCGTGCTTGGCCTGACCGGACTCGGCCTGTGGCTCGCCCTGCGCCCACGGGACCCGCTCACGATGCCCGGGCAGGCCGCGTTGCTGCTGCTGCCCATGGCTGGCTGGTGCGCACAGTATCTTCCTCCCGAATGGTGGCTGGCTGCCGCAGCCGTCGGGTCCCTCGCCAGCGGAAACCGGGCTGCGAGACTCTGGGCCGTTCTCCTGCTGTGCCTGATCGCTGGGACCGCCATCATGGACGGCCTGACCAGCGGGGCCCTGGGGCGCCGCCTCTGGACCATGACCGAATGGTGTGCCGCCTGCCTTGCCTTCCTCGCGCTGCAACGACTCGCTGCTGGCCTGGTGCGACAGTCCGCCCAAAGCGATTCCGGTGCCGTTGTCGATGCCCGGCTTCCCGGCCTGTCGCCAACGGCGGTGGCCGTCTGCGGATTCACGCTCTACGCCAGCCTGCTGACCGGCTGGCGGACCCTGCGGGGACCCGAGGAATTCCCGCTCCCGACTCACGGTGAAGCCATGGCCTTCCTCGGCAAGTCCCTCAAGTCGCAGCCGGTGACTGCGCGGCTGTCGCCCGATGCGGCCCGGGCATGGAGCGGCCTGCTGGAGATTGGTGAATACCGGATGACGCTGGGCCCCGGCGAGGCTTCCGGCCACTGGAGCCGCGCCTTTGCCTTGCGACCGGACGAGCGGACCGTGGTGCTCGCCGGGCAGCCGGGGATTCCCCAGCTGCTCGCCCTGCAGATTCCCGGCAAAGAGGCCGCCGCATGGCCGCGGGGATGGTACCTCGTCGCAGGCGTCTGGAACATCGATGAAAACGCCCCTCTCGGTCACGAAGTCCGCATGCTCGAGGTGATCGCCGCCTCTCCGTGGCCCGGAAGTCATGCGCCCAGCCCTCTCCCGGTTTCGCAAACCCTCCGGAATATCCTCGCCGTTCCCTGAGAGCCGTCCTTTTTCAGTTTGCCTCGACCGCGGAAACCCGCTTCCCTCCCCAAGGTCACATGGTCACTCCCCTTCTGGAATCCCTCGCCGCCCTGGCCCGTCACTGGGGAGCCTCCGACCTCTATCTCGCGGAAGGCCACCGCGCCCGCCTCAAGGTCAATGGAGCCTTCCACGAACCCGAGGAACCCGCCCTGACGGCCGCGGACATGGAATCCCTCTGCCACGCCTGCAAGGCAGATCCATCCCAGCTGCTCGACCGTGACGCCGCATGGTACGCCTCCGATGGCACCCGCTTCCGCGTCAATCTCCACCGCCGCATGGGAAAGCTCGGAGCTGTCCTCCGCCAGATCCGCACCAAGGTCACCACCCTCGATTCCCTTGGCCTGCCGCTCGAACTGATCGCCGGCTGGCTCAACCACCGCTCCGGACTCGTTCTCGTAACCGGTCCAACCGGCTGCGGCAAAAGCACGACCGTCGCCAGCTGCCTCGACCTGCTCGCTTCCAGCCGCCAGGGCCACATCGTCACCATCGAAGACCCCATCGAATACCTCTTTGCGGACCGCCTCGCCTTCTTCACCCAGCGCGAAGTCGGACTCGACACGCCCAACTACGCCACGGGCCTGCAGAAAGCGCTGCGCCAGGCCCCCGATGTCATTTTCCTCGGCGAAATCCGCGACGGCGATTCCGCCGCAACCTGCCTGCAGGCCGCCGAAACCGGGCACCTTGTCATTTCCACTCTGCACAGCCCCAACGTCACGGAATCGCTCGACCGGCTCGCCAATCTCGTGCCCCCGGCCGACCGCCAAGTGATGCTTTCCCTGCTTTCGCACCAGATGATCGGTGTCCTCAGCCAGCGGCTGCTGCCCCGCGCCGATGGCACGGGCGTCGCTCTCATCTGCGAACATCTGGAAGTGAATGGAGCCGTGCGCGACTGGATCCGTGCCATGGATCTGCCTGCCATTTCCGATCATCTCAAGCGCAGCGACGAACCCGCCAACCGTTCGTTCCTCAGTGCCCTCGTGGCCGCCTGCGAAGCCGGCCTCGTCGACTACGAAACGGCGCTTTCGTACTCGGGCAATGCCTTCGAATTCAACCGCGCCCTCCGCGGTGTGAGCTGACCCCGCCTTACTCACCTCCCTTCCCTGCCATGGCCCGTGATATCCTCGATTACCTTGCCGCCACGCGCGAAGCGGGCGGATCCGATCTGCATCTCGCCGCCGGCGCACCGCCCGCCGCCCGCGTCAATGGTCAACTCACGCCCCTTGAGGAATTCGACCTCGATGGCCGCCAGGTGCGGGAACTGATCATGGCGGTCCTCACCGATGCCCAGCGCGCGAAACTGGAGAAGGACTGGGAACTCGACTTCGCCCTCGCCGTCGAGAATGTCGGGCGCTTCAGGGGCAATGCCCACTTCGCCCGCGGTCATGTGGAAGCCGCCTTCCGCTACATTCCGGATGTGCCCCCGGAACTGAACGAACTCGGCCATTCCCCCACGGTGGCCGATTTCTGCCAGGCGACCCAGGGTCTTGTTCTCATCACCGGCATGACCGGCAGCGGCAAGACAACCACCCTTGCGGCCATGACGCGGCGTATTCTGGAAACGCGCTCCGCCATGGTCATCACGGTGGAAGATCCCATCGAATACACCTTCGAACATCAGTTCGGTCTCATCAAGCAGCGCCAGATCGGACAGGATACCCATTCCTTTCCGGCCGCCCTGCGCGCAGCCCTGCGCCAGGATGTCGATGTCCTCATCGTGTCGGAAATGCGGGATCAGGACAGCGTGGCCGCCGCCCTCACCGCCGCAGAAACCGGTCACCTCGTCATCAGTACCCTGCACACCCGCAGCGCGACCGGAGCCCTCGACCGGATTGTCGACATTTTCCCGGCCCAGCAGCAGCCGCAGATCATTACCCAGCTCGCCGGAGCGCTCGTCGGGATCGTCTCCCAGCGGCTTCTCCCGCGCACCGACGCCCCCGGGCGCGTGATGGCCTCGGAAGTTCTCACGGTGAACAGCGGTGTCCAGAGCGCCATCCGCGATCACCGCTTCGAACAGGTCTTCAGCCTCATGCAGGTCGGTTCGTCCTCGGGCATGCACACGATGGACGACAGCCTCCTCCATCTCGCCACGAGCGGTCACCTCAGCATGGACGACGCCATGCTCAATGCCCGCCACCCGGAAACCCTGCAGGAACGGCTCAAGGAATGGATGCGCGAACAGGCGCGTCAGCAGCGCTGAGATTCCGGCCGGGCGAAACCGATTTCCCTACCTCCGTGATGAAGGAACCCACCGCCATCCGCCTCATCGCCGGCCTCGGAAATCCCGGACGCGAATACGAACAGACGCGCCACAATGCCGGATTCATGATTCTCGACCGCGTGGCGGCGCGCCTCGGAGCCCCGTGGTCCGCCGAAAAACGATTCGATGGTCAACTCGCCCGCTCCGGTTCCCTGCTGCTCCTCAAGCCCCAGACCTTCATGAATCTTAGCGGGGTCTCGGTGGCTGCCGTCTGCCGCTTCTTCCGTCTCGAACCTGCCGAAGTCCTCGTGGTCTGCGATGATGTCACCCTCGCCCTCGGCCGCCTCCGCATCCGGCTCTCGGGTTCCGCCGGGGGACAGAATGGCCTCAAATCCGTGATCGGCTGCCTCGGCACCCAGGATTTTCCCCGGCTGCGCTTCGGTGTCGGAGCCCCGCAGTTCGCCACGCTGAGCGATCACGTCCTCGGAAAGTTCCTTCCGGAGGAAAAACCCGCCGTGGATAAATCGCTTGAGAATGCCGCAGATGCTGTCATGATGTCGGCCCTTCGCGGCCTTCAAGCCGCGATGAACCATTTTAATCTCTCTGAAAACAAACCCAACCTCACGCCCCAGAAGGGCACGAAACCTCCATTCGACTCCGGAAATGAAGCGCAAGTATGAAGGCCTGATCGTCCTCGATACCCGTGGCAAAGAGGACACCGTCGACACCATCGTGAGCAAAATCGGCCGCGACATGGAACTCGAGGGAGCCCGCCTCGAACAGATCGACCACCTCGGCAAAAAGAAGTTCCCGTACGGCAGCAAGAAGCTCACCGATGGTTACTTCGTGAACTACATCATCGAGGCCGACGCCGCTTCTCTCCGCAAAGTGGAATCGAAGCTCCGCCTCAATAACGACGTCCACCAGCAGAACTTCTTCCGGATCGAAGCCTGAGGCTTCTCCCCACGGAACAGTTTCCGCACAGCAGCGGCGCTCCCTCAACCGGAGCGCCGTTCTGCTTTTCAGGGGAATGCCCGATCGGCATCGGGGGCGGAACGCTGCCGGTCTGTCAGGGTCCTCGCTGAGTCACGAGCGAATCCAGCAGCACCAGCAGACCGGCACGGATCGTCGGCAATTCCATGAAGGGCGGGGCTCCGCCCATTTCCGGGGTCCTCGGCACGTGCACGAACACGGAACGTCCGGCCGCCGCATGACCGCGGCGCGACGTCAGCCGCAGCAGGCGGCAGTAGAAATCATTGCAGACAAAACGTCCGGCGTCGTCACTGACCCCCGCCGGGACCCCGGCCGCGTGAATCGCATCCGCCAGTGCCCGGACATCGAGCCCGCAGCGGAAGGCCTTCCGTCCCCCCGGGACCGCCGGCACCTCCCGCCGCATCACGCCCGCATTGTCCGGAATCCGGTAATCGCACCAGTTCACCGCCTGCTCTTCCGGAGTGATGCGGTCGCGCGGCCCCACTCCGGTCGCCACAATCCAGCGCGGACGCAGGATCCGGATGTGCTTCCGGGCCAGTTCCCACGCGGGTCCTGCGGACACCGGCAGCACGAGCGAACGGATCACGGCATCTCTGCTCAGCCGATAACCATCAAGGGCCAGCGCGGTTTCGCCGGAAGGATTGCGCTGATCCCCGCCAAAGGGCTCGAAGCCCGTCAGCAGCAGCGTCTGCCCCGCCGTACTCATGCCAGAATCTGCCTGATCACCGGTGCCGGCTCCACTCCCGTGAGCCGCTGATCCAGTCCCTGGAATTTGAAGGTGAACCGTTCGTGATCGATCCCGAGACAGTCGAGAATCGTCGCGTTGATCTGATTGATGTGCACCGGATCGGCGGCGGGACTGTAGCTGAAGTCATCGGTTTCTCCATGAACGACGCCGCCGCGGATGCCACCGCCGGCCAGCCACATGCAGAAGTTGCGCGGGTGGTGGTCCCGGCCGTAGTTTTCCTTCGTGAGGGTTCCCTGAGAATAGACGGTCCGGCCGAATTCGCCGCCCCAGACCACGACCACGTCATCGAGCATGCCACGCTGCTTGAGATCCTGGACAAGGGCCGCACAGGCCTGATCCGTGTCGCGGCACTGATTGCCGAGTTGCTGCGGTAGATCGCCATGCGAATCCCAGCCGCGGTGCATGATCTGCACCATACGCACCCCGCGTTCCACCAGCCTCCGCGCCAGCAGAGCACTGCCCGCAAAGGATCCCGGCTTCTTCACCTCCGGACCGTACATGTCGAGGACGGCCTGCGATTCCTTCGAAAAGTCCGTCAGTTCCGGCACGCTGCTCTGCATGCGGTACGCCATTTCATACTGCGCAATCCGGGTCTGCACGTCAGGATCGCCCAACCGCTCGAATCCCTTGGCATTGAGCGCGGCCACCGCATCGAGCATGGCACGGCGGCCCGCCGCGGCCACTCCCGGTGGATTGTCCAGATAAAGGACGGAATCTCCAGTCGAACGAAGCACCACCCCGGCGTGCCGACCGGGCAGAAATCCCGGCCCCCACATGCGGCTGAAGAGCGCCTGTCCATTCGATCCATCCGGAAACCTCGGCATCAGACAGACAAAGGCCGGCAGATCGCTCGTCTCCGCTCCCAGTCCGTACGAAAGCCACGACCCCATGCTCGCCTTGCCGGGCACTTCACTGCCGGTCATCACAAAGGTGCAGGCGGGATCGTGATTGATCGCGTTCGTGTGCACAGTCTTCACGAGGGCAATGTCGTCGGCGATTTTCGCGGTGTGCGGCAGCAGTTCACTGACCCAGCGGCCGCACTGGCCGTGCTGGCGGAAGGTGAATTTCGAGGGAGCCACCGGAAAGCGCCCCTGCCCGCTCGTCATGGTGGTGAGGCGCTGGCCGCGTCGGATTGATTCCGGCAGATCCTTATCGAAGAAGGCAGCGAGGCCCGGCTTGTAATCCCATGTGTCCAGCTGGGACGGGCCGCCATTCATGTGCAGATAGATGAGCGCCTTCGCGCGGCCCTTGCGGTGCGGCAGACCCGGCAGGGCGGGATGAACCGAGGAGGCCGCCGACACCTTGCCCGCCTGCAGCATGGCAAGGGCAGCCGCTCCGAAACGCAGACCCGTACTGCCGAAGAACTGCCGCCGGGTCTGGAGAAGTTCATGCTGAAGAATCGGTGAGTCCATGAATCAGTTCCGGTTAGTTGCTTCGTCGAGGTTCAGAATCGCATTGGCCACCATGGCCCACGCTGCCAGTTCCGACGCATCCACGCCATCGGGGGGAACGGACTCGCCAAAACGGATGGCCTTGCCGGCGTCGGCCGGAGCCGCCCGGTAGGTGGTCAGCTGGTTCTCCAGAAGAGTCCGCAGCACCGCCAGTTCATCCGGGCGCGGACTTCTCGTGAGCACCCTCCGGAACATGGAGGCGAGACGCCCGTCGGTTTCCCCGGAATCCTGGAGCGTCCGTGCCGCCAGGGCGCGGGCCGCCTCGACGAACTGCACGTCATTCATGAGCTGCAGGGCCTGCAGCGGGGTATTGCTGCGCTCGCGGCGGCTGCACGACTGCTCGCGGTTCGGCGCATCGAAGTTGACCATGAGCGGCGGCGGGGCGGTCCGCTTCAGGAAGGTGTAGAGACTGCGCCGGTAAAGCGACGGACCGCGGTCCTGCTCGTAGAAGCGGGTATTTGATCCCACAAAGCCGACCGGTTCCCAGATGTTGGGGGGCTGATAGGGCCGCACGCCCTTGCCACCCATGTCCATGACCATCAGTCCGCCTGAAAAGAGCGCCTGATCCCGCAGCTGCTCGGCATCCAGCCGGAACCGCGGCCCGCGGGCCAGCCTCCGGTTCCCCGGGTCCTGCAGCCATGCCTCCGCCGGAGCCGCACTGTCTCTCCGGAAGGCGGCACTCGTCACCATGAGCCGCAGGAGCCGGCGCGTGTCCCAGCCCTGATCCTGCCACCAGAGCGCCAGCCAGTCGAGCAACTCGGGATGCGAAGGCACCGATCCCTGGGTCCCTAAATCATGACTCGTCTCGACGAGGCCGGTCCCGAAGATCTGCTGCCAGAAGCGGTTCACAGTGACGCGGGCCGTCAGCGGATTACTCCGGTCCGTGAGCCACCGCGCAAGGTCGAGGCGCGTCGCCCGGCCGTCCGGCCGCTGCTTCTGGAGCGGCGGCAGAAATGCCGGAGTAGCCGGTTCCACCTTCTCGCCCGGTTTGTCATACTGCCCGCGGATCATCACAAAGGCATCGCGCGGAGTATCCAGATCGCGGAACACAAAGGTGGAGGGCTGCACCGCTTCAGCTTCGCTCCGTTGCCTGCGGACATCCGCCAGACCGGACCGCGCCTCTGCAAAAGCGGCCTCCGTGCTCCGGCAGACTTCCTGCAGATAGTACGCCCGCAGGGCTGCGAGCACTGCCGGCTCCACCGCCTGATCGGGACCTTCCCGGATCACGGAACGCAGGGCCGGCGGAGCCGAAAGATCATCCTTCCCGGCCATCGCCCGACGCCACGCCGCAAAGGACAGCCCGGGATCGGTAACGGGATCGATGCTGCCAGTGGTTCCCATGTGGTCGAACCATGCGGTGCCTCCATGCACCGTGAAGGCATAGCCCGTGACCGCAAGCCCAGCCGGCATCGCCATTTTCTCCGCAGGCACTTCAAGGCGCACCCAGCGTCCAGGCTCCGGCAACGGCCCGGCCACGAACCGCTCGGGCGTTCCTCTGGCTCCGAATTCAATGATGTCCTGACCCCAGACGGCGCGGTGCTTCCATGTCCCGCCGCTGAGAAACTGAATCATGACTTCTTCGGGCGGGTCCGCCGGATCCAGATACACCATCAGGAAGACAGATGCCTGCGGCGGCACCACCAGTGGTTCCGCACCGGATTCATAATAATCCTGCGCCATGCCCGCGCCGCTCCGCTTGAGCGATACCTTGCCGCTGAAAACCGGATCGGGCGCACCGGTAAGCTGCAGCGGATGCCCGCTCGCCCCCGCCTTCGCACCGGGCGGAAAACCATCCTCGAACCACAGTTGCCCGGTCACCACAGGCTCCGGCCGCGGCGTCTGCTCAGCAGGATCAGCATACTTCACCGATGCCACGGCTGCTTCCATCTCCTTCCGGATCGCCGCTTCCCGCCGGTTCCATTCCTGCTGCTGCTTCTCCACGCCGGTGGCCTTCACCTTCACCACCGGAGCCGTCAGCAGCGTATTCCCATCCATCGCCGGATCCGCATTCGACACGAAGAACGCATAGAGCGAATAGAAATCGCGCTGCGAAACCGGATCGTACTTGTGATCGTGACAGACCGCACAGGCGGCCGTGAGCCCAAGCCAGGTCTGCGCCACCGTCGACGCCCGGTCGACCGCATAGCGGAAAATCAGTTCCGCATCGATCGATCCTCCTTCTCCCGTGGTCACGTTGCAGCGGTTGAATCCCGTGGCAATGATGGCGTCGTCGCCGTCTTCCGGCATGAGGTCTCCGGCAATCTGCCAGTGCGTGAACCGGTCGAACGGCAGGTTATCATTGAATGCCCTCACCACCCAGTCCCGGTAGGCCCACATCTGCCGCTCGTTGTCGAGGTGCATGCCATGCGTGTCTCCATAGCGCGCCGCATCAAGCCAGTGCCTCGCCATTTCCTCGCCGTGACGCGGCGACGCAAGGTAGCGGTCCACCATCCGTTCGTAGGCCTCCGGGGCCGTGTCGGCCGCAAAAGCCTCTGCTTCCTCCAGCGAGGGCGGCAATCCTGTAAGCGCAAAACTGACCCGCCGGATCAGAGTGGCCCGGTCGGCTTCGGGCCGCGCCGGCAGAGTCCCGAATCCCTGACCCAGAAAGGCATCGATCGGATGCCCGGGCACCGGAAGATCCACTGCCCTCGGTGGCTCGAAGGACCAGTGCTTCTCGTAGGACGCACCCTCCTCAATCCACCGCCGCAGCAGCTGCCGCTCTTCATCGCTCACGGTCTTGTGCGAATCCGGCGGCGGCATCACTTCGTCCGGATCCGTTGTCTCCAATCTCTCCCAGAGCAGGCTGGCCCCGGGATCACCCGGCACCACGGCAGCACGCCCGTCCGAATTCTTCGCAAGCGCTCCCTCGGCAGTGTCCAGCCGGAGGTCACCCTTCCGCCTCGCCGCGTCAAATCCATGACAGGCAAAGCACCGGTCCGCCAGCAGGGGCCGGACTTCCCGGTTGTACGACACCCCTCCCGCCACCGGAAGGACCACGGAAACAGATAAAATCAGCAGCAGGCGCATCGCCTACCCAAACGCCCGCGGCACCGCCACTCTGTCACAGTACACCACCCTCTTCCCGGATCCGCGGGGCACCATCTCCTCTCAATGTGAGCCGCTGCCTACAGAGCCTCATCGACCCTAACGCCGTTCCGGCGGACAATTCTCGCCGGATTGCCCACCACAGTGCAATCGGGTGGCACCGATTTCACAACAACCGCTCCCGCTCCAACTCTGCATCTGTCTCCCAGCGTGACATTGCCAATCACAATCGCGCCAGCATTAACCACTACATTGTCACCGAGCGTCGGGCAGTCTGTCGCGTTCGTATAACCGATGGTAACCTGCTGGTTAATCCAGCAATTGCGGCCGATCGACTTAGCTGAAATGATTGTTGCGAATCCGTGTTGGATGAACACCCCCCCCCCAATTGTTTGGTGTAGATGAAGAGCGCAGCCTGAGGCGGATAGAGGAGCCGCAGAATCCAAACAAATCGGGAGTTTGAACCGACCCGTTTGTAAAACAGGCTCCGAAACTCGGGATAGGTCAGAAAGGTTTGCTCGACTGTTCTAGTCTTCCATCTGCCGGCATCCTGAACCAGCAGTTCCGAGGAAGCCGAATTCTGGTAGGCACGGCGGATCAGGACCCTCGCGAGACCGCCGAATGCCTTGGTGGTTGACAGTCTGATTGCTCGGCGGATTCCCATCAGTTTTACAACGACAATTGTTGCTGATGCTTTTTGAGCAACCGGAGAAACCGGTTCCCGCTGCCGGATGTACTGTGCTGACAGCCTTCCGGCTCAGAAGCCCCCCCGAAACTCAGTTCCGGATGATGGTCGCCTTCTTCCGCAGCTTCTCCATCCACTTGTCGGTCGCTTCCCGCTTCCGTTCGATCATGAGACGGCGCTCGATCTCGGCATCAACCTCCTCCTTCGGACGCAGCTTGCCGGCCTCGCGGGCTTCGATCCAGAAGATGTAGTAATTGCCCCCGAAGCTGACAACATCGCTGATGCGCCGGTCCGGCAGGCGGACCACCATGCGCCACATGGCCGGGGCCAGATCCTTTTCCTCGACCCAGTCCCAGCTGCCGCCCTTCTCCGCCTTGCTGTCGCGCGAGTACGTGCGGGCAATCGTCGCAAAGTCATCACCATTCGCCAGCTTTGCACGGATCTCCTTCGCCAGTGCCTGCTGCCCCGCCGGAGTAGAAGCAAGGTCGTCGCCGGGAATGGTCACCGACCACAGCTTGAGGCGGTCGCCTTCCCGGAACTCGGAAATATTCTTCTTCAGATACGCCTGCTTTTCCTCTTCCGTGAAATAGGAATTCTTCACCGAAGCAAACTGACCGCGCATCATCTCGGCAATCACATTGCGCCGCTGCAGCTCGAAGAACTTCTTGTAGCTCATCCCGCTGTCCGTCAGCTCGCGCAGGAACTTCGCCCGGTCACCGTTGAATCCCTTGCCGATGAACTGCGTCTTGATGGTCTCCTCCGCGTAGGCATTGACCTTGGAACTGAAGGCTGCCTCGAATGGTTCGAATTCCTTCAGAATCAGTTCCTGGTCAATCAGCTGATCAAGGACCTTGGACCGGAGCTTCGCACGCTCGGTCTCGAATTCCTTTGCATCGGGAAACCTGCGGCGCAGGTCCAGTTCGTTCGCCTTGAAAAGTTCCTCGACCTCGGAATCGAGCACGGGACGGCCATTGACCACGGCAGCGATGCCGTTGCGGGCCGCGGCTACGGGCAGCATGCCAATGAGAAAACTGGCAATCAGTACGGAAAAACGGAACATCATGTCTGGTCTGCGGATGGAGCGCTGCAGCGGACCGGGTTTATTCCCAGAGATAGGATTTTCTTTCGTCCAGCACCTGCCCGCCCTGCAGCAGGGTGCACTTCCATCCCAGAATCGCTCCATTGCGGCGGAATTCATCGCCCACCACCTCGAACCTCGCCATGCCATCCCGGGCGGGAGCCTCCAGTTGCCTGCTATGGACCGTAAAGCCAGTCGCCGACTGACGGTAATCAAACCGCAGCGTCACCGGACGGCTTCTGTCCTCGACCCGCCAGAAGAACGTGTAGTAGTTGCCTTTGCGGGCCTGCCGTTCCTCCTGCGTGACGGCTCCGTAGAGCAGGCGCTTGTGCTCGAACGGAAGACTCTGGTCCATCGCCACCGGGCGATTGTCCGGATCCAGCCGGAAAATCTTGTGCTTCGTGAACCCGTTGGAGGGCCCGGACGCACAGGAGGCAAGTGCAAGGATGCTGCCTGCGGCAAGGGTGACGGCGGCGGTGCGGATGGTCATTCGGGGTGCACTTTCAGCGTTGAGTCCGCCCATGTCAACGTCTGCGATGCCCCCGCATGGCCAGCGGGAACTCCTGCTTTGACTCCTGCTGAAAGCATCCGGACAGTGGCGCGTTCTGCTCTGCCGTGCCCATTGCCCTCTTCGATCTCGACCAGACGCTGCTGCCCTACGATACCCAGGCCCTGTTCTGCAATTATGTGCTCCGGCGACAGGGCTGGCGGAGAATCTACCTCGCGGCTTTCCTGCCCGTAGCCCCCCTGCGCGCCGCCGGAGCGGTCAGTACCCGCACTCTCAAGCGCGTCTTTCTTTCCTACCTCTGGCGCATGCCCTCGGATCGTCTGGCCGAAATGACGGAATCCTTTGCCGCTTCCGAAGTCCGCCCGCTCCTCTACCCGGAAATCGTGGCCGCAGCGGAACGCCACCGCAGGGAAGGCTGCACGCTCATCCTCAATACCGCCAGCCCCGACATCTACGCCCCCGCCATCGGCCGGATGCTGCAGTTCGACCACACCATCGCCACCAAAGTCTGCTGGGATGGCCCGCGGCTGCCCCTTGTCCCCAGCATCGATGGACCCAACAACAAGAACGAAGCGAAGCTCCCAGCCATGCGGCACCTCCTTCCGGACGGTTCCCTGCCCCTCCCAGGCGTCTGGGCCTACTCGGACAGCAAAGCCGACCTCCCCATGCTCCGCCTCGCGGAACACGCCGTTGCCGTAAATCCCGACCCGGTTCTTGAAGCAGAAGCCCTCCGCCGCGCGTGGACCATCCTCCGTCCTGCCAGACCGCAGACAAGCCGACTCGCCTTCGGCATCGACTGCGCCCGCCAGTCGCTCGGCCTCTGGAAGCGTCCGGTCAGTTCCTGAGCGGCACCCGCCCGGCCGCCGCCGCGTGCATTTCCTCGATCATGCTGTTCACGGGAATCCCACCGATCCGGTAACCCTCATCACCCGTCAGCAGATCGTAGGACCGTTCATAGCCACCGGTCGCCGCAATCGCCACCACCTCGCGCCCAGCCACCCGCTCTCCCACCCGCAGATCCTGCGCACGCCGGCCGTCCACCCGGTGCATCCCGCACACCTCCACAACCTCTCCCCCGCCAAAAGTGATCCGCAGAAACCCCGTCGCCGGATTCTCGCGGTATTCATGCTTCTGCTCCACCAGCACCGGCAAGCCCCGGAACCCAATCACGGTATCCCCCGCCGCAATCCCGCAGATCGACCGCGGCCCGGCCGGAGTGTCAATCATCACCTCCCCAGGCACACAGGCGAGCGCCAGCTTGACACCCGCAAACGGCAGCGCCGCCCGCACCACCGGAAACAGCAGGCTGCACCCGCTCAGCAGGGGAACCAGCAGCACCAGCCCGGCCAACGCCAGCCGCGGCATGACCACGGAACAAATCCGCCCGATCTTCATCAATTCCTGCGCCTTCAATCTTCGCCCTTTCCAGTCTGAGCCGCCAGCGATGCCACCACACTGAAATCCTCAAGGGTCGTGGTGTCTCCCTTCACTTCGCCACCCGCACAGATTTCCTTGAGCAGACGCCGCATGATCTTCCCGCTCCGGGTCTTCGGCAGCGCCGTGGTGAACCGGATGTCGTCCGGCCGCGCAATCGCCCCGATCTCCTTGGCCACATGCACCTTGAGCGACTTGCTGAGCGCATCGCTCGCGTGCTGACCGCCCTTCAGCGTCACAAAGGCCACCACTCCCTGACCCTTGATCTCGTCCGGACGGCCCACCACCGCCGCCTCGGCCACGGCCGGATGCGAGACGAGCGCACTCTCCACTTCCGCCGTCCCAAGGCGATGCCCGGAAACATTGAGAACATCATCGAGACGGCCCACAATCCAGAAATACCCATCCTTGTCCCGCCGCGCCCCATCCCCGGTCAGGTAGTATCCCTGCTTCCGGTACTCCTTCCAGTACACATCCACATAGCGCTTCCGGTCACCCCACAGCGTCCGCAGCATCGATGGCCAGGGCTTGCGCACCACCAGCCGCCCGCCCTGATTCGGGCCGACTTCCTCGCCGTGCTCGTCCACAATGGCCGCATCCACCCCGAAGAACGGCAGAGTCGCCGTGCCCGGCTTGGTGGGCGTCGCCCCAGGCAGCGGCGAAATCAGAATCGCCCCCGTCTCGGTCTGCCACCAGGTATCCACAATCGGACACCGCCCACCCCCGATCACCCGGTGATACCACATCCATGCCTCGGGATTGATCGGTTCGCCCACACTGCCAAGCAGCCGCAGACTGGAAAGATCATGCTTCTCCACATGCTCGTCACCCCACTTGATGAAGGCCCGGATCGCCGTCGGTGCCGTGTACAGAATCGAAACCTGGTACTTCTCCACGATTTCCCAGAACCGTCCATAATGCGGCGTGTCCGGCGCACCTTCATACATGAGCACCGTCGCTCCATTGAGCAGCGGCCCGTACGCAATGTAACTGTGCCCGGTGATCCAGCCCACATCGGCCGTGCACCAGTAGATGTCCTCATCCCGCAGATCGAAGATGTACTTCGACGTCACGTACGTCTGCACAGCATACCCCCCCGTCGTGTGCAGAATTCCCTTGGGCTTCCCAGTCGACCCACTGGTGTACAGAATGAAGAGCGGATGCTCCGCATCAAATCCCTTCGCCGGACAGGCAGCCCCCACCCGCGCCACTTCATCGTGCCACCACACATCCCGGCCCACCGTCATCTGCACTTCCTGACCCGTCCGCCGCAGCACAATCACCTTCTTCACCGGTGTCTTGCCCATCGCCAGCGCCGTGTCCACATTGTCCTTCAGCGGCACCACCTTGCCGCGCCGCCAGCCGCCGTCCGCCGTCACCACATGCGTGGCCCCGCTGTCCATGACCCGATCGTGAATCGCATTGGCACTGAACCCCCCGAAAATCACACTGTGCACCGCCCCGATGCGCGCACAGGCCAGCATCGCCACAACCGCCTCCGGCACCATCGGCATGTAGATGATCACCCGGTCCTTCGCCTTCACCCCATTGGCCAGCAGCATGTTCGCAGCCCGGCAGACCTCGCGCTGCAGCTGCAGATAAGTCAGCGTCCGTGTGTCACCAGGCTCTCCCTCGAAAATAATCGCCGCCTTGTTCCGCCGCGCCGGATTCGCCGCATGCCGGTCCACGCAGTTCTCCGCCAGATTCAGCTTCCCCCCGCAGAACCACTGCGCAAACGGCGCCTTCCATTCAAGCACCTTCGTCCACTTCTCCTGCCACGTCAGTTCCTTCGCCTCCCGCGCCCAGAATTTGTCAGGCGACTTCACACTCTCTTCCCACAACGACCGGTAATCAGCCATCGACCGTATGCGGGCCTGCTTCGCAAAGCCCGCCGAGGGCTTGAAGACGCGTTTCTCGACAAGCGTGGATTCGATTTTCTGTGACATGGTTTTCAGTCGGGATTGCGGAACGGAAAACCCCTCCCGTAACGGCGGGTCGTTCCGCGCTCAAGCAAAATGCGGGTTTCAAAAATTCCTGCCCGCACGGTGCAGGATGGTTGAAGGGGCCATTCGGCGGCACCGCCTTTTTCCTTCCAGAATTTCTAGTTTTCATGACAACCTCTCTATTTCCCTCGAAATCAGGCAATTGGTTATTTTGCGCCGGGGCAATCCGATGCTAAAAAATCCCGCGCCAGGCTGCAGGGCGGCAGCCACAGCCTGACAGCTCCGTTCCTCTCCGCTTTTTTCCGACGCCAACCATGAATCTCCGGGATCACCTGAAGGACATCCTTCCCCAGATTCTTCCCCCCAATCCGGCGGAAGCCATCAAGGGCACCGAACTCATCCGGCTGGTGCGCTACCGCCTCGGGGATGAATACAGCGACGCCACGCTGCGGTACCACTTTTCCATCATGAGCTGCGACCCCAGCAGCCCCATCGCGAAGGTGGAACAGGGACAAGGTTACTACCTCCGCAAATCCATGCTCGGCGGTGCCCAGGTCTCGGTCACCCAGGCCCGTCTCGGCATGCTCTTCGAAACCGATGCCGAAGCCCTCGATCTCGCGGTCGCCCGCGAACGCAAATTCCGGGCCATCTACGCCCGGGAACAGGAAACCGCAGGCCGCTTCCCCTTTCTGTTTGAAAGCCCGCTCGCGCCGGACGCGCCCTTCGAAAGCTTCTGGAAATGCCCTGACGCCGCCGTACTCGACTGGGAAGCCAGCGAACTCCCCGCCCAGGGCGCAAGACTCAGCCGCCGCACGCTCGCCCTCCGTCAGGCCATGGGGCTCCCGCCCTTCAAGCTCGTGAGCGCCCGTCTCCGCATCGAAGTCACCCACCAGAGCTGCCGCCAGGATTTCTTCCAGGCCCTCAGCAACGCCCGGTGGGCCCACCACGGCGAACTCGTCATCGCCACCAGCCTCGCAGACGAACACCTCGCCGAAGAACTGCGCCAGCTCGGCG
>Ga0315903_10002692_pt1 | contig 25603 bp, 36 predicted proteins | sample LakEriMetagenome_7_FD_203524 | JGI IMG/M metagenome (GOLD analysis project Ga0315903, IMG submission 203524) | Freshwater fungal communities from buoy surface, Lake Erie, Ohio, United States - Buoy 2 MA119 | ecosystem: Environmental > Aquatic > Freshwater > Lake | place: USA: Lake Erie, Ohio... | reverse complement strand
CCTTGCGTAAGTAAGTAGGAGATTTAGAAATCTCAATGGTATGTTTAGCAGTCAGGGTAAGAATTGCACTTACTTCGTCCTTCCAGATATTACTATCCTGACAATGAAGGGTGTTACTTATATACACCACCTGACTAATATTTGTCGGGAATCCCTATTTATTGTCGGGAAACCTAAATTTTGTCGGGAATCAAGAGTTATCTTCTATTAAATCTTCAATATCAGAAATACAAGAATCTACCTCAGCTTGCTCAGATCCACCTTCATCTATCTCAGATAGACATAGGTAGTATAGTTCCATAATATCATTCTTAAGAGAAGGATATTTTTCCTTCTTTTCTTTAATGTATTTATTTAGATACTCTAGGTTTATCATAAAATTTGTTTACATTTCTGTAAAAATCATAAAACATTTTTTCATCTACTATAACATTTTCATCTTTAAAAGTAAGTTTTAAGTTTTGTTTTTTAAGAGACCTTATAAATTTATCAATTCTTTCATCTTCTATATCATGCAAATCTTCATTATAAAGTCTATGAGTTTCTTGTATTCCAAAACACATAGCTTGATGAATTTGTTCTTCTGTAAATAAGTTTTCTAATATCAATTTCATAATTACTCATAATTTAATTCTGGTTCTCTATCATCTTCAGGTTCTTGCATTACTGCTTCACCATTAATGATTTTAATAAATACATTATAATCAAATGAGTTTGTAATAGTATTTTTAATATCATTTTTTTCAAGCCAATCTAAATCCCTCTTACAAAGAGGATATTCTATACATTTATTTGTCCATATTTCAGCATAATAACCTTTACCTTCTTTATATTCTATAGTACCATTATATACTATATCAGAAGCAGGGTCATAATCATCTTCCCAACCATCTTCAGGAAGTGGAATATTATTATCATTAAGTGCTTGCATATAACCCTGAATTAAGCAGTTATATTTAAGTCTTGTATGTGCAGGGTCATTAAATACAGTTTTGCAATTAGCTTTAGCAAACTCAATTATTTTATTCATAAGTTTTTAATTTCTTGTTTTACTTCTTGCCAGTATTGAAATATTCCCAGCCATTCTTCAAATCTCCTTGGTTGTTGATTTTCCCATACATTTAACACCTCATCTACTGCTAGTAATGCACATTCTTTGGCAGTGTAAAACAACATCTTATCAACTAAATCTTCTGCCTTTTCTTTAGGACTCATATTTTAAAACCTTTTTTATATTTTTTTACCATTTTTTCATACTCTAATGCAGCATCTATAATATTATCAGTTTTTCTTAAAGCCATTCTCCTCAACTTTCTTGAGGAGAAGGTTTTTGGACAAGTATCCTTTGATGGAAAATTAGTTTTATAATAATGATTCATATGCTTATATGTACACTGTCAACATTTAATTTATCATAAACAAGAAAATCTATTCTTTTAGTAAATCTCTTATTCATTGTATCTTCTACCTTATAAGTACCTCTAAGATGTACAGGTTGATGTACATATATTGTGCTACCATAAGGGTAAATCTTTAGCAGATCTCTAGATACTGCTACTACTTTAATGTTTCCTTTCTTAAGTTTCTCAAGATTAATTCTATATCCACTTCCAGTTGTGAGGGGGTCACCATCACATTGAGATTGTGTTGGATTATAGTATGTAGCCTTGAGTTTCTGGAAAGGTATTTCTTTAACCTCAACACTATCCTCTTTAATGAGAATTTGTTTTTGCTTCTTTTCTTCATATCTATCCAGAAGTATATTTAAATGTAAAAAGAATAATAATACTGCACATATTGCAGAGAATACATTTATTGCAGTTCTAAAAGGACTTTCTTGTTGGAAGTTATACATTTTAATATAAGATTCCATACCTGTAATTGTAAAATTTAATGCTGCTAGAGAAACTAGCAGCTCAAATATTGTATTCATGCCATTTAATTTTTAATTGTTTATTAAGCTCATTATAGTCTTGCATAGAAATCTGGAGCTCATTGCAGATATCCTTGACTGATTTGTCCTCACTCTTTAAGAGAAAGAACATATATAATGGAGTACCAATTAAAGTCTCTTTGAAATTCTTAATGTCTATATTACTCTCATCACTATAGTGTAATTTCTCAGGTATATCATCAACATAATCTGGATGTTGTTTCCTAATATATTTATCAATATAATGATTTCTTGCTACATTATTAATCCATGTAACAGCAGCACTTTTAGTGCTATCAAAGAGATGTTGCTTGAGAGTGGCTTTAAGGAGTATATCTTCTACAAAATCATCAAGATCCTCATCCTTTAGTTTAAAGTTGTTCTTGGCAAATCTCTTTACCTCTTTTTTATACTTGTAAAATTCAAAATTCATTCTACAAATGTATAAAAAAATAAGTTAGGACAATATGCCCTAACTTATCCCTCATTTAAAACACCAAAATAAACAAAGAAAATCTTTATGGTTAAAAGAATAGGAGAAAATAAAGTAGGGGAGAATATCTCCCCTAATTTACATACCTATTGTTTCACAATTAACCAAAATAACATGTGATTCTGTTTGGATTCGAACCAAAGACCTACTGCTTAGAAGGCAGTTGCTCTATCCAGCTGAGCTACAGAACCATAAGGTGTTTTAATGCACCCTATTTTTATTTACCCTAATGCGCTCTTCTTCAAGCATCTCTTCAAGAGCTTGTTCTACAGCATCAATAGGCAATCTTTTAATAGTCTGAATGATAGCATCTTGCAGACTATCTTCTTTAGCAATAATACCTCTATTAACAAGAATCTCATTGCAAATAACTAACTTTTCTTGGAAAAGAGCAAGAGATGATCTTTTTTCCTCAAGTCTTTTCCTAATTTCTGGAAGTATTACTTCCTGTATTTTCTTAGTTGGCATTGTGGGTAGCAATTCCATGCTACCATTCTTGTGTTTCCAGAGATGTTTCTCTGAGAACTCAATCTTGTTGCTGTTGTCTTTAATCTTGTTTTTCATAAATCTTTAATTTTGTAATTTTATTAACTTTGATAAATTTAAATTTTAGACTTCCTACTTTCTCAAGAATAAAGACATTCTTGTTAGTTGTAGGAACATATTCTTTTGGAAACTTTATGAGTTTTTTAAGAGGTTTATAACCTTTCTTTTCATCATAACTAAACTTAATACCATTATCTATGAACTTATAGTAAACATCAATATAGTAAAAAGATTTCTCAAGTTTTGCATTACTGTATCCCCAACCATTAGGTTGTACAGTAAGAACAGGTTTGTTCTTAATGAATCTGCATACTCTCCACTCTTCTTTAAGAATGGGTTTTTGTTGAGCAGGTTCTGCAACCCATAACTCTTTTACTTTCATAAGAGGATAGTAAAAAAGGAGGGGATTTCTCCCCTCCTATAGTTCTACATCTTAAGCTACTGCTAATGGATTAGCATTAACTACTTGAGTAGAGGTACTAGTAGTACTTCCAAAACCAAAGTCAGAGAAATCTGCCCTTGCAGAACCACCCTGCAAATGAGAACATACTAGAAGAACAGTACTCTGCCCATCTCTGATGATGGCATTGCAAAGATAATCATTACCCTCACTCATACCTTTATCAAAGTTAGCTTTGTTAATGATGCAAGTTCTTTGCACCATTTGTCCTTTATCATTCTCAAATTGGATAGTACCAACATGATAATACTTACCAGAAGGAAATTGTCCTACTGGTTCTTGAGAAAGAGAAATAAGTCTAGCATTGAAACTAGCTACATCTTGAGACCTTTCTTCATCGCGGATAAATTCAAACTTTGCCATAACTTTAAATTGTTTTTTAAAAGAGTTTTTTAAATAAATAAATAAAATAATGAAATAAATAAAGAAAATATTGAAGTTACTTTTCTATAGATTGTAGCTCATAAAGAGCTTCTATATTCTCTGGAGGAGTTAAGATAAACCTATCAACTTTATAACCTCCATATGGAGGTGTAGGTTGAACTTCTTTAAGCATGAAGTAATCTTCATTAGTAAGTTTATTTTTACCTACTCTAAGGACAGTATATTCCTGTCCTTCAACAAGCCAACAGGAGATTGGTATCTCCTGTGGCCTATAAGATGCATCAATACAGATAACTTTCATTACCAAGGATAATCTGTTGATGGTTTTAATTCTTTTGCAAGAACTTCATTGATAAGATTTACTTTCTCATTAGGAGCAAGTATATAATTATCATTGAATAGATTGCTTACTTTATGAGCAAAAAGAATTTTAATTAAGGATTTTGCAGCAACAAAAGCTTCATTCATATCTATAGTAGTATGCAAGAATGTAATCTTGCTTTTACCATTGTACATATGAATAGTGTGTTTTGTCTTCCAAAAATCATCATTAATAATCTTACTCATAATAGTAGGATTACTATTAATTCTAACATTAATAGTATGAACAGATGTGCCATTAATATTAATGGACTTGATTCCAAAGATTCTTGTTCTCATGTTGGTAAATTGTTAAAATTTGTTGTTGTGAAAGATATTGCCAATTTGTTGCAGGATAGTATTTTATCTGCAGTTGTTGTTTAAAGAGTGGTGATCTGTAAAACCACCACTCTTGAGCTTTACTAGTATTCATCATCATATTTTTCTTCCATTTCAGCAATTTCTGCTTCAATGAATTTTTTGGTAATACTACACTCTTTATTAAGTGCAGCAAGGACATTTACTCTTTTTCTGTCTATTACCTTCAATTCTTCATAGTAATCTATGATTGTAGCAACAGAAACAGAAGGAATAATAGAACCATCAAGGAGGTTAGTAAACCTCCTGATGGTATCTTGTTTTGCATTATTACTCATATTGCAAGCACTAATATTTTAAGAACAATAATAAGTAATACAAGTACAAATCCTACTGCACAAATTAAGTCATAGAGAAAGTTCATTCTCCTTTGTTGTTTAAAAAAGTTTTCCATTTTTTAAATTGGTTTGATGTAAAACAAAAAGAAATAGAGGGTTAAATTACCCTCTGTTCCCAGTATTCTCCACTCTGAGAATCAAAGTGAAGAAGTGTTAAGTCTGCAAATCCTGTGAGCATATCACAATTCATATACAGATCTCCTCTGTTAAAAGTCCATTCACTGCACCAATCAGAGATAAACTCTGTTAATGCAGGAGTAAGACCTGTAACAATAATTTTGCAATGAGGTTCATTGCGCGCAATTTTCCAAAGTTCTGATTTTACTACCTTTTTAGTAATAAAATCAAATGAGGTACATATAGCACCTTCATTTGTTGGAAGTTCATGTCTGCCTTCAAAAAGACAGAATGTTTTAAAGTTTTTTTCAATTGCCATTTTTTTAATTGATTTAATTTTTACAATGAGTTTTCAAGAAACTTATTAGCTTCTTCCAAGTTTTTGATTCTTAAAAGCAATTTTTTAATGTATTGCTCTAAATCTAGAGCAATAAATGCTGTTGAGCTATCAAAATGTTTTAACTCTTCAAGATTTTGCTGAATTTTAGGATCCATTTTTAAGTTTGATTAATGTGAAACATAAAGATTAGTAGCAAGAGTAAAACTTGCATTATGTAGACACCGTGAGCATACTTATATCTCTAAAGGTTCTTAATTGTCTACTTAAATGTATAAGTTGTTTTATTATTTTCTGTCCCCATTATAAACTGACAGTTATCTTTCCATAAGAGCAAGCGTGGGTACAATTAAGTCATTTATTTGCTTCTCTAATGTTTACCCTTGATCAGAGGGATTACAACTCATACAGATATACATTCAGGTATATCAGCCTATGACATTTGAGTCTAGTTTGTCCAAACAGCCAGTAACTTACTGGATAGTATTGAGTCTTTTATACTGGGTAATTCACTAACCCCAGTTTATAAATAAATGTGTGAACTTGCCAAGTTCTAAATAGCCTATAACACTAAATCGTGTTTGCTCTAGGCAACAAATAGAGGGCATTAATCCCTTGGAGTATACACAGCTTAACTCTGTTTAACTCAAACACTGGTATTCCACTTATACCTATGATATGCGAAACGCTATACCCAGCCTGTCAATTCAGGTTACTTGTGTCTATTAATCGGCTAACCACATTTAATTTGCCCCTCTGCACTCAGTTGTAATAGATGTACTTCAATACAATAAAATTATTGTACTCTATACTCACATAGTATAGTTCTCTGTTCTTACCACGATGGGAGAATATTATTACAACTGCTCACCCTTGGGAAGTGAGTTATGGTGCATTAACAAAAAGGATTACTTAAAAGCAATCCTTAAAATGTATTGTCCATCCTCATATTTGCGAGAATAAACTTTACAAAAGCAAGAGAGCCTATTCCACACCTGGGAATAGACTTCTCTGTTTACATAGATAGTATGCATTATCTAATAATAATTGATAGTGCAAGAGTATCTCTATGTCTTGTCTCAACAGTATCTCCAACAACTAATAGAGTATCTACTAGTGTTGTTTTTACTATTGGGGTACCAATAATCCTTACTGCAACAGGATATAATCCTCTATCTTCAGGACTTGTTGTACATGATACTAACAGCACTCCCACTGATAGTATTGTTAAAAGTTTTTTTATCATAATTGGTAATTGTTTACTAAATAAAAGAAAAGCAGTTTATAGTCATGCTTAGGACTAATTTTGATTACAATTAAGTTTACACTGTTACAGAACTCACAACTCTAGCAGTTTATATTTTGAGAGTTCAATAGATAGACTTTTTTTGTTTTCTTAACCACTTGCAATTGGTATGTAATCAAAAATTTTAATTACAACATTTTATTTTCTTCCCTCCATTTATCTATTCAGATAAATATCATAGGCAGGAACAGAGCCCTGTTGTTGTAATTAAAAAGGAACAATTAGATTATCCCAATTAGTCACATATTTATGACCATTAGAATCTACAATAATATAGTCTTGTCCTACTGAAACAATAGAACAAAATATTGTGTGTTCAATACAGAAAAACATATACTTGAATTAAAGAATTAAAAGAAAGGGGAATTTCACCCCTGTAATTCTAACAATTTTTAATAGTCTCTCCTATTAGTCAAGATAGAACCTTGTTTGCTAGCTATGCAAACATCACTGAATACTCTCTTTGTTCAGTAAGGTATAAAAATGGCTATATAATTAAATTAAAACAACACACAAGGAATAGCCTTAATTTGTATGTTGAGTGATAGAGAGTTATAGTGATTATCAATCACTTACACAATCAGTAAACAATGTTACTAAAAGTTTCTACTCTATAAAAAAGCAAATAAAAGGGGGCATAGCCCCCGTGATTACTGCAGGATGAGCAGTGCCTCACCAGTCTTGGTAGTTCTGGCCTCGCCATCTACTATCCAAGGTATGGCAGTGTAGTCCATCTGAAGACGTGCTACATCTCCAGGGTTCATACCTGCAACAAGGTCTCTTGCTACATATACTGGTGTGCCACTAAATACACCTGGCTTTTTAACCAGGATGAGAGCCGACTTCTCTCCACGGAGAGAATGAAAGAAAAATGGGGTGTTTTTTGCAATCTGCATTTTAGTAATTATTAAATTGTGAGACAAAGACGCAAGGGGGTACGCGCCCTAACTAAGAGATTGGGGGACTTTGTTGTTAGCTATCCATTACCCCCACACAGTAAAAAAAATTTTAAAAAAATTTTAAAAATGTAAAATACAATACTACTTTTCTGTAAAACAAAAAGGTAGTAACTTAGCTACTACCCCTGATTGCATATGCTATACAATGCCTCTTAGATTCTACTTACAGTACACCCAATACATCCTTAAAGATGTATGTAATTACTTTAAGTAATTATACGTAAAATTTTTGACTTTATATCTACTTCTAAAAAAATATTTTATCTTCCTTGTCCAGCATAAGGTTTCTTATACCTCTTACTAGCCTTAGAGATACTATCTTTCTTAGCATGTCTACCAAGTGAGGTTTTAGGCTTCTTCTTGAATAGGGTCTCCGTTACTTTGTTTTTTGCCATAATTATCTAATAGTTCTTTGATTCTTTGTAATGCTTGTTGAGATCCTTGATCTCCCTTTATTGCATCTAAAAAGTTTTTATTCTTCTTAACAAAAAGATCATACTCTTTCTTCTGCAATTTTTCCATTTTTCTCCTGTATTGTCTATTCATAAAAATTTTATATATATTTGCAAGTATAATACGAATAAATATGAAAAGTATAAAATTAAAATTGTTAGTATTTGAGGATTCATTAAAAGATTCTAAGGGAAAGAGTATTACACATGATATTGCTGATATGTTAAGGGAAGCTGGAGAACAAGTATATGAAGGGGAAAACTTAGCTTATAAAGATATTGTATTTGCCTTTAATACACTACCTCCTTTTATCCTTATTGGTAATCAAACTTCTCCCTTGACTGAGAAAACTTTTACTATTATGCAAGGACTTACTGAGGATATTATGTTTAACTTCTTGGAAACCCCAGAAGAGATAATGAGACTTATTAATGAAGCTGAGGAAAGACACCTTGCTGAAGAACTTAACTCTATACAACTTAAGATACCTTTTACTAATGGAGAAACAGAGACTAATAGCAGTGAGGGGTGATACTTACCTCAACTATATGAGGGTTATGGCACTAAACTTTAACCTTACTGAGACAGAAATAAAAGTTTCTGCAGAATTACTTAGGGAATATGAGGAATTCCTTAGCCAAAGTACCCCAACTATTGCATGGGAACTATTAAACTCCCCTAAGACTAACAAGAAAATTAAGGATAAACTCTCCTTAAAAGATGCTTCTTACAACAACATTAAAGCATCCCTTAAGAAGAAGGGTCTCTTAACTTCTTCTGGCTTTAGGAATGGTATATATCTAGCAGATATTAAATTTATCTTTAGTGAGACTTAGTCTAATTATTAAAGAAGTTGCTGATAATCTTGGTATTCCGTACAAAGATGTCAGAGATATTGTAAAATTTGCTTTCTTAACTACTGGTAAGGAGATGAAGAATAACACTCCTAAGATAACTGTAAGGTATATTGGTACCTTTACTAAAAAACTCTCTAAAAGAGAGAACTATAAAAACTACTTAAGAATAAAAAATGAAAATAATAGAGATAAATAATGCTACTGTAACTCTACATGAGGCTTGCCTCTTAGTTCCGGAGTTTAAGGAAGTATATGAGAAGAATAAAAAAGACAATGGTATTCAGGCATTTAAGTATATATACCTATTTGCTGATTATAACTCTCCTTATAGAGCTTATGATGAGGAACAAAAGATAGCTGCTCTAGAGAAGGATCTAGGACTCTCTATAACTCCTGAACTTAAGAGTGCAATTGAGAAATATAAAGAACTTAATTATACCTTTAACATGAGGTATTTGCAAGATGCTATACATGCTGCCAATCAAACTAGAGCTTACTTTAGAAATGTAGATTATTCTCTCTTAGATGCTAGAGGTAATCCTGTATATAAGGTTAAAGAGGTTACAGATGCCTTAAAGAATACTCTACAAGTAATCACAACCTTAGAGGGCTTAAAAGAGAAAGTAGAATCTGAGAATGTAGCACAGAATAAGGTTAGAGCTGGAGCAAAGATTAACAAATGGGAGCAATAAGAAATAAGAATGGTATATGGATTAATACTGAGCCTTTTAGAGAGGCCGGTAATAGGTTTATAACTTCTGGTAGATATACTGATGCTCTTCCTGGGACTCTAGAATTTGATAGATTCTGGGATCAAGAATATGATAGATGTATCAATGGCTATGAAGTTTCTGGAGCTAAGATTACTGGTAAACATTATTTCTATCTAAACTATTGTCTCATCAATAAAGTAAACTTGACTGATGATAATAGAGGTAAGAGAAAGGTCTCTAAAGGATTCCTACTTCCTGATTTTTGGGATGGTGACTTTGAGTACTTCTGGTTTCTAGAGATAGCAGAGAATGGTATAGACCCTACCTTAATCCCAAGTTTACATCTGAATAACAAGGTTTTATGGACAGAGGGAGGAAAGAGTATGATAGTAGGTAAAGCAAGAAGAAGAGGATTCTCTTATAAGAATGCTGCTACCATTGCTTGGGAATATACCTTCATCAAGAAAAGTCTAACCTTAGTAGCTGCTTATGATAAGAAGTATCTATTCTCAGAAATTGGTATCTTTACTAAGGTAATGGATATGCTTAATCATCTGAATACTAATTGCCCAGCTTTTAAGAGAAGTAGGCTTGTTAATAAGATAGCTGATGGACGCATTAAGAGTGGTTATATTGAGTATACTGATGATGGTACTGAGCTTTCTAAAGGACATCAAAGTGCTATTACTTGTGTATCCTTTCAAAATAACCCTGATGCTGCAAGGGGAGCTGATGCAAGTAAAATTATTGTAGAAGAAGCAGGTACCTTCATTAATTGGAATGAGAGTTATTATGCTATGGAACCTTCTATTAAGGCTGGTGATTATTATACTGGGATGATGATTGTCTTTGGTACTGGTGGTGACATGGAAGCTGGTACTATTGACTTTGCAGAGATGTATTACAACCCAGATAACTATAATATGATGCCTTTTGAGAATGTATGGGATGAGGATGGCTTAAAAGAAAAGTCTGCAGGCTTCTTTTTTCCTATGTATCAGAACTATGAAGGGGCTTATGATAAAGAAGGCAACTCAGATATACCTAAAGCCAAAGAACTCCTTACTAAACTCAGAGAAAATAAGAAAGCTAAAGCTAAATCTCCTGATGAGTATCTTAGACATACTACTGAGTATGCTTGGTCACCTTCTGAAGCCTTTCAAATTATCTCTAATAATGTATTTCCTACTGAAGATCTGCGTAAACAACTGGGATTATGCCAAACTAAGGATGAGTATAAGGGTATCTGTGGTAAAATGTCTTATGATGAGAGGGGTAATCCAGAATTTATTCCAGATTTGTCCTTAAGACCACTAGAATATAGAGATAAATCCCTTGATAAGAGTGGATGTATACAGATTTGGGAGAAACCAACCCCTGGTACATCGTATAATTTATACACTGCAGGGTTAGATCCTTATGCTACAGATGAAGCTAGCTATAGTGAGTCTCTTGGTTCACTATTTATCTTTAAAAGATATGCTATTGGGGAAGAAACCCATGATCTTCCAGTTGCAGAATATACAGGTAGGCCACAGAACTTCAAAGAATTCTATGACCAATGTATCCTCCTAATTGAGTACTATAATGCAAGTTGTCTATATGAGAATAACATCAACAATTTCAAAACTCACTGTGAGAACAAACATAAGTTACATCTATTATCCAGAACGCCAAGTATTGTCAAGGCTGCATCTAACCAACACACAAACACCTATGGTATCAGAGTTGTCGGCAATTCATATTCCTCTGTTAAGAATGAACTCATTACCTATGTAAATAACTGGTTAAGAGAGGAGTATGAGGATGGTAAGAGTAATGTATATAAGATAAAGAGTGTAGGACTACTACAAGAACTTATTACTTACAATAGTAGAGGTAACTTTGATAGATTTATATCCTTCTCACTAGCTCTTATTAGAAGTATAGAGTTGACTAGAGTACAGCCTGCTTTTAAAGACTCGTATAAGAGGAATGGTAGAGATTTCTTCTCTTCTAAATTATTTAGTAACTAATGATTCCACCACTCCCAGAACAACGAGTACCTCAGAAAACTAAGGAAACCTTAGATTGGCAGAAGAAATGCATTATTGCACTAGTAGGTAGAGCATACTCTAACCTATCTGGATCTCGCACTTCTAGAGAGGCTAAGCAAATTAATTATGATCTTTTTAACTCCATTGTCAATATTGAAGACTTTAGCTATGTCACTAAGCCTTATGGTGTTGATATACATGATAGCATTGGGAATCTTCCTGCTAACTTTCAGGACTATAATATTGTGCGTTCCTCAGTTCTTCAACTGGTTGGAGAAGAGCTTAAAAGACCATTTACCTATAAAGTTGTCTCCACTGCTGGAGAAGGCTTTAACCAATACCTCCAAGACAAGAAAGAAGCTTTAGAGTACTCTTATCTTGCTATCCTTAGAAATGCTTTAGGAGAAAAGGTAGAAGCAGAAACTCCTAAGGAAGTAGAGGAATACTTTACAAACTCCTATACTAATAATGTAGAGATAACTGCTAATAAACTCTTAAACCACCTTGAGAAGTCTCTTAAGCTTAAGAATCATTTTATTAGAGGTTTTCAGAATGCACTTACTTGTGCAGAAGAGGTGTACTATGCAGGTATCTTTAACAATGAACCTGTCTTAATTCCTTGGAACCCAATACATTTTGAGTGTGATAAGAATCAAGACTCACTCTTTATTGAGGATTGTGATTGGGCAGTAGGTAGAATGTGGTTAGATAGAGGTCAAATCTTAGATTGGTTTGGAGACAGACTTACAGATAAAGATAAAGAGAACTTAAGAAGTGCAGAAATATTTAATGCAACAGCATCATATGGACAATCCCCAGAAGTCATTACAACAACATACCCACACTACAACTACACAGGTACCAAGATTCTCATGCAGCTTACCACATGGAAAAGTGAGAAGAAAATTGGGACTGCAACTTACCTTGATCAGAATGGACAGGTACAAAAGAAAGTTGTTGATGAGAGTTTTAAAATTCCTGAGGAACTTAAAGGGGAAATTACAGTTGAGTGGAACTGGATTCCAAGAACATGGATTGGAGTCCAAATTGGACCAACAATCTTCTTTGCTTACGAGAGTCCCTATCAATTTAACACAGTGGACAATCCATATAAGTGTAAACTCCCCTTCATTGGTAGAATATTCAACAACATCAACAGCAAGCCGACCTCACTTGTGGACCTCATTAAACCCTACCAGTACTTATATAACATTATATGGTACAGACTAGAGTTAGAGTTTGCTAAGGCAAAGGGTAAGAAGTTTGTAATGGATATTGCTCAAATACCTAAATCTAAGGGATGGACAGTAGAGCAATGGATGTATTACTTTGATACTCTGGGTATTGCATTTGTAAACTCAGCAGAAGAAGGTAGAGAAGGAGATCCCTCCTCTGTATCTAAGTTTAACCAGTTTACTGGTATAGATATGACTCTCAGTAACTCTATTCAAGGATACTTCTCAATGTTATCTAAGATTGAGGAAGCAGTAGAAAATATTACTGGTATCTCTAGACAGAGAAAAGGACAAATTAACAGCTCTGAGACTGTAGGAGGTGTAGAAAGATCTGTAGTACAAAGTAATGCTCTTACTGAGATATACTTCCATGAGCACTCTATGGTTAAGGAGAAGGTACTTGAACATCTATTAGAGATAGCTAAAATTGCATACTCTACTAATGAACATGGTAAACTGGTATTTGATGAGTTCTCTAGAACAGTCTTAAATACTAAATCTCTCTTAAACACTGACTTTGGACTTTATGTATCTGATAGTATTAAGGATAATGCAATCCTTGAACAACTTAAGGGTCTTGCTAAGGAAGGTATTTCCTCTGGAACTCTGCAATTCTCTAACTTTGTTACCCTTCTTAAGAGCAACTCTATTGCTGAGGTAGAATCCTCTATTAAAGCTTCTGAGGAAAGAAAACAAAAACTTCAAGAGCAACAATCTCAAATTCAGCAACAGCAAATTGAGAGTAATGAAAGAATTGCTAGAGAGAAGATGGATAGAGATGAGAACCAAAAACAACTTGATAGAGAAGCAAGACTTAGAGAAGCTGAGATTAGAGCTCTTGGAAGTATTGGTATGAATAATCCTGATGTAAATCAGAATGCTATACCTGATGTAATGGAAGCTACTAAACTCTCTCTACAACAATCTAAGCAACAATTTGAGCAAGTTGAAAAACAACAGAAAATGGAAATTGAGAAGTCTAGAATGCAGATGCAAAAAGAGATGCAAGACAGAGAAAACTCTCAACAGAATAAAATCCATAATGATAGAATGAAACTTGAGAATAATAAACTTGCACTTAAGAAAGAAGAGATATCTCTTAAGAAGAAAGCTCTTAAGTATAAACCCAAAAGCAAATAGCGTATAAAAATAAAATATAAATATCATGGCAAAATTATTTAAAAGCAAAGAAGATAAAGTAGAAACTCCAATTGTAGCACAAGTAGAAGAAACTACTCCTGCTCCTGTAGTAGAAGAAACTCCAGTTGTAGAATCTGTAGTAGAAACTAAACCTTCTTCTATTAATAAAGAAGAAATTGTAGCTAAACTTGCAGAACTTGCTAATATCTTTAGAACTATGTATGGAGAACAATTGAATCCTGTATTTGCAGAGATTCATAAGGCACTCTCTAATGCACAGTATAAAATTATGCAAAACCTTTAATAAGGATGAAGAAGATAAAGAAATATCAAGGTGGAGTTCCTGAACTTATGACTCCTAGAATGGCTTCAGTAAAAACTGCTGATGTTCCACTTGTTTCTGGAACTCCTAAACAAGTTTCTATTCCTAAACCTTCTTTTATGGATAAAGCAGGTAATTTTATGGGTAATTATGGTGGAGCTATTGCTCAAGCAGCAGGAACTTTAATGCCTCTTCTTATGAAGAAAAAAGATCCTAATGAGAGACCTTATAAGAAAGGTAGTAAACTAATTAAGTATCAGGAAGGTAATGAATATCTTCAAGCTTCAAAACTACAAAAAAGAATACTTGAGGACTTAGATGAGAATGATAATAAAATTTCTTATTCTTCTGTAAAAGAAGAACCTGCTGAAAAGTTTGATATTGCATCATTAAATCCTGATATGCCAGATCTTCCAAGAAGATCACCAAAAGGATCTAAATCTCCTAATGATGCACAAGTAGGTCCTACAAGAAAAGAAGCTGCAAAACTTATTAGAGAATATAATAAAAAAGAATCAGCTAAGGGCAACTTAGGATATCTTGATATGGATTATCTTGAGAGGCAGGAAAGACAGAATGCTCTTATGATGGGTGATAAAATTGAACCTAATGTTAAAGGAAAAATAGAAACTTTAACTAATAAAACACCCCTTCTTAAGTTATCCTCAACCCCTGAACTTCCAGCTACTTTAAAAAAAGTTCCTGTTGAAAAACAATCTAGGAGAGAAAGAAGACAAGAAAATAAAAGACTTACTGCCATGGCTAAAGCTCCTATTATTTATAATGAGAGTAGTCCTTTAGGCCCCTCTAATGAGGAGTTGCAATTAGGTAGAGCTAGAGAAGAAGCTAAATTGAAAGGTACTCCATTGACAGATTCCTTGATTAAGAAATCTATGAGTAGTCAAGCTTTTAAAGATGTAACTTCTAAAAAATCTAATAAATATATAGATTTTAAAGATATGACTCCAACTCAACAGAAACAATATAGAGCTGGTATTGCATCTGGTAAAGAGTTTACTGTAGAAGGTATTGGCAAATATGGAGCAGCTACTAAACAAGAACAATCTCAATCTGCTAGAATGGCTACTAAAGGAGGAAATAAACCTTTAGTTAAAATGAAGGAAGATTCTTGGACAGAAGATCAATGGAAAAATTTCTTAACAAAAAGAAATAATCCAGTTGCAGGTCAAGAATTAGTTAGAATGAGTAATCAAAATCCATATGCTATGGCAGGATTTAATATTCCATTTAATCAACCCTCAAAACAGGTTCCTGCTCAAACTTCTGTTCAACAAACAAAAAATACTCAAAAAACTAATACTAATAGTAAAACTGCTAAACATACAACAGAAGATCCTGGTAAAAAGATGGTAAATACTAATCTAGAAACAGTAGCTGGTAGAATTCAAAAACAAAGAGAACTTTATAAAAAAAGGCAAGAAGAAGAACAAAATGCTTTAAGACAACAAGGTGTTAGGTATATGGAAAAACTTAAAAAAGAAAATCCAGAAGCTTATAACTTTCATATGAGACTTAATGCAAAAAGAGAAGCTTTAAAAGGTAAATAATAAAAATTCTAATAAAAAATATTAGAGAACATAATAACTTTCGTATAAAAATTAAAATTAGAACAACATGTTTGGAGACTTTGTAGAAGAAGAATTAGAAAATGTAAAACCTACACCTGGAGAGACAGATGTAGAGGAGGAAAATCTTGAGGAAACTGAGGACTCTGTTGAGGAGTCTTATGAGGAACAAGATGAGGAGGGAGAAGAGATTAATGAGGAAGATAAAACTCCTTACCAGATTCTTATGGAGGATCTAGTAGAAAAAGGAGTTTTGTTTGCAGATGAAGACAAGGAGTATGATGTCAGTGAAGATGGCATTCAGGAACTCCTTGAAGATACTGTAAATGCAAGACTTGCAGCTACATTTCAAGAGAATGAAGAACTTGCAATGCTCTATGATGTAGTACAGAATGGAGGTTCAATCCAAGATGTAATGCAGATTTATGGAGAAGTAAATTACAGTGAGTTAGATATGTCTGATGAGGGGACTCAAGAGCAAGTAGTAATTGATTACTATACTGCTAAAGGTCTTTCTGAAGATAGAATTGCTCGCTTAATTGAGAGTTCTAAAGATGATGGAAGTTTTGCAGGAGAAGTTCAAGAAGCACATGCTGCTCTTGTAAACTCTCAAAAAGCTCAAATGCAAGAATATCTAAACTCTCTTGAGGAACAAAAAGCTCAAGAAGAAGAATATGCAAGAGAGCAAATGGTAACTCTTAGACAAACTGTAAATAGCATTGAAGAGATTCAAGGCTTTAAATTGGATAAGAGAACTAGAGATGATTTCTTTAACTATATGACTGCTCCTACTAAGAGTGGTTTGACTAGATTACAGGAAGATGCTCAGGATTATGAGAAACAATTAGTGATGGCCTTTATGTATTACACAAACTTCAATGCTGAAGATATGCAGAAAAGAGCTACTACTAATGTTGCTGATAAACTCTCTAAAGCTTTGAAGAGCCAGAAGGATAACAATATTCGTTCAGGTTCCTCAGGTAGTAAGAGAAATAGTAATATTGATGACTTTGATGATATTATTATATAAAATTAAATAAAATTGTAAAACCTTTAAAACAAATAAAATAAAATGGATGTTAATGTAAATTCCAGTAGTCTCCCTAGACTCATTGATGCTAGGGCGGTCTCAGGTGCACTTACTGACAGCAATAAGCTTGATCAGTTGCTCCTTCGTAAACCTTTCCAATTTGGACAGGTGGTATCTTACCTTTTGGGTAAGCAATATGGTCACTCACTCCAGTGTCTGACTGAAGCTCTTGGTAGAATTGAGGAAAAGGAAATTGATAGCAATATCTATCAGTGGGATGTAGCCTACATGAATGATAGAACTATCAAGATTACTGCTAATGCTAATACTTCTGCTAATCTTGGTCTTAACTGTGCTCCTGTACAACTTACTCTTGAAGAGAAGTGGTTCTCTGGTATTGATAAAGTAAGAACAGATTCTGGTTCTCTTGTAAACATCATTGCTGATCCTATTCAGACTGGTAATGGTTGGCTTTACACTTTCCAGTTCTCTGACCCTGCTATGTACTTTGATCCTAATGATGTAACAGTAGGTGCAAAGTTGAGTAGAGCTTATTCTCCTGTATCTGAGATGTCAGATAGAGGTGGATGGGTAGATTTCTTCTCTCCTGCTAAATTTGAGAACTACTTTACTACTCACAGAATTGAGCATGCTATCTCTGCTGAAGCTATGAAGCAAAAGATTGCTATTGAGCTTACCAAATCTGATGGATCTAAGACTTTCTCTTGGATTGAGAAGGCTAAGTGGGAAGCTATGGCTCAACTTCTTAAGCGTGAAGAGATTGCTCTTATGTATGGAACTATGTCTAAGGGTAATGTTCTTGGACCTAATGGTAGACCTATCATTGAAGGTGCTGGTCTTCGTCAGCAAATTTCTAACAGAAATAAGCAGACCTATAACAGACTGTCTTATGATATGCTTCAGGATTACCTGATGAACCTCTCTTGGATTGCCAATGGTCAATCTGGTGGAGACTTCAAGTTTGTTATGATGACTGGAAGACAGGGTATGATTGAGTTTGATAGAGCCATTCAAGAAAAAGTTAAGAACCTCTCTATTAAAGTTTATGAAGGTGGACAGTTTGTATCTGGCACTGGAATGAATATGAGCTTTGGTTCTCAGTTTAAGACTTGTATGTTCCCTAATGGTCTTGAGGTAACTGTAGTACATTGTCCTCTGTATGATGATATCGTACTTAACAGACAACTTGACCCTGCTACTGGATATCCTTTGGAATCCTCTCGTTTCACTATCTTCAACATTGGTAACAATGCTAATGGTGCTAACCTTGTTAAAGTAACCTTGAAAGGTGCTCAGATGGGTTCAATCCAGATTGAAGGTATGACTGACATCAATGGTAACTACAAGCAAGGATTTGCTCCTTCTAGCTCTGCTCTTGATGGTGCTCAAATCCACATGATTAGAAGGTCTGGTATCCTGTTGAAAGATCCTCTTTCTGCCGGTGAACTGATTCCTGCTAAGATTGGTAAGTTTGTCTAATTTTTCTCATGTTGTTGTAGGATAGGAGCAGGAATTTTTCCTGTTTCCTATCCTATTTCAACATATATTTGCAACAACAAGAAAATTTAAAAATAATATGAAGTATAAATTAAGAAGTATCCCAAAATCATCTTGGGGATTTACAAAAGGAGGTAAGAAGTTTACCCAATTTGATAAGACTAAATATAGAATTGTGGCATACAAAGATATGTCTAATAACTTTATTACTGGTCTTACTAAAGAAGATGAGAAATATTTTGAGGAAAAGTTGGGTAAGCCTATGGGTTATTTCTCTGCTAGAAGTAACTTTTGGTATGATAGTCCTATTGAGTGCTTTGGAGAAATGCACAATGGTTTCTGGGTAGACTATGAAGTAAATCTAGATTCTGAGGGGAAAGATAATGGTACAACTATTGAGACTGGAGAAGCTGATATTGAGGAAGTATGGAACAATCTTAAAATTAAATTTCTAATTGCCAATCCCTCTATTGCTTATAATAATCCTAATCCCTCTTCTTCAGCTATGCTAGAACTTACTTCTCTTGCTGAAGCATCTAAGCAAAAGGTTGAGAATAGAAGACATAAAGCTGAGGCTTATGCTAAGTATCTTACCCTTACACCTGAGGATAAGAGAAAGTACTTTACAGTTATTACTGGTAAGAGTGCTTCTAATCTTCTAGATGCTGCTATTGATGAGAGACTTACAGATTATATTGAAGGGTCTCCTAAGCAGGCAGATACCTTTGTAGCTTTAATGAGTGATCCTACTGTAGATGAGAAGTATAAGTATAACCAACTTTATCTCTCAGGAGGAATTATTAAAGATAATAATGGATACAAGTTTAATGGTATTCAACTTGGCTTTACATTTGATGAGATTTACAAGTTCTTAAAAGATAAGAAAAATCAAGAACTTAAAGATCTTGTAGAGAAAGCTTATGATAAGCTTCTCACCGTATAAACTATACTATGAATATTGTAGATTGGCATAGAGCATTCAAGGTACAACTAGACACTCTAGATACTCAGAGTGCTCTACGTCTACAACCTGAGGTAGTTGATATTTTCTTCAATAAAGCAATTAATAGAATTGTACAAGAAGCTTATCAGGGATATGAGGTTACACAGAAACTCTCAGATGTTCTTTCTAATCAAAGTATTTTAGCTTCTGCACCTAGTCCAACTCTTACTATAACTCCAAATAACTTTGATGATGATTTATATGCAATAGATTTACCAAGTGATTATTACTTTCATTTGCAATCTAATGCTACAATTGATATTAATGGAGTAATTGGTAAAGTGAGAACAGTAAGACATATCCTTGACCATGAAAGTAAGATTATAACTAACCCCTTTAAAAGGAGTGATGATACTGAGATTACAATCTTCTTTAAACAAGGTAAAGTTATGGTTTATGTACCAAGTGGAGGAAGTATTGTAAACTTTGATATAATTTACTTGAAGAAACCAATTGAAGTCTCGTATAAACAAAATATAAGCTCAGATTTACATCCTGCTCTACATGAACAGATAATAAATTTGGCTGTAATATATGCACTTGAAACATATGGTTCTGAAAGGACTGCTGCTAAAGTGCAAATTAAAGATGTAACTTAAATAAATTTTATAACTTAAACAAACAATTTAAAAAAATGGAACTTTTAAAAGTTTTCGTAGGTGATGGTGCAGGTACTGGAACTACTGTCGCTACAATGGTACCTGGAGACCTTCTTCTCCTTGATGCTGCTACTTACACTCCACTTGCAGCAAACACTAGTGGACTTACATCTAAAGATGTAGTTATTGCTTCTTGCATTAGTAAGAATGGTGTAAATACTCCTGTATTTTCTACACCAATTAAACTTGCTAACATTAAGTATATCTCTGCAGTTAATGATAACGAATCTTCAACTGCTGAAGCTTCTGCTACTGCAGCTGTAGCTTCAACTGACCTTGCTGCATCTACTACTTACTCTATTGGTATTCAGATTAAAGAAGATCTGCGTATGGGTACTTACAATAAGAACACTGAAGTTATTGGTTCTTATACTACTCCTGCTGTTCTTTCTGCATCAGATGCTACTTACAAAATGGAAATGGCTAGCACTATTGCTAAAGGTTTTGCTGCTAATCCTCTTACCTCTGCAGGTTCTCCTTACCAGTTGGTAAATGTTGCAAGAGCAGTATTTAGTAACTCAGCTACTGGTGCTACTGCTGCTGGTGCAAATCTTACAGTTTCTAGAGGTTCAAGAGCTGTAACTTACTCCGGTACTGTTAGTGCTTCTCTTGTTGCTGGTGTAATGTTGAATCTTGGAGATAGTTCTTATCTTGTAGAGAAAGTTGATACTACTAACAAAATCATTACTCTTGATACTGCTTATCAAGGTTCTAATACCTCAGTTACTTCTGGTACTGGATCTACTGCAGCTGCATATTTTACAGCTACACTTCTTGATAGCTTTACTTTTAATTTTACTGCAATTGCTCAAACTCAGAAAAACAGATTTGATCAGTTTAGAATGGTTGACTTTGTAGTAATTACTCCTAAAGGTAATGATTCTGGTATAGTTACTGTTACTAAGACAGAACCTATCTATCCAATTGGTTCTTTCCGTCAAGTTAGAGACCTTGAAGAAAAAGCTTACACTAACTCTAACCCTTTGATTAACTATAGAGAGTTCCCAGCTGAGTTGTTCCCTCTGAATGCTACTTCTGGAACTTTTTATTGTTTGCTTACTGTAGCTTATACTTCTGGATGGGGATATAACATGATGCAGTCTAATCAAGCTGAGTTCTTGCAAACTGCTGTAGTTGCTTGTCCTTTTTCTGCAGATGGACAATTTGATTTAACTCCTTCTCCAGCTAACTCAGTTAAAAACTTCCTTGAAGTATGGGATGCTTGGGCTGGTAGTCCTACCTCTGGTTCTTATACATTCTCTTAAGATATAACGGAGACTCACGGTTAGGGGGAAGAGAAATCTTCCCTCTTTCTTTTTATATACTTTCGTATAAAAACATATGTTACTATCTAAGATAATATATACCATTCAAGAGCTTAGGAGTAAGTTCTCCCAATCAGATGATAACCCTCTCTCTGATAGACAAGTACTCTTCATCTTGAATTACTATAGATCTTTTCTTATTAGACAGGATATGGAGAAAGCTAGACCCTTATCTCCATTTGTTATACAGGAACTAACAGTAGATCTTGAGAAAGTAGATAAGGTTATTAGTCCTATGGATCCAGCTTTTAAGAGTGGAGATAAGATACTAAGAACAGCTATTGAGATACCTAAACCTATTGAGGGGCATATGCATGATTACCTAACTTATGTAGGTAGAGCAGACTTTGAAGATAGATGGACACAATTAGACTTACAATCCCTTGGTTCTGTATCTTATACCAGACATGCAGGTAGATTTCCTAGATGGTTTGTTAGAGAGAATCATATATATGTAAAGTTCCCTCCTACTTGTATAACTAGTAAAGTACTTGTTAGAGGAGTATTTGAGGAACCAGAGATTGTTGCTAAACTAAATAAGAAGATAGCTCCATTTCAAGGTATGGAGTGGGATTACCCCATCTCTAATAATATGCTATCTACCATCATAAGAATGCTTGAGGAATCAGAGTTTAAGTTTACCTTTGCTATTCCTAAAGACAATGAAAATGATGGAAGCCAACAATAAGGGAAATTTCCTTATTGCTTACCCACACTTAAAAGACTTACCTTATGAGAAAATTCTAAAAGAATTTCAAAAGGTATTGTATTCTCATCTATTTAAAGGTAAGACTATAGAAACTCCTATAGGTAACTTTGAGGTAGTACGCTTTAAACCTATGAGACAATTTAAGAAAAAACCTATAGACTTTAAAGCTACTAGAGAAGAGGGGTTTACTATTAGACACTTAAATGAGCATACTAATGGTTATGCTTGTATGGTAAATTATACCCCAAAGGGTATCTTTAGCAGATATAAGTTTAAGACAGTCAGAGTCTTAGCTAGGTCTCTAGCAGCCTATATACTTCAAAATAAAGACTCGTATAAGTTATATTATGAAGTTAGCAAATATAAACACAGTGGTGTACAGGCTGGAACAGCTAGTAGTGGAACCACTCCCAATAGCTGATTGTTATGAATGGATAGCTGCTGCACTACAACATATAGGTGGTGATTATCCACAAGTTCTAAAAGAGAAGACTCTTACTATTGAGAACTATAGAGCAGAGATTCCCTGTGATATGGTTAACTTCCTAAGATGGTTAAAGGTAGAAACTCCTGATGGACAACAAGAAACTTTTGTAGAGGAAACTCGTCTTCCTAATTATCTGGAGACTTCATACATCTATGCTAATAGGAGAGTAAACTTTTATGACCCTACACAGCAGTACAATCCCTTTAATAATTCCATTAGACACTCAGTTAATAATTGGTTAACTCCTGAGAATGATTTGACTTGGAACTCAGTTCTTGATTATAGAATTGAGAATAACTGCTTTCTCTTTAATCTTGAGAAAGGAACTATTACCTTGCAATACTGGGCAGTTCCTACAGATGAGAATGAGTTACCATTAATCCCAGACCTAGAAGCTTTTATTGAAGCTTGTATGTGGTATTGCTGTAAACAACTCTCTTATCAAGGATACAAGTTTAAGAACCCAGAGTTTAAGATGATGTTCTTTGAGCAGAAGTGGAATAAGTATTGCTTGCAAGCTAGGACAGAAGGTAGAATGCCAGACATTCATATGATGCAAAGAATGTCAAATGAGAATATGAGGTTACTGCCTATAACTAACCATTACTATACCTCATTCAGGTATCTGGGTATTATGCAACAACAAAATAGACATGGAAGATTTAGATAAAATATTATGGAAGGTATAAATAGTTTTGAGAAAGGATTACATAGGTCCAATAGTCCTGTTGAACAACCAGAAGGATCTTATGCAGATGCTTATAACTGGATTAGAAATGATAGTGGAAGACTTACCAATGAAGAACAAGAAGAAATAATACAATCTCTTACAGATGCTTACTCATATGAGTTTTTAGGAGCTTGTCCTATAAAAGATTCATTTATTTGTTTTCTAAAACAAACAGGTAATAATGGTAACCTTTACTCTGAAATAGGAGTATTTGATAATAAAACCAAAACTTATAGAAGGGTATTTAATGATTCTTTTACAAATTTTAAAAATAACTATAAGTTAAATTTTGTAGGACCTATTGATAGTGTAGCTAGAATTAACTCCCTAAATCAGATTGTTGTTTATTTTGTTGAAAAAAGCAATGTACCAAGAAGATTTAATGTTACAGCATTTGAGGATCTTTTAAACATTAACCCAAGCCCACAAACAGCTTATACAGCAGGGTTATATGATAGTGAGTTGGATTGGAATTTACAGTTAAACTTTAAAATGCCTTATGCTACATATAATGTATTAAAAGGAGGAAGTCTTCCATCTGGAATCTACTCATTTGCATTTAGATATGTAACTGATGATAATAATAAAACTACATTTAATATTCCTTCTAGATTTATAAATATACCAGTATATTCAGATTCAAGTGGTGTAACTCCTATATATAATGATGCAACAGTTGGAGGTGCTCCTCAAACACCTAGTGATTTCTCAATTGAGATGAGTTTGAAAAATTTAGATACCAACTATAGATATATAGAACCTGTTGTTATAACATATGTAGGAATAACAAATGCTCTCTCTATAAAAAGTTTAGGATTATTTGAAATCTCAACTACCTCAACAATATCATTTAACTCAACTACTCAATATTTAAATGATATTAGTGAAAGTGCAATTACTGAGTTACCAGTTAAAATCTCAAGTGCTGAATGTATAGAACAAAAAGATAATGTACTTGTTCTCTCAAATATTACTAGTAGAAAGTTTGATACAGGTTTTCAAGCAGTAGCTAATGCCATTGAATTAGAATGGTATATAGAATCAAAACCTGTAAACAATTATAGAGATTTTGATGCTGTTACAGCTTTTAATGCAACAAGTGGTACAAATGTACTTTACAATTCAAAAATGAATTTTGCATGGTATTCTCCAAATTGGAATATTAGTCTTAGTAGTCAATCACAAGTTAATGCTTCACAAGCACAAAGATTTCATTATCTTCCTGATCCTGATGGTACTAATTATAGAAGATTTGCTTTTATAACACCTGGTACACAAATTACTTCTGATTATGGGAATTCTTGGTCTGGTGCAGTTGAATGGTATGATAGCAATAGTGTAAGATTTCTTTTTAGAAATAGTACTTTTACACAACCTACAATATCTAAAGATAATGCATCTAGTAATAGTAATGTTTATCAAGATCCTTTACTTTTAAAAGGATTTACAAGAGGAGAAGTATATTCTTTTGCAATTACTCCTATCTATAAAGATGGAAGTATGGGATTTGCATATCATATTCCTGGACAACCTTATAATAGTAATAAACCTAGAAGATTGATTGAGTGGCTTTCTACTAATAATTATACTAGTGTTTATAACAATAATGGATTATCTGGTATGATAAGACATCATAGAATGCCTGACCATGATGAAATTGCACAACAGTATCCTGCTGTTAAATATTTAGGAGATTTAGATGATATACATATTTTAAGAGTAAGGGCTGCAAATATTAATTTTACTCAAGATCAATTAAATAATATTCAAGGTTATATAATTAGTTATCAACCTAGAAACACTGAGTTAAATACAAGAGTAGTTGATACTGGTTTTGTAAGACCTTATATACAAAACCAACAAAGTCGTTTTCAAGCACCTCAACATGTAAACAGTCCTTTATATATAGCAGCTCCTTGGACAGGAAATGTTGGTGTTTTTGATGAAGGTCCAACAGGAAAATATTCATTTTATGGTCCTAATTGGTTTTTTAATACAAAATATGCAAGATATCATTCTCCAGATGATGAAGTATACCAAAATAAAATAAAAGCATCATATAAAATTCAAAGAATAGGATTTGGTTTAAATGAGATAAGTCATAGAAATGCTTTGGGTGATTTGTTTTATTTTGAAACTCATGCAAAAATGCTTCAAAGATTTTCAAGACTTGCATCAATTAATACTCT
>Ga0315903_10002691_pt1 | contig 25605 bp, 20 predicted proteins | sample LakEriMetagenome_7_FD_203524 | JGI IMG/M metagenome (GOLD analysis project Ga0315903, IMG submission 203524) | Freshwater fungal communities from buoy surface, Lake Erie, Ohio, United States - Buoy 2 MA119 | ecosystem: Environmental > Aquatic > Freshwater > Lake | place: USA: Lake Erie, Ohio... | reverse complement strand
CAGGGTGTCACTGGGGTCAGCAATAGCGGTGTTTCGCTTCGGAATGCGGACTCTGCGTATGATTGGCTGCGGTTTACTGCCGTAGGCGGCGACGTTACGGTTCAGACCGGCAACCTTGTCATGGGCACCGCTGGCAAAGGCATCGACTTCAGCGCGAACACCCACGCGCCGGGGATGACCAGCGAATTGCTGAACGACTACGAGGAAGGCACCTTTACGCCAACTATCAGTTCGACAACGGGCACGATCACGTCGTACACCATAAACGCCGCACGCTACACAAAAGTCGGGCGGCTCGTTAATCTTATTGTGCAATTTGCGGTAACAAACAACGGAACTGGCGCCGGGCAAATATTTATTGAAGGTTTTCCTTTCGCCAGCGCAGCCGCAACTTGCGGGATGACCTATAATCAGTCCACTGGCGCTGTTGGCGCCGTTTCTGTCAGCACTAGCGCGACCGATGGCTACATTAATCAATACGACGGAACTTACCCGGTTGCCACTGGGCAGACTTTGCAGTTCAATTTGACGTACATCGTCTAAGGAACCTTTATATGTCGTTGACCCTCGTAACCAACTCCATGATCCGTAGTGCGCCGGTCAATGTTTTTGACTATCTAACGGAGGCGCAGCGCACCGCAGTACTCGCGTATTCGTTTGCGTCGGATGTAACGGCGGCCTGCCAGTCCGCGCTAGACGACGCGCGCGCCAACAATCTGAACTGCTATTTTCCCGCAGGCGGCTATCTCGTCACAGGTCTGACGATCCCCGGCGACGTAAACCCACCTGTTGACGACCGCGACAGCGGTATGCGGATTTATGGCCAAGGTTTTGGTGAGCCGTTTGTGCAGTCGAACACTGGCGGCACGGTCATTAAAAGCGTAACCGATGCGCCTGTTTTGCAGGATATTCTTGGCACTGCTTCAAGCAGTAACGGGACTGTCGAGATTGACCACATCCGTTTTGACGGCACATCAAATAGCCATCCTGTTGTTAAGTTGCAGTCCTTTTACGGGCTTTCGTCCTTTCATAACTGCATCGTGTATCAGCGCGGAACTGGCGACGGGCTTACGCTGGGCTGGGGGGCGACTGTCTCAGTCCGTGAATGTTATGTGCTGAACAAGGATTGGGCCACGTTTGGCCTCGGCGCCGCCCGCGTCGGCACCGGCATCTCGTATATTCCGACCGCCGATAACGGCCTTGTCACTATTAGTAAGTGCACTTCGCGAGGCTGGCTAACTGGTTTTCAAATCGCGGGCGGGGCTGGAACTGCTTATTCGGCTGCCATTGATAAGTGCGAAGGTTCCGTCATTTACAACGGTGTCGTTTTGGCATCCAATGCCGATAAATGCGTTGTTTCAGGATGCTATTTTGAAGGCGCTGAAGGTGGTGTTGGCGTTAACAATCTTGGTGATTACAATACCATCCGTGACAATTTGTTCTTTGCTGGCTTTGCGACCGTCATTCAGGACTTGAGCACTAGCAATAAAGGCACGTTAATTGAAGGTAATATCGTTGCCATTGGCGACACTGCAAACGGAAAGGGCATAGCCCTAGCCTCCAGCGCTGCCTTTGGCGGGTATAACAAAAATGTCGTTAATAACTCTATTGCGTACACTGCTGGAACAGCGGGCGTAAAAGGTATCGAGATAACGGGTACTGACCCTCGCATCACAGTGCTTGGAAATGCATTTGACCCTCGCGGATCGTGGACTGGCGCAGGCACGATTAAGATTGATGACGCTGGCGTGGATAGTGGCGCTTATGGCGTAATCACGCAGACAAATGGCGATTATGAATTTCCTACTTTGTCTAGGGGGGCACTATCGCTTTCTCAGCCTGCCTCTGCGCTTACAGACGCCGATGTAACGACAAATATTCTGGCTATCCCCAATGGAAGCTATTTCCCCGTCACGGCAGCAGCACCTGTCACCGTCAACCGATTTAACGCCGGGGATTTGACGGGGCGCGTCGTCATTTTTCGCACAACCAATGCGAATATGACTTTTGCCGACACTGCGTACAACCAGCTTGCAGGCGGCGTGTCGTTTACGGGTCCGGGAACAATCACGTTTTTCATAGATAAAATCGGATCTGACAATTACGCGTATGAGCTTTGCCGGGCTGTGTTCTAACCAAGATTGCCAGCGTACAAATGAGATGAGGATTTAAGATCGTGGATCAGAGTATCATAAACTGGTTGTTTGCTGGATTTGGTGCTGCCATCGGCTGGATACTGAAGGTAGTCTGGGACGCGATCCACGACCTCAAGGTCGATATTAGGGCCATCGAGAAGGACCTTCCTGAAATCTATGTGCGCCGCGACGACTTCAGAGAAACCATGACCGAGATCAAGACCGAGATGCGCGAAATGCGTCACGATATGAAAGTCAGCTTCAAGCATGTCGATGATACCCTGAACGTCCTGTTCGAGAAGCTCAACAAGAAGGAGGATCGCAGTGGCCACTAAGAACTTTTGGACCAGCAAGGAAGGCAAGAAGGCTACCCAGCAGGCGGCTGCCACCGATGCTGCGGGTGCCATGCGCGTCTCTCCCGGTAGCCGCCCGCGTCCCGAACCATTCGGTATCGGTGCTGCCCTGAGCCGCACTCCCGTGCGTGGCCCACTCGCTGGCACTCAGCCGAACCTCACGATGGGTAAGGTGATCAGCAGTTCGGGTACCGGCTATGGCGGTTTCCGTGGGGGTCCGGACCCGCTCGAACCCAATCGGATCACCTTCGCGCGTAGGGATGTGCTGCCGTGAGTATTGTGCTTGGGGCGCGTTCACTTAGCAGGCTGGAGGGGGTCCACCCCGACCTAGTCCGCGTGGTCAAGAAGGCTGCGGCGATGTCGGACCTCGACTTCACCGTACTGGAAGGGCTGCGAACGCTGGACCGCCAGAAGCAGCTTATGGCGAATGGTGCCACGCGGACCATGAACTCGCGTCACCTAACCGGACACGCTGTTGATCTCGCGCCGATGATCGACGGTAAGGTATCTTGGGACTGGCCGCTTTATCACCGGCTGGCCAAGATCGTGAAGGCCGCTGCGGCGGCTGAGAATGTCCCTATTACTTGGGGCGGTGATTGGGCGAAATTCCGTGATGGTCCACATTGGGAACTGTCATGGAAGGCATACCCGAAAGGAAAGTAACATGAACCGTGATCAACTCTTTGGCGTCATCCGTACTGTAGCCGCTGCTGGCTTCGGCTTCCTCGCTGGTAAGGGCTACCTTGATGGCGCGACTGCCGAGGCTCTGGCTGGCGCTGTCGCCACCATCGGCGTTGCCGTGTGGTCGGTGGTCAGCAAGAAGCCGACTACCTAATGTTTAAGTTTCTGACTCTCCTCCTGTCGCTCCTCGACCGCCTGTTCGGTGAATGGGATAAGTCCAAGTTGCGGCAAGAGGGGCGTCAGGATGCGCAGGAGCAACTCGATGCGAACGTGGAAAAGGCTGAAGCTGCTGTCGCTACCCCTGATCCTGAGCGCGACGAGCGCTTGCGTGCACGATTTGACCGAAGCCGAAATCAAGGGTGACTACTGCCGTATCGCTGGCCCGATCACCTACGACACCAAGGCCGACACGCCGGAGACCGTGAAGCAGATCGAACGCCACAATAGTCAATGGGCTTGTCTTTGCGACGACCCACCGGATTGTCCGAAACAATGAACATACTATCAGAACCGACGAAAACGGAGTAGATAGATACACCATGGCTGGCGTGAAGATCACGAACTTCTTTGGGATCGCACCGAAGATTTCACCGGAACTCCTACCGGAGACTGCCGGACAGATCGCGCGCAATACGAAGCTGTACTCCGGAGACCTGATCCCCTATCCACAGCCTGTCGTTGTGGGTAACACTGGGCGCACTGGCACGATCAAGACGCTCTACGCGCTCAAGGACCCGCTGGGTGACAACCGTTGGTTGTCATGGACCACTGACGTAGACATCGCGATTGTTACTTCTTCGGACATCACGGACCAGCGGTTCTACTATACGGGCGACGGCGTCCCGAAGGTCAGCAACTACACCTTGGCCTTTGACGGCGTGGGTCCATACCCCACCAACTACTACGATCTCGGGCTGCCGCTCCCAACGGCCATGCCGTCAGTCACGGTTACGCCGTTCACAGCGGCCACGACTGCGACCTATGAGCGGGACAGCAACAACACCGCGACCTTGACGACTGCGGCTCCGCACGGACTCAAGGAAGGTGCCTACATCACGGTCACCGGCTTCAGCTATCTGGCCGGGACCTACACCTATGTGGGCACTACGGTTACATGTACCATCGCCAGCCATGGCCTGACTGGCACTCCGCAGGTCGCCTTGGATTTCACGTCCGGCGATGCAATTGATGGGGTCTACACGGCTACCGTTACTGGCCCGAACACCTTCACCGTCAATGTCCCTGTGGCCCCTACGGCTGGCGGCACTGTCCGTCTGAGCATGACCTCGTTCAACGTGTCTGGCATTCAGGCGACGGTCATCGATCCATCCACGATTGAGTACTTCAGCCCCGGCCCTGCTATCTCAACGACTGCCTTCGCTGGGGGCATGATTAACCTCGGTGGCCCAACCCAGTCGCGCTCGTATGTCTACACATGGTATACGCCGTGGGAAGAAGAGAGCATCGCGTCTGACCCGACACCGGATGTGTTCGTCAAGGAGGGCGTGACCATCACGGTCGGTAACCTCCCGACTGCAAAGCCTACGGGCAACAACTTCGTTCGGGGTATCCGCCTCTACCGCACGCTTGCGACTTCGTCGGGGACTGAGTACTTCCGGCTGAAGACCCTGTGGTTCCCCACTGATCTGGCCACTGTCAGCCGCACCGGCAACGTATCGACTGTCAAGCTGGAGTTTCCACACAACCTCGGGATTGATGATCGGTTCAAGATCAGCGGATGCTCGATTGCCTCGTTCGATATCACAGGCGGCATCGTTGTCGATATCCCTGACGACTACACGTTCACCTATGCGCAGGTCGCTGCCGATGTGGCGACCACGACTGTGGCTGCTGGTACGCTCTATCATGATGTGTCGGAAGACCCGCCTACGACTGCGGCCCGGTACTGGGGCGATGGCGGGAACTACGACTTTACGGATGACTTCGATCCGCTGAACCTGATCGACACCCTGACCTCGGACGAGTACGATGCGCCGCCTGACGACCTTCAGGGCTTGATCGCTGCGCAGAACAACATCCTCGCTGGCTTCGTCGGTAACAAGCTGTACCTCACCGAACCTGCTGTGCCGCACGCTTGGCCGCAGGCTTATACGATTACCTTCGAGTATGACATCGTGGGTCTGGCTCCGATTAACGGCTCGATCTTGGTGCTGACCAAGGGGTATCCGTACCTTGTCGCGGGTAGTGATCCTGCTGCCGGGATGAGCATCCAGCGTATCGACGCGCTCTACCCCTGCCTCAACCGCAAGGGCATCGTGGCTATGAACTACGGGGTGGTCTACCCCACCCATGACGGTCTGGCTGTGTTCTCTCCGGCCAGCGGCCCAACGATCATCACGCGGACGAACTTCAACAATGATACATGGGGGATCGAACTGGACCCCAACACCATTGTCGGCGAGTTCTACGGGGACGCCTATCTGGCCTCGCATTCCACTGGTGGATTTGCGTTTGAGCCGGATCGGAATATCGGCGGGCAGTTCGTGGACCTCGACTTCACGTATACTGCTTCGTGGTACGATCCTATCGAGGGACGGCTCTTCTGCGTGACCGGTACTAACGGTGACGTGTATGAGTGGGATAACCTAAACCAGCCCGCATTGACGCAGGAGTGGAAGTCCAAGGTCATCAAGACTACGGACATGATCAACCTCGGGGCGGCGCGGGTTATCGCTGACTTCGCAGAGGTCACCACCACATGGGATGCTGCATCGCAGGAATGGCAGGATGATACTTCTCCTTGGGCCACTGCCGATAACATCACGTTCAAGCTCTGGGTGGACAAGCAGCTTCTGATGACTACGACGGTTACTGACATGAATACCTTCCGGCTACCGACTGGGTATCGCTCTGACACGTTCGAGGTTGGTGTGACCGGCGATATCCGCGTTCGTGCTATCCACCTTGGCGAAACCCCACTCAGTCTGAAGGAGGCGTGATGGCTAGGTTCTCTGCAATTCCGAACCCACCGCAGTCCGAGATGTCGGGCTGGCAGTACTACATGCTCAATGCGCTCAAGGAGAACGTCGAACTCCTGACCGGTGCACGAGGCGAGAAGGACAACGCCAGCCGCGCTATCACCAAGGCTTCGGTCACTGTTACGCAGGCACCGGCACAGACGATGCGTCAGGTTACTGCACAGGGTGCGGCTGTTAATTTGGACGGTGCTGTTGTCCCTGCGATGGATGACTACATCGAACTACTCAAGAATGTACAAGCGCTCGCAAACGATGTAGCTACACTGCGAGCAACTCTGAATACGCTCATCGGACAGTTGCGAGGGTAATATGGAAAATCCTGTGATGGCAGCACTGAACCCGCAGGTGGCCTCGACCACCTCGTTGGACCTCCCCCCGGCGCTTGCCAGTATCTTGGCAATGCCCGCCGCTGGTGCGGCTCCGATGTCAGCCGCTGGTCCCGCTGCACCTATGGCTCCGGCTGCGCCGTCACCCACCCTCGGTGGTGCCCTCGGTGGCCAGCCTACGATGCAACCCCAGCCGCTGCCCAGCTTTCAGGAAGGCGGGATGATTGGTCCCGGTGGTATGCCGATGGGCGGCGCTCCGGCCCAACCCTCTGCACCCATGAACCCGGCTGAACGCGATCAGCTTCTCAACCAGTCGATCAACCAGAACCCGCAGATGGTTCAGGAAATTCAAGCGACCCTGATGGCTGGTCTCCAGTCCGGCGAGATCACTCCGCAGGAACTGAACATGATCATCCAGCTTACCCAGTTGGCTGCACAGAACCCGGATATGTACCCCTACGTGCGGCGCTTTGCTATCCAGCAGGGTATTGCTGCCGAGGACGATCTGCCGATGCAGTACGATGAGGGCCTGATGATCGCTATGCTCACTGTGGCAAAGGCTGCGCAGCAGATGATCCAAGGCGGCGAGTCGATGATGGGCGGGCAGGCTCCGATGACTGGACAGCTTGAAGCCACGATGCCATCGATGAAAGATGGCGGCACCGTCAAGGGTAAGACTGACGCCCCGGTTCCGATCATGGCCCACGAGGGTGAGTACGTCATCCCCAAGAACGTGGTGCAGATGAAGGGGCGCGAGTTCTTCGACCGTCTCGTTGAGCAGTACAAGGACAAGGCGTGAGCGAACTGAGCATCGAACTGCTTACCAAGGACAGGGCCATTTCGCTCTGGCCTGAGATCGCACCTCTCGCAGAGCAGTCTGTGCGTGGTAACGCTATGTCCTCTTCTGACATGGATGCGCAGTACATCTTCAACGCAATCTGTGCTGACGAGGCGGTTATCTTTGCCGGGTTCGAGGGGGACGAACTTGCCACGATCCTCGGCATCCAGTTCTCTGACGCTAATGGGCACAAGTGTGCGGACATCATCGCAATGGCAGGTCGTCACCTGACTATGTTCAAGCGTCGGTACTGGGAGCCTATCCTTGACTGGCTTCGTGCCAATGATGTCGAGTTTCTTGATAGCTATGTTCCGACAGAACGAGCTATGCTATACATGAACAAGTTCGGTTTCGACAAATCCTGCGCGCATATCAGAATGTCTCTGGGGAACTAAGATGGGTAAGGTAGTCAAGACGGTCCTGAAGGTTGCAGCCGGGGTGGCTATCGCTGCCTTCGCTCCTCAGCTTGCGGGCGCGATGCTCAAGACAATCGGTGTCGGTGGGGCGCTTGCGTCCACTGTGGCAACCGCAGCCGTAGGCGCGGGCCTCGGTCAGGTCAGTGGTCTCGGGTGGCAGACAGGTGCCTTACTCGGGGGTCTAGCGGGGGCAGGTAAATCAGGACTATTTGGGGGCACATCACAGACAGCGACGGCTGCGGGCGGCGCAGGTGCCCCTGCTGCCGGTGTTGCCCCCGCCACGGCCACGACGACTGCCCCGGTTGGGGGTGTTGCCGGTACCGCTGCTGAAACCGCAGGTCGTGTCGCCGATGCAGCACGGGCGGCAGGCACTGCCGCAGCCCCGCAGACACTTGGCACCACGCTTTCAGGTGCCGCGTCGAAAGTGGGCAACGTACTCCAGCAGGGGGTAAGTAATGTCCGTGCCGGTGTCGGTGGGGCGCTTGGGGCTGTCGGTATTGGTGGTGGCGCTGCTACTGCGGCTGGTGGCGCTGCTGGTGGCATGGGGGTCGTCGCCCCAGCCCTTCTTGCTGCTGGCCTTGTCAGGACGCCCGGAGGCGCGATCACCGGGGCACAGCAGGCCGAGCTTGCTCGGGCACAGCAGATGAACGCAGCGCTTACCCAGCAGCGCATGGATCAAGCCAATAAGCTGATCGAAGAAGCCGGGTACTATGATCCGGAATATATGGCCCGTCAAGCTGCTGAAGCTGCCATGATCCGGGGCGGCATCCAAGAGACCGAAGGGACTCGCGGTTTGACCGGCGAGCGGCTTGCAGCCGAGCGTCGTCGCTACCGCCTTGGTACTGCACGCACCGCTGGCGCTGCATATCAGCAGGGTTACGGTACTGGGGTCGGTGCTCGCCTTCAGGCCCGTCAGGCTGGTATTCAGTCACTCCCGTCGCAGTATCCGACCACCTCGGCAGAGAGCAGTACGGCGCTTCGGGATCGTCTCGCAGCCGATGAGGCGCGTAGGACTGAGGAAGCCGGTCTGGCTGCATTGTTTGGGCAGGCTCTTGGTCGCCCCGCCACTACGTAAGATAGGGACACCCCATGGCGATTGGTTCGTTTCTCGCTAGTGCAGGCCGGATCGGCGAAGGTATTGAGACATACCAGACCCAGAGCGAACTGCGTCGTCTCCAGCGACTTCAAGCAGAACTTGCTCGTGGTGAACTTGCGCGGCAGGAACAGTTTCGCCAAATCCAGCTAGAGGCCCCAGTTGCTGAACTGCCTGAGCAGGGGCTGCTCCTTGGCGCACCGATGCGTGTTGCCGAACCTGAGTTTGCTCCCGCAGGTCGCACTGCCGCTGCTGGCCTTATGCCCGCTGCTCCTACCGCCATGGCTCCCGGCGCTGCTCCTGCGGCTCCTGCTGCCGCCCCGGCGAAGCCTGCTGCTCGCGTGATGAAACTTGGCGGGGTGACCATTCCTCGCTTTGACTCCCGGCAACCTGACCGCCTCAACGCTGGCGTTGCTGGCTTCAAGCGTGTTGATCCCGAGACTTCTGACTTCCGTCGTAGCCAGATCGAAGGGCAGAACGAGACGCGGCTGAACAACACCCTCAACCAGATAGCGACTACCACCAACGTCCCTCTCAGCACTGTCCGTAAGCCTTTCGTGTCCCAGACCGAGAAGCGCCGCATGGAAGAGAGTGACTCTGCCAGCCAGTGGTACCGCACTACGAACGCTCGTGAGTATTTCCGCCGTAATCCGGAGATGCTGTCGGTCGCACAAAAGAACCCGGTTGAGTTCTTCAAGGGACTCATGCGGTATAATAAGATGCCAGCGGCTGCTCCCGCTGCTCCCGCTGCTGCTCCCGCGCCTACTGCTGGCCTCTCCACGTCCATCGCGAAGATCGCTGGTGCCGAAACTGGCGGTGTAGCCAATCCATACCAGACACCTAACCTTGCTGGCGCTTCGTCGGCATTTGGGAAGTACCAGTTCACCAAGGGTACGTGGGTCAATACCTACCGCAAGCTCAATCCTAAGACGGGCCTCAGCGATGATCGCATCTGGGCGCTGCGCACCAACCCTGAGATGCAAGAGCGTCTCATGCAGAAGCTCACGCAGGATAACTCTGCCGCACTCACTGGTGCTGGTCTTCCGGTCAATGATGCCACGCTCTACCTTGCCCACTTCCTTGGTGCCAAGGGTGCGCAGACGTTGCTGAACGCCGACGCAAATACTCCGGTCGAGCAGCTTCCCGGTTTCGCTAGTGCGATCAAGGCCAACCCGACTGTCCTTCGTGGTAAGACGGTCGGTCAGGTGGCTGAGTGGGCCGCTGGCAAGATGGGTGGTGCTGCTCCCGCAGGGGGTGCCGGTGTCGGCCCTCAGATGGCTGCTGCCCAAGCAACCCCGGTGCCGGTCCGCATCGATCCGTCGAACTTCTATCTTGCCAACCCCAACGCAACTTCGCGCGATGTGCGGATCGCCATGCAGAACCGTCAGGAACTGGCGCGTATGGCCGACATGTATCGCCGCGCTGGCATGGGGAACGAGTTCACGGCTGCCCGCCTCAAAGTGGTTGAACTGGATAACAGCCTCATGTTCCTTCAGGGGATGCAGGGGCTACAGGAACTGGCATTGGCCAACGACCCTCGCCGCCTTGCTGCTGTGTGGTCTGACTATGCTGGCGTGCCGGTGCAGCTTCAACCGCAGACCGATGGTACGTTCAACGTCGTGGTCAATGGCCGGGTAACCCAGCGCGGCGTGGCTCGTAGCGCCATCATCGATGCTGCCCGGTCGTCCTTCGATAAGCAGTATGTCACGACGCAGGCAGAAGCACAGGCCGAGATGAACACCGAGTTCTTCAAGAGCCAGCTTCGCATGACCGAGGAGGCAGCCAAGGCTGCTGCCAAGTTTGCTGCTGATGTCCAGCTTAAACTCCTTGAAGGCGATAACGCTCGGGCTACCGAGATGGTCAGGCAGATGGACCCCAACGGGAAGCTCACGATGCTGCCCGATGGTAGTGGTCAGGCGATCCTTCAGGTGCAGGGTCAGACCTTGCTTATCGACAAGGGTGGTGTACAAATCGAAGGCGCGCCTGAAGGTATGGTATCCGGTCCGTCCGCTCGTCCCATCACAGGTCTGCCGCAGCGCACTGTAGGTGTTGGTACTGGAGGATAAAAATGGCTCAGGCCGGTCTGTCGATCCTTAACCCGTTGGCGGCTCCGGCGGGTGGCTCTGACCTTAATCCTCTGGTCAACCGTACACCCACCAAGGTCACCGGCCTTGACGCGCTCCAGCAGAGCGTGGCTTCGATTAACGCCATGGGCGAAGCTGCCCGTGCGCAGGTTCGTGTCCCCGAGATTGCACCCCCTCCGGTACAACAGGCACAGCCGACTATCGCGTTCAGCCCGTCTCGTGGCGAGTTCTTTGTGCAGGGTCGCACGTTCTCCAAGGACGATGCGCAGAGCGCCATCGAGAGCGAAGCCCTCTTGGGTCAGCCGGGTACGGCGCTGCCCACTGGCGATTGGGTCCCCGTGGACCCGCAGGCTTATGCTGGCTACCTCCAAGGGATCAAGGAACCTAGCCTCGGCACGCTGTTCTCCAAGGGGTTCGGTCGCGGTGTCGATGTAAGCCAGCTTCTGGCTGGTCGTGGTCTCCAGTTCCTAGGCGCTGAAGAAACTGGCGGGCGGATTGTCGCCCAGCAGATGGAAGACCTTCGGCAGACTGCACCCTACGAGCGTCAGTTCAGCGATATCGAGTCTGGCCGTGACGCCATCGAATGGTTCGTAGCCAACCTCGGTGCGCAGGGTCCCAACCTGCTGGAGTCCATCGCTGTCGCTGCTGCCGGTGCCACTGCGGGCACTCTCTCCGGTGGTCCGGGTCTTGGTACGCTTGGGGGTGCCATCGCTGGTCTGGCGGGTAAGTCCTCGTTCAAGCAAGCGGTCCTTGCCGCAGCGCGCAAGCAGGCTGCGGGTGAAGTCCTCGACGCTGCTGAACGCAAGATACTACGGAGCGCGGCTGGTATCGCTGGTGCCACTGTTGCTTCCTACGCGAATAACATCGCTACGGGTACGGCAGATATCTACGGCGAGATGCGCGAGCAGGGTGCCGACCCGGACGATGTCAATGCGCGGATGACCGCGCTCTTGGGGTCCTTGCCTTATGCTGCGCTCGAAACACTTCCTGAGTTCCTGCTGGCTGGTCGCGTTCTTGGCGGCGTTGCCGCTCCTCGGGCTATGGCTGCTGGCACTTCTCTGCCTCGTCGCGGTGCTGAACTCCTGCGCCGTGGTGCTGTGGGCGGTGCAATCGGTGGCGCGGCTGAAGGTGCTACGGAACTCGGGCAGGAAGCCCTACTCCTTGGTCTCTCCGATCAGGACCTGAGCAAGCCTGAGAACGTCCAGCGGCTTATCGAGTCCTTCGCTGCCGGTGCAGCCATTGGTGCCCCGCTCGGCGGCGTTGCCAACCTCAAGGGTAAGAAACCCGCTGATCTGCTGGGCGGTGCTAACCCCGAACCTTTGGCGTTGCCTGCGCCGCCTAAACAACTTCCGGCTCCGCTCAAGCGGCTACCTTATTATGGTCCGGAGCAAGGTGAACTTCCCCTTATCGGTGGCGGCGGTGTCGCTCCGACTCCTATCGCGCCAACTGCGGTTCCGACGCAGCCGGAGATGTTTGAGGGTGTTGATCTCGGTGTTGCGCCAGAAGGTCCCTCGCCTCAGCTTGAATTACCCTTCGCCACTGGCGTGGCTCCGGTTGCACCGACCACCGAAATCCAAGATGTCCTGCCGTTCGAGACCGGACTGGCTCCGTTCCGCTATGCCCAGCCCGAAGCTGCCCCCACTGGGACTCTCGCCGACAACCCTGTGCTTCGGGCGCTTCAGCAGCGTGAGCAGGAAGCGCAGATGGCCGCGCAGCGGCAGGCCCAGTTCGAGCAAGCACAGGCTGCGCGTGTTCCTGTAACGGGTCTCAATACCCTCCAGCAGCGTCTTGCTGAGTCGCAGCCGTTCCTCGAAGTGGTCGGTACTGAGGGCACGCTTTTGCCCGAACCTGAGTTTGGTACTACCCCTGCACAGGCTGCTGAGGAATGGCGCGCCCTTGCCGGTCGCGGTCGGCCCAAGCCGTTTGCCAACTTCCTCCCCGAAATCCAGAACCAGTGGATCGATGCGCTCAACATGGCGCAGGCTGGTGAGCTTACCCGCGATGATCTCCGGCAAATCCGTACCGAACTGGTACAGGCCGAGAACGAAGCACGTCTGACTCGCACCCCACCGCGCACAGTGGTCACTGGTGCCATCACGCCTACACCCACCCCGCCAACAGGAGGTAAACCTAGTGGTCTTAAAAAGCCAAAAGCAGCTACGGTTCCTACAGCGCAGCAACCCGCAACTCGCGGAGAAGCTCTCAAGCGGCCTGTCGGACGAGCAGTTGCAGCGGCTTCCGGAAAGCCTGTCGCCAAGCCAGCGGTCAAAGCCGAAAAAGCAGCCGCACCTGTTCAGAAGCAACCGCGAGAAGCTGTTCAAGTTCTGAAGGCTGCGCCTCCCCCTGCGGTAGCTCGCGGTGAGATGACTGATGCTGCGCGTATTGATGACGCTATTACGTTCGTTGAGGAAGCTACCTCGAAGACGAACCGCGACGACGTGCGTGACGCATACTACGACATCTTGGAGCTTGCGTTCTTTGAGCGTCTGAGCACTGGCACTGTCGAAGGCCGCAAGGCGATCCAGACCAAGGCGCGTGAGTTCCTCAAGGGACCGATCTCCAAGTGGCACCAGCCCTCGCTGGCCAAGGCGTTCCGCGATATCATGCTGCGCGAGGACACCCTCCCGGCTGATGGTCCGTGGTTCCAGTTCATGCTGGACAACGATCTGACCAAGGCGTTCCCGGCCAAGGCGAAGGACAAGGTCACCAACCTCGGTAAGATCAAGGACGACGCACTCCGGGCGCAGGCCGAAGAAATGTTTGCGGTTGAGCCGCAACCCGCTGTTACCAAGAAGGCGACCTACGAGAGCAAGCCTGTCCTTACCGATACGGCTCTGTCCAAGCTGGCTGCGCTGCTGGCGAGCAACCTGAAGGTATTCAACCTTGAGCGTCCGTTCACCTTCTCGCAGTCGTCGATGTCCAAGGAAGAATACCCGAGCCTGCCGTTTGCGCTTGAGGACCTCTACGCTGAGACCAACGAGGCTGACCGCGACACACTGGTCAATGGCTACCCGCTGAAGGACTACTTCACCGAAGACGGCGAGGCCAAGTTCGACAAGGTCGGTGACCTCTTCACACCGTCCGCCAAGAAGGAAGACGAAGGCCGCTTCGCTCTGGCCTCGTTCAACCAGCCTGATCGCGCTGACTCTGCTGTGGGTAAGCTGCGTATGGCCGTCTCGCGGTTCGTATCGAAGCTGGCAACCAAGCCCAAGGTCGCGGTGTTCAAGAACCAAGCGGACATGAAGGCGAAGAACCCGGCGCTCTACCGCAAGGCTGTGGCTGCCCGCCCCGAGGGTGACTTCGATACCGCACTGGCTGCGGGTTACTCGTTCGGCGATGGTAACGTGGTAATCTTCACGGACCGGATCGCCAACCAGCAGCATCTCAACTTCGTGCTGGCCCACGAAACCCTTGGTCACTTCGGTCTGCGCGGGATCATCCCGGCGAACAAGTTCAACGCCGCCATGGAGGCGATCTACAAGGCCAGCCCCGCAATCCGGAGCGATGTGGATATCGCTGTGGCCAATGGTCAGTCCAAGGCTGAAGCGGTCGAAGAGTACCTCTCTGACTTTGCTGCGGTCCTCGATACCAGTGTAGTGGCTCGGGTCTGGAACGCCGTCAAGGGCGCGCTCAACAAGCTGGGCATCAAGTTCGGCGATGAGATGGTGCGCTACGTCCTGAAGCACTCACGCGCATACGTCCGCAGTGGCAAGTCGAGCATGTTCGACACGGCCAAGGTCTTCGGTGACCTGCAAGACGTGGAATATGGCAAGGGCTATGCGTCCACTGGACGGTTCAGCACAGTGGGAGATATCTACGCAGACAACCGTGCGGCTGAACTGATGCGGGATAACCTCGCCAACGCTCCGCTGAACTGGGAGCAGGCGTGGACCACTGTGAAAGGCGCTGTCGGCAACAGTACCGACCGCTTCGACCGATTCAAGGCTGAGTTCCTGAGTCTCGCCAACTTCCGTTCGCGCCTTAACCCCGGCCTTAACCGACTGGAGGAAATCCTCGAAGCGGCGCGTGACCTTACGTCCAGCATCCGGGTGTCCAGCAACGAGCGCAACGCCGAAGTGTTTAACGTCGCCGTGTTCGGCAAGTACTTCGGGGTGACCGAGGAGCAGACCGACTCGATCAACAAACTGATGTATGCCGCCCAGCGGTTTGCTGTCGGCAAGGTCAAGAGCCTGCGGGACCTCAAGGGTCCTCCGCTCTATGAGTTCAGGGACGGCGAACTGGTCCCCAACCAGTCGGAGATCGACAAGCTCATCAAGCAGGGCATGGTCACCTTCGAACAGGCACGCGATGGATTTACCTACGAGGTCCAGCTTCCGGACGGAACCACGCGCGAAGAGCGCTTTGCTGGTATCCCCGGCCTGACCAGAGAAAGCGTCGAGTGGCGTGGGTATGTCAGCCTGCGTGAGACGGTCAATGACGTGGAGCTTCAGCTTCTGCGTGCCCGCTATCAGAGCCTGTTCGAAGACCAGAAGATCGCGTTCAAGCAGTTCGATGAACTAGTCGAGAACAAGCGCCTGACCAACGCGGAGCGTGATCTGCTGCGCCGCATCATCAAGACGTACAACGATCTCTACACAGCGGACATCACCTTCGACGAGCGCGGCTATCCCAAGCTCAATGCTGAAGCCATGCAGAACGGTAACGACTTTGTCGTGGCCATCAACAAGGCGCTGACGCTTGGTCAGGATCGGGACTTTGCTGAGGTTGCGCGGTTCTTCGAGGGCAGGGCGGCTGATGATATGGTCGCCAAGCTGCGTGAGTTTAAGGCTCGTTTGAAGATCGGGGCCGACAACAAGTTCACCATCCAGAACCGGGTCAAGCAAATCCTGATGCTGGAAGTGTCGAACGCTGACGCTGACCTCTACACCCGGCGCACGCTGGCCACTGGCTACACCCCGTTGCTGCGTGAGGGTCAGTTCCAAGTCCGTGTCGAAGCGGTCAATCCCCGCACGGGTAAGGTCGTTCGTCTGGCTGACGCCTATCGCGAGCAGCTTATCTACTCGCAGGTGGAAAAGCAGAGCGAGGCACAGCAGATCGCCGCTGGCATCAATGACATCTTCAAGGACAAGACCTACGAGGTCGATGCCTATAGTCCGGATGCCGGTGAGTATACCAAACAGACCGTGGTCTTCCGGGCCGTCCCCGAGACGGCGCTCGACGCCATCGCTGGCCCTCCGGAACTGAACCTCAACGAGTTTGTGTATGGCCTGCGCCAGCTTGATATCGTCCTGACCCCGAAGGAAGTTGAGCGTGTGGTCACTGCCCTGACCCGGCAGAACAGTTCGGCACGTAACCGCCTGCTGCGCGCCTTCACTCCGGGCGCTGACCCGGATGCCATCAAGGCGATCTCCCGCCATGTAGACTCGCGTGCTTCGACCATCTCCAAGACGATCATGCGTCCGCAGTTGGGCGAGCTTATGAACCTGTCGATGGAGTCCACGCAGCGTCTGTGGAATGGTGATGCCCAACTGCTGGCCGACCTCAAGGCTGCGGCTGAAAACACCAACTTGTCTGCGGAAGAGCGCGCCATCGCAGAGCGTGAGTACGCTCGTTACAAGTACATGTACGAGCAGACCAACCCGAAGGGTAAGCCGAAGCGGACCAACCAGTTCTACAACGAAGCCTCGCGCACGGTATCGTTCCTCGATGAGAACCGTGATGTAACCGAGTCGAACTTCGAAAGCGGCGAGGTTGTCTCGCGGGTTCGTGCGGCCACCAGCATCATGCAGCTTGGCGGTTCTATCGCCACTGGTGCGCTCAACCTGATCAGCGCCTACACCAACGGTCTGCCATTCCTTGCCAGCTACAATCCCCGCAATGGCTTCGGCGGTGGCTTCGGTCTTGGTCCTTCGGTTGCTCAGTTCCACATCGCGGCCAAGCAAGTCGGTGCGCTGGGCATTACTAACATGAAGGCCAACACGGCTGAGTTCTACGACGCCGTGGCCAAGAGCAGGGACCTCCAGACCAAGTACGGGCTGGCAGCACATGAGGCTGAGTTCATCGCTCGCGAAATCCGTGAGGGTGCCATGATCCCGGCGCAGACCAACGCGCTGATCAACACGGCTCGCGGTCAGATATCGTCGGGCTTTGCACGCAAGTTCATCGACGGGTGGATGCTGCCGTTCAACCTGACTGAGCAGGCTTCTCGCCGCACGCTTGGTCTCACTGCCTATCGACTTGAGTATGAGCGCCAGATTGCTGGTGGTCGCAGCGTGACCAAGGCCAAAGAGGCAGCGCGCCGCTTTGCCGTCGATGCCCTGAGCCTGACCATGGGCGAGTACTCGGTGCTTAACCGCCCCCCGGCATGGCGTTCGGGTATCCAGTCGTTCCTGTACATGTACAAGGTCTTCCCGACTACCTCGATCCAGTTGTTCTCGAACATGTCGCGGGGCGGCAAGATCGCCATGCTGGCATCTCTGTGGATGCTCTCTGGTTTGCAGGGCCTGCCCTTCGCTGAAGACCTCGAAGACCTGATCGACACGCTGGCTCAGGCTCTCGGGTTCAAGGTCGGCAGCATTCGCATGGAGATCGCCAAGTTCGTCGATGGTGTCTTCCCCGGCATGTCGCCCTACTTCCTGCAAGGTGTGGTCAACTCGGCGGTCCCTGCCGACATCGCTGGCCGTGTCTCGCTGGGGAATGTCTTCCCCGGCACGGGTATCCTCCTGTCTGGTGCGGACGTAGGCCGTGAGCTTACCGACATCGCTGGTCCTGCACCTTCAGCCCTGATTGGCTCGGCCCAGTTCTTTGCTGACCTGATGCGGGTACCGTTCTCTGACCGTATCCAGTTGGTCGATGTGGCTCGTGAGGCTCCAGTGACCATGCTCCGCGCAGCCGGTGACGCTGTTGCCTATGCCAAGTCTGACGCCATCGTGGATCGTCGTGGTTATGTCGTGGCTGATGATGCCCACGCTGGGGTTATCGCTGCTCGTCTGCTTGGGTTCTATCCCAGCGAAGCGGCCCAGCAGTACAGTGCGATTCGCGTCGCTACCCGCGTGACAGACTACCAGAGAGATGTTGTCGCAGGTTTCCGTCAGGCTTGGATCAAGGCCACGATGGAGGGTAACGCTGACCGCGCCCGTGAGATCGAGCAGGCAGTGGATAGCTGGAACAAGGGAGCCAAGGGTACTGGGCTTGAGATTGCCGACTTCCGTCGCCGGTCCATGCGCGCACTCAAGGAAGCCCAGCGACCGGCCAAGGAGCGCACCCTGCGTACTGTCCCCAAGGCTGGCCGCGAAGATATCGAGAGGGCGTTCGACACCCTCTCGTACTAGACCACTTTCAACTGCCCGAGCACTTGCGTGTCGTAGGCTTGATCGGCTTCATCAAGGATACCACGCAGTCTCGGGTGGCACAGGTTGATCTGGACGACGTAGGACTGGCCGGTCTTGATGTCGGTTCCCTTACCCAGATACGCCTTGTTGTTCTTGACCGAGAGCAGGATGTTCTCCGACTCTAGGTCTCGGGTGATCTGGCGATAGTCCACGTTACGAGACGACAGCCAGCTACGGAAGTGGGTCCGGTCCAGCGTCACAGTGCCATGGTCAAACACCCCGTTCGGCTGGTTGCGCCGCACGTCATAGCGTATCCGCACTTCACCTTGAGGCATCCGCTGGAACAGTGGGGCTGGCTGCTGCCCGTAGGTGTGCATGACCGTGAGGGCCAGACGGGTGTTGTCGTTGAGGTACTCCGATAGGATGTCGAAGCTGTCCATCTTGTTGGAGACGATGTTCTGCCGGATGGTTCCGGTCTGACCCAGCACCCAGTTGATGGCAATCGCCGGATCGAACTTGATCCAGTTCTGTTCCTTGGCGATCCGCAGAGCCAGATCGGTCAGGACAATGGCGATCTCCCAATAGCGTTCTTCACCGCTGAACTCAGCAGGATATCTCTGTGGGAACGTGTTCATCGCCTCGTCGATCATCTCCTTGATAGCCAGCGGCCCCATCGCCAGCAGATATTCGATGAACCGAGGACCGACCCAGCCATAGTTGGTGGTGATGAACTGGAAAATCTTGCGGCCACCTGACGTACCGTCAGCGAATACCGGGTGTGGATCGACCGTGACTTCCAGCAAGCGCATCAACTGTGCATCCGTCGCGCTATTCATGGCAGTCAGCTTGGTGGACCAAGGGATGTTGGTAGAGATGGTCACACCGGTAGCCCACCGCTTGGTCTCCCGCTCCTCAGCACTGCGGTTGAGGCGTGCCTTGTCCCGGCCCTGCGTCACCATGTAGAGGAAGTCACCGATCTCCTTGTCAGAAACCACGGTCGCTTCGTCGATGGTCATCGGTAGGTTGCAGTAGAACCCAAGCCGGTTGTACAGACTGTTCATCGTGAACTTGGCTGCGAAGTGCAGCTTCTGCGGATCACCCCACAGCGACTGCTGCCAGAGTTGGCCCAGCGTCTTACCCGTACCAGTCTGACCGCACAGCGACAGGGTCAGACCATTAAGCCCGGTCAGTTCGATCAGCGGCGTGGCGAGGCTGAAGCCAAGCGCAAACATGTGGGCTGGCATATTGGCTGCCTGCAACACGGAGGTGAAGTTGATCCACTCCTGCTCGCTGCCAGATGTACCATAGAGTTCCCCGCCAAGGCGCTGGCTGCTGGTCGAGAGAGTGATGTTCTCCCTGCTGACGGTGCCATCATCGTGGCGGCGGTAGAGCGCGTTGCCATGGACGAACTGCCTGTACTCGTCCTTCCACCCCATGCTGTTATAGAGGTTGGTCATCGCGCGCATCTCGCGCAGCTTGTCCATGTACGAACGTAGCATAAACTGGAAACTCGCGGTTTGCTTCTCTGTCTTGAGGACGATCCCCTGATCAGCGACGGCAGTTGTGAACTCACGCAGACGTGTGTCCGTGAGGAATGCTTGGCGCAGCGTCAGTTCCTGCCAGCCTGCGTGCTTACGATCCCAGTGGTAGCGGACGGTCTCATACCCAAGCGACTCGTCCCTACCGTAACCAACGGGGTAGATATCGAACGGGCAGATATCGAGGTCTGTGCCATCGACAGTCTGCTTGATGCCCGAGGCAGTGCGCTTGTAGCTTCGTGGAAGTGGTACCGCAGCGCCGATCTTGTCAGGCGCAGCTTCCGATATCTCTACCGTGCTGAACTGTGCACCGATCTGGGTAGGTGCCGTGATCTTGCCTGCGAACTTGCAGCCAGCGCAGCCCTTGGGGCGTTCCTCTTGGAACTTTTTGCAGGTGGCAGGGCCGGAGACCGACTGCTTCCAGTGCGCCATCTTGCGCATGGTCTTGGTGTAGTCGAAGTCTGGATGCTTGCTCGACCAAGCGACAGCGGTGTTCTCCGAGTCGATGCAGAAGGCAGCGATGCCCAGCATGGCGTACCAAAACGGCTCGGAGACTTCGGCTTGGTTCTCCACACCCCACGCGATCTGCTGGCACTTGGAGGCAACGACATCCGGGTTGGCGTCAGGGAACTCTGCATCGACAGCGAGAGCTTGTGACAACGCACTGGTACGTGTTGGAACTCCGAAGTGAGTCGTAGTCGGTGCATGTACAACAAAACTACTGAGCGCGGTCCGCATCACATCGGCATCCACCGCAGGCGCGTCGATCAGCAACCTGACCTCGGCACCACCCTTCGGGTTGATGGTTCCCACAGGGCGAAGCAGTCGGGCGCTGTCACCCGGCACGTTCATGTCGATCTCGAACCCGTTGGCCTTGGCCGCTGCCTTAAGGGCAAGACCCAGTGGTCCCCACTGCGCAGGCGCAAGCGCTTCGGTCAGTACCCAATAGACGTGCAGTCCGTTGCCCGAATGAATGATCATGGGCTTGGGTAGCTGGAGCGCGGATATGAACTGGCTGAGGGCGAGCAGCCCTTCTTTCCATGTGGGGTAGGGTTTGTCCGGGCCACAGTCCACGTCGATGAACAGGGTCTGGGTAAGGTGGGTGTTGCGCTGGCTGCGCTCTGAGTTGTCTTGCATTGACGAGACGGCATAGTACACGTTGCCGCCGCGCTGGCTGATGGATTGTACTGCCTGAGTAAGGTTTTCCACTGAGTCGTAGAACTTGTGGATCATCCCTCGTGGCGTCAGTTGTGCGCTGACGTACACACCTTCAGATGGCAGCACCTTCCCGAAAAATGTTATAGTGTCCATGATGCCCCTGCGTCCGTGGGGGGATTGCTCCCCCCACTAGTTCAGTCTTGGTTGAGTAGCTGCTGGAGGCGCTCCTTCCTCTGCTTCTGGTCTGCGGCGATCACCTCCGGCATGGGCCATGAGTGCTCCGTCATAACCGCGAGCAGCCTCTTTAGCATAACCCGAACAGTCGCGTCATTGGATTTGCGGATCGGTTTACCGCGCAGCCAACCATAGTACGTCGCACGAGTTACGCCAAAGAGATCAGACATGTCCTGAACAGTCAGAAGCATGTGCTTCCGCAGTGCCTCCACCTTGGTGAAGTCGATTGCGGTATTAGTCATCGCTATCCATACCTCCAACAAGCGCTGCGATCTCGTCGGCCAGTGACATGGCGTCACCACCTTCGGACACAGCTACGGGCGCGGGCTTGGCCTTGGGCGCAGGCTTGGGAGCCGGAGCCTCTTCAGCCACTGGCTTTGCTGCACCGAAACCACGCTTCGGAGTGGCCGCTTCAGGCGCAGGGGCAACTGGTTCCTCCACGACTTCGACCGGAGCGGGCTTCGGTGCAACAGGCGCAGGCCGCTGGGCCTGAACCGGGACTTCGACAGGGCGGCTGGCGGTTTTCTCACCCGTGATCTCAAGGACCTGATCGCTACCGAACAGTTCGTCCACAGCAGCTTGGGTCTCAGCGTCAAGGAAGCCACCGAAACCGAACTTCAGCTTGGGGAACGAGGCGTCAGTATCGAACGACAGCGTGGTCTTGACCACTTCCACCGGGATACCGCGAACGGTCAGTTCCTTCTGGTACTGGTTGAGACCCTTGAGCGCAGCAGGCGTGACCTGAAGCAGATAGACCGGACCAGTGGGGTCCTCAGCCGCCACGATGGCAAGGCGCTTCTGGTCGGCGCAAGCCTTGATCTGCTGCCCGGTCGGGCTGATCTTCGAACCCCAAGCGTTCTTCGGGCACGATGCACACAGATCGTTCTCAGGGTTCTGGACGGAGGCGTCAGGGCCAATGCCATCCAGCGAGAAGCAGTCCGGTCCGCTCGGCTCATCGTTCGGGTCCCACTGCTTGGCGTAGAAGGTCTTGGACAGGCGCGGGTTGGCACCGACGATGACCACGTTCAGCTTGGTCTGGTCGAGTACAGTCTCGGTCTTGCCCTCGACGATGCGGAAGCGCGACCCCTTGAGGCTGATGCGCGGGTAGCTGTCACCCTGAGCCAGACCGGCAGCCAGCGAGGCAGCCAGAGCCGACTGCTGACCGATGCGGGCAGCGAGGTGGGCAGGGACTTGGATGTTGGAAGGAATAAGGGACGTGCTCATAAGTTCTCCTGTAGTGAGCGTGTTGACGTTAGACGCTTGTTAGACGGGACCAAGACGACCGGGAACCTTGATGGGTACGTTGGTCAGTGGGAGTTCATACTGGTGCCCGACACCAAGGGCGGAGCGGGCTTGCTCGGCAACGATGTGTTCTGCGATCTCGTTGTGATCCTTGCAATAGGTAAGCGTGGGCATCTTCATCGTATTGTTAAGAAGCGACCGGTCGAAGGTCCGAACGATGTAGCCGTTGCTAATCCGGTAGGCCATGATGGCAGGGCCAGACTCAGACAGTACAGAGTGGGCCTCGCGTGTCTCTACGAGTTTCGACTCGTAGTAATCTGGCTCGGGCGCAATGCCCAGCCACCTGCGTATCATCCGCTTGATCATTCAGTCCTCCACTTTCGCTGTTGGTTTGCGGACGCTGACCTCGATCTTGGTGCCGTAGTTCACACCCGGAGGTACAGCCTTGTACTGCTCGATGTAGCCGCGCACTGCGGTCTTGTTCACCGCCTTGTTCAGCATATCGTAGGCATCGTTCTCCTTGATGAACGCCAGTGTGGCGTCCCAGTTCTCGACGTTGGCGTAGTCCTTGGTGGTCAGGAACGCTGTGCCATGCGGGGTTTTGAACGAGGTCACCCCCATCGTGTCAGCCTGCGTCTTGATCCACTTCTCGATCTTGTCCATGTTGGCTTCGAGTTGGGCCACTTCATCCTTGATGCGGGCTTCAACCTCAGCCTTCTTACCACGCAGCTTCATGTATGCGGCGATGGCTTGATCCACTGTGATGGTCATCGTCTTGTTTCCTCTTGGATTAGGTCGAGCAGCAGTCCTTGTAGTTTCTGTTTGTTCTTCAGCCGCTCGTATGCTCGGTGTTCAAGATCGGTCGCTTCGATATGGATCACATTCGAAGTCTTGTTCTTGCCGATCCGTTCGATACGCCCGTTGGCTTGGACGTATGTCTCGTTGCTGTTGACAGGTCCGTACCAGATGATGGTGGACGCAGTTGTCAGCGTGAGGCCGTGGGCCATAGTGCCCGGATGTGCGATCAGGACGTGGGGGTCCTTGCTGTCTTGGAAGTCCTTGAAGATCACGTCACGCTTGGATGACGAGACCTGACCGTTGACCACACCCACAGTCCAGTGCTTGGACAGTTCCTTCTCCAGCATGTGGAGCGTACCTGTCAGGGGGACGAAGACGATCACCTTCTCGCCCGCCTCTTCGATGATCTCCTTGACCACCTTGACACGCGGGCTGGCGTCGATCTCGATGTCCTGACCATCATCCCCATAGGCCACGCCGCAGGCGATCTGGATCAACTTCTGGACCTTGACTGCCTCGTTCACCGCGCTGATCGTACCATCGCTGCCGACCTCGGCGATGAAGTCCTTGAGCATGGCCTTGTAGTGTTTCTGCTGCTCGGCTGTCAGCGCAACCTGACGTGTCTGGATGATGGTCTCCGGCAGGTCAAAGCACTCGTCTCTGGTGAACCGCACTGCTGGTTGTAGGATGTCCTTGACGATGTCGGTGGACTCCGGGCGGGGCACGTACTTCCACTGCCCAATCTTCATCATCACCTGCTCACGGAATGAAGTAAACGTGGACTTGCAGTTCGGACTGTCCACCAGCTTGGCCAGTGCCCATGCGTCAGTCGGATCATTCGGAGTCGGCGTACCGGTCATCAACCACAGACGTGTCTCAGGGTTCGCTGCCATCCACTTACGGAAGAACTTGAACCGCTGGGTGCTGGGGTTACGCAGCACGGCTGCCTCATCGACGATGACCAGATCGAACATACCATGAGCATCGTCAGCGATGATCGAGAAGCCGTCGTGGTTGACGATGTAGAAGTCCACGTCCTGTTGCAGCAGCCTGCGCCTGCGCTCTGCCGTACCATGCAGCACGGCGAACTTGCGGTGCGGGAAGCCGAGGAAGATACCATCACCCCAGACACGTTCCAGTGTGGACAGTGGCGACAGGATCAGCACCTTCTTCACCTGCTTGGTCTTCAGCAGGTAGTCCGCTGCCCACAATGCAGACTGGGTCTTGCCGGTGCCGATGTCGTTGAGTACCAGCCCCTTGCGGTGGAGGGTCAGGAACGCAGCGGTCTCCTTCTGGTGATCGAACGGCGTGAACCGACCGGGCCAGTCATAGTAATGCAGGATGGGTGATGGGGCCTTGATCCCCATGTTGTTGAGGACACGGACTTCATCAAGCCGATGCGGTGCGACCACGAGGTCCATACCACGCACGGAGATATGCTTGGCGGTAGGGATCGTGTCGAGAATACGGTTGGGGTTGTTCAGCTTCAGCGCAATCGCCTTGGCCTTCTCAATGACTAGCACAGATAAACGCCTCTACTTGGGTGATGGTGTCATCATCGTAGACGAGGAACCACATACCGCCTGCTTCCTTGATCTCGTGCCCTGTCTTCCATTGCAGGGCTGTTGGCTTCTTGGTCCTGTCTGCCTTCACCTCGATACCTACGAACCTACCACGCACGATGGCGATGATGTCGGGTAGCCCAGACTTCCCAAACCCGTTGTTACCGGGGAAGAAGTACCAGACCTTATGCTTACGCAGCATCTCGGTGAGACGCTTCTTGATCCGGCCCTCGGGTGTAGTTGCTCCCATAAGAACTCCTCAGTGCAGGTTTGCAGCCACGTCTGCTCACCCGAGGGTATTCCTTCAAAGCCGCCCTACCCTTACGATTCCCTAGATCGGACAGGAACGGCGGTGCTGCGGAATAACCCCAAGGTAGCTTACGATACACAGGTGTCAAGTGACAAAATCAGCGGCGCGCCCATTTACATGTGGATTGTGCGGGGCACCAGTTGCACAGCCCGCTCGGTCTGGCGGGCCAGTTGTCGAAGTACAGCGCCTGCTCGATGCGGCTAGTGGCTGCTGCGATCCCGCCCCAGATACCGAGCGAGTCGGTCTTCCTGTCGTAGGTCTCGCTGTCCATCTTCATGTCCTTCAGCCAGACCAGTGTGGTCTTGACCCGCTGCACTTCGGGGAAGTGCTTGAACACCTGACCTGCGAATATCTCCATCTGAAAGAAGTCGGGCTTCCGCTTGCCAGTCTTCCAGTCCATGACGACCGCGTCGTGTCCCTTGAGTACCAGAATGTCGAGCTTGGACCTCAGCCATGCGTCCTTGTCCCACCAACCTGTCGGCTCGTGATTGTCGTTGAGGACAAGCTCCTTCTCGACGTGCAACTCACCGCCTTGGGCCAACTTCT